>Ga0182011_10001773_pt1 | contig 18739 bp, 19 predicted proteins | sample 711E1DmetaG_FD_120481 | JGI IMG/M metagenome (GOLD analysis project Ga0182011, IMG submission 120481) | Permafrost microbial communities from Stordalen Mire, Sweden - 711E1D metaG | ecosystem: Environmental > Terrestrial > Soil > Wetlands > Permafrost | place: Sweden: Stordalen | collected... | reverse complement strand
CGCCAGAATGAAAAACATTATCAATAGACGAAGTTACTTGGAATTTGCTCTCTATAACTGGTCACCTGAGATGTCACCAACTGGGTTTGTTGATGCTGATTGATGTGAGCTAAACACATACTTGCATTTTAGTGTTCCCTAGTGCAGCAATAATTTGCGCATCTTTTTAGCCATGGCGATGATGACTACCAAACGAAAATATAATTTTATGGATTTCGATATAAATTTGATCATAATTTTATCCTCCTAAACCAATTATTAACCAATGCCTATTCCGTTACGCTTCGATTCCTCATCTAGGAGCTTTTAATGCAACTTCAACTTTCTTTAAAGCTTCAGTTGCTTTAGATCACTCCAGCGATTCCTGCCTCTCATTCTTTCCATGCGAATCATTAGGTCCACAAAGACTGTGAAGGTGGTGATGAGGGCGAAGACGACCGACAACACAGTCACCAGCCCGAAGTTGCTTATTATGTTGAAAGGTAGATGCCATCAGAGCTGAACCTATGTGGTTGGCGGTGATCTTCACTGCCTCATAATAGGGATCGCCAACGTTGTTCAGCTACTCATAGAAGCGCTCCATCATCCGCTCTCGCCTTCTCCGCATCAGCTTTTATGTCAGCCTTTGCATAAGCTGCCTTCTTCCCTAACTCATCATCATGCCCAAATTTAGCCTTCAACTTCTCTACATCAGCATTTGCATCAGCCTTTGCATGGGACATTATATTCCCTAATCGGACACTGCCTTCTCCGCATCAGCTTTTGCATGGGACATTACATTCCCCAAATCAGACATTATCTTCTTGGCATCAGCCTTCATAGTCGCTACATTTTCATTTGCCATTTTTTTAATTCCTCCTTTTATGAATCTAAATCTAATGGAATGTTCTCCTTAAGATATATATACATATGTCTATTTTGGTGAGAAAAATTGGAAATTATTACCTAAATAAGTAATTATAGCTAAATTTTTTCAGATTATATCGACAAGTGCGGAAAAGTAATTAAATTAAGTAAAGTCAATATTAAGGGTACCAAGCCCATCAGATGAATTTCACTCGTATCGCATTATACCAGCGAATAATCTTGGAACTTATGAGCAAGTATACTTCGAAAGAGCTTATTGAGCTTTTAGAGAGCTGAAAAATGGAATTCTGCAGACTCACGCTATAGTGAAATATTGAATATGTATTAAAAAGTCAAATTTTCTGAAATCAAACGAGTAGATCAGATGGATGGCGAAAGGTCCCTTATTCCCGGTATCCTATTGGAATCTGGTTACCCCCCAATATTCTTGACTGAAAAATAGCCTTAAGGTCCGTGCATCGGGAATGATAGCGATTTGGTCCGGACAAGGTTGGGACACTCGGGACAGGTCAGGCACAAGAGTTGCAGCCTGATGGTATTGGTCGTGAACTAAGATCTGGTGTGCCTGAGCCGGAACCACGGGTCATCAAAGTTCTGTCAACTCATCTGCATCCCACTTGTCTCACTTGACCTGGCACCTCTGACCACATCGACAATTTCCTTCAGGAGCTGATAGCCATCTCGGACGGTATTTTTGGTCTCACATCGTCTTTGAATATATCCTTGGGGAGAAGATGTGTTATAACGATAATATAGACGACGATTGATCGTCTCTCTTTCGCTCTTTCAGCTTCTTAAGCTCTGATTTAATCTGCTCTAGCATCTCTTTTTTATAGACAATCCCCTTATCTATTTTATCTATATATATCCCCAAACGTCCCAAGTACATATTGACAGATTGAGCTGCAACACCTAACTTATTCCCAATCTCTTTGGGTGTGGGTTCATGCCCCTCCTCAAGATCTTTAATTATCATTTCAAGGGCAGATATGGTGATTAGAACTTGTCCACTGCGCGTTAACATGGCATGGTCTATTATTCCATGATCTACTACGACATGCTCTGCCAGGAGATCTTCTACCAGCTTTAGCGCCATTTCGCGATGGACTATAACTTCCTCTCGGACGATATTTCTTATCCGTTCTTCTTCTGTGGTCTCATGGCCTCTTAACAGATCTATAGCCGCACCAACGATCTCTGAACGCGACCGTCCAGTGCATTTTGCTTCTTCATCGAGCCAAGATAACCTCTCGTCCGTGAAATAAATTGATACGGACTGCTTTGCAGCCATAGTAATTGATTTGTGGGTCCTACTATTTAAATGATATTAGAATAAAATATATCAGAATAGAGTATATTAGACGCCAGTCTTTTATAACAGAATGGACTAATACGTAAAGTGCAGCAAAAACTGAATCGAGATCAATCTGGATTTTGAGACAACTTGAAGCTTAATCTCTATTGACGCCAAGATAGAATTCAAGAGTGTTTCGGAGAAAGAAATAATCCGGGGTATAAAGGTGGATATGTCAACGAAAGACGATAGTGGGAAACAGGGCAAAAAAGGCAAGATCAAAGTAAGCAAAAATGGACCTTATATTGTATCAGGCGAAACACCTCTGGCCGAACATAAAATGGAATTTGATGAAGATGGAAATCCATGCAAATGGCAAGAAGGAAAGAGATTTCCATCACAGGAGAGTTATGCCCTGTGTCGTTGCGGAGGGTCCAAAAACAAACCGTTCTGCGATGGGATACATGCAAAAATTAATTTCGACGGCGCAGAGAAGGCAAGCAAAGAACCATATCTTGATTTGTGCGAGTCGATCGATGGACCGGCTCTAAAGTTAACCGATGCTCAGCATTTATGCGCTTCAGCTCGTTTCTGCCACCGAGCAGGTGGGACCTGGAACCTCACGATGCAATCAAATGATCCAGATGCCAAAAAAATTGCTATCGAAGAAGCGGGAGATTGCCCATCGGGCCGCTTGGTTGCTTGGGACAAAAAGACAGAGAAAGAAATCGAACCGGAATTTGGGCCATCCATCGGGGTGGTTGAAGATAGCCAGGCTGGTACAATTGGGCCGCTTCGGGTGATCGGTAAAATTCCGGTTGAATCCGCCGATGGCACTACTTATGAAGTTCGCAATCGTGTTACACTCTGTCGTTGTGGCAAGTCTCGCAATAAGCCTTTCTGCGATAGTAGCCACGTGCGTTGACGGTCTTATACCGAAAATAAGACTTTAATGAATTTCAAAAACTTAGTTGAGCAACAGGCAACGAGGTAATTGAAATGGGCGTAGATGAAAACCTATGATTGATGAAAACTTTGGATGATGCATGGAATTCCCAAGATTGGGAAACATTCGAGAAGAGGCATGCCAATAATGTGGAAGTCTTTTGGCCGGGACAGCCGGAGCCGACTAAAGGACGTCCATCTCATAAAGAAGAAGCGATTGCCTTTTTCAAGATCTTCCCTGACAACCATGTCGGGAACGACCCGTATAAAGTGCTCTTCGGCCAGGGTGACTGGACTTGCTCTGTGGCGGACTTCACCGGCACATTCAAAGGGCCCATGACGGGTACCGATGGAAAGAAAATTCCGCCTACAGGCAAAAAATTCAAAGTTGATTTTTGCACTGTCGCCCACTGGATCAATGGAGAGATAGTCGAGGAGAAGCTCTTCTACGACAAGATCGAGCTGATGAAACAGATTGGCCTGGTGTAAAAAAATTCTCAGATATTTCTATCTCTAGATTTTTCGGCAAGAAAGAAATCCAATATATTAAGTCTTATCAAAATAGAAGAGGTGAAGCGAGTGAAAAAATTTTTATCTCTAGCCATGGTTATACTGGCCTTCTCAGTCGTAGCAGTGGGCCAAAACTGGACAACGGTTAACTATGATAATTCCATGTCCAGGCATAGTCCTCAGACGCAGATAGGCAAAGATAACGTGAATCAGCTACAGGTTAAGTGGATTCTCAACACAGGGTCTACAATTGAATCGTCGCCATTGATTGTGGGAAAAACTGGCTATGCCCAGAATAACAATCATCAGGTCATTGCCTTTGACATGGACACTGGCCAGAACAAGTGGAAGTACGACCCTAAAACAAAAATGCCTTCGCCGTCACACGGCATAACCTATGATAACGGGGTAATATACGCCCCAACAGGCCCTAACGGAACTGTAATCGCCTTAAATGCCGAGAACGGCACAAAGATCTGGGAATCACCTGCACTGCAACGCTTAGGAGGATCTTTCATACTTACTTCTCCACCACTGACATGGAAGGACTATGTAATTGCGGGATCTGCTTTCGGAGATTCACCAGGTTTTGGTGCCCCCGCAAAGGGGACGGAAACCGCGCTTGACAAAAAGACCGGCAAGATCGTCTGGCAGATCAATACCACCGTAGGTGACTGGGTTACGGGAAAGAATGGCAGTGTTAATGGTGGAGCCGCCACGTGGTCGGGTGGTGCGATCGATGCGGATAAAGGCATAATCTATCTGCCTTGCGGCAACCCTGCGCCTGACTTCGATGCATCCACCAGACCCGGAGAGACTTTGTATGCAAACCATGTCATCGCCGTTAACATTAGCGACGGAAAGATCCTCTGGGCGACGCCTTTCGTGGCAGCAGGTTCAGTGCTCAACGTTACGATTCCGGATACGCACGATTGGGATACTTCCTGGGGAACAAATCTCGCTACTGTGGACTCTGGCAAGGGACCGCAGAAGGTAGTCATAGGTCATGACAAGAGGGGAGATATCATGGCCATGGATCCAGCCACAGGAAAACCCGTCTGGTGGGGAAATGTAGCTGTGCTCTACCGTACAAACGTTTCAGCCATGCCAAACGGTAGCGGTGCAATCTGGCCAGGATCGGCTGACGGCATCGAGTCATATTCCGCCTTTGACGAGAATAACGTATACGTCGCTGTATCCAATCAGGGGATGAACTTCTTCAGCAAACCTGGAGAAGGCCATGTCGAGCCTGCATTTGCGTCCATGCCCAACGGCACCGGAAACGGTTCAATAACCGCCCTCGACCTGAAGTCCGGAAAGATCAAGTGGGAGCATAAAACCGATTTCCCGACCTGGGTGTCGCCATTGGTTGCTAATGGAGTCGTGTTCTCAGGTGCCGTCACAGCCGTGGGGAATAATGAAACTGGCGTGACCTACCCGTTCAGCACCTTTGGAGGACCGACAGATACGCCGCTAATAACCTCGGGAATTCTCATGGCGCTTGATGCCGATACAGGGAAAGAGCTGTGGGAGTTCAACGTTGGATCGCCTGTTGGAATAGGAGGCCCCTCAATAGGAGACGGCATGTTGCTGGTGCCCACGGGGAACGGTATCCATACCACCAACTCCGGTGGCTATATCGTTGCCTTCGGACTTCCAAAAAAGTAAATGAACATACAACTTGAGCGGCTTCATTTACAGCCGCTCAACATCTCTCTGCAGATATTGGATTCTTGAGAAATTTTGTGCTAGAATCCGGAGAAATCAACTGGGAAACTTATGGGGAGGTCAATCGAATGCAATCGACTCTTCTCGTGCTTCCTATGCGATCCGCGAAGGTTCGGTCAACTCAATGAAGGTAGACTACCTTTTCCAATATGCACCTTTTTTGCATCGCCGCCTTCATTTGCCGGCATAGATAGCCGTTTCCAAGAGTCGAAGAGGCGATAAAACTGCAAGAATCAAATGATAGAAAGGACGAATCCGGTCGGGCTGGATCGGTCACCGATGATTTGCAGGTATCGGACGCCGCGGCTCCTGTAAAAGGCCCGACCCAGAAGCATCTTGGAGAGCTTGGCCTCATTGCCCTCATAACATTTCTCAGCGCCTTTGTGCCGTTGTCCACCGACCTTTATCTTCCGGCCTTGCCCGGAATAGCAAATTACTTCGGCGTATCTGCGGATCTCGCCAACCTCACCTTGATCTTGTTCTTCATCTTTTTCAGCGCCGGAACGCTTTTCTGGGGACCGCTCAGCGATAAACATGGCCGCAGGCCGGTACTGCTCATTGGCCTATCCATTTATTCTGCAGCGAGCCTCGGATGTGCAGGCTCCTGGGATATTTATCAGTTGATAGCATTTCGCATTCTGCAGGCCATCGGAGGTGGCGGTGCTGTTGCCGTGGCCATGGCTATGATCAGGGATGTTTATGATAGTAAGAGCAGGGAGCCGATTTTAGCTATGGTCCAATCTATGGTTCTCATATCCCCAGCAGCAGCCCCGGTCCTTGGCGCGCTCCTGCTTAAGTTCATATCCTGGAGGGGACTGTTCTTGGTCTTGGCATTCGTCGGCCTGCTGGCTTTAGCAGGAAGCATAGCATTGCAAGAGACAATAACCAAACGCAACACAAGCTCGATGCTACAGGCACTGGGGAGGCTTTACAAAGTCGCAAGGAATCCAGCCTTTTCGTCTCTGCTCATCCCGTTTTCCTTGCCGAGCATGTCTGCATTGGCGTTCATAGCCGCATCGTCCTACATTTATATAAACGGTTTTGGGCTCAGCGCGCAGGTTTACAGCTATTATTTCGCTATAAATGCCATTGGATTGATCTTTGGCCCGATGCTTTATATGCGAGTGCCCAGGAAATACCACCGTAGATCGATTATCATCGCCTGCTTTGCGGTGATATCTGCCAGCGGTCTGCTTATATCATTTTTTGGCGGCTTTCAGCCTTGGATACTGACCATTGTGCTCTTGCCGGCAACCATCTGTGCAAGCTGTGTGCGAACTCCCGGCGCAAATTTGATGCTGGAGCAGCAAAAGGAGGATACAGGATCTGCTGCGGCTCTGATGGGCTGCTTTGGCATCTTCATGGGAAGCATTGGCATGACCATAATATCACTTAACTGGAGCAATACAATTTTGGTCCTGGGCATCATGAATATCCTGACGGGCCTGACTTGCGAGGCGCTATGGGTGCGCATCTCCCAAAAGCCGTATGTAATGCAGGTTCCGGAAAGATATATCGCTGGGACAAGCAGGTAGATGAGTCTTGAAAGAGGTTAACACGATCCGGCCATTAGCAAGCACTATATCCTTCCCGGCAAAGAGGAGAAGTCATTTTAAGGAGAAGCATGTGCTCTACATGCAATTCATGAAGAGATGGACAAAATTGGGGAGCTTATGTGCAGTATACTTCGAAAGATCTTATGGACTTTTAGAGAGCAAAAAAGTTTAATCCTGTAGAATCGCGTCATAGATAAAACATTAATATATAACTAAAAGTCAAGTTTTCTGAAGTCAAACGAGGTCGATCAGATGGATGGCGAAAGGGCAACATTAGACTGAAACTTTCTGCAGGTCCTGAGCAGCTTCAGTTAATAATTCGATCTCATATCATTAACTCACAGCGCAAAGAAACTGGCTGGCGGACCTTCGGGATCATCAATTTTGCCTGAATCCGATCATCTCCTGCTTTCCAACCATTGTTTCAGTGCTTTCATCGATCCCGCCCGGTGTGATATCCTGTTCTTCTCCTCCAGGCTCATCTCAGCCAGGCTCTTCCCGTTCACGTAGAAGATGGGATCGTACCCGAAGCCGCCTGTTCCTCGGGGCTCAAAGCCAATGTCGCCTTTTAACTCTCCTTTGAATACAACCGGCTCCATGCCCGGCTCGGCGTAGCCGACGACTGACTTGAAGGCCGCTCCGCGGTTATCCGTGCCTTCCATCAGCCGGAGGATGCCGCTGTTTCCGATGGTCTTCTGGACATAGGCAGAATAGACTCCAGGAAAGCCCTTCAAGCAATCAATGAACATGCCGGCATCCTCGATCATGACCGATCCCTTCAGTCTGGCCATGACCTCTTCCATTCCGAAGTCGACCACCTCCTCAAGCGTATCTACCTGAAGCTCGTTGTAGCCGATGTTCTTCTGTACCAGGTCGCCGAAGATTGCCTGGGCTTCCACGAACTTTCCCTTGTTGCTAGTAACAAAATAGATCATTTCTTCCCCGCAAACCAATCTTCGCTAGATAACTTGAGCCTATACTAATCTTGACTAAATTGGACTCTTATTTCTTCGATTATTATTTCGATTGGTCCTCTTCTACGGCTCGTAGTTTGAGATGTCTCTTAAACCCGGTTTCTCGGCCTCCACTTCCAGTCTTACCATCCCAACATGGACAGACCCCTCACCGTCGGGAGGATATGCCAGGACGTACCGATCCACCACTTCGTAAATGAAATCCTCTCGCAAATCCTTCGGAACTTTTTCGATATATGGCAGCCATGTTGTCTTGAACCAGGAGGCCAACCCTTCTCGCCCAGCCTGGACCATATCCTTCTGTACAAGCTCTACCCTTAAGGCTCTCAGGCCTGCTCGATCAAGCCAGATCAGGTACTCATCTGGACCGAAGAAGCCATAAGGAAACTTAAAACCTTCGAAGTACCCGGACCACTTCTCTTCTGAAATGATCTCATCTACAACCTCAATGATCGCTGCGGCATTGTCCTTGCCTCCAAACTGCATCAAAGCCTTGCCGCCTTGTTTGAGGCTCCGTTTAATCCCTTCAAGAACCGGTCTATGATCCAGTACCCAATGGAGGCATGCAAAGGAGAGAACGAGGTCGAACTCATCAACGAAATGCAAATCCGAAGCATTTCCATACTGGAAGGCCAAATTAGGCCAGCTCGTAGGAGGAAACTTGCTTTGAGCGAAGTTTATCATCTCCACCGAATTATCGATGCCCAAAACAGATCCCTCCGGAACGATGGGCGCAATCTCCGCTGTGACCTTGCCGTCTCCGCATCCGATATCGAGTATCCTTTCATTTCTTCGAATCGAGATCTTGGACAGAAGTTCCTGTGCCCATCTTTGCTGGGCGGCTGAACTCTTCGCATAAACTTCTGGATCCCATCTTTGTGTCGATACCATTCACTTGCTGTTTGGCCTCTTGATGAGATAAAACTATTCAATCTATTGTTATCCCTGCGGCCCGGAATTATGGGGGCTCGGATAGAAGGATAATCGATGAAGATTCTAGGTTGAGCTGCTTTCCGCCTTAAGGGCAACGTTTTTAGGTCCCTTAAATAATGTAACTGGGTTAATGGTCATCTGGTGAGGCAAAATGGACCCGGGCGATAGAGTATCCATAGAGAAAGACGGCGTCGGATACCAGGGAGTATTGATGCCGCCTAGAAGCAAAAATCACGTCGTGATTAAGCTGGACAACGGCTATAACATTGGCTTACGCAGATCCGAGTCAAAGATAGAACTGGTTGAGAAAGGGCACGAGACCAAGCTGCCTTCAAAGCCCCTCCAGAGCAGAGCGGGACTGCCAAACGTCTCCATTCTGTCCACAGGCGGCACCATCGCCAGCAAAGTGGATTACAGGACCGGAGCGGTGACCAGCCAGTTCTCGGCGGGCGAGATAATATCTGCAATCCCAGATCTGGAGGAGATAGCTAACTACAACGCCAAGGTCATCTACACTATCCTCAGCGAAAACATGCGAGCGGATTACTGGTCTGAGCTGGCCCGGGCAGTAGCCGGGGAAATCAGAAACGGAGCCGAGGGTGTGATCATAATGCACGGCACTGACACAATGATGTACACCGCTGCAGCGCTATCGTTTATGGTCAAGACGCCAGTGCCGGTGGTCATCGTCGGTTCCCAGAGGTCTTCCGACCGGCCCAGCAGCGATGCCTCAATGAACGCCATCTGCGCGGCGACGACTGCCATAAGCGACATCGCAGAGGTGTGCGTAGTCATGCACGGCACAACCAGCGACGACTACTGCTCCATTCACCGGGGCACCAGGGTCCGAAAGATGCACACCTCCAGGAGAGACGCTTTTCGGAGCATTAACGAGCACCCCATCGGAAAGGTGAATTACCTATCCAGGTGCGTCGAGACCTTCATCGATCACAGACACAGGGGCGAGGTTGAACTCGAGGTGAAAGACAAGCTGGAGTCCAAGTGTGCCCTAGTAAAGTACTCGCCGGGGGCCTCGCCGGAGATCCTGAACTACTACATCGATTCAGGCTACCGAGGAATTGTCCTGGAGGGCACTGGTCTAGGCCATGTTGCCTCCAACTGGATAGATTCCATCAAACGAGCTACAGACACGGGGATCCCCGTAGTCGTCACATCCCAGTGCCTCAGGGGCCGGATCTGCGACCGGGTTTACGATACCGGTCGCTACATGTTGGATGCAGGTGCAATCGAGGGAGAGGATATGCTGCCTGAGGTGGCCCTTGTCAAGCTGATGTGGGTCCTGGCAAACAGCTCCAGCCCGGAGGAGGCACGGTTCCTTATGCAGACATCTCTTGCAGGCGAGATCTCGCACTCGACGCCAATAACGGTCTAGGCAAGCCTTATAAACTAGGTGCATAGAGTACAAATCTCAAGTTCATCGGAGGAAATTGTTTTGACGCGAAAGCCGGCAAGCATGTACAGGAGGACGGAGCGCCCCTACACTCGCAGGGAGTACATGGGAGGCGTCCCTGGAAGCAAAGTAGTACACTATGATATGGGAAACCTTCAGGATGATTTCCCAGTCCATCTCACCCTAGTGGTCAAAGAGCCGTGCCAGATTAGGCACACCGCCCTTGAGGCGGCCAGGGTAGCTGCCAACCGTTACCTTCTGAAGCAGTGTGGTAGGACTGGCTTCCACCTTAAGCTCAGGGTTTACCCTCACCATGTCATAAGAGAGAACAAGCAGGCAACAGGAGCAGGAGCCGACCGTGTCTCCAGCGGAATGCGGCGAGCTTTTGGAAAGGCAGTAGGTACCGCTGCTCAAGTCACTGCGGGCCAGAAAGTGTTCACCCTGGGTTTTACACCCGAGTTCCTGGAAGATGCCAAGACCGCTCTGACACGAGCAGGCCACAAGCTGCCCACACCCATCCAGATCGTCATGGAGTCTAGAAGCGAACAGATAAAGTAACTGGTGACCTAATTGGATGATTATTTAGCCGGCCTCGACAGGGCTATGAAGAAAATGCCCGATACAAAAGGCCCAAAGGAAAGGTTCGTCATGCCAGTGCCGAAGGTCTACTACGAAGGAAAGACCACGGTGCTGGAGAACTTCGGGGCCATTGCTGACGCCTTCGACCGGGAACCCGAGCACCTCATGAAGTACATGCTTCAAGAGATGGGAACCGCAGGGAAGATCGAAGGTCATCGAGGAGTCTTCCAAGGTAAGTTCGCCGAACAGGCCATAGCCAGACAGATAGACTCCTACTTTGAGGAGTATGTGGTCTGCTCAGAGTGCCGGCTGCCCGACACCCACCTGATAAAAAGCGACAGGGTGCTCATGCTGAAGTGTGACGCCTGCGGAGCCCACCGGCCGGTCAGGAAGAGGAAAGCCGTAGCCACCGTTCAGAAGGATATGATCGAAGAGGGAGAGACCTACGAGCTTCGCGTTGAGTCTGTCGGAAACAAGGGCGACGGCATAGCCAAGGTCGATAAGTATCTTATTTTCATCCCCAGCACGGTTAAAGGCGAGATTGTCAAGGCCAAAATCAAGAAGATAAGCGGTACCCTGGCCTTTGCTGAAGTCGTGGAGAGAAAAGGAAAGGCAACCTGAGGAAGATCGGGCATGGACCCAAAGATCACCCTCACTTACACGGAGAACCACAAGTACCTGCTTGAGTTCTCCCCACCAGCCTTCTGGAATAATTTCGTTATCACTTACACAGGGCTTCCTTGGGAGACAGACGAGGACAGACTAGCAGTAATTGCAGAGAACTACTCGTATCTTCTGGATCTACTTGTTCAAGCCAGGCTATTTTACCTCAGCGGCAAGAGAGAAGATCCACGTTTCCAGTGATGATGCTGTGATGTCATGAACGCTTGCGACGGACCTATCCAGGGGTTTCTGGTTTACGGATTGCCTGTTGTCAAAGAAGATGACGATCTGGCATCTCTTATAAGATCCCACCTTCAAATCCAAGAAGGAGATGTCGTCTGCATCGCCAGCACCATTGTGGCCAAGTCGGAAGGCCGGTTCAGAAAACTGGACGATTACTATCCCGGCCCCAGAGCAACCCGAATAGCAAACACAATTGAAAAGGACCCAAGGTTCGTTCAGGCAGTTCTTGATGAATCTGTTGAGATTCTCCTTGAGAAGCCCTTTATCTTGTCAGTGACCAGGTTCGGACACATTGGGGTGAACGCCGGAATAGATCAGTCGAACGTTGGCGAGGACAGAATATTGCTCCTTCCCCTGGACCCACAGTCTAGCGCTGAAAGGATCAGATCCCGCCTAGGCAAGGATTGTGCCGTCATAATCACCGACACCTGCGGTAGACCATTTCGTTGCGGAGTAACTGGAGTGGCCATCGGCTGGTCAGGCATAGCTGCACTTCGCGATTGGCGAGGTGTGCCTGATATGAACGGCCGTAAGCTTGAGATAACCCTGGAGGCCATTGCCGATGAAGTCGCCGGTATGTCCAACCTTCTGATGGGAGAGGCAGGGGATGGGACACCGGTGGCAGTAATACGAGGCTTGAAGTACCCAAAATCCGGAGGCAGCCTATTCATGCCTGAAGAAGAAGACGTCATCCGGCCGTGCTTGAAGCGCTAACGCAACTGTTTTATTCGAAGGGTTAAAAGCCGGTTCTGTGCAGAGACCAGTTCAAGTGGTCGTTCCTTTTAGGCTAGAAAATGCGAAGTCGCGGCTAGCGCCTGTGCTCTTGCCTGATGAGAGAATGCAACTGGCCTTAGCCATGCTCCAAGATGTTCTGGAAGCAGTCTCCGGCGTTGGGTTGGTGACCATTCTTTCCAGGCCCGGTTTTCATGAGCTGAAGCTAGGCACGGATGTGGATGTAGTGGAATCCGGCCTTGAGCTGAACGATGCCCTCAACTCGTTTATCGAGAGATGGCAAGGGGTGGGATGGCCGACAGATCTGCTAATAGTCATGGCGGATTTGGCGCTTTTGACCAGGGACGATATATCAGGGATTTTGGGCACTCCTGGAGATGTTGTGCTATCTCCTGGGCGGGGCGGAGGCACAAATATGGTTTTGATAAGGAACCCGGAGTTCAGGACTTGCTACAGAGGAATTAGCTTTACCAAGCATCTGAATTTCGCGCAAAGGCTTGGATTGCAAGTGGAAACATACTCATCCTATAGGGTGGGTTGCGATATAGACGAGCCAACGGATCTCGCTGAAGTGCTGATTCACGGTCGAGGTGTTGCTCTACAACTACTGAAATCACTGGGATTTGTGCTGCTAGATGACGGACAGAGAATGTGCGCTCGAAATCAGAATCAAGATCCCAGAATATCTGAATATTAATTAAGTCCCTTGTGTCTATGGAACGTATATAGTCCTTGAAGGGCAGTTGTTTTCAGTTCAGGTGCTTCTTTAGAACCTGTTCGTACAGCAACTTTACGTTCTCCTTGGTCTTGGTCACCTTGGGGAAGCCTTTATAGTTCGTTGCAGTCTCCACGTCCTCTGAAAGCTTGAGCTTGTACTGGCTTCTGGAGTAGAACCAGCCTTTCTTCGCATAATACTTGGAGAGATACTCCTGCTCCGTCTGGCCCGGTGTGGGAGTGAAGAGGCCACTCCTCTTCTCCAGTTCAGCCAGTTCCATCATGGTGGTATAGCCGGACCTACTTATCAGGAATTTGGCACGGTTCATCAGTTCGGTCTTCTCCTCTGTTGACACATAGGAGTAGATAGTTGTATTCGAATCTAGCAACTTTTTCTCGTCCTTTTGAGGGCTTCCTAAAAGGATTACCTTCTCGCCTGGAAGTTTGTGCACCTGCTTTAGCACGATCTCCTCCAGCTTGGTTCTCTGGGGCTCGGGACCAGAGACGATTATCAGGTAGTCCAGATCCTTGTCTAAGTTCATCTTGGCAGTGCTGGTCAGGATACCGGCATAGTAGGTCATCTGGTTGGTTACATCGAGATTGGATTGGCATAGCTTTCCGCTCAGGTTGAATCCGTTGGGGCTAACATCAGGGACTATCAATCCGTCGAACTTGGAATGGAAGAAGAAAGCTTGTCCGTAAAGGGTTCCTAGCTCAAATGGCCATAGATACTCGGGCAGACTGAAGCGGAGCTGATGAGTTATGAAATAGGAGGGAATCTTGTCTGAGTAAACGCCCAGGCGGTTATCGCTGATTATCAAATCGTACTTGCCCTGGGAGAGGATCTGAACAAGCTTCTTTCTCTCATCGGCCATGGCTTTCAGGAGAACTGGGATGTTGGCCACGAACTTGGGCAAAAAAAACCTGGTAGAGCTGTAAGGTGCGGGATAGTCCTTAAAAAGTATGAAGTTGCATTCTGGAATCTCCCTCTTCAATAGGGTTAGGGCATTACCACTAGTTGCAATGGTCACTTCATGGCCATGGCTCAGAAGCTCTCTTATTATGGGAATATCTCGAGTAGAGTGTCCCAAACCCCAATTAAGAGGACTTATGAAAGCATGTCCCATGTATGATTGAGCAATTGCTCTATTGTATTAAACATTTTCCTGGAAGATCTATGAAATGTGGTCTCCTTCATCGAGTAACTTGAGTTGAAATTTGAGGGATTGCCCTGATCGTCGCTTGATCAATTGGGAAGACAAAGCATAAATATTTCGTGGTGCTCTTGCAGATGTATGATTAAACAGATACGGGCGGCATTGGATAACTCAGGAAATTTCAGCAAGGGCGATCTGGAACGTTTCAAGGTCGTTCTTCAGAGATACTTGTTGGGAGAGATCAGGGTTGACGATGCCTACTATGATCTTCTTGATAACGATCTACTTCCCATGCCATCTCGATGCGCCATGTACACGAAGGTCGAGGAGACCGTCGATGAGGAGGAAGAACTTAAAAAATACATAAATAAAAAATTATTTAACAAATGATAAATTTGGGATTTGTAGCCGGAGGATGCTCTTGGTTGTCTGGTATATAGGATTGGCTCTCATTTATGAACCGTAAAAGAGGCGTTGACACCGTCTTGCGGAATATTCATGAGTCAAACATGCGGCTCATCTGCCTATAGTTCTCTTTTTTGGCACATCCATGTGGTCGATCTCGAAGCTAGAGGGTTCCAAGGTCTTTCCATTCCGGCAAATGCCACTGATTAATGTTACTGATTAACCTATTAACAACTACTTTTATTGCGAAAACACGTCTAATATATCACAAATAATTAAAACTTGTTGCCCCTAAAATGATCATCTAGCATTCATATGAGTATCATCTCAAAACAAAGCTTAATAAATCCGGCCCCAACGTACAACTGAGGATGAATCCATGTCGATAACCCAGATCGATGCTAATGGCAGGGTATTATTGCCGTTGGGGATCAGATACCAGCTAGACCTAAATGACGGGGACGAGCTGGCCGTGGACGAGCTCGGAGATGGCACAATCATCCTCAAGAAAATAGATCGTAGATTGCGTTTCCAAGAGTGGTTGAATAAAGAGCTGAAGAATAAGTAGATCGAAAGTGACATGGGTTCAAAGTGGATCATCTTCGAAAGACTTAACTTCAATCAACCGAAATATTATTGTGTTTAACCCAAAATTTGAAACTAATGACCGCTATGCTTCGCTTGGTCCAATTACATGTTGAGTGTAAATCGTTGGGTTAAGCACCATAGTCATCTTAATACGAGTCACTGAATCCTGCAACAAGAATACAAATTAATGCAAGGGACTGTGCGTCAAGCCACGCAATTTGTCCTGTCTCTAAAGATGCCCCTTAACAGTGCCCTATTCCTAAGTCGAATTTATAAACTCTTTCTCTCCGGAATTTCAGTGTGGTTATCATCGAACATGAATCGTATGGTCATTTTGCCAGCTCTTGTATCAATTTTACTACATCCTCTTGGGCATGAAGATTAAACCTCGCTTTAGATTGAGTCATTCCAACTTTGATTGAGTAAGCGGTTTCTGGAAGAACGTTGAACAAATCCTCATCGGTCCAATCATCCCCTATGGCCATTATAAAATCAAAATGGTTCTCCGAGATCCAATTTGATCCTGCATCGCCCTTATTCATGCCGGAATTCCGAACTTCTATGACCTTCCGGCCTTGTAGTATCTGCACACCTATATTGGCGGTAAAATTTACTAAATCATCCATGAGTTCTTTGGCCACCATAGAAGCCATCTCCGGGTCAGCCATGCGGTAATGCCACGCAAGGGAGAATTCCTTATCTTCCACAAACGAACCTGGCAGCCGGTCGGCGTAAGTCTCAAGAAGAGGAAGGATCTTCGGCTTCCAATCATTGTTCAACTGCTTTAGCATCCTCCAGTCTTCTTTTTTCTTCCTGATCCATACTCCGTGTTCTGCTACCAAACCCACGTTCAATGCACCAAACCAGCTTTGCAGAGTAATTTTGTCGCGACCGCTTATTAGGACAACTTCATTCTTGGGGTTATCTGAGATGAGTTTCATAGTCTTCAGCAGTTCATCTGTTGGTTTTGCCAATTGAGGGTACCTCTCTAGTTTAGAAAGAGTCCCATCGTAATCTAGGAGGAGAAGCCTGTGTTCTGCATTGTTGAAATCCTTGGCGAGTTGTTCCTTGGTAGAAGGAGCAAGCAGTTTATAATTCAAGCCTCGTTCTTCCTCCTTAAGGTTTAGCAGAGACTGGATGAAGCTGTCTGCCCAGTGAATGACATCGTGTCGCTTGAGCCGAGCCTGCATGACCCGACTGTTCCTCACTTTTTCCTCCTCCGGCATCTCAAGTGCTTGTTTCAAGGCAATGGCGATCTCACCTACGTCGTTAGGATTTATGATAATTGCTTCTCTGACTTCCTTCGAAGCACCAGCCATTTCGCTGAGGATCAATACGCCTTTCCCGTCGGTTTTGGCGGCTAAATACTCCTTAGCAATGAGGTTCATGCCGTCTCTCAGGGGAGTGACCAGCGCTACATCGCTAGCGTCGTACAGGGCGATCAATTTGCTGAAAGGTATGAACTTATAATGGTACAGTATTGGAGTCCATTTAATGGACCCGAACTTTCCGTTAATGCGGCCGACAAGCTCGTCTATTTGCCTTTTCATCTGTTGGTACTGTTCCACTTTTGTGCGTGATGGAACAACTATCATGATGAGCACTACCTTTCCCGACCATTGGGGGTTTCTTTCAAGAAATTCTTCGTAGCCTTGTAAGCGGTTTAGAATTCCCTTTGTGTAATCAAGTCGGTCGATGGAAAGGACTACCTTGCTCCCCGCCAATATCGTTTGAAGTTCGGCATTCTCCGCTTTAACCTCAGCGAGGGACGATGCTTCGTGGAATTTTTGAAATTCAATGCCCATAGGGAATGTTTCTGCTTTCACCGGGCGACCGCTAATGATTATTCGGCCCATGTTGTGTTCATGTCCAAGTATACGCAACACACACCTCAGGAAGTACTGGGTGTAATCGTGGGTATGGAATCCAATTAGATCCGCGCCAAGAAGGCCCTCCAGTATCTCCTTTCGCCAAAGGCTCGGGATGAGGCGAAATACTTCGAACGATGGAAATGGTATATGAAGGAAGAATCCAATGGGAACCCCTGGGAACCTTTCTCGTATTAGTTTGGGAAGCAGCATCAAATGATAATCATGAATCCAAACTACGTCGTCGGGCCTCAATATCTGCGTTATCGCCTCGCAGAATGTTTCGTTCACTTGCTTATAGCTGAGCCAATAATCTTCGTCGTATGATACATTCGATGTGAAATAGTGAAAGAGGGGCCAGATCGTTCTGTTGCAGAATCCCAGGTAGAATTTATCCATAGTTTTTTCTGACATGAAAACCGGATATGAATGCAGCTCAGAATGAAGTCTGGATCTCAATTCATCTTTCATTTTCTCTCTAACTGTAGTCCCCGGCCAGCCCAGCCATGCATAATCATTAATGGATTTGGTTGATGGCGAACTTCGGGGTGAGTCTAAATATGATTTTAACCCGGAGACGAGGCCGCCCACGCTCTCCTTAAAGTTTAACGACCCTCCTTCTTCGATTACTGTAATTGGTAAACGATTTGAAACAATCAAGAGTCTCATGCATTATCCACCTCCAAATCAATCGAGCAAATGGGGCAATTATGCTCGTAGTTATGAGCCATTGCCGATCGATTTCATTTACTCCTCCTTCTGTTATCGCCGGTTCGACTTTTGTCGATATCGACATTTAACGAATATGAATCTTTCGGTTAAGCGTTAACACGAGTATTTTAGAATCTGGACCACAATATAGAATTGCCGAAGTTAAGCGGTCTCTGTGATGTTTATACATCGGACATAATCGTAATCATGTGAATCAATTTGTCAGCTTAAATCTGCAAATTATATGAATATAAGACTGCTAATTCCTTCAACCAATACGTTTAAAGTTCAAAGAGAGCATGATCTGAGAGGAGGCAAAAGAATGCTCGAGCGGCTAAAGAAATCCCTCCTTGAAGCACCTGTTTTCAAGCGAGGTGAGTACAACTACTTCATCCATCCCATTACTGATGGAGTTCCAGAGATAAAACCAGATTTGATCAGAGAGGTTGTTGGTCATATAGTGCGAATAGCAGATCTGGAAGTCGATAAAATCGTAACAATTGAGGCCATGGGAATCCCCATCTGCATGGCACTCTCTCTCATCACCGATATACCGTTAGTTATCATCAGAAAGAGGAAGTACGGCCTGCCTGGAGAGATCGAGGCCAGCCAGATAACAGGTTACTCCAAGTCCCAGCTCTTCCTCAACGGCATAAAGCAGGGCGATAGAGTTGTAGTAGTGGATGATGTAATAAGCACCGGCGGCACTTTAATGGCCACTCTGAGCGGATTGAAAGCCGCAGGTGCCAAGGTAAAAGATGTAGTGGTGGTTGTTCAGCGAGGAGAAGGCGCTGAAAGACTGAGGCGTCAGGGGTACAGCATCAAGACCATGGTCAAAGTGGATGTCAACAACAAAAGGGT
>Ga0182011_10001770_pt1 | contig 18750 bp, 13 predicted proteins | sample 711E1DmetaG_FD_120481 | JGI IMG/M metagenome (GOLD analysis project Ga0182011, IMG submission 120481) | Permafrost microbial communities from Stordalen Mire, Sweden - 711E1D metaG | ecosystem: Environmental > Terrestrial > Soil > Wetlands > Permafrost | place: Sweden: Stordalen | collected... | reverse complement strand
TCCGCATCGATGTCGAAATAACGCTCGCGGACCTCACTCCCCGGTTCATCAGGATACTGAGGGAGTTCGCGCCGTTCGGACCCGGGAACACACGGCCGACGTTCATCGCGCACGGACTCGACGTGGCGGGGACTCCAAGAATCGTCGGCAAGAACCACCTCCGTTTCAAGGTGCGGCAGAACGGGGCGACATTCGACGCCATCGGATTCGGCCTGGGGCACCTGCTCCCCCGCGTGCAGGGGGAGAGAAAGAACCTCGCGTGTGTATTCACGGTGGAGGAGAACGACTGGGTCCCCCCCGGAGGGACGCGGCCGCAGGATCCCCCCCCCCAACTCAAAATCAAAGACTTACGGTAACACGAGCACAAGGAGACACCGACAATGTCAGGACATTCGAAGTGGGCAACGATCAAACGGAAGAAAGGGGCGACCGATGCCGCCCGGGGGCGCCTCTTCACCCGGCTCATCAAGGAAATCACAATCGCCGCACGGAGCGGGGGGGGGAGTATCGACGGGAACCCCCGCCTGCGCCTGGCGATACAGACCGCCAAGGCCTCGAACATGCCCGCGGACAACATCAAGCGGGCGCTCCAAAAAGGGACCGGAGAACTCCCCGGAGTAGCGTACGAAGAGGTGACGTACGAGGGATACGGTCCGGGGGGCGTTGCCATACTTGTCGAAGTCGTCACCGACAACATCAACAGGGCCGTGTCGGAGATGCGCCATGTCTTCTCCCGCAACAACGGCAACCTGGGGACTTCGGGGAGCGTGGGGTGGATGTTCCATAAAAAAGGGACAATCGCCATACCGCGGGCCGGCCAGAAAACGCCCCTCACCGAGGACGATCTCCTGGGAATCATACTCGACGCCGGCGCCGACGACCTTCAGAGCGACGAGTCGGAATTCATCGTCACAACCACCCCGCAGACATTCGATGCCGTCAAGAAGGCCGTGGAAGACAGGAGCATTACCGTCGAACACGCCGAACTCCAGATGGTCCCCCAGAACACGATCAAAGTGGCGGGGAAAGAGGCCGAACAACTCGTGCGGCTGATGGAGGCGCTCGAAGAGCACGACGACGTCCAGAACGTCTACGCGAATTTCGATATCGATGACAAGGAACTTGCGTCGCTCAACAGTTGAACGGGATCACGCAACGGCGGGTCAGGGGACAGTCGTCGTCCTCGGCCTCGACCCCGGTACGCTCGCCACCGGGTACGGCGTCGTCGCCAGGAGAGGGGGACACCTGACTCTCGTCGATTGCGGCTCGATACGGAACGACGCGGCCTCGCCGATGGCTTCCCGCCTCCGCCGCATCCACGGAGGGATCATCGAGGTGATCGATCGCCACCGCCCGGACGAATTCGCGATAGAATCGGCGTTTTACGGAAAGAACGCACAGTCGGCGCTCAAGCTCGGTCATGCCCGCGGGGTGGCGATGCTGGCAGCGGTCGAGCGGGGCCTGGCCGTCACAGAGTACTCCCCCCGGGAGGTGAAAAAGTCGGTCGCGGGGAAAGGAACCGCATCCAAGGAGCAGGTGCGGTTCATGGTCAGGTCGATCCTCTCGCTGGACGATGCGCCGATGGGCCTGGATGCCTCGGACGCCGTCGCCATCGCGATCTGCCACATGCACAGGCTCTCCGGCTCTTCGGTGAAGCACCGCAACTGGTCCTCTTTTGTGGCCGCGCATCCGGAAAGGGTCGTCCGGTGATCGCACGACTTACAGGGAAACTCGCGGCGAAATCCCCGGCAGAAATTGTGGTGGATGTCGGCGGGGTCGCCTTCGCACTCAGCATCCCCCTTTCGACGTTTGACCGCCTTGCGGATGTGGGAAGCCAGGTCTCCGTGCACACACATCTCCACGTCCGCGAGGACGCGCTCCAGCTGTACGGATTCTTCACCGAAGAAGAACGCGACATCTTCCGCACGCTCATTTCCGTCAACGGGATCGGACCGAAAATGGCCCAGGGGATACTCTCCGGCATCCCCGTGGCGGACTTGAAGGGCCATATACTCTCAGGGAATTCCATGGCCCTCACGGCAATCCCCGGCGTCGGAAGGAAGATTGCGGAGAGGCTCGTTGTCGAGCTCCGGGACAGGATTTCGAAGTCCGGGGGGACAACCCTCTCCGCCGGGGCATCCACACTGAACGGGTCCCGAGTCCGCGCGGAAGCCCTCCTGGCACTCACATCCCTCGGGTACAAGGGTGCTGCGGCCGAGAAAGCGATCAGGGGAGCCGTACAGGAGTCGCCTGATGCCGAATCCTCCGTGGAGGCGCTCGTCAAAGCCGCCCTCCGGCACGCGGCCGGTTGACCTCCGGATGACCGCCGGGTGACCTCCGGATGACCGCCGGGTGAGGGCCGGATGACCGCCGGATGAACCGGACGGGATTGCCTTTAAGCCCCATCAATGCTATGTTCCCATGACTCGCAAGCACGACAACACATCCCCCGAGCGCCTCGACAACGAGGTGGAATTCGACCGCGCCCTGCGCCCACTCAAGTTCGGCGATTTCTTCGGGCAGGACAAGATCACGAGAAACCTCCGCGTCTTCATCGACGCCGCCCGGGGGCGGCGGGAGACGCTCGATCACGTTCTCCTCACCGGACCCCCCGGGCTCGGGAAGACCACGCTCGCACATATCATCGCCGCCGAGATGGGGGTGAAGATCAGGATCACCTCAGGTCCGGTGCTCGACAAACCGGGCGACCTTGCCGGTCTGCTGACGAACCTCGAGGAGGGGGACGTCCTGTTCATCGACGAGATCCACAGGCTCAACCCGGTGGTCGAGGAATACCTCTACTCCGCGATGGAAGACTACAGGCTCGACATCATGATCGATTCGGGACCGAGCGCCAGGACGGTGCAGCTGAGCCTGCCGAAATACACGCTCATCGGGGCGACGACGAGGGCGGGGTTGCTCACCTCTCCTCTGCGTGGGCGTTTCGGGATCACGAACAGGCTGGACTATTACACTTCCGACATCCTTGAGAAGATCCTCGCGCGGTCCGCCCGGATACTCGACATCGACAGCGAAACCGCGGGACTCTCCGAGATCGCCCGGCGGTCCCGCGGGACGCCGCGCATCGCGAACCGGCTGCTCAGGCGCTGCAGGGATTTCGCCCAGGCGGACAAGAAGCTGTCGAAGCACGCCGGGGCTGTCTCGCTCGCCGTGGCCTCCTATGCGCTGCAGGAACTCGAAGTGGATGAGCACGGACTCGACGAGATGGACAAGCGGATCATACTGACGATCATAGAAAAATACGGCGGGGGACCGGTGGGAGTCAACACGCTTGCCGTGGCCGTTGGAGAAGAGTCGGGGACGATCGAAGAGGTGTACGAACCGTATCTCATACAGGAAGGGTTCATCAAGAGGACGCCGCGGGGCAGGGAGGCCACCGATCTCTGCTATGCTCATTTCAAGATGAAGCGGCGGACATCGAATGATCCGGGGCTGTTTTCGTAAGCAGAGCGTAGCTCCTGTCATTGCGAGGAGTGGCGCCGCAGGCGCCACCTGCGGCTCCGCTCGCAATGACAACCTCCACTATTAACAAACCTCTGCCCGCAATGACAATCTCGATGTCGCAATGACAACCTTCGCACGCAATGACGGGCTCGCAAAGACAAGTGGACCCTGTCATTGCGAGGAGTTGCGCTGGCGGCGCGACGACGAAGGAATCTCGACAGTGCACCAGACTCGCTTCGCAACTACGGGGAATGACACATGGCACTCGATAAGGACCTCTCCTCGATCCAGGAAGTGCGGGACCTCCTCAAGGCCGCGAAAGAAGCGCAGCTTGAATTCCACGGCTACTCCCAGGAGCAGGTCGACCGCGTGGCGGAGGCGATGGCCGAAGCGGGATTCGCCGAAGCAGGCCGCCTCGGACGCCTGGCGTCCGAAGAGACGGGCTTCGGCAAGCCGGAAGACAAGAAAACCAAGAACGAATTCGCCACACGCCGCGTCTGGGAATCCATCCGCTCGCTGAAGACGGTCGGCGTCATAGCCGAAGACTCCGCGCGGCAGGTATTCACGATCGCCGAACCGATGGGCGTCGTCGCAGCGCTGATCCCCTCCACGAATCCCACGTCCACCGTGATGTTCAAGTCGATCATTGCGGTGAAGGCCCGCAACGCGATCGTGGCCAGTCCCCACCCCAGGGCCGTTACCTGCACGCGCGAGGCGATGAACGTGATCCGCAGCGCGGCCGAAAAGGCGGGCGCGCCGAAGCACCTGATGGCGGCCGTCGCCACTCCGGCCATCGAGGGGACGAACGAGCTGATGCGGCACAAACTTACGTCGGTCATACTGGCCACCGGGTCGAACGAGATGGTCCGGGCCGCCTACAGCTCCGGCAAGCCGGCATTCGGCGTCGGCTCGGGGAACGTCCCCGCGTTCATCGAGCGGACCGCCGATGTCCAGAAGGCGGTCGCGGACATCATCTCCGGCAAACAGTTCGACTGGGGGGTCCTCTGCTCCACGGAATCGGCGCTCATCTGTGACGCCCCCCTGAAGCTCCGGGTCATGGAGGAATGCAGGAAGAAGGGGGCGTATTTCGCAGCGGGAGATGAGAAGAAGCGCCTCGGGCGCCTGATGTTCGACGACAGGGGGGCGATCAACCCGGAGATGGTGGGAAAATCTCCCGCCTACATCGCCGGAAAGGCGGGATTCATGGTCCCCGAGTCCACAACCGTCCTCATCACCGAAGAAGAGGGGGTCGGGAAGGAATACCCTCTCTCCAGGGAGAAACTCTCCCCCGTCCTCTCGTTCTACACGGAAGACGGGTGGCGGGACGCCTGTCGCCGGTGCATCGAACTGCTTCAATTCGGCGGCATCGGTCACACGCTGACGATACATTCGAGCGACAGGGAGATCATCATGAAATTCGCCCTCGAAAAACCCGCGTTCCGCATACTTGTCAATACGCAGGCGGCGCTCGGCGCCGTCGGTTACACCAACGGGCTCGATCCCTCGCTGACGCTAGGGCCCGGGACATGGGGGGGGTCGATCATCTCCGACAACGTTACCGCCAGACATCTCATGAACTACAAACGCCTGGCATTTGAGACCAATCCGATTAACCCGGGTCCTTCTCAGGCTCCACGGGAACAGGCCGCGCCCCCCCGGCCGGCCGGCTCATGGATGCAGGAAATCGACAAGAGGATTATCATGAAAGCGGGGAGCACGCCTGTCTGGAAGAAGGAGGAAGAGGCGCCGCCGAGCCCCGGAAAGGAAACGTTCGGGTCAGGGCTCTCCGCCGACGAGGTCGACCGGATCGTCGCGAAGTTCGTCCGGGATCTTTCCCGGGGGTGAGAAGTGACAAGTGATCGCGGATATTCAGATCCGCCCCCCCCTCCCGCACCGCAGTACATCAGGCTTCCGCGTACGTTCTACCTCCGCCCCACGCTCACTGTCGCACGGGATCTCCCCGGCAGATACCTGGTACGAATGCTCGGCTCCACGAGGCTTATCGGCCGTATCGTCGAGGTTGAAGCCTATCTGGGAAGCCGTGATCCGGCCAGCCACACGTACAGGGGCATGACGCCGCGCAACGAGGTGATGTTCTCCGGCGGGGGACACCTGTATGTCTATTTTACGTACGGGATGCATTTCTGTTCGAACGTCGTGACGGAGGGGGAAGGGAAGGGATGCGCGGTTCTCATCCGCGCGGTGGAGCCCATTGAAGGATTTGAACGGATGCGGGATCTCAGGAGCGCCGGCCGAAGCCGTGTTCGCGCCGATCGCGAACTCTGCAACGGGCCGGGGAAACTCTGCCAGGCCTTCGGCATAGCCCGCTCCGAGAACGGGACGGACCTTTGCGGCGAGACGATCTGGCTCGCCGGGAACCGGGGGGAGCGTCCCCCCCGCAACCTCATCCGCTCGACCCGGATCGGTATCTCGCAGGGGCGCGAGCATCCCTGGCGGTTCTACCTGAAAGACAATCCCTTCGTGTCGCGGTAAACATACAGATTGCCACGTCGTGGCGCCGCGTTGCTTCGTGGCGCCTTCGGCGCCACTCGCAATGACGGATCACGCTCGCAGTGACCTCTACTTCAGGAGCACCATCGCGTTCGCCCTCGAGAACGCTCCGCTCCGGAGCCTGTAGAAATAGACCCCCGACGTCACCGGAATATTCGCGCTGTTCCGTCCGTTCCAGACGATCTGGTATGAACCCGCCGCCTGAGATTCATTCACCAGCGTCGCGACCGCCCTGCCGAGTACGTCAAAAACCTCAAGCGTCACGAGACCCCTCTCGCCGATCGTGTAGCCGATGCGTGTCGAGGGATTGAACGGGTTCGGGTAGTTCTGCCCGAGCTCGAACGCGACAGGCACGCCGGCAGTCCCCGGCTCGATGGCATTGACCCCGGTCGCGGTCGTCACGATCGCATGTATCCTGTGGTTTGTGGCAACGGCCGACCACGAGGAGCCGTTGAATGTCGACGAACGGGTCCCCGTTCCGACGTTTTCAGTCCGGAACAGGAGCGTTTCGGCCGGGTTGGCGATCGAGACGACAATCTGAAAGTCGGTGCCGGACGTGACGCTGACACCCGCGGTGAGCAACTGTATGTAGTTCGGCGTCCCTGCGTTCAATCGCGTAAGTGGGAATGTCACGCTCGAGCCGATCTTTGTGCCGGGGAGTCCTGAGACATTGGTATACGCCTCGACGATGATGTTCCCGGTCCCCTGTATCGGGTTGTTGTTGGGAGTTGTCACATTCAGTGTGATACCTGTAAGCTTCCCCGTGACTGTCGGAGAGATCCTCACCGCGTACTTTGTCGTGCCTGTGAGCGTCAGGAGTGCATTCGCCCCGGTCCCGTCGTATCCGTATTGTGTCCTTGTGACGACCGCGCTGGCGGAGAGCTTCTTCGCCATCGACTGAAGCATGTCGAGCTTGCCGTATCCCCATGTCATGTTGGGAACAGAGCCGGTGAATGCATCCGCGATGGCTCCGCCGGTGAAGAGAGACTTGATCGACGCCGCCGTCGCGGTCGGGAATGCCCCGAGTATCAGCGCTGAAGCCCCCGTGATGTGCGGGGTCGCCATGCTCGTTCCCTGGTCGACGAAGTGTTTCTGCCCCGGGTAGATGATCGAGGCGAGCCCCGTCGTGTCTTCAAATGTCGAGAGGGCCGACGTGATCCCCATCCCCGGAGCCGCAATGTCGGGCTTCTGCCTGCCGTCACGTGTCGGGCCAATGGCGCTGAACGTCGCGATGTCACCCGTCCGGTCCGTCCCGGTATACACATATTGGGCATTTGAGTAGACAGGCCAGCTCCATTTCGTCACGTACGCCGCCGTCGTGATCGCCCCGTTTGCAGTCCCGGGCATGGAGAGTGTTTCATTCACGTCTCCACCGTTCAGCGTCACAGTCCCGCTCCCCACGGTCTTCGAAGCGAGCCACCCATCGTACCGGACCGCCGAGCCGGGATTCGTCACTGTCAGTGTCCATGTTCCCGATTTCGGGTTGTTCCCTGAGTTGTCTCTGACCCAGAGGTAGACATTCCATGCGCCGTCTGACGTATACGACGGTTGGTTCACCACTGTAAAGAGGCCGTCTGCGGTGTTGCTGCCGTCCCCGGACGAGAGCCCCCCGTTGTAGGCAGCGGATGCGGTATATCCGTCGGGCGATGTGGCGGAGACAGAGACGTTGGTATTGGAATTCAGCCACAGGTCAAACAAGAACTGGTTCGTCCCCGCCGCGCCCGGAGTATAGGCAGGAACTGTGAACGTAAACGTGGTTGTCGCCCCTGCATTCCCGCCGATGTGAATCGGGCTCGCTCCGTCGTTCCCTGCGGCAACAGCGACGACACGTCCCGGAGTGGACACAAACGTGTTGATCGCGATTTCGTACGCGCGCGTCCCGTCGTGGGGACCGCTCTGGCCGCCGATGCTCCAGTTAACAACGATCGGCTTCCCGAGCGCGCTCGCTCTGTTCTGTGCATAGGTGAGTCCGTCGATCATCAGGGATTCCGAGAATGAACCGTTGCCACCCTTCACGACGATGATGTCAGCATCGGGGGCCATGCCGGAAAATTTTCCGAACTGTGCGAGACCGTTCCCTGTTGCGGTTCCGGCGACATGCGTGCCGTGGCCGTTCGTGTCTTTCTCACGTACAAACCCGGGGGGAGATGTCCCGAGCTCCGCGTTAATCTGGGCCTGTGAGTATTCAACACCGTAGGGTAGTCCGGCCGGGGTGGATTCGCCCGCTCCCGCCGTCAGTGTCTGGTCCCATATCGAGAGTATCCGCGATTTCGTCGAATCCGTCGGAGATCTGAAGTCCTTGTGCTTCCAGTCAATGCCGGTGTCATAAATGAGGACGATCGCTCCGGCTCCCCTGTACTGCGTGTTGTTCAGGAATCCCCCCTGTACCAGGCTCGCACCGGTTTCGGGGATGCTGACGTCATTGGCGGGGTAATTCAGTGATCCTTCATCGATATAACTGACTCCCTCGATCCGCGCAAGAGCGAGTATCTGACCGGCACTCACCTGCGCCGTCACGAATCCGGGGTACACCGAATTCACGGTCGCCCCGGTGGAACGGACGGCTCCGGGATCGCTCGTGTAGACGATGGCGTGGTACGTGTTCTCCGCGGCCGGGGCGTTGACTTTCGCCAGCCGGGCAACGCTGCCGCCGCCGGCCCGCAGATCCGGATACGTCATCGCAAGGAGTGCCTGAAAATCCGGGTGGATTTTCGCGCGTTCCTGCGTCGAGAGTGTCGCGGCCGGGGCAAGCGAGACCGCGCCCGCGACAAGAAGCGCGAGTGCGGAGAGACGTATCCATTGTTTCATGTGCGGTTCTCCTTCAACATGGTGGGGAGAGTATTACATCGTGTGGTTTTTCGATCCGTTTGTCACATTTTTCACAGAAGGGAGCGTCACGAGCGAGCGGAGCTGAGAGATTGTGACACGGACGACAGCCACATCGCCGAAGGCGCTTGTCACCGTGTATCCCGCTTTTCTGACCTCGTCAATATTGTCCGAGCGGACCAGAACACCGAATTTGTCTTCGCCGGAGGATCCGGGTGTAATATCATACTCGGTCCGGCTGGCAGAAGTTCCCAGGACCAGGCGTTGAAGCGCCGGGTCAAGTTTCTGCTCTTCAAGGGGGGTCAATTGCATGCCCGTCGCCGCACAACCGGCAAGGAGGACCGCCAGAATAAGAGAACGAATGAGCATGAGAGTTTTAATTTGCATTCAATATAGTCCCCCGCGGAAACATGCGCAACATTAAAATCCGACGAGTGCCCGCGTGTGGCCGGCATCACGGCGCGGCAAGAACCTTCTTCAGGTAGAAACCCGTCGCGGATTCCTTCCCCGCGGAGACCTGTTCCGGCGTCCCTTCGGCGATGATCCTCCCCCCCTCCTCTCCGCCACCGGGACCCAGATCGATCACCCGGTCCGCCGTCTTGATGACGTCCAGGTTATGCTCGATCACGATGACCGTGTTCCCCTTGTCGACGAGCTTGTTCAGAACGGAGAGGAGCATCCGGATGTCCTCGAAGTGGAGACCGGTCGTCGGCTCGTCCAGTATATACAGCGTATTGCCCGTCCCCACTTTTGAGAGCTCCGTCGAGAGCTTCACCCGCTGGGCCTCACCCCCGCTCAGCGTGGTGGCCTGCTGTCCCAGCGTAATGTATCCCAGTCCCACATCAAAGAGGGTCCTGAGCTTCCGCTCAATCCCCGGTATCTCGCTGAAGAAATCCACGGCCTCCGTCACCGTCATATCGAGCACGTCAGCGATCGATTTTCCCTTGTAGAAAACCTGAAGTGTCTCCCTGTTGTATCTCTTCCCTTTGCAGACGTCGCACACGACATAGACATCGGGGAGAAAGTTCATCTCGATCTTCTTTACACCGTCCCCCTCACATCCCTCGCACCGCCCCCCGGCGACGTTGAAGCTGAATCTCCCGGCCTTATAGCCCCGGATTTTCGCCTCCGGCATCTGGGTAAAAAGGTCGCGGACGAGCCCGAACAGCCCCGTATATGTGGCAGGGTTGGAGCGGGGGGTCCTGCCGATGGGCGATTGATCGATATCGATCACCTTGTCGATATGGGAGATCCCGTCGAGTTTCCTGTACGGCAGCGGGACAGCCCTGGCGGCGTAGAATTTTCTCGCCAGTGCGTGGTAGAGCGTCTCGTTGATGAGGGAGGATTTTCCCGACCCGCTCACGCCGGTCACGGCAATGAATGTCCCCAGCGGGATTGTGAGTGTGACATCCTTGAGGTTGTTGCCGGTCGCCCCGTTGAGGACAAGTGATTTGCCATTCCCCTTCCGGCGCTCATGGGGGACATCAATCTTCCTTTCCCCCTTCAGGTACTGGGCGGTATAGGAGACCGGCTCGAACCCGTGAGAGTTCACCGGTATCGTATCGTTCCGGAGCGCCAGGCCCTCGGGTCTTCCGGCAGTAACCAGGTACCCTCCGTGCCGCCCCGCCCCCGGGCCGAGGTCGATGACATAATCCGCGCTCTCGATCATCTCTTTGTCGTGCTCCACGACGATGACAGTGTTCCCCAGATCGCGGAGCTGTTTCAACGAAGCAATAAGCCGGATGTTGTCCCTCTGATGCAAGCCGATGCTTGGCTCGTCGAGGATATAGAGGACGCCGACGAGCTGGGAGCCGATCTGCGTCGCGAGCCGGATCCTCTGCCCTTCTCCCCCTGAGAGAGTCCGCGCAGGCCGGTCGAGCGAAAGATATTCGAGACCCACGTTCAGAAGGAAGCGGAGCCGTTCCCTGATCTCCTTGAGGACGGGGGCGGCGATAGTCATCTGGCGGTCGGGCATCTTCAGGCGGTCAAAGAACTCCACAGCCCCGCTGATCGGCAGGGAGACGACATCGTGTATGTTCCAGAGCTTCCCGCCGGGGGCCTCCTCAATCCGGACAGCCAGGCTCTCCTTCCGCAGCCTCCCCCCTCCGCAGACCGTGCACGGCGTGACGTCCATGTAGGATTCCACCCACTCCCGGATGTTGTTGGAGGATGTGTCGTCGTAATAGTGCCTGAGTATGTCCATGATGCCGGTAAACCGGTGCTTGTACACCACGTTCCGGCCGCTGGCGTACCGGTACTCCATGTCGAATTTCTCATCGCCGCCCCCGTTGAGGAGGACTTCGCGAGCCTTCTTCGAAAGCTTCTTCAGCGGAGTGTCAAAGTCGAATCCATAGGCCTTCCCGACCGCGCGGAACTGACTGTAGGCCCATGTCTGCCGGGGTTTGCCGAACGGGGCGAGCCCCTCCTGGTTGATCGAGCGCTCCCAGTCGGGGACTATCAGGTCGAAATCGAACTCTTTGGTCTCCCCGAGCCCTTTGCAGCTCTGGCAGGAGCCGTACGGGGAATTGAATGAGAAGGAATTCGGCGCCGCTTCTTCATAGCTGATGCTGCAGAATGCGCACGAGAGGTGCCGGCTGAAGAGTATGTCCCCCGCAGCGGCCGCAGAGACGCCCCGGAGCGCGCGCCCCGCACGTTTCGCCGGCGCCGCGGGCGTCCCCCCTTTCTCTGTGGAGACGATGAGGACACCGGCGCCGAATCTCAGGGCCACCTCGACCGAATCGGCAACGCGGGCGCGGGCCTCTTTCTTCACCGTGAGACGATCGACAACGATCTCGATTGTGTGGAGCTTGTAGCGGTCGAGGCTCATCCCTTCGGAAATCTCTCGTATGGTCCCGTCGACGCGGACCCGGAGGAAGCCGTCCCGCAGAATCTCCCCGAACAGCTCACGGTAATGCCCCTTCCGCGCGCGGACGACAGGGGCGAGAAGCTGCACCTTCGTCCCCCCGGGAAGATCCAGTATGCTGTCGATGATCTGGTCCGTCGACTGCTTCTGTACCTTCTTCCCGCAGTTCGTGCAATACTGCGTCCCGGCCCGGGCGAACAGGAGCCGGAGATAGTCGTAGATCTCGGTAACAGTGCCGACAGTTGACCTCGGGTTTGGACTGACGGTCTTCTGTTCGATGGAGATCGCCGGACTCAGCCCTTCGATGTAGTCGACGTCCGGCCTCTCCATGATGTCGAGAAACTGGCGCGCGTATGCCGAGAGGCTCTCGACGAATCGGCGCTGTCCTTCGGCGTATATGGTGTCGAACGCGAGGCTCGATTTCCCCGATCCCGAGAGGCCGGTCATCACCACCAGCTTCCCCCTGGGGATATCGACATCGATATTCTTCAGGTTATGCTCCCGCGCCCCGCGTATGACGATGGATTCCCGGTCCGGCATGCCTCACGCAAAGATGGAAAAGGATAAGATTCAGTATACCACAAATAGGGGGGATTTTCAAACCGGGTGGGTGGATTGCTTCGTGGCGCCTGCGGCGCCACTCGCAATGACAGTGTGGCCAGCGAAGGTTGCTTCGTGGCGCCTGAGGTGCCACTCGCATTGACAGATCGGGTTCGCAATGACAGTGCGGCTAGTCCCGCCTTAGAGCGTCGGGATTTTCAATGCAGGCGCTCCCGCCGGGCCAGATACCCGGTTAGCGCGACATCGAACGGCGTCGCGGTATCCATCATCACGTAGTCGATGGCGTGCTCGCGGCACTCCCGCTTGTACGTCTCGAGAAACTGCGACATGGCGCCGCGATAGGACTCCTGGATCTGCCAGGGGAGCGTCGTAACGCGCTCTGCGGTCTCCACATCTCTGAACACCGCGTCGGTGCCGAACGCGAAGGAGCGTTCCATAGGATCCAGGACGTGCATCACGATGACCTCGTTTTTCCTGTGGCGGAAGTGTTTCAGCGCGCCTATGACCCCCGCCGGGTCGTCCAGGAGGTCGCTGATGATGATCACCAGCCCCCGGCGCTTCATCCTGTCCGCCGCCTGGTGCAGCGACCGCGCTGCGCCCGTTTTTCCGGAGGGGCGGGCATTCTGGAGGTTGACGAGGAGCCGGTGCAGGTATCCGCGTGTCGCATGCGGCGGCAGGTAGCTCCGGAGCTCCTCGTCGAAGCAGGCAAGCCCCACCGCGTCCTGCTGCCTGATCATCAGGTACGCGAGGGCGGCCGCAAGCGACGCCCCGTATTCCAGCTTGGAGACGTGGTCCCCGGAGGCATAGCCCATCGAGAGGCTGGTATCAAGCACGATCGTGGAGCGGAGATTGGTCTCCTCTTCGTATTGCTTGATGTAGTACCTGTCCGTCTTTCCGTAAATTTTCCAATCGACGAACCTGATCGAATCTCCCGGCATGTATTGCCGGTGTTCCGCGAACTCGACGCTGAACCCGTGGTACGGGCTCCGGTGGAGTCCGGTGATGAACCCCTCGACCACGAGCCTGGCACGCAGCTCCATGTTTGCGAGCCGCGTGACGACGTGGGGGTCCAGGAATTGAAGGGCTGATCCGGGCATCAGACCGGCGTCTGCGGTGAATGCTTCCTGCCGCGCTTAGACTCCGGCCCCGAAGGGGGGATGGGGAGCGCCTCTTCCGGGCTCTTCCCGAGGTTGTTCAGCTCGAATCGCGCCGATGTCGCCATCTCGCTGTCCGGATACCTGTCGAGAAACCGCCTGTACGCCGCCGCCGCGCTGTCGGAATTGTGCAGCTCGTTGTTGTAGAGATACCCGATGAGGAACATCGCCAGCGGCGTCTGCTTCCCCGCGGGATATTCCCGGCAGTACAGGCTGTATCCCTCGATCGCTTCGCGGGGCATGTGCAGGTTGCTGTTGTGTATATTTGCCATCTCGAAGATCGCCGCCTCCGCGAGCTGGTGATGCGGATACTCGCGGACCACGCTTTCAAAGAGGCCGAGGGCTGGCTGGAACGCTTCCCGCACCGCATCGGGTGAGCGAAGTGTATCGGCCATCGTGGCGGCGGTCTGCGCTTGTTGCTGCGCCCGGGCGAAATACTCTTCCGCGGTCGGCTTGCTGCAACCGGCCGCTGCCGCCGCAAAGAGGAGACAGAGGAATCTGAACCATGTCATGGGAGTATTCTCCGCAGTTGTTCCCGAACGCTGTATTATGATCGTACCATCACTGCGGCGAAATAGCCGTCAGTCCCGGTCCGGTGCGGAAACAGCTCGAGATAGGTCTCCTGCCCGGGGCAACTGACCTCCTGCCGGAGGAGTATGTCGCCGGCGGAAAGGAGCGAGAAATCCGGATGGAGGGTAAGGAACTCCCCGACCACCTCCTGGTTCTCCCGGCGCAGGAGCGTGCACGTAGAATAGACAAGGCGTCCACCGCTCCTGACGGAAGGGGCGTAGCGCTCAAGAAGCCCGCTCTGCCGCCGGGAAAGGGAGATCGAATATTCCTCCGTGCAAAGAAGCTTCGCCCCCGGGTTGCGCCGGAATGTCCCCACTCCCGAGCAGGGGGCGTCGATGAGCACCGCGTCTGCCGGAGGGACGGCCCGGAAAACGGCCTCCTCCGCGACGACCTCCTCCACCGCGATCGTGACACCCGCACGCCGGCTGCGCACAAGAAGGTTTTCCAGTTTCTTCGCGTCCACATCCAGCGCAATGATCTTTCCCCTGTTCTCCATCATCGCCGCAATGTGGAGGCTCTTTCCCCCCGCGCCCGCACATGCGTCGAGCACCGTCATGCCCGGACGCACTTCCAGCAGCATGGAGAGAATCTGGCTCCCCTCATCCTGCATCTCAAAGAGACCCTGGCGGAATGAGCGGAGCCCCTGAGCGTTGATCCGCTTCGGAAATACCAGCGCCACCGGAGAGAGCGTGCCCGGCACCGCGTCAATCCCTTCCTTCGCGAGCGCCTCGCGGCACTCCCCGACTCCCCCTTTCAGCGCGTTGGCGCGTATCGAGACCGGCGGATTGCCATTGGAAGCGGCGCACAGGGCCTCGGTCTCTTCGGCACCGAACCTCTCCAGCCATTCCGCGACGACGAAATCCGGCATGGAGTGGCGGACCGCGATCATCCTCATCCCGTCGCGGAGGATTTCCGCCGGGAGTTCCACGCACGCGAGCCCCGCGATGAACAGGGCACAATCGGTTTCACGGACCGAAGCCCCCCAGAGCGGGCCGATATCGGACTCAAGTTCGTTGCTCTTCCCCCCGGCGCACGTGACCTCGTGCGCGGCAACAAGCATCACCGTCGGGAGCACCGGCGTGACCGGCGCCCCGGGGAGGACCTCGAGCACCCTCCGGCAACGGAGCGTCAGGAGCCTGTGGTGCCGGAGTATGTCGAACGTGCGCTCCGCGATGAACCGCCTGTCGCTCGACCCCAGGTAGTGCCTTGCACGAAAGAACTCCCGGACCACCGCGTCCGCCGGCCGTCGTCCGGCAAGGACGAAATCGAGGACCTCGACAACATGACCGATAAGAGAAGCGGTCTTCACAGAAGGAGACAGGAGAGGAGCGGATCAGACTGCGGCAATGGGACCCTTGATCGATGAGGTGATGTACGCGCGGGCCATCCGCGGCGTGTTGAAAGCGATTCCCACCCCGCCGGAGGCGCCGAGGACAACTACACCCCCATGGCCCCCCGTCCTTTTCTTCAGGGCCGCGATCGCATCTTTCGCCGCCCGTTCCGGGTCATCCCCGTTCGACTGCATCATGTCGATGACGCTCTTCGCCATCACCACTCTGATGAGGGCTTCCCCCCAACCCGTCGAAGAAACTCCCCCGACCGCGTTGTCCGCATAGGTTCCGCACCCGATCAACGCCGAATCGCCCACGCGCCCCTGGTGCTTGTTGGGGGTCCCCCCCGTCGAAGTGCCCGATGCGATGGTCCCCTTCGCGTCAAGCGCGACCGCCCCCACGCTGTCTCCCGGAGAAGACCGCCCCGGGGCTCCCTTCCGGCGCGCCGCCGTTCCTGTGCCGGATGCCTGGGCCTCACGCCAGCGCGCGATCTCCCGTCCGGTGATCAGGGCATCCTGGCCGCATGTGGCGATCCCGTGTTCCTTTGCAAACCGCATCGCACCCAGCCCCACCAGAAGCACGCTGTCGCTCTCCTCCATGATCGCGCGCGCCGCGGATATCGGATTCGCGACGTTCTGGAGGGCGGCGACCGCCCCTGCGCGGAGCGTCCCCCCTTCCATGATGGAGGCATCGAGCTCGATCTCCCCCGCAGCATCCAGCACCGACCCGTGTCCCGCATTGAACGTGTCGTCATTTTCCATGACGATGATCGAACGCTCGACGGCATCGACCGCCGTGCCGCCGTCCTTCAGGATCTCCCATCCTGCCTTCAGTGCGCTCAGAACGCCTGCGCGGTGAGCGTCCGCCTGATCGTCGGGGATATTCCAGGCCCCGCCGTGAACGATGAGCGAGACCGGGTTCTGCCGCTTCATATCTGGCCGGAATTATCTGTTATCACAAAGTACGAAAATGCCGTCCGTTGCGCAAATCAGCCGGCCGCATGGACCTCCGCGCGCTTCCTGAATTCGATGAGGCCCTGTTTGTCGAGTCCGACTTCGACAGTGTCGCCCGGTCCGAATTCCCCGGCAAGGATCTTCCCTGAGAGCGGATTGACGATTTGTTTCTGTATCACCCTCTTCAGAGGCCGGGCGCCGTATGTCGGATCGTATCCGAGCTTCGCAAGCCAGTCCTTCGCCTCGTCTGTCACTTCAAGCGTGATCTCCCTGGCCGCGACAGTCTGCTGGACGTGTTTGAGCTGAAGCGTGATGATCCGCCGTATGTCCGCCTGTGCCAGGGGGCGGAATATGATGATTTCGTCCACCCGGTTCAGGAACTCGGGGCGTATCGTCGCCTTCAACAACTGGAAGAGCTCGTTGCGAAGCTCCGCAAACACTTCTTCCCACCGGTCGCCGGACGAGAAGTCTGAGTCAATCTTCTGGCTGATGAGCTGCGAGCCGAGGTTCGAGGTCATGATGATGATCGTGTTTCTGAAGTCGACGGTCTTCCCCTTGCTGTCGGTGAGCCTTCCTTCGTCCAGCACCTGCAGAAGGAGGTTGAACACCTCGGGGTGCGCCTTCTCGATCTCGTCGAGGAGGACCACGGAATAGGGCTTCCGCCGGACCGCCTCTGTCAGCTGCCCCCCCTCCTCGTAACCGACATATCCGGGCGGGGCCCCGATGAGCCGTGAAACGGAAAACTTCTCCATGTACTCGCTCATGTCGATTCGGACGAGCGCGTTCTCATCGTTGAACAGGAACTCCGCGAGCGCGCGGGCGAGCTCGGTTTTCCCGACCCCGGTGCTCCCGAGGAATATGAACGAGCCGATCGGTTTCTTCGCGTCCTGCAGCCCGGCGCGCGAGCGGCGGATGGCATCGCTGACCGCCCTCACCGCCTCAGGCTGTGCGATGACGCGCTCTTCCAGCCGGTCTTCGAGGTGGAGGAGCTTGTGCCTGTCGCTCTCCAGCATCCGTGAGACAGGGATGCCGGTCCACCGCGCAACGATCTCTGCGATGTCTTCGGCGTCGACCTCTTCCTTGAGCATTTTCTGGTCCTTCTGGACCTCTGCGAGCCTTCCGGACGCCGCGGCTATCTTTTTTCCGAGGTCCGCGATCAGACCGTACCGCAGCTCCGCCACGCGTGCCAGGTCCCCTTCCCGCTCCTTCTTCTCCGCTTCGGTCCTGGCATTCTCCACTTCCCCCTTCATCGTCCTGATCGATTGTATCAGGCCTTTCTCCACGTTCCAGTGCGCGCTCAGGGCGGTGTGTGTCTGCCGGAGATCCGCGACCTCCGCCTCCAGGGCGGCAAGGCGGTCTCTGGAATCCTGATCGTTCTCCCTCCGGATGGCCTCCCTCTCTATCTCGAGCTGCTTGATCTTCCGCTCGACAGAATCGAGTTCCTCCGGGAGTGAATCGATCTCAATCCGGAGCTTCGAGGCCGCTTCGTCCACCAGATCGATGGCCTTGTCCGGCAGGAACCGGTCCGCAATGTACCTGGCGCTCAGCTGTGCGGCGGCCACGATGGCCCCGTCGGTGATCCGGACGCCGTGATGCACCTCGTACCGCTCCTTGAGTCCCCGCAGTATCGAGATCGTGTCCCCGACGCTCGGTTCCTCGACCATGACCGGCTGGAACCTCCGTTCGAGGGCCGGGTCCTTTTCGATGTACTTCCTGTATTCGTCGATCGTCGTCGCGCCGATCGCACGGAGCTCTCCCTTCGCGAGTGCGGGCTTGAGCATGTTGGCGGCATCCACCGAACCCTGCGCGGCCCCGGCCCCGACGAGCGTGTGCAATTCGTCAATGAACAGAATAATCTCTCCGGCGGAGTCCTCCACCTCTTTCAGGAGGGCTTTCAGGCGCTCCTCGAACTGCCCCCGGAAACTTGTCCCCGCGACGAGCGAGCCCATGTCGAGCGCCACGATCCTCTTTGTTTTGAGCGTCTCGGGGACATCACCCTTGACGATCCGCTGGGCGATCCCCTCGGCGATCGCGGTCTTGCCGACGCCGGGCTCCCCGATGAGGACGGGGTTGTTCTTGGTCCGCCGCGAGAGCACCTGAAGGACCCGGCGAATCTCCTCGTCCCGCCCGATCACCGGGTCTATTTTCCCCTTCCGGGCCATGTCGTTCAGATCGCGCCCGTAGCGCGCAAGGGCCTGGTACTTCTCTTCGGGGTTCTGGTCGGTGACCCGCTGCGTTCCCCGGATCTCCTTCAGCACGGTGAGGACCGACTCCGCGGTCACACCCTGATCGCGGAGGAGCTTCCCTGCGGCTCCCTCCCGCGACGCGACGATGGCCAGGAGCAGGTGCTCCGTGCTCAGGTACTCATCGTGAAGGTCGTCCGCCTGTTTTTGCGCCGCCTCGATCAACCGCCCGAGTGCGGGGGAGAGCGACTGGCTGGCAATGCTCACGCCGCTCACCTTCGGCAGACGGCCGAGGAGATCATTCACCTTGATCTTGAGAAAGCCCGGGTTCAC
>Ga0182011_10001768_pt1 | contig 18754 bp, 25 predicted proteins | sample 711E1DmetaG_FD_120481 | JGI IMG/M metagenome (GOLD analysis project Ga0182011, IMG submission 120481) | Permafrost microbial communities from Stordalen Mire, Sweden - 711E1D metaG | ecosystem: Environmental > Terrestrial > Soil > Wetlands > Permafrost | place: Sweden: Stordalen | collected... | reverse complement strand
GTGATCGCCGAGTTCGGGCTCGACGGCATCGTCGCCACGAACACCACGCTTGCCCGCCCGGGGCCTTTCAGCTCGGTGGGCCAGGCGGGTGGTCTGAGCGGGCGCCCGCTGCGTGCGCGGTCGACGGAGATCGTCAACTACCTGGCGCGGGCCACCGGGGGAAGATTGCCGATCATCGCCTCGGGCGGAATAACTGATTTCGTTTCGGCGGGCGAGAAGCTCGACGCCGGCGCAACGCTGGTGCAACTCTACACCGGCTTGATCTTTCGCGGGCCGTTCTTTGCCCGGGATGTCGCGCGCAGCCTGGCCGCCCGGCAGGACCGGGCGTTTGGATTCTAGATTACCCAGTCGGCGCCATCCTTGAGGTCGCTGGCAGTGATGATCGAGGCCTCTTTCTTGCGGCGCTGACGAACGACCAGGTTCTCCCCTCGGTTTTGGGCGATGCTGTTGGGCGGAATTGACTTCATGATCCAGACACTGGCGCCGACGATGGAATGGGCGCCGATGCAAGTATCGCCGCCCAGGATCGTGGCGTGGGCGTAGATGGTTACATGGTCCTCGACGTCGGGATGGCGTTTGACGCCTTTGATCGGATCGCCCGCGGAATCGACCTCGAACGATTTCGCTCCGAGGGTGACGCCTTGGTAGATCTTGACGTGAGCCCCGATCCGCGCGGTTTCGCCGATGACAACGCCGGTGCAGTGATCGATGAAGAAGTGCGGCCCGATTTGCGCGCCCGGATGGATGTCGGCGCCGGTGCGTTCGTGGGCGTATTCCGTCAGCATGCGCGGCAGCAGCGGCACGCCGAGTTGATACATCTCGTGGGCGATGCGCTGCAGCGAAATGACCAGGACGCAAGGATAGGCGAGAATGATCTCTTCCACGCTGCGCGCGGCCGGATCGCCATGGTAAGCGGCGGTGACGTCAGTCTGGATGATCTCCCTTACCGCCGGTAGGCGGCTGAGGATTGACTCGGTGAGTTCGCTGGCGTGGACGTCCGGCCCGGGATGGCGGGCGAAGCGCAGGCATTTTTCGATTTCGGTGGCCAGGCGGGCAGAAATCTCTCCGAGACGACGTTCGATCACCGTGCCAATGTTCTTCTTGGTGACGGAGCTTTGTTCGAAGAAGCCGGGAAAGAGCACGTGCATCAGGTCCGACGCCAGCCGGTCGACCGACTCTTCCGACGGTAGATTCGCGCCATCGAGATGGTTGATGCCTCCATACGTTTCATAGGAAGCCAGCAGGGCCTGTTTGATGAGGTCGAGGGACATGACCGGTAACGCCACAGCTTCGCCACGGAGGCTGTGACGTCAAATCGGATCCAGACGAGAAACGGGCCAGGGCTGATCTATTCTCGGGTAGAACGTCTGGTTTCCTCCCGCAGGGGGCTAGCTTGCTGCGCCCGGCGGGAGCACCGACACCGCTATCGAGTATGGTCGCGCCGTCCGCCCTGCTTGCTTACTACCGCCGAGATCTCGCCAGCCAGGCCCGACGCGCGAGGGCGAGCACGCTGAGCATGCCGTAGAACCAAACGCTGGGTGCGCCGCCGCCGCCACCGCCCGCGTCGGACGATCCTCCTCCATTTCCTCCTCCGGAAGGGCCATTGACGACCAGCGTGACCACGTTGCTGCTAATCTCGCCTGAACTGTTTCGAACCATGACCCAATAGGTGCCGGCATCGTTTCCCACTAGATTTGTCATCGTGATTGTTCTGCCGTGTCCGGGGATCCCCTCCACCGTCAGGGGGCCAATGTGGGTTATCGAGTTCCACTCGAAATCCACATATGGCCCGCCTGTGGCTGCGGCGGTAAACGTGGCGGATCCTCCGACCGTGGCGATCACTCCCTGCGGCTGTTGCGTGATCACCGGAAGTCCCGGGAGGTAGGCGAGGCGGAGAGTGTCGTTGTTCGTGTCTGCGACGTAGACATTTCCGGAGCCGTCCACGGTGATTCCCGTCGGGAAATTAAAACGCACGGCGGCACTGAACCCATCGGCGCTGCCACTGGCCCCGGCCAGACCTGCCAGTGTGCCGACCGTTCCCGAGGCGGTAATTTCGCGCAGGGTGTGGTTGTCCGTGTCCGCCACGTAGAGATTGCCCGATGGGTCGACCCCGATACCCGAGGGAAAGTGGAACTGCGCCTGGCTGCTGGCACCGTCGAGGCTGCCGGCGATACCAGCTTGTCCGCTGACGGTGGTAACCGCGCCGGTACTCGTGACAATCCTTCGGATCGCGTTGTTGTTCGTGTCCGCGACGAAGAGATTGCCCGAAGTATCCAGGGCTAATCCCTGCGGGCCATGGAACCGTGCCGCGGAGCCGGTGCCATCGGCAAGACCGCTCGCACTCGCGACGCCAGCAATCGTGGTGACCACGCCGGCGGAGGTGACCTTTCGGATGGTGTGGTTCAGGGTGTCCGCGACATAAAGGTTTCCCGTCGCATCCGCGACAATGCCGGACGGACCGTTGAAACCGGCTGCCGAACCGGAGCCGTCGGCACTCCCCGCGTTTCCGGCCCGGCCGGCGAGGGTTGAAACAACACCAGCGGTGGTCACTTTTCGGATCTCATTGTTGTCGGTATCGGCCACATAGACGTTTCCAGTGCCATCAACCGCCACGCCTGCGGGATGATTGAAGCGGGCGGCGGTGCCAGATCCGTCGCTGCTGCCGGTGACTCCGGCCTGACCCGCCAGGGTAGTCACGACCCCGACGGGGTTTGCAACGCTGGGGTAGAGATACGGCACCGGCACCGTGATCTTTCGTACCGTGTTGTTGCTCGTGTCGGCGACGTAGAGATTGCCGGCCGCGTCGATCGCGACATCAGCGGGATTGGCGAACAACCCGGCGCTCCCGGTGCCGTCGGTCGAGCCGGCATTCCCGGCGGCGCCGGCGAGCGTGACAACGCCGTAGGATGTCACTTGATTCTGGGCCTTAAGCGTGACTTGCGACGAGAAACCCGCGAGCAGCAGGGCGGCGATCCGGAGGACTGCAGACCGCCCGGCAGGGGAGAAGGTGAGACATCGTAAAGAGCGGGAGAAAGTTCCAACGTGGCGGGCAGCAATCAGCGACGTTTCTCTTTCCACGATAAGCCGACAAAATTTCGTAAGCATAGTGATCGATTTGGGGAATGTTTTCATGGGAGTACGTGGCGAAATTCGCGCTGCAAGCCGGGGCGGTTGGCTTGAAAACCTGTCGATGTGCGCGACGGTATGTCAGCAAGGGCCGGCGCTCAGGTTTTCAATTGCATGAATAAGGCCAATTCCTGTGATCCAATCAGAATTAATTGATTATAAATAATTTAGATTACATATCGCTTGAATTCATGCAGATGAAGTCATCCGTGATTTGGTGGATAACAACCAAAGATAGTTCGCGGCGGACAGCGGATCGGTTGCAGGCAACCACCCATGGCTGACCACCCAACTATTTGATGACGCCATCCGGACCGTAGATAGGGTGGCGATCCTGAACGAAAACGGTCGGTTCAACTATGGCGCCGTTCCCGTGGTTGATGATCAGGTTGCCAGAATACGGATTTCGAATACGCAACGTTTGTCGCCGCGCAAAACGGACTCTTTCAGTTCCACATGGACCTTCTTCTGTAACACCGTTTCCCAAGTGTGCTGCTGCCAGCCGAGCGAGCAGTTACAGACGACCTTCGGCGTGTGGTTTACCCGGCTGTTCAGGGGACAGAAACAATCCGCCCTTTCGTCGGAAGCCATCGTGATGATCCCCTTTTCCCAATCGCAGGTGATGTTATCGCCAGACGCGCTCTGCTTGACCGCCTTGCGGAAACCTTCGAGGTCGCCGCGGAATTTCTGGTGGGTGTCGTCGTACAAGCCGGAGCAATAGGTTCCCAGGTCGAACAGGGTCTCATTCAATGCTTTCTCGTCCATCCGGCTTGAGAGGATTTCCAGAAGCCTGGCATAGCGTTGTTTGACGAAGGGCAATCGCCAGTCGTCGGGGACCTTGGTCTCGGCGGCGGCTGACAGAGCCGGCGCCAGCACTCCGGCGGTGGCACAGGTGCACAGACCACAGGCGCAATTCTTCAGGAATTCTTTTCGATTCATGGAGGTTATCCTTTTCTTTCAGTTGCGAGGGGTATTGGCATTATTGGACCGGGTTTGTTTTCGCTGGAGTTCTCTCCGAGACCGTCCGCTCGTAGCGAAAACGCTCCAGTCCCCCAAAGCGTCAGCCCGATGCCGCCCTGGGCGATCGTTTTCAGGGCCGTCCGCCGCGTAACAGAAGGCGAAGGCGCCGTGTACTCGGTTGTCATTTCTGGACGGTGAAGGAGACGGAGTATTCGGTGTTCTCCCACCTCAACTTCAACATGCCGCTGCCGGAGGGGTTTCCCTCTATTTTGTGAGGAGAGGCTGGAGATAAGGTCTTGCATGGGCGGTTGAGGGCTGAGCGTTGAGAACCGGAGGTTTGTCATTCCGCGCGCAGCGCAACCAATGGGTCAACGCGCGTGGCCCGGCGGGCGGGCAGCCAGCAGGCAAACAGGGCGACCGAGAGCAGGACGAGCGCGACCACGGCGGACACGACGATCGGATCCGACGTTGTTGCGTTGTAGAGCTGACTGTAGATCAGCACGCTGGCGCCCAGGCTGCCGAGCGTTCCCAGGCCGAGCCCGATCGCAACGATCCTCAGTCCGTCTCTAAGAATCAACGAGACGATTTTCCGCGCGTCGGCCCCGAGCGCGAGGCGGATCCCCATCTCTCGGGTGCGCTGGGCGACGGAATAGGCCATTACGCCGTAGATGCCGACGCAGGCGAGTGCGAGGGCGGTGCCGTTCATCGGCGTGGAGGAAACCTCGCCAACCCTGGACACGCCGGGAATCTGGGCGAGGTGCTCGAGAACCTCACGGGTAAAGCGGACTCGATGATCGTTGGTCGGGGCCTTCGATCCGGGTTGCGTCAGGGTGAAAATCAGGACGTTCTCGCGATTGAATCCGGGGGATTTAAGGAGCCGCCGAACGGCGTATTTGAGGTCTTGCATGTTCCACGACAGTGGAGAATGGGCTGGCGCCTGCCTTTCTTTCCCGAGAGATGAAACTATGGTCCAGTCTGTCCTGCGGCGGCAGGCGGGTCGCCGCCATCTAGGCCAGAGAGCAAATGCAACCGGGCGACGCTTTCATCCGCGCCGGTCCATTTCTTCTTTTCGCACTCTGGCGAAGGGCCCCATTGATATCACATTTGTTTTAGAGAGTCCATGGGCCGTGTCCCAATAGATATTCGCAGAATCCACCTATTGAGGATTACCTATTGCAGTGACGGGCCTTGGCGTAGCGCGGAGCTTCAGCCCGCGCTTTCTGCGCTCGATAGTGCGGGCTGAAGCTCCGCACTACGCACGCCCAACACTGTCAATTCATTCGGTAATCCTCAGTAATCGACGCTGCCCTTTCATTCGGGCAGCCTTGCCAAGACGCCCTCAAAAACGGAATGTCGCCACCATCGGTCGTCTGCATTCTCGGGCCGTGAGCCACAACAGCCGCGTGGGAGAGGAAGATGAACAGCCGATTCTTGCCGAACGGATTGGAGGTGTCGGCGGTTGCGCCGGTTCAATTGAAACGCTTTATTTCCCTCCGGCTGACCTTGTTGGTGACATAATGATCATTGAACATCAACAACTCGACCGTCTCCTCTGTCGCGCGGTGCAGATCACCAAACTTGATGTCCTGGCCGATCACCTGCTGGTGGGCTTGGCCGTCACCTCCTATTATATTGGTCGTGACCGGGATAGACGCAATCTCCACGCGTTCCGCGCGTTCATTTGTCAGACGTTGATAGATCCAAATCTCGGCCTTCCCTTCCGGTGTCTTCATGGGTTTGACTGCACGGGGTGCGCCCATGATTTGCCGGACGGCATCGGCGGGCATGGCTTTGGTGAGGGCGGACTCCGGGTTGTCGGGAGAGACCGCGGCCGGTTTTGAACCCGGCGTGGCTTTGGCGGGACTGGAAGGCAAAACTGCGCCGGCTCCGTCGATTGCGAGCCCAAAGAGCGAAGCCCATATTAGCAGAGTATGAAGTTTCATGGTGATAAGTTAAAACACTCCAGGCGTTTCAGGTGGGGTTGTACCAGACGGAGAAAAGATTATTGTGGCTGATGTGTCCTCACGTCGAAGGGCTGCTCCGAATAAGTATTCCTTCGCTGGAGAGAAATGCATCGTTCGTGCCAGATTATACGGTCTGGAGTAAGCGATTGAATTCTATCTCTTAGTGAAAGTTCGGAGAGATGGATGACCTTGGCTTCGTTTCACCCGTGGGACGACGGCTTCCCGGAATTGGGATAGAATTCCTAGAAGCTGTCCGGATACTGCCAGGATCTGGAGGGCGGCGCGCTGTCGCCGCCGAATTTTCGAGCGGCGCTGACGGCGCAGCGCCCTCCACCCCTCAGGGCAACGGATTTTCCGGACAGCTTCTAGCATCACCCTTGGCTGGTCTTTGAAGGGTATTCAGAGGGTGCGGTGTTTTGATTTAATGGAATGCGCTTGCGTCGGAGCCCTTCGCGCATCCCACAAACAGCAGAGATAATATTCCGCCCCTCAATATGAACCTCGCCGCCAGGAAGCACTGCTTCTCTGTGATCGACCCGTAACCTGGCCCCAGTGGCGTGCGAGCCTGGGCTGCGAGTTCCGAGGTCGGTGGCTCCGCCGGCCCCGGCCGTACCACCCTTCGCCAAAGACCACTTAACCCGGCAGGCAGGTCAACATCGCCAACAGCTATCACATGCTGATGAGCGGCCAGCAACCCGCCAGCAACGCCTGGTTGTCCCTGCTGAGCTGGGACAAATCCACCAGCGGCGCCGGGCGGTATTTTCTCGAGGTGCCTGCCGGGAAGACCGCGACGTTCTCGGTCGTGCTCACCTGGCACCGCACCATCACGCCCAACGCCAATTGGTCGGTGCTCACGCCTTCCCTGGCCGACCTGAACCTGCGGTTGTCGACGGCGAGCGCCGAATTCGCGGTTGGCGCGCTCGTGGCCGAAAGCCGCTCGCCCATCGACAATGTCGAGCATGTCTATCAACGGCGCCACCAGCAGCACGCTCAACTTGAACAACGTCCAGTCGGCCAATGCCGGCAGCTATGCCGTGACCGCCACAAACGGTTCGGGCTCGGTGACCAGCAGCCAAGCAATACTCACCGTCAACGCCGCTGGCGGTGGTAGTGGCGGCGGCGGCGAGACCGGTGGGGGAGGCGGTGGTGGGGCGCCCAGCCTGTGGTTTTGCGGCGCTCTGCTTCTGCTCGCCGCAATTCGCGGAATTCAGGGGCGGACGAAAGCCCGCGGGTCTGCGACTCCTGAGTCAGCCTGACTTAGGTTATCAGCCAGACTGGCGACCTCAGGGCGAGAAAAACTTAAGTCTCGTTTGACGGGCAATTGAGTTGGGGCTCAGGGCGGGAGTCGAACGGATTTCCCCACTGAAGCTAAGCCGGAATCATGCAATTGCTGGCAATTCTCCTCGTGCGCTCGCGAACCGATTGGTGTGCGGGTGTAGGAAGCCCGCTGGCGGGCGATCATCGGTCGCAAGCGACCTTCCTGCTGCATGATCCCGGGCTAGTCACTAGAAAACGCGTAATAAGTTTAATGTTAAGATTCTAGAATAATTAACAAGATATACAGGGATTGAAGGAAGTGAAGGCAAGAATACATGGCTTGGCCCCCAAAAGTGATCGCGAAACAGGCACGGAGAGCCTTGCAATCCGCGACGGATTGTATTAGGTTGAATCAACCTTTGTTATGCCCAACCAACTCGCCAAGTCAAAGCGCCGACAAAGCCTTGCCGAACACGCGGCGGTGCTGGCCGCGCTCGCGGAGATCGCCCGCCGTGAGGACACCACGGTCATGGCCTTATTGCGCGAGGGGGCCCGCGACGTGGTCAAACGCCGGGCAACGGTGCCGGGACAGACAGAGGCGCTACGCGCCCTCGTTTGGCGGATGGCCCCGCGGATGCCCGCGCGATTCAAGACGCCTGCGCAAGTGTCCCGTTTCAAGCGCGCTCAGCGCGAGTTTGATCAAGTCGTCCTGGACCTTCAGCTCGCGACGCCGCAGGCCATCCAGAACCGAAATTCGCTCGTTTCCTCCCGCCAGGCCGTCCGCCTGATCGATTTCGACCGCGCCCATGCCGCCACTGCCTTCTGACGTCGAGCCTGCCGGCCGTCGGCCTGGCGAAGGCTGGCCGCGTCCGCCCGCGGATTTTGCGCCGATACTGGCGACCAAAGATCCGGTGCTCCTGGTCGGCGGCCAGGCGGTCAATCTCTGGGCGCTCTACTATCGGGATCGAACTGCCGATCTGGCCCCATTCGTCTCACGCGACGCCGACGTGCTTGGCGACCGTGAGACTCTGTCCTCCCTCGGAAAACTGGCCGGTGCGAAACCCCAGTATTTTCCACTGCGCCCACCCAGCAACGAGGTGGGCGTCGTGATCGCCAAGGACACGAATGGTTCGCCAATGCTGATCGAAGTCCTGCGCTATGTTCATGGTGCCAGCAATGAAGAATTGCGAACCGGCCTACACTCTGGCCTTGGGCGAAAAACAGGTACGAGTGCAGGTGCCGGGGCCGATCGCGCTGCTGCAAGTCAAGATCGCCAACATCGTCGACCTGAAACAGAACGGACGGCAGGACGCTCGCCATGTGATCATCCTTGTCCGGTTGCTGCCCGCCTATCTGGAAGACTTGCGGAGGGCGGCGGTCGAGGGCCGGATGGAAGAACGAAAGCTCCTCCACTTCCTCGATCGGTTGCTCGTCGTCGTCGCGGCCAAGAACGGTCGGAAGGTGTTCGCGGAGCTGAAGATTGATGCCGGCAAGCTTTTTGCCGATCTCAACCCGGGGAAGCTGCCGAAGCTAAAGGCGTTTCTGGAGAAGCGTCTACCAAGGATGCTGATTTGAAGCGATCGGAGCGTGCGCTCTCGCCAGACTTTTTGGAGCAGGTGTCACGGAAACTCGACTGAACGGCAACTGCCGATCGGGCCAAACTCAGATCCTTTGTTCAAATTTCTTCGGAGCGATGGGTCTTTTAGGATATGGCCGGCCCGGTTTGGCCGAACGCTTCGGCGAACGCTTGCTCGATACCCTCGACCTCCGCATCGGTGAGCTCGGCAAAGACGGAGGATCGCTTGCGGCGGGAAAGCCGCCCGCGATTGTTGACGAGGAGCGCGAGCAGGAGGTTGAGTTTGGTTTCGGGCAGATCGACGATCTCCTTGATGGTTGTGGCGGCGCGATCGATCTGGACCAGGGTCTGCAATTCCTCGGGCAGGTCGCGCGTCACGGTGGTCTCGATGAGCTCCAGCACGTATTCGACGTGGGGAGTGAGATCGGGATACCGCCAGACGCCCTCCGCTTCGCGGGCGTTCTCGAGGACGAGCGAGCCGTCCTTTTCCAGATGGTAGCGGACCCGGGCGTTGACCGCCTGGGACACGGTCTCCAGCACGCGGTCGTAGGCGGGCGAGTCGCGCAGCATGGCGGCGGAAAACGGCAGGACGATCCCCGGGTCCGTGTAGCCGTCCAGGGCAAGGGACTCATGCAGGAGGAGGCGATGCAGGCGGCCGTTGCCATCGGAAAAAGGGTGCACGTAGACAAAGCCGAAGCTGACGACGGAGGCGCGCACCGGTGCGGGCAACTCCTCACTGCGGACTCGGAAACTGCGCAGACCGGAAATGAGCGTGAGCACCAGCGTGGGGGGAGGACAGACGTAGTGTACCTTCTCCTGGTAGCCCGGCAGGGTCTGGCCGACGTAGTTCTGGTCGTCCCGAAATCCCTTGGCGGCATACCGGGGGTCTACGACCAGGTTCTGTAGGGCCGTCAGGCGGCTCTCGTCCAGCAGGGCCTCGGGGTTGACCGTACTGCTGCGGGCCAGCACGGCCACGAAGCGCTCCCCGCGCGCCGGGGTCACTTCCTCACGCTCGATCGCGAAAGAGGCTTTGGTTTCCTTGAGGTAGAAGTAGTTTACTGCGCGAGACCACAGGCGCGGGTTGGTCTCGCGGGTGAGCCGGCGGATTTCGCGGGACCAGTCGTGCTTCAGCTTCCCGTCGATGGCCGGCGTGCGGCGGATGAGCGGGCACGCACCCGAACTGCCGAGCAGGTTGTCGATGACGCGCCAGCGGGCGTTACGCCGGGATTTGCCCGTAAAATACTTCTTCGGGTCCAGCACGGGAACGTAGTTGCCGGAAACCTCCGTCTTGAGCGGGTTGGGATTCAGAAATTCATAGAGAAAACCGATGCGGCGGCGGTATTTGCTCGTGGGCGATGCGGCCAGATAACCGTCCACGTCCGCGGCCGGGATCTTGCGGAACACCTGCTCCAGCAGGTCCAGGCTCAGGTTCTCGTATTTGAAGACGAACTCCACGTGGTCCAAGGGGTGGTCGCCGGGCCAGTAGTTGCGGGGGAAGATATCCTCGATGGTCCCGTCTGGTTTGATCAGGCGTTGACGCCGGCCACCAATGCGCGAACGATGCGACGCTAGGACGGCGCCGAGCGCATAGTGTTCCAAAAGCCATGACGTGCCGATGAGCTGCATAAAAATCGTTCGGTCTGCACAAAAATGATCTATTTGTGCCGTTGTGGAATAAGAATCGTTAGGAGATTGTTAATCTACTATCCATCAAATAGAAGCGGAGTAGAGAATTTTCTCAGCCGACGCGCGCATACACTGGTTTGATGGATTCTCAGGCGCTTCGACCGGCGGCCTCGCGATCACTATGCAGGAAGTCTGCTGCCAGTGCCACGGGTTCCGCACAGCAGCCAGCGTTCGAAAATCCGCGACCTTTACGACTTGTCAGAGATCGCGCGCCGTCCGCTCCAGAAGGAGCTCATGCGTTCACTGGCGGTGCTCAAGTTGTGGGAAAGCGGAGGTCCGGGGCTGGATTTATCTCTTTCAGGCGTTCGTGACCAACCTGCCCGCGGCCATGGTCCTGGCCGTCTTCGCCTATAATCTGTGCATCTTGTTTCAGCGCCACCTGGGCTGGCTGGATCGGGTCACCGCGGCCACGCTGCGCTTCCGCTTGTTCAGTACCGGTGGAATCATCAGTCGCAGCGGCGGCCGCACCACCATCCGCCTCGCGGTGCCCGCCGAACAAAGGGACTGGTGGCGAATGCTTTTCGAAAAACTCCTCAGCCCCTGGCCCAACTGCAATTCATTTTGCCCGACCTAGCGACCGCGCGAAGAACGATCCGAAAATCCACATCCTATTCTGAATAGTCACGGCTTAGGGCCAACGGCTGGTGCTGGCGGCGACGGAAATCTGAGGCGGCGGCTCGCTCACTCCAGCCGGTTTCCTTGGCTGGTCAGTTTGTTCTAGAATTGGCAATTTGACGCCGAACCGGGGTTCTTCGGGCCGGTCGCGCGGCATTTGTCCAGCCTTTATACCTACCTAAATTTGGGTAGTTCGCGACCGTTGAAAACGGACGCCTGTCACCGCCAGAATGGAGCGTATTCAGCATACCCCAGGTTGATGCGGAGGCGCCAGACGCCTCCAGATCGGATTCTCCCATGGCCTCCAAAAAACTATGCCCCGTCGTGCAAGATAGTGCCAAGCCCGTGTTGGAACTCATGCCATTGCCCCGTTCGTCACGGGACCTGGTGATGTTCCTCCAGTATGCGGCCTGCATGGGCCTCGCGGACTCGAAGATGGTCGCCCATCTCACGGAGATGAGCGCGTTCTTTCCCCAGGAGATGCTTGACGCGTACCGCGCGTTTCGCGCCAGGCAGGCAAGCGATAATTAGTCGTGCAGCGGCGCGTCTGCGGAATGCCGGCGCCATGGTCGCGCCGGGCGCGGTTGGAGACGATGGAGAGCCCGGCGCCGTCCGGGCCGGAAGTGACAAGTGGCGGTAACGGCGTGCCGCCCTCCCCACCGGATTACCCATGCATTCCAAGCCCGACCGCGGTCATCGCAAGCGCCCGTGCGGCTCGCTCGCGGTTGGCCCAGAATCCGTGGCGGGGAAGCTCAAGAAGGGCGGGAAGTCAGGAAGCGTCCGGCGCCAGCGAGGCGACGAATTGAACGGGGTGGATCTTCTGTCAAACCTCTGCGAAGTGATGGGTCTGTTTCCGATGGGCAGCGACGAGGCGATCGGAGAATTGGCGGGCCGGATGATGGTTGAGCGGCTGCGCGGCGAGGCGGCGGAAAAACGCCGGCGGCTTGGGCCGGCGAAGACGCGGCGCCGTCGATCACGCCGACGATTATCCTGATCCCCCGCGCATGGTGTTTTGTTTTGAGGAGCGGTCGCGCGATCCCACGGGCGAGACGCCCGTGCCACGTGGCATGGGCGTCCCGCCCATGTCAGACGAGACTCGTTCAAAAACAAAAGACCGTGATCTCCCGGGGTCGCGCAGAAGGTTTTGCTTGGAATCGGGCGGCGAAGCGGCGAAGACCACTCGGTGCCGGAAAAGGAATCGATGGAGGAGTATTTTGACGTGGTCGATCGGGATGACGCAGTCGTCGGACGCGCGACGCGACGGGAGGTTCACGCGCGTGGCCTGCTTCACCGGGCGGTGCATGTGCTGGTTTTCAACGGCGCAGGGGAGCTGTTCCTGCAAAAACGTTCGCAGAGCAAGGACACTGCGCCAGGGGCCTGGGACTCCTCGGCGTCAGGGCATGTTGACGCGGGCGAGGACTACGATGCGTGCGCCCGACGCGAACTCCGGGAGGAAATCGGGCTCGCGTTGGCCCGAGCACCTGCACGCTGGCTGCGCCTGCGGGCGTGCGCGGAAACCGGCGGCGAGTTCGTCTGGGTCTATCGGAAGGAGTCGGAGGGGCCGTTCACCTTGCACCCCGACGAGATTGAACGGGGAGCCTGGTATTGCCCGACGGAAATCGCCCGGCGGTTGCGCGAGCAGCCGGCCGAGTTCGCCAGTTCGTTTGGCCTCATCTGGCAGGAGTTGGCGGCCCGGGGCGACGTGCCCGGATAATCTCCGCGATCAACGTGAGCGGGAGGCCAGGAGGAGAATTGCTGCCGGCCGTGCTTGCACCACGGCCGCTCGGTGATTGCCTTCGCGAACTGCTGCGGCAGGCTCAGGGAATGCAATCGCACGAGTTGCTCAAGGAGGTGCTCCAGAAGGTCAGTGCCAAGCAGGTTGCAGCCGAAATGGCGCTCTCGCTTTCGCTGATCTACAAATGGGCCGAGCCCGCCACGGAGGGCAGCGGCGCCGCCAATCCGCTGGATCGGGTGGAGCAGTTGCTGAAGCTCACGGGCGACCGGCGTCTCGCCCAGTGGGTTTGCGAGCGGGCCGGGGGATTCTTCATTGGCAATCCGAAGACCAATCCGCAGGCGGTTCATCTCATACCGGCGACGAACCGGATCGTGGAGGAGTTCGCCGACATGCTGGGGGTAATTGCCCGGGCCGCCGGCGACAACACGATCACCAAGGAGGAGTCGAAGGACATCCGCAGCCGTTGGGAGGAGCTGAAGTCGGTGACGGAGGGATTTGTCCGGTGTTGCGAAGCCGGAAATTTCGGCCCGGTCCATCAGCACTTGACCAACCGCGCGCGATCGGCGTGAGGATCTGGCGGAGGGTCGGATTGATTCATGAATTACCGCCACGCGTTTCACGCCGGGAATTACGCTGACGTATTCAAGCATGTCTTTTTGCTGAGGCTGTTGCGGGCATTGCAGCGAAAGGCGAAGGGCTTCCTGTATCTTGATACGCACGCTGGGCGTGGCGTCTATGATCTCGCGTCGGCCGCGGCCGGCCCGGAACGGACGCCCGAATGGCCGGCGGGCATCGGTCGATTGTGGCAGGAGGCGCAGTTGCCGCCGGCGTTGGGCGACTATGTGGCGCTCGTGCGAGAATTCAACGAACGTCGCGGCGGGATCGGCGACCGGCCGCGCTTTTACCCCGGTTCGCCGTGGATCGCAGCGCTGGTGCAGCGACCGCCAGATCGTCTGGCGTTTTGGGAGCAGCAGGCTGGGGAAGCCCGCGTGTTGCACACTGAATTCGACGGGTGGCGCGGCATGGCGGTGGAGTGTGGCGATGGCTACGACGCGTTTCGGGCCGCATTGCCCCCGCGGGAACGCAGGGCGCTGGTGCTCGTTGACCCGCCGTTCGAGGATCAAGGCGAGTTCGAAGCAATTCTGGCAGCGCTGGACGAGGGACTGCGGCGCTTTCCGAGCGGGATGTATGCCATTTGGTACCCGGTGACTGAGCGGGCGCAAACAGAGGAATTCCGCCACACCTTGAGCGCCCGGTTGCGACAACCGGTTCTGGGGGCCGAATTAGCCGTGACCGCCAATCCCCAAGTGCGAATGAAGGGTTGTGGCCTCCTGGTGATCAACCCGCCCTGGGGCTTCGCAGACGATGTGAAAGCGTTGCTTCCGGCGTTGACCGAGCGGCTGGCCGCGGATTCCAGCGCATCGTCGCGCTGGGAATGGCTGGTGCCATCGCCTTAGAGGCTATCCGAAAACTGCCAGGATTTGGAGGGTGGCGCGCTGTCGCCGCCCAATTTCCGACCGGCGCTGACGGCGCAGCGCCCTCCATCGCAAAGCGCAACGGACTCTTCGAACGGCCTCTAGTAGCTGGTCTCGTGCTTTTCCCTGCTCGTGGGCCGAAGCGGCCGCATGGCGGTAAAGGGCACGGTGTTGAACAGGCGTGGATAAGCTGGCAGGGCGGGCGGACGAAACACCGGCCGGCCCCACTGGACATCGCGAAAGGGCACGACATGGGAGACGAACCCGCCCGCTGCGGCAGGGCGCCCAGGTGCAATTGTTCGCGGGAGCCAGTTCATGGGAAGAGGTGTTAGAATCTTAATCGGTTCGAACGGCCAAACTTTGAGCCCGGGTGAGCCAAAATCGTGCCGACACGAAATAAGAACCGCGGCCGTGCTTCTTGTTCCCAAATTTTATTGCCGAAACTGGCGAAGGCAAACCGCGCAGCAGTTTCGCCCGGACCGCGTGGTGCTCGTTATCCCTCGTGTTACGAGGCGAGAGCCACTGGCGTTGCTGCCTTCGGGATCGTGACCGTCAGCGTGCTCCCGTGCAGCTCCGCCTGCAATGCCTGATAGGCGAGGTTGAAGCCGAGCCGCAGTCGCAATTGGTAGTCGCGCGCAGCCTCGGCTAGCGGAGAAGATTCCCGCGGGGCGCGCGTGGCACGCTGGTGTGTTGCAGTAATCGTCAGATCAGGAGCATCTACTTCAAGATCGATCCCGGTTGGGTCGACGCCCGGGATATGCACGACCAGCCTGAGCGTATCTAATTGTTCATGAATATGATGACGAGGCCTGCTAAATGCCGGACGCTCGACTGCAGCATCGCGGTGGGACGCGGCGGATACGGCGGGTCCACTGATATGCGATCTACGGCGAACGGTGCGAGCCTCCAAGAGTGCAGGCATTGTTGTGGGGCAATTAGGGAATCCTATCGGTCATCAAAAGAAGAAATGGAGTGGAAAATTTCTGAAACTCCGGTGTGACGTTATCACGGTTGACACCTAATCGAGCTACCCACGGCCGTAACTGCCGCCAGTGAGGCTGCACCGCAGGCGTCCTTTTGGTCGGTCATGACGCCGGGCAAAACTGCGGTTTGGCTGCGTCTTTCTGGCTGAGAATGACTCTGGGGCACAGGCGGATGTTGGAGACGCGACGTCCTCGCCGCGTCTCCCTGGAACATCCGGGCTAGGCGGCCGCGCCATCCGCGGTCACCGCCGATTTTTTCGGGATGGTGATGGTGAGCACACCTTCCAGAAGTTCAGCGTGGAGCGCGTCGTAATCGAGGCTGAAGCCCAGCCGCAAATGGAGGCGGTAATCGCGCTGCACCGACTCGAGATGCAGCGCCCGCCAATTGGCGCGCACCAGATGGCTTCTCGGCGCGGTGACGATCAGGTCGGGTCCGCGTACCTCGAGGTCGACGCCGGCCGCATCCACGCCGGGGATGTAGAGGACGAGTTTCAGCGCATCCATCTGCTCCCGGCAGTCGTAGTGCGGTTGGCGGAATGCGCCCTTGCGCGCGAAAGCCGGGACGGGCTGCCTGAGTTTGTGGGAACGGATTATTTGATGCATGTGGATGGCTCCTTTCGTCGGTTTTCACCGCCGGATCTCCTGGGAAAAACGAACGACCGGGAAACGGTTTCGTTCAGGCCAGGCAGCCGGCGTCGGTGAAATTGCTCCAGCGAGCGACGACCGGATGCATCTGGCCGCAGGAAACCTGCTGGACCGCCTTCGTCGACGAAGTGCGGGCCGTGCGGCTGATGGACTGTGGCATCCGGGTCATTGGAATGAAGCGTGGTCACGATGCACAAAGCAGATCGTGCGCCAAGTTTTTTCTGCTGTGCCCCGGCTTTGGCCTCGCCGCTGTACTGCAACGCCGGGCTGGAAGAGCGGAGGATTGTGGTTATTCATGCAGCCAATCCCATGAGGACACCACTTGTTGACGCCACCACCACGATCGCCGAACTCAAGACCCAGGTGCTCGCTTTTGCCCGCGAACGCGAGTGGGAGCAGTTTCACTCTCCGAAAAACCTCAGCATGGCGCTGGCGGCGGAAGCCGGAGAATTGATGGAGCATTTTCTCTGGGCCGATGCCGCTGCCTCGCGGGCCCATTGTCAGGAACCCGAGCGGCGGCGGAAAATCGAGGAGGAAATCGCGGACGTCGTGATTTACGCCCTCGAATTTGCGAATGTCACGGGCGTTGATCTGGCCGCGGCCATTGAAACCAAGCTGGCCGCCAATGCGCAGAAATATCCAGTGGAGAAAGCCCGGGGCCGGTCAGAAAAGTACACGGAGCTCTGACAGGAGCCGGGCGGCTGCCGGCGGCTAGTCGGATCTTCCGCCCTGCCAGCCGTTAATCACCTGGGCAGCAGCTGCAGGCGCCGCCACAGCCACATCCGCTGCCGCGCGTAGCCTGGGGGAGGGGCGGACTCTTGCCGCCCAAACCCATGAAACCAAAGCCGCCGGAAATCACGCGGCGAACGGGATTCCTGGTGCGCGGATGCCGTCGGAGCGGACTGTCCTTCATACTCTGGACGATCTCGAACCGGACCGGCAGCTCATCCGGGTGTTGGGGAATTGTTTCGTAGACGTAGGTGGCCATCAGGTCAAAAGTGCCAAGGAGCAGGTAACAAGTACCAAGGAGCAGGAAACAAGGACCAAGTGGCAAGTAACAAAAAGACCCGACGAAAAGCTGATCGATCGGTTCGGGTGCCTGTCGCTTGATCCTTGGTAGCTGCTGCTTCTCACTGACTGCTTCTCTAGAACGTGTCCCCCTTCCATCCCCACATGCCGTGGCGCACGTCGATGAATTTCACGTAGACGCGCTCGGGCCGGATTCCGAGATGTTCATTGATCAATCCGCACAGGGTTTGGCTGAGCCGCTTCGTCTTCTCGGCGGGCAGTCCGATGCTCTTTAGTTCCAGAAAAGCCACGGGATCATCGGTTCCGGCGAATAACATCGGGGTGTCGGGTTGCAACGCGATCATCACGAACTCCTCGGGCTTGCCGAGTTCCCGGGCCACGAGCTCCGACGCATGCTTGAGCACTGTGCGTTCGGCCTGTTGCGCAAGAGGGAGATTGGTCTGAATCTTTAGATAAGGCATGGGGTTCCTCAATTGGGTGGTTTAGCTAGCTCGCAGTGCTGCCTCTACGCGGGCAAGTATATGTAGTTTGCCGGCGACTGTCGAATGGGAAGCCCGCCGGCCGCTGTGCGCTTGCGGCGCGGTGCCCGGCCTGTTGAATCGGCGCCATCACAGCCATGGCCATCAACAAGAACAAGGTTGTCCGGAATTTCTACATCCTGCCGTGCTGTTTGCTGCTGCTGAATCTTGTGAACAGCGTCGTCAGCTACAAAGCAGGGGTCATTGCCGACCCTTTCCTGCGGACGGCGGTGGTGATCCTGCTGGTGCTCTTCGGCAGTTCGTTGACCGCGTTCGTGGTCGCGCCCGCTTTGACCGCCGCCGTCCGTTTGCTGCACCAGTCGAGTCGTCGGGGCGCCGGTGAGCTGGGCGAGATTCTTTTCTTTTTGGTCCTGGGAGGGGTCGTTTTCTGGCTGTACTACCGGCTGAGCTTCCACGGTGCGGTGTCCATCGTACCACCTGGCTGGCGGAACTAGTTGACCTGGGGTGGTCAGGCGGGCGCGAGGCCCTAACCTGACCACCGCGATGACAACTAACCATCAACAGGCTGCCCCCCAGCGAAGCTGCCCCACAAGGCGTAAAACCGCACCGGCTCATCAAGCTGGGCGTGAAGAACCTGGTGGTGCGGCCGCGCAATTGGGACGAGTACGGTAAACAGGTGAAAACCGACCGACGCGATGCCTTGGCGTTGGTGTCGTGCTTGGACCGTTATTTGGGCGGCCAACCTGGAGGCGTTGGCGGTCATTCGGGTGCCGAGCAAACCGGAAGAGCAGAGTCGCCGCGTGACGCGGCAGCGCGCGCAACTGCTGGCGGAGCGCAAACGCCTGACGGTCCAGGGACTGAGGATTCCTCGGGGGAACGGCGATTCCGCGGGTCCATCACCAGGCACGGCAAGCAGCCTCAGCCGGCCCAAACAACTCCGCCACTCGCCGCGGCCTGATCCTTGCCGGTCGTCTCCAAAATGGCGCAGCCATTTTATTCTAGCAGCGCGGAGGACGAAGTCCTGCACGCTGCTAGCCCGCTCACGCCTTCGGACGGAAGGCCGGCATGAGCGCCTCATTCGTGTCGAGACGCGGTCCGCCGATCAGATCGACGCAGTAGGGAATGGCCGGAAATACAGCTTCGAGATTCTCGCGGATGGCTTTGGGCCGGCCGGGCAGGTTCAGGATCAGCGTCCTTCCCCGGATACCCGCGGTCTGGCGCGAG
>Ga0182011_10001767_pt1 | contig 18765 bp, 16 predicted proteins | sample 711E1DmetaG_FD_120481 | JGI IMG/M metagenome (GOLD analysis project Ga0182011, IMG submission 120481) | Permafrost microbial communities from Stordalen Mire, Sweden - 711E1D metaG | ecosystem: Environmental > Terrestrial > Soil > Wetlands > Permafrost | place: Sweden: Stordalen | collected... | reverse complement strand
CGCCCCGCGGCCTCAAGCAGCGCGGCCATTACGCCTCCGATGGCCCCCACTCCGACAATCGCCACTCGCGCCATTGCTGCTCTCCCCTTGCCTCCGTACAACTCCGAGAATACACATTCCGCCACACCGGCCGGTTCCGGTTGTGGAAGGAGGAAGATCCGCTGCGCATACGGGCCGTTCGCGCGCCATGAAACTTCGCTCGAATCCCACTCCTATACTGGAAGCAGAAGTTTTTTCCCAGGCGAGGTCTTTCAACACTTGAAGTATAAAGTTGGGTTTCCGGAACTCTATTGGAGTTTTCTGGCTTGGCTGATGCGCCGGGCGCCGAATGAGCGGCAGCGGTTGCTGGCGGTCACCATTGTGGCCGGCGGGTTATGCGGCCTGGCCGCGGTGGCCTTCCATGTGAGCATCGGCTGGGCCGAGGCGCTGATGATCGACCGCGCCAACGCTGCCGCGGGTTCGAGCTGGATCTGGTGGACGATTCTCACCCCGGCGCTGGGTGGGCTGTTCGCCGGCGTGGGCCTTGCTTGGTTCGCTCCCGCCGCCGCGGGCAGCGGCATCCCGCAGGTCAAGGTGGCGTATGCCCTCCGCTCCGGGCTGGTGCCCCTCAAGGACGCCATCGGCAAGTTCATTCTCTGCGCGGTGCAGATCGGTTCCGGGGCATCGCTGGGCCTGGAAGGACCCACCGTGCAGATCTGCGCCGGAGTCAGCAGCCTGTTGGCCCGCGCCGCCCAGCTCAGTTCCGTCAATTGCCGGCGAATGGCCTCGGTCGGCATGGCGGCCGGCATCGCAGCGGCTTTCAATGCGCCCATCGCCGCCGTCACCTTCACCTTGGAGGAACTGATCGGCGACCTGGATCAGACCATGCTCTCCGGAGTGATTGTGGCCGCGGCCCTGGCCGCGGTCGTCGAGCACTCCATCCTTGGCGTCAATCCGGTCTTTCACGTGGACCGGGCATACACGCTCGGCAGCGCCTCATCGCTGGTCTGGTACGCCCTGCTGGGCCTGCTGGCCGCGCTGGTCTCGGTGACGTTTACCGACTCTCTGCTTTGGCTGCGGGCCCAATTCAAGCGGCTGACGGCGGTGCCCCGATGGGTCCACCCGGCCATCGGCGGCCTCGCGGTAGGCTGTCTGGCAGTCGCGGCGCTGGCGCTCTTCCACCTCAACGGCATTGCCGGCGATCCATACAAGACCCTCACGCTGGCCCTTACCGGCTCCATGGGCACACTGCCGGTGCTAGCGATGGCCGCCTTCTGCGTCATCAAACTGGTCTCGACTGTCTTCTCCTATTCGAGCGGCGGCGCGGGCGGCATCTTTGCCCCGGCGCTATTCATGGGCGCCATGCTGGGCGGGTCAGTGGGCTACCTCGACGTGACCGTATTCCATCATCCCGCCGACTCCATCGGCGCCTTCGCCGTGGTGGGCATGGGCGCGGTCTTTGCCGGAATTGTCCGCGCACCGATGACCTCGGTGCTCATCGTTTTCGAGATGACCGGCGGCTATGGCCTGGTGCTGCCCTTGATGATCGCCAACATGAGCGCCTTCGCGCTGGCCCGCCACTGGCGCCACATCTCGGTCTACGAAGCGCTGCTGGCGCAGGACGGGATTCGCCTGCCGCACGGCGGCCAGCCGCCCGGTCCAAAAAATCCGGTTGAGCCGAAGCTGCCCGTGAATGCGCAAGCGTGAGGAGTGCCCTCAGCCGGGTTCTGCCTTCGAACTATTGCTTGAGAAAGGGCGCATGAGAGGGCAATCACGCTACCAGTGAAGCGGAAAGCCGCACGCCGAGCGCATGCATCGTATTTCGCTTCTCCCACTGGCTTGCCGCCCCTGACCACTTGGCGCTGCCGCTCTACCGTTGCGGTTCCATGTTGTACAGGAAAAACGCGCGCAGTTCCAGGTACGGCCCGTGAAAATCCCTGGGCAGAGGCGGATAATTCGAGCCGGTGAGCGCTCCCCATGCCGCCCGGTCCAGCGCCGTATCGCCGGAGCGGCCCTCCAGCACCAGGCTGCCATCCATCAGCCGCCCGTTGGGCAGAACCTTGAAGCGGATCGCAACCATGCCCGACTTCAGAATCGGCGGGTTTACCTCATCCGGAATCAACGGGTCCCAGGTGTGTTCCGTCTCCCAATGCCAGCGCTGCAGCCAACTGCTGAAATCCACGCCCTGGGTGTCGGACAAAACCTCGATGCCGCCCGAACCTGCGCCAGGATGACGCGCCAGGCCGCCTGAACCCAGATTGCCCGCGCCTCCTTGTCCGGGGTTGTGCGCCGCACCCCTCATGGCTTCCCGCAACTGGTCGGCTGGATTTTGCGAGCCCAAGGCGAAGTTGGGCCGGGCCGGCACCGCGGCGGGACGCGGCGTCTCAAACTGCGGCTGCTGGCTGGGAGGAATCGGCTGGGGAGGCGCGGTGGCCGGCGGGGCTTGTTGCGGCGCGGGCTTCGGCGCGGGCGGGGTCACACGCTGTATCTCCTCCAGCGTCTTCTTGTCGATCAAGGGCTGGTGTTCGAGCAACGGCTTGGGGGGCGCAACGGAGGGCAATTTCGGCGAGTCCAGATAGGTAAAATCCTTGTGCTGATCGATGATCTGGCTGCGATCGACCACCTGCGGCACCTTGAAGATATACTTCGGAATCCAGGTCAGCGCGGAGAGCAGAGCCAGGTGGACGAGGATGGCGAGCCAGACGCCCTCGCGCAGCCGCGACCAGCGCCGTTCGTCCTCGAGTTCGCCGATCATCTCCAGCAGTTCGTAGGTGTCGTAGTCCACCCAGCGCGAATTGCGGACAACCGGAGATGCCGCTTCCGGCTCGGGGCGGTCAGCCTCCGGCCCCGTCTGGGGCGGCTCTTGGGGCTCGTTCACCTCGATTGGCTCTTCGCTGGGGGGCATTCGTTGCGTGGGAGCTTTCCTGGGCGCACACAACGCCCACCGGCTGCTCTTTCGAGTCCTTTCTCTCTATTCTCTCATCCCCGCCGTTAACTGGCCGCCGTGCCCCGGCCCGTACAATGGTTCTTGATCGTTAGACGGATTGCCGGGCGGAAGGGGACCCTGTTTGAAGCTGTTGCTGGCTCGACTGATGGCCATTTGGAAGCTCATGTTGCCGGCCCTGGCCAAGCTCGGCATCTGGGGCGCGGGCGCATGGGCGCTGCTCGACTCCTCCACCATTCCCGTCCCCATGGATGCGATTCTCGCCGTTTATATCTGGAACAACAAGAGCCATTTCTGGCTCTATTGCCTGCTGGCCGCCGCGGGCTCGGCGATCGGCGGGCTGCTTCCCTACGGGCTGGGCCGGGCCGGCGGCGAGTTCTTCCTCCTCAAGCACATCAACCGCGAACGCTATGAGCGGTTACGCACCCGCTTCGAGAGCCAGGAGTTCCTGGCCATGATGATTCCCTCCATGCTGCCACCGCCCACGCCCTGGAAGGCTTGCGTCTTTGCCGCCGGCGTCTTTGAAATGAGAGTTGCCCCGTTCATGCTGGCTGTCTTCTGCGGCCGCATGGTGCGCTGGCTGGTGCTCTCGGCACTGGTGCTGGAACTGGGGCCGGGCGCGGTCGACCTGGTGGCGCACCACGCCCTGAAGCTGGTGGCCATCGTGTGCGGACTAGCAGTGGTGGGCTTTGCCTGGTGGTGGATGCGGAAGAAACGCTCCGGCAAGCTGGAAGACTAAGAAGCCCTCAGCGGCTGTTCAATTCAATAGTTTTTCAATCTCCGAGAAAAGCTCCCATGCCCCATTTTCGATCTCATTCTGAGCGAACCACGCCGCAGCGGACGAACTCGAAGAAGCTGCATTTCATCTGCCTGGGGCAAGGGCGGGAATGCGTAAACTACTTCCCGGCCAGCGCCGTCTGCGCCTGCGCCTCGCTCATCCGCCTCACCAGCACCGGAAGCCCAAAGGCCAGCCCGCAAACAATCGCCGTCGAGAGCAGGTCGTTGCGATAGAAGGGCACACCAGCCGCGTAGCAGATCGCCAGCCCCGAAAGCGTCTTCGGATAGCCCCAACCGCCGGCCCAGACCGCATAGTTCGACACAATAAAGAACGACGTCGGCCCCAGCAGCGTCCCAGCGGCCACGCGCACAAATGTAGTCCGGCTCTTGAGCAGAATCCCTCCCAGCACCATGGCCATCCCGTACCACGCCCAGGTGGGCAGATAACTCTGCCAGGCGAAGCTGTAGTGGTAGGCATAGACGGTGAGGAAGTAGTCGGTGGCCACGAGCGCGGCCAGCGGAGCCAGCATCTCGCGCCATGAACGCCGCGCGCCAAAGTAAAGCAGGGCGCCTCCCACCGCGGTAAAGTTCCACCAGCCGGCATGGGGCAGCAAACGGCTCAACACAGCAACCAGCAGGAGCAGATAAGCGGGCATCGAAACCTCAATCTTGGGATTTCCCGGAGGCCTTCTTCCAGGGTGGAGAAAACATCTCCGGCAACGCAAGCGGACTCATCTCATTCTGCTGGCAAGCCGCCGCCGGGTCAACCGGAAGCATTTCACAGGGTGAACAAATCTGTTCATCGAAGACATCGGACGTTTTAACGCTGCACCCTTCCGTCCAGGAATTCGCCGGCATCGTCGCGGCCATCCACGATATAGACCCAGCCGCCCAGCGGCGGCCGGCCGGTCGCTCTGCCCATCCCCAGGAACGAGTAGGCAAAGCGCAGGTCGGTGAACTCGACCGTGGTCCACTGGCGGTTGGGCGGCAGGCGCGGAGGATCCATGCCGGATACAGGCTTTTGGCCCACGTCGCGCATCACGGCCCACGTTCCCCAGTCCAGATAGACCTGCCCCAGCGGTGTGCGCTTGGCGGCCTCTGTAGCCGCGGTCGCGGGCGGCTTGTAGAGCATATCCTGGCGCGGGTCGCTGTCGATCGAACCGGTTCTGGTGTCGATCTCGGCGGTCTGGTAGTAGTCTTCCGTCTCCAGAATCGCATGCCAGCGGAACGGGTTGATGGGGTAGGGTTCCAGGGCCACGCGCTTCACCGGGGCAGCGGCAATTTGCGTATTTTCGGTCATCGCCTGCGCCTGGGCATGCTCCGCCCAGCGCCAGCAGCCCAACAGCACCATGCCAACCAGCGCGAAGAGGGCCCAGCCGCGCCCGCGAAATTGCTTCCGCCGCGCGCCGATCTCGCTGTCCGCGAGGCCGAGCAGGCCGGGCACCGCCAGTGCCAACAACAGCAGGGCCCACAGCACCGGCTCGGCGATAAACAGAAAACTGCCTGCATACCAGCGCGGATTGAAGGGGAAGAAGGGCCGCAAGCCATAGTTGTTGGCCCAATCGAGCAGCAGGTGGCTCAGAGCGGCGATCAGCGCCGTCAGGTAGAGCCAGCCCCAACTCACCGGCTGCAATGAACATTGAGCCGGCTCCCCAAAAAATGCCGGGCGCCCCACCCTCGCCGCGTCTTTGTTGTTGCGGCCAGGGTGGGAAGCCACTCCCCTGCGCATTCGCCGTCCCTCGCGCCAGCGGTGCAGCAGCCAAACCGTCCCCACAACCACCCCGGCCAACACCGGCGCGGCGATGAAGGTATGCGTGATGCCGCGGTGGTGCTTCAGCTCCTCCACTGGCCCGCCCATCCCCCACAAAATGTCGAGGTCGGCGGCCTCCGAGGCCAGCACCGCCGCCAGCGTGGCATGGGCCGTCTTGCGGTTCAGCCCCGCGCGGCCGATGCACGCCCCGGTCAGAAAGTGGGTAACAGGCTCCATGAAGGCATTTCCCTCTAATCGCCAGGATGGGTGAACAGGGATAGATTCGACTGCCGAGTGGATGCGCGAGCTTTAGGCGCTTTCTTATAAGTTGCGTCAAGCGCAAAACGTGGGTATTCGGGCTGTTTGCCGTCCAGAATTTGCTGGATGGTGAGGATTTGAATCTTGGGATATATAGATTTGTCTGGAGCTGTATAGAACCCGGCCTCGGCTGCCTCGCGCAGCATGGGCTTAGTAGGTTCTTCAAAACAAATAAAGACGCCAATCTCTGCGTTTTCGCGCTCAACGGTGCCGCGTAGACCCCGAACTTGAGCTACGTCAACTTTACCGCTCTTCACTTCGAGTAGAATCTGCTTGGTCTTTCCGCCCCGCTCTTCATCGTGGAAGTACAAGCTGCCGTCAATACCTCGATCCGCTCCCTTTTTCAACTCCTTTGGACGTGCGCCTACCAAGCCGAGCGCCCAGCTTTGGAATTGGTACCTGTCAGGATGCGCGGCTAACTCGCGCGCGCCCTCAATATCGGTCGGCTCGCCGATGACTTGAAAGCTTTTGCGAACCTCTTCGCCGAAGGAGTCTGAAAGCCGCTTCCGTATAAGTCCAATGGCCAGATGCGTGATGTCGATCCCAATCCAGCGGCGGCCCAGCCGTTGCGCCACCTGAACGGTCGTTCCACAGCCGCAAAAAGGATCAAGGATTACATCGCCCTCGTTGGAACTGGCTCGTATAATGCGTTCCAGCAAAGCTTCGGGCTTTTGCGTGGGATAGTGCAGGCGCTCCTTGGCCAGGTTGTGCAGGGGTCGAACATCCACTATCACAGATTGTGGGGGAATGCCGGGAAGATCTTCCGAAAACTGCCTCAATCTAGGCATCCCACCGGATTTCTTTGGCCAATGGATTCGCCCTTGCTCGTCGAGTATGTCCAGTTTCTGTTGAGACGTAAGGTCACTGGCCTTTCCATAGCTGACAATGGACTCCACTGTTTCATCTGGAATCGCCCAATGACGGCCTCTTGCGCTAACATCGATTCCTTTCCATGGCATCCCCGAATCGCCCTTTGTTGTGCCCGCTCCTGTCAAGTCTGTCCGTTTATATCTCCTCCCCTCTTCGTCGCTTGAATCCATGAATGTCGCAAGATATAACGGATCGTAATCAAGATAGATTTGGTTCCAGGTATAACTATCTCCCTTCGAGGAAAAGAGCAGGACATCGTGAATTCGTCCCCATCTGCGCGGATCGTTGTGTGCGCTGGTGCGCTTCCAAATAATCTCGTTCCTGAAGTTCTGAGGTCCAAAAACGGCATCCACGAGCATCTTGAGATAGTGGCTCGCAGTCGGATCGCAATGCAGGTAAATCGACCCGGTTTCCTTTAATACACGGCGTAGTTCGATCAACCGCGGAGCCATCATAGCCAAGTAGGCCAGCATGTCGCTTCCGCCTAAAAATGTCCGAAATGCGATCAGGGCTTGCGCTACACGACCGCCTTGCTCGACTGTCTCCTTGTATGCCCTTTCGGCATCGAGATTCCATTCCCACGTGTCTTCAAATGCTCGAATCTGCGAACTGGACTGCGAGCCGTCTTTTTCCGCGAAGAGGACGTTATAATCTTGGCGAGAATTGAAGGGAGGATCGAGGTAAACGAGGTCCACAGACTCGTCGCGCACGTAGCGCCGGAGCACATCGAGGTTGTCGCCGTAATAGAGCTTGTTTATAGGATCGGACATCTGTCTATGCGAACCGTACCACAATTGCCGGGCGGATGTAAGTCTCGGAATTGGTCCCGTACTCCTATAATTCTCTCCATGGGCGAAACAACCACCCCCCCATTGGCCGCCACGCAACGCGCCGAGGAGTTGCGCGCCGCATTGCGCCGCCACGAGCACCTCTATTACGTTCTTGACGCGCCGGAGATTACAGACGCCCAGTACGACGCGCTGATGAACGAGCTCAAGCTGATCGAGGCCGCGCACCCGGCATTGCATGCAGCAGACTCTCCTACGCAACGGGTTGGGGGAAGGCCGGCCGAGGGCTTCCGGAAGGTGCCCCACTCGCGGCCGATGCTGAGCCTCGACAACGCCTACTCCGCCGAGGAACTGGCCGCCTGGGATGCGCGGGTGCGCGAGTTAGCCGGCGGGTTGCCGGTCGAATACATGGCCGAGCTCAAGCTGGACGGCCTGAGCGTGGCGCTGCGCTATGGTCCCGCGGAGGGCGGAGGCGCAAGGCTGATTGATGGCTTGACCCGCGGCGACGGCCAGACCGGCGAGGATGTGACCTCGAATATCCGCACCATTCGCAGTGTGCCGTTGACCATTCCGGCAGAAACGCTAAAACAGCTCCGCCTGCCGCAGGCATTCGAGGTCCGCGGCGAAGCGGTGATGCCGGAGGCCGCCTTTCTGCGCCTCAACGAAGAGCGCGAGCAACAGGGCCTTTCCCCGGCCGTGAATCCCCGCAACGCCGCCGCCGGTACGCTGCGCACCCTGGAGCCCGGCATCGTCGCCAACCGCCGCCTGGACTTCTACGCCTACTTCCTGCTGGTCGATGGCGACTACTGGCCGCAGGGCCAGAGCGCCACCCTCGATGCCCTGGCTGCCCTCGGCTTCCGCGTCAATCCCCATCGAAAACTCGTGACCTCGATCGAGGAGATGACCCGTTTCATCGACAAGGCCGAAGCGGAGCGGGCCGCACTGGGCTACGAGATCGACGGCGTGGTTTTCAAGGTGGACGCGCACACGACCCAGCAACGACTCGGCTACACCGGCCGCGCCCCGCGCTGGGCCATCGCCTACAAGTTCACGGCCAAATCGGGCGTGACGCAAGTCCAGGGAATCACGGTGCAGGTGGGCCGCACCGGCAAGCTGACGCCGGTGGCCGAGCTGGCGCCGGTCTTTATCGGCGGCACTACGGTGAGCCGCGCCACGCTGCACAACGCCGACTTCATCGAGCGCCTCGGCCTGCTGGTGGGCGACTGGGTGCGCGTCGAGCGCGGCGGCGACGTAATCCCCAAGGTCGTCGAGGCGATCGAAGACGCCGATCACCCCCGAGGGACGTTTTATTTCACCTTCCCTTCTGTGTGCCCCGAGTGCCAGAGCGCCGTGGTCCGCGCAGAGGGCGAGGTGGATTACCGCTGCGTGAACGCCAACTGCCCGGCCAAGCTGCGCGAGAGCCTGCTCCACTTTGCCTCGCGTGGCGTGATGAATATCGAGGGGCTGGGCGAGGCGGTGGTGCAGCAGTTGCTCGATCGCGCCCTGGTGCGCAGCGTCGCCGATCTCTACCGGCTCGACGAAACGGCGCTGCTCTCGCTCGAAAAAGAGGTCACCCGCAAGAACAAGGCCACAGGAGCCGACGAGACGAAAGTGGAGCGGCTGCTTGGCCCCAAGGCCGCGGAGACTCTTCTCGGCCAGATCGGGGACTCGAAGAAAGCCGGTCTGGCGCGGGTTCTGATGGGTTTGGGAATTCGCTTTGTCGGCGAGAGAACCGCCGAGCTGCTGGCCGCGGAGTTCGGCTCCATCGACGCTCTCCGATCGGCGTCCGCTGAAGAATTGGAGCGCGTGGAAGAAGTTGGTCCCCGCATCTCCCAGGCAATCCTGGAGTTCTTTGCGCAGCCCGCCAATCTGTCTCTGATCCAAAGCCTGAAGGAGGCCGGGGTGAATATGACGGCCGAGAAGCGGGAGCGCTCGACTCAGTTGGCGGGGCTGACCTTTGTGCTCACCGGCACGCTGCCCACGCTCACCCGCGACGCGGCCAAGCGGAAGATTGAGGCTGCGGGCGGCAAGATCGCCGGCTCCGTGAGCAAAAAAACCTCCTACGTAGTTGCCGGCGAGGAGGCCGGCTCCAAACTGGAGAAGGCGCGCGAACTCAAAGTTCCTGTACTCGATGAGGAGGGGCTGCTGGCTCTGCTACAAGCCGGGCCTGCCCCGGTGGCGGCAGCCGGTATGTTGTTCGAGTAGTTCTCCCGCCACATAATCATTGCGATAGCCGATCGCGCGAAGGAGACTCGCGGCATGGATTTTGTGGCCGTCGATGTGGAAACCGCCAACGCGAATCTCTCGAGCATCTGCCAGATTGGCATCGCATCATTCCGCGACGGAGAGCTGGCAGATTCCTGGGTATCGCTGGTCAACCCGGAGGAGTATTTCAGTCCATTCAATATCTCCATCCATGGCATCGATGAGGATCGGGTTCAGGATGCTCCGGCGTGGAGAGATATATATCCGCAGGTCGCCTTCCGGTTGCGGGACAGAATCGTTGTCTCCCATACCCCCTTCGACCGGCTTGCCCTGGCGCGCGCATGCGACCGGTACGATTTGACCGGATGCGAATGCGCCTGGCTCGATTCGGCGCGAGTGGTCAGAATTGCCTGGCCCCGGTTTTCCAAGTCCGGATATGGGCTTTCCAATCTGGCAGCGCATTTCTGCATCGAGTACCGGGCGCACGATGCGCTGGAAGACGCCCGGTGCGCCGGATTGCTGGTGCTCCGCGCCATTGCCGAGACGGGACTCGGCCTCGAGCAGTGGCTTGCCCGCGTGGAGCAGCCGATCGATTCAACCGGCCGCGGGCAGCAGAGAGAAGGCAATCCGGACGGCGCTCTGTCCGGCGAGGTTCTGGTGTTTACCGGCGCGCTGTCTATCCCTCGCGGCAAAGCCACGGATGCCGCGGCGGCCGCGGGGTGCCGCGTTGACGGCAGCGTCACGCAATATACGACCATGCTGGTGGTGGGCGGCGGGGAGTTGAGGAGACCTGATGGCCACGCGAAGAGTTCCAAGCATGGGAAGGCCGAGCGGCTTATTGCCCAGGGCCAGCCGATTCGCATCCTTGGCGAGAGCGATTTCATGCGACTCGTTGCGTGGCCCAATGCGCCGAATCTGAGATAGGAGAGCGAACGGCCTGTTGCTGGAGTCGCTCCATTTTACGTCCCGCGGAGTCCCTATGGTAGCCGTCGTCTTTCGCCCTGCTGACGAATACTCTCGGAGTTCTCCCAACGAAACCGGCCCACATGCATCAATGGAAATAAGGCTAAAGAAATCAACAACAGATCCATCCACACGTCTGTACCCCTTTCTGGAGACTTGAATTAGTTGGAACGGCGGAAGGCGGCGGCCTCGATACGGTGCTCAATGATGCTCAGGCCGTGTTCCCGATCGCCGGTTTCGTCCCGCCAGTTGCGCGACACTGAGCGGGGAGATTCACCTGGTTCCGGCACACCCCGCTCGGCTTGAAGCCTGTTCGTGATTGCGACCAGTTCGGCCGTGGGCTTATGCAGGGAGCGCATGGGGAGAGCGGGCTTTGGCAGCGCCGGCAAACGCGCCGAAGACTCAACTTTCCCAAGTGCCGCGTCCGGGGTTAAGCCGGCAACCGCGCCCGCAGCGGGCGCGGTTGCCTCGCATTCCTCCGGGGCTTCCGGCTGCTCCCGCACCGCCGGCGCCCTGGCCATGAATTCGTCCACCATCTTGTGCAGACAGGTTTGCCCACATAGATGCATCGTCCCTGGATGCAACCGCTTGTTCAAGTTCAACCGGCTCACCCGCAGCTCCCCTTCCAGGTCGGAGGCTACAAACCAGTGGTTCGTCTGCTTCCTCTCCGCACCGCAGATGTCGCAAAAGATAGCCTGCCGGATCACGTATTTCCCCCAGTCCGCACAGTCTTTCCGCGGCTTTTCGATTCCCGCTTCCCCTTCCGGCTTTGCGCCAGGCAGAATTGGCTCCCCCTATGCCTCGCGGCAACCCGATTGGAGAACTCCGGAATCGCCCTCTTCTATTTCATCGCGCGGCGCGGGAAAATCAGTGAGATGGGAAGGGTGAGAATCGGAAGGTGGGTTGGATTTGGATAGAAGCCCGCTCGACTGTCCTGAATCGGAACGCAGGGGTATTTTTATTGAAAGATGCGACGAAAAAGGAAGAGCCGGCATATTCCGCCGGCTCTCGTGATTCCCGATCGACCGTGCTGCGCTACGGCGTAGCGAAATACCCCTTCTTGGCCCGCACCTGGTAACGCCGGTCGTTGCAATAGAGGTAGATGGGACGGAACGAGCCGTCATATTTGAAGTCGGCCGGGGTATAGGTCAGAGCATACTGGCTGCGCAGCTCTTCCTCGATATTGTGGAAGCTTTCCGACATCTCTTCGACCGAAGGCGGAAATAGAACCTGGCCGCCGGTCTCCTCGGCCATTTGCGTCAGCACCTGGTCGCCCTTGCCGCGGCTGGGCGTCCAGTTGGTGCTGATGGCATAGACAATGGTCTCGGCCCTCTGGCACATCTTGATGGCCTCCTCGGGACGGACGCGGCTCTGATTGTCGTCGCCATCGGAGAGCAGCACCAAGGCTTTGCGGACCGGCTCCGGACCGCGCTCGGTAAGCTGCTTATCGCGGCAGGCGGTGTAGACGGCGTCGAAGAGCGCCGTGCCGCCGCCGGGGCGCAGCCGGTTGATGCCCGTCTCCAGGGCGTCCAGATTGTTGGTCCAGTCCTGGGTCACAGTGGGCGTAACGTCGAATCCCATCACGAAGGCGCGGTCGCTGCGCGCCTTGAGGATTTGCAACAGGAATTCGGTCGCGGATTGTTGCTCGAATTGAAAGCGGGTACGAATCGAGGTGCTGGCGTCGATGACGATCCCCACGCGCAGGGGCAGATTGATCTGCTGGTGGAAGGAGTTCACCTTGGCCGGCGCCTTTTGGTCGTCGAGCAGGGCAAAGTCGCTCTGCTTCAGATTGGGATTGTAATGCCCATGCCTGTCGGTGACGGTGAAGATGAGGTTGACCTCATTGACGCCCAGTTTGATTGTGGGCGCGCTCGCATCCGCCGCCTGATCGGCTGTCTTGGGCGGCGCCTGTTGGGCCGCCGGAGATGGCGCAGGCTGGGCTGAGGGTTGCTGCGCATGCAATGCGGCCCATGAAAAAGCAGCCGCAAGCAAGAGGCCAAAGATCCGGGATCCCCAAGGAATCGGGTTCCCCGCCGAACGATCTTCGCTCGCAGGGGTGAGGGGACGGGGCTTCGCCGCCGGGGTAGTGAGCTTTCTGTTCATAGCGTCCCTATTTTAACAATGACGCCCGCCCCGTCGCATCCGTCCAAACCGGTTCAGGCTCGCCGGTCGTGGCGCGCGCCGGTTGCGGCCCCTTCCAGCCGGCGTAAAAACCTCTCAAGCTCCTCCGGAAGCGGCGCCTCCAACTCCAGCGGTTTACCCGTCGCGGGGTGCGCAAACTCGAGCCTTGCGGCGTGAAGAAAGTTGCGTCCCAGCCTGAGCCTTTCCGGCTCCGCCTTCCGCCGCGCGGCCTTGGACGTTGCGGCCTGCGCTGCAACCTGGTCGGTCTGCTGACCCGCGCCGCCATAAAGCGTGTCGCCCACCACCGGGTGGCCGATCGACGCCATGTGAACGCGGATCTGGTGCGTCCGGCCGGTCTCGATGCGCACCTTCACCAGCGTGAACTTGCCGAAGCGATTGTGGAATCGCCGGATCACCTCGTAGTGCGAGACGGCCGAGCGCGCATTCTCCTGGGGCCTGGCGGTCATGCGCGTCCGCCGCACCGGATCGCGGCCCACGCCGGCGTTGATGGTGCCCTTCTCGCGCTCCACGGCGCCCTCGACCAGAGCGATGTAGGTCTTCTTGATCCGGCGGCCGGCAAACATCTCTCCCAGGGCCGCGTGGGCGCGATCGTTCTTGGCCACCACGATCAAACCGCTGGTGCTCTTGTCGAGCCGATGCACAATTCCGGGGCGCAGGTCGCCGCCGGTCGAGGAGAGGGCCTGGAAGCGGTAGAGCAGCGCGTTGACCAGCGTGCCGCGGCTGCGCGCGTCCTCGTTCTGGCCCGACCCGGCATGAACCATCATCCCGGCCGGCTTGTTCACCACCGCCAGGTCCGCGTCCTCATAGATCACGTCCAGCGGAATCTCTTCAGCAGTTGCCTTGAGAGTCGCGGGATGCGGTTCGCCGGTAATCGCGATGCGCTCGCCGCCGCGCAGCTTCATCGAAGCCTTCACCCGCTCACCGTTGACCAGCACATCGCCCTGCTCCATGAGCAACTGCACGCGCGAGCGGCTCACGCCCTCCAGTTGCGCGGCCACGAACTGGTCGAGCCGCTGTCCGGCAGCCTCGGCCGGCACATCGATGGCGCGCAACTCAGTCATGTGCGGCCTCGTCTTTCGATCTCGGTCCGTCTGTTTTCGTTTCTGGTCCATCAGACGATGGGTGCCCCGCCCTCGCCGCGTTTTTGTTTTTGCGGCTAGGGTGGGATAACTCGCGCCCAACCGAACCTGTTCGCTCCAGCAGCACGAATCCCCCGGCCAGCACCAGCAGAATCGCCGCAACCTGCGGCCCATCGAGCGCGCCGCCAAACAGTGTTCCGCGGCCCTCGGCGTCGCGCCACAGCTCGGTGATGTACACGGCCACGCCGCTCCCCAGCATCCATATCCCGGCTACATCTCCGTCTTGGAGGCGCTTCGGCAACCAAACCAGCAAGAGGATCGAAAGCACAAGAAACGCCAGCGCCGCGTAGCCCTGCACCGGATGCAGCGGAATGCCCAGCGGTGTGCCGCTCCAGCGCGCGGCCAGCGGATCGGCATAGGTAACCGCCCAGCGGGCGGCTGTTTCACTCCCATACCCCGAGCCGGCCAGCAGCGCGCCCATCTGCTCGAAGGCCAGCCCCAGGGCCACGGGCGCTGCCAGCGCGTCAGCCGTAGCCCCAAACGGCAGCCGCTTCCAACGCGCATAGAAGAGCGCTGTCCCCAAGCCCGCCAACGCACCGGCCGCGGTCAGCAACGGATGATGAATCATGGCCAGCGCCAGCATCCATCGGGGATGACGGCGCAGATCGCTCAGGTTGACGGTAGCCAGCAGCAGTCGCTGTGTCAAAAGCGCTGCAAACAGGGAGAGGATGCAGAGGTTCCAAACCTGTCCGGCATTCAGGCCCGCAATGCGCGCCGTGCGCTGGGCCAGAACCAGCGCCAGCAACACGCCCAGCGCCGTCACCGCGCCATAGGACGGGATAAGGATGGGGCCGATGTGGAAGAGAACGGGATGCACCTGAGCCAGCATACGGCATTTCGACTTCAGCCGCAGCAGTCGCGAGTGCTAAGGAAGGTAGAATCCGGCCCACTGGGCCGTGGACAATGCGCTGGTGAACCCGTCCTGAGACGGTGGAGCTCTCCGCGGTTCATTAGGCATTCCGGACTGGCGGACACGGCACACAGAACCGATTGTCGAGTTGAGCCCCTGTTCATGAATGTTGGTTCAACCAGCGTTGACCACCCACCTGCTTTGCAGGCCGGTTTCTATTGCGGATCGTATGTCTCCCGGCCGGGAATTACAAGTCTTGTGCATGGATTGCGCAATGTGCTATGTTTTTGCCCCGCCGCTTTTGGGAATTGCGCGCCCAAAATGGCGAGCCGCCTACGATCCTGTCTTGCGCTCGTCCTCCAGCACTTCGTCCAGCATCCCGCGTAGGCTGGCGGCGCGCGCATGGCCCAGCCGCGCATCGGCGCCGCCGGCTTGAGCCAGTTCATCGGCCAGATTGAGGGCGGCCAGCACGGCCACGCGCAGCGAGTCCACGGTACGGCCCTGAGCGGCTACGGCGCGCATCTTGGCGTCGACGCGCGCCGCCAGTTGGCGGATGTGATCCGCGTCCTGGCCGGAGAGATGATAGGTCTGGTCGTAGATCACCACGGTGACGTAGCCGGCCGCATTGCCGCGCTGCTCCTCAGCCATGCCTTGCCTCACAGTTCAAGAGCGTCGAGCTGCGCCAGCAGCCGCTCCACCCTCAGCCGCACATGGTCGCGCTCGGCGCGCAGCGCTTTCACTTCTTTCCGCAACTCCTCGGCCAGCGGCTCCTGCTCGCGCAGTTGAGCATCGGCATGGGCGGCGCGCTCCTCGGCCTCGGCGCGGGCCTGCCGCTCCCGCTTGACCAGGTTCACCGCGCGCAGGATCCGCTCCTCCAGCGCCGAAAACTCGTCCACGCTCAGAGCCAGGCTTCCCGGCTCCGCCGCCGGCTCTTGAAATTGTTGCGCAGACTGCGGCTCCTGCGTCTGCGGCGCAGCCTGCGACTCTTCCACGGCCTCGGACTCCCATGTGAACTGCGACATAAACAAACCTCCGCGGAAATGCGATTGATCCGAGTCAGTATAGCGCCGATCGAACCGGTTTCCACGCCTATCTCCGCAGCCGAGCGCCTGCCTTGCCAACAGCCTCCACCACTCGCGCCTGGAACTGCTGCAACTCCTCCTCGCGCAGGGTGCGGTCCTTCGCCTGAAAGGTCGCGCTCAACAGCAGCGAGTATTCCCGAGCGCCCAGCCGCGCATCGCGAAACACATCCCTCGCGCGCCACTCCACCAGCTCCGGAATCCGCAAGCCGGCCAGCGTCCGGTCGATCTTCTCCCAGGCAATGCTCTCGTCCAAAACCAGAGAAAAATCGCGGCGCACGGAGGGAAAGCGCGAAATCTCGCGCGCGGCCGGCTCGCGCGGCGGCAGCTTGTACAGCCGGTCGAGATACATCTCACCCACCAGCACCGGCTCTTTCAGCTTCCTCGCGGCGGCCTCCGTGGGATGCAGTTGGCCGAACCAACCCACCGTGACGCCATCGGCCGCGACCCGCGCGCAGCGGTAGGGATGGAGCCATGCAGGCGTCAGTCCGGCCTCTGCCGGGAAATGGTCAAAATAGACGGCGCGCGCCTGGAACCGCGCCAGCACCTGCTCCACCGCGCCCTTCAGATCGTGAAAATCGATGGGCCGCCCGGCGTACAACGCCCCCTGCTCCGGCAGGCTGCCCGCGGCGCCGAAGGCCACCGCCGGCCGCTCCTCCACCTTCTCCGTGGTTCCGCTGAAGACCGTGCCCAGTTCGAACAGGCGCACATCGCTCACGTCGCGGTGCAGGTTGCCGGCGATCATCGCCAGCATCCCCGGCGCCAGCGAAGGCCGCAGCACGCCTGCCTCCTCGCTGAGCGGATTTCCCAACGGCACAACCAGCCCCGGTTGCGGCGCCGTCAGCGAGGCTTCGGTCATGGAGCAGAAGGTGCTGCCGATCGCCTCATGGAAGCCGGCCGCCAGCAGTGTGCGGCGAACGGCGGCTTCGCTCTGGGCCCACGGCAGAGCGCGCACCCCTTCGCCAAAGGCCGGCAGCGTATTGGCAAAGCGGTTGTACCCGTAAACCCTCGCCACCTCTTCGATCAGATCGATCTCCCGCTCCAGATCCAGCCGCCAACTGGGCAGCGTCACCAGCCAGGCCGCATCGCCATTCGCCGGCTCGCCGGCTTGCCGGCTTGCCAACTCCGCTCTCCCCGCTAACCCGCACCCTAGCGCCGTCAGTACGCCTTCCACCGTATGCGCGGTAATGCCTTCCTCGTCCACGGTCGCCCCCAGAATGCGGCGCGCCTCACTGAGCTTCAGCGCCACCGGATTGCGGAGGGCCGTGCGCGCTTCGGCGGCCGCAACTCGCGCGTCGACCAGTTCGCCCGCAATCCAGCCGCCGTTCGCCAGCAGTATCTTGCTCACCAGAGCCGAGGCGACGGGCCCGGCATTGAAGTCCGCTCCGCGCTCGAAGCGGTGGCTGGCGTCGGTGTGCAACCCGTGGCGCCGCGCGGTTCCGCGCACTGTCATCGGATCGAACCAGGCGGCCTCGACCAGAACGTTCGTGGTGGCCGCCGTAATCATCGACTCCCAGCCGCCCATCACCCCGGCCAGCCCCAAAGGCTTGGCTTCGTCGGCCACCACCAGGTCCTCCGGATCGAGCACGCGCTCCACGCCGTCCAGCGTCTTCAGCCGCTCGCCCTTGCGCGCCCGCCGCACCACGATCCCGCCTTCGATCTTGTCCAGGTCGAAGACGTGCGTCGGCTGCCCCATCGCCATCCAGGCAAAGTTGGTCGCGTCCACGGCATTCGAAATCAGTTTTTGTTCGAGCAACCCAAAATACGTTGCCACCTCAGCGCCCGCAAACCAGTCCCGCGAGTCGCCGATCTGGACATTGCGCAGCACCCGCGCCGTAAACCGCCCGCAGCCATCTTCCGCCTCGATCCGCACCGGAAACGGCTGGGCGGCCGCTCGCGCCTTGGGCAGCGCGAACTCCGGCGCCGGCAGCGCCAGTCCGTAGATCGCCGCAGCCTCGCGCGCCACGCCGTAGTGGTTCATCGCGTCCACGCGGTTGGTGGTGATGTCCATCTCGTAGAGCGAACCGTTGCCCGCGCCAAGATTGGAGATGCCCTCGACGGCGATGCCGCGCAGCGTCAGGTCTTCGGCGAGTTGCGCGTCGTCTGCGGGCAATCCCGTCAGGTAACTGCGAAGCCAGTTGGTGAGAATCTTCATGCAATGCCTTTTGTTGCGAGTTAGCGCGCGCCTTGCGCGCGGTAGCAAGTTAGCAAGTTAGCGGATTGCTCGATTTCCATCACTATTCGAGGACTCCCAACAGCCCATTGATGAGCTTCCCGGTTTCGATCGCCGATTCAAACAACTTCTCGCTAGAATCCCTGTTGAAAAACCCAAGATCGCATGCTAATTCGGCCTGTGTTCGCAATTCATACAATGAGCCTCTCGCCATCCCGAGAGAATTCCGCAATTGGGGGTCCGTCAGCCGCCCGTGGCCTTCAGCGATATTGCTCGCCACCGAAACCGCGGATCGCCGCATCTGCATCCGCAAGCCAAACATCTCCGACTTGGGAAATCCCTCGGTCAGCAGGTACACCTGACGAGCCAGTTCCATCGCCTTCTGCCAAACGATTAAATCGCGAAAGTGTCGAGTCCTAGGCATACTTTTCTATCCCACATCTCAGCCGCTAACTAGCTAACTCGCCAATGTGCGCGCAGCGCACGCTAAATAGCTGCCTTTACGCAAACTGCCCCAAAAACCGCATATCCCCCGCAAAAAGCGACCCGATTTCGCCGATCCCGTACTTCATCATGGCAATCCGCTCCACACCCATGCCGAAGGCGAATCCGGAGATCTTCTTGGGATCGTAGGCGGGCTGCTTCAGGGCCGCGAAGGCGAAAACCACGGGGTCCACCATGCCGCAGCCCAGCAGCTCGATCCACCCCGAGTTCTTGCATTTGCGGCAGCCCTTGCCGCCGCAGAAGATGCAACTGATCTGCACGTCGGCGCTGGGCTCGGTGAAGGG
>Ga0182011_10001762_pt1 | contig 18812 bp, 19 predicted proteins | sample 711E1DmetaG_FD_120481 | JGI IMG/M metagenome (GOLD analysis project Ga0182011, IMG submission 120481) | Permafrost microbial communities from Stordalen Mire, Sweden - 711E1D metaG | ecosystem: Environmental > Terrestrial > Soil > Wetlands > Permafrost | place: Sweden: Stordalen | collected... | reverse complement strand
AAACAGGAAAGGAATTATCGGCGATTTGATGTACGCGATTATGTCCAAAGCTTTTTCTTCTTCGCCAAAGCTTTACTGGGGACCTTTATTCCAGACCATGCTTTCGGAAATGAACCAAAAACATGTCCTTTTCTACATGAATGATGCTAATGCTCAAGCCGGTTTTGAAGGATTGAATGCGGCCGGAAGAATCATGTCTTTTACGGGCGACTACCTAACTATCAATGAAGCCAATTTTGGCGGAGAAAAATCAAACATGTTTGTCAGCGAGGCGGTCACTCAAGATTATTCTTTACAAAGCGACGGTTCAATTGTTAAAACCGTCACTGTTGATTATAAAAATCCTTATCCGCCGTCCGATTGTAATTTGGAGCATGGAAATCTTTGTCTAAATGCGGTTTTGCGGGATTGGTTTAGAATTTACGTTCCTAAAGGTAGCCAACTGATTTCCAATACCGGCTCAGAAGTAAAAATGACCACCTATGAAGATTTGGGTAAAACTGTTTTTGACGGTTTCTTAACGGTTAGGCCGCAGGGTGTGGCAAAATTGACGGTTTCCTACAAATTGCCCTTCAAATTAGCGCAAAACTCGCTTCTGCCGTTAATGGTGCAAAAGCAAGGCGGAACTGCCGATAGCCCCTATACCATTACCGTTGGCGGGAGAACCGCCGAACAATTTAATCTTTCTTCCGACAAGACCTTTAATCTCAAATTAAGATAATATGCGATCTTTTAGAACCGAAGGCATAGTTATCAAACGCAGTAATTACTCCGAAGCCGACAGAATCGTCACCATCTTCACGAAGAAAAACGGCAAGATAAAAGTTAAGGCGACGGGAGTTCGGAAAATTGCCAGCCGGCGTTCTGGGCACATTGAGCCTCTAAATTACTGCATTTTCGGTCTTTATCAAGGCAAGGGAATGCCGGTTTTAACCGAAGTTGAGTCAAAGGAAAGTTTTCCTCTGCTCAAAAAGGATTTAAAACGAATTGGTTTTGCCTACCATGTGTGCGAGCTAATTGACGGCTTATGTGCGGAAAATCAAGAGAATTACGATGTGTTTATGTTGTTGGGGCGGACTTTGCGGAAATTGTCCAAAGAAGACAATCTGACGGAGGTTATTTATCAGTTTGAACTGGAGCTATTAAGATTATTGGGATTTCATGCTCAATCAGGTTCAAAAATTAAAGTCGACACGCAAAGTTTAATTGAAAGTATCCTAGAAAAAAGTTTAAAAGCTAAACAAATGTTTCACCAGCTTTCATAACTGCCCACTTTTTGCTATTATCTTGTTATGGAGAACTTAATGGATAAATTGGTTGCGCTTTGCAAGCGGCGCGGTTTTATTTTTCCGGGGAGCGAATTATACGGTGGTTTAAGCGGTACTTGGGATTTGGGTCCGGCTGGAGTTCTCCTTTCAAATAACCTTAAAAATGAATGGTGGAACTCAATGGTTTTAAAAAACGACAATATCGTCGGCATCGACTCTTCAATTGTCTTAAACGCCAAAGTTTGGGAAGCGTCAGGTCACGTCTCTTCTTTTACAGATCCCTTAATTGAATGCAAGATCTGCCATGCCAGATTTCGTGCCGATAATCAGAAAGAAATTGAAGAACACGTTAAACTTCACGAAGGGAAAAAAGAATGGACCGATGTTAAAGCTTTTAACCTGATGTTTAAAACCTATGTTGGTCCGGTTGACAATGAAGACAACAAAACTTATCTCCGTCCGGAAACGGCGCAAGGGATTTTCATCAATTACAAAAGCGTGTTGGAAAGTACTAGAGTAAGAGTGCCATTTGGTATCGCGCAAATCGGCAAAGGTTTCCGAAACGAAATTACCACCGGCAACTTTCTGTTCCGCGTCCGAGAGTTTGAGATGATGGAGCTTGAATATTTTATAAAGCCCGACGAAGCCCCCAAAGCGCATCGGGATTGGATCGAAAAACGGTTTAATTGGTACGTTAATTTAGGAATTGATCCGAAAAACCTCAAAAAAGAAGAAATAAAAAAGGAAGAGTTAGCGCATTATTCAAAAGGCACAACCGAAATTTGGTACAATTGGCCGTTTATGGGTTTTGCAGAGCTTGAAGGAATTGCTAATAGGGGAGATTACGACCTATCTGTTCATCAAAAAGCTTCAGGGAGAGACCTTTCGTATTTTGACGAAGAAACTAAGGAGAAGTTTACCCCCTACGTAATTGAGCCGTCGGTTGGAGTTGGGCGGGCAATGCTGGCGTTTCTTTTGGACGCATATCACGAAGACGGGCAAAGAGTTTATTTAAAGCTGCATCCAAAGCTGGCTCCGTATAAAGTGGCAGTTTTTCCGCTTTTGGCTAATAAAAAAGAATTAGTGGACAATGCCCGCACAGTATATGCGGATTTGCGAAAAAACATGATGGTAGCGTGGGATGACAGGGGAAACATCGGTAAGCGCTATTTTGCTCAGGATGAAATCGGCACGCCATTCTGCATTACGGTTGATTTTCAAACTTTGGAGGACGACACGGTCACAGTCCGCAACCGCGACACTGCCAAGCAAGATAGGATTGAAATTAATAAGCTTCAAGAATATCTACGAGAGAAAATTGACTAGCTATTGACAGTTTTGTAAGTTTTGTCTATGCTAATTTTAGTGGAGAAATATTTAAAAGATAAAAGAATTCTAATAGCCGCCGGAGTTGCGGCTTTAGCTTTGGTTTTAATCGTCGTTGGGGTTTTGATGCTAACCTTAAAAGGTTCAAACAATGTTTCAAATCAAGCAGCTGCTCCAACCGAAGTGCCGGTTTTAACCTTACAGCCAGGCGACATTGGATTAACGCTCGTTGAGGCAGCCAACATGCAAACAGCGACCATGACTATTACCAAAACCGAGGATATTACCTCGGTTGATTATCAACTTTCTTATAATGCGGAAGTTTCGGGACAAAGTATTCCAAGAGGGACGATTGGTCACGTTGACGTTAAAACCCCGGGTCAAACAATTACACAAAAGATGGTGTTTGGAACCTGTTCGGATGTCTGTCACTACGATATCGGAATTACCGCTGTCCAATTGATTGTAAAAGTAACCAAAACCGACGGGAAAATCTATCAAGTCCAATTAACCCCGGCAGCGCAATAAAATTTAATTTTCACGGAAATTAGCAAAATCACTAAATCTAGTGATTTTTTTTGTTCTAAACACTAAAGCACCCCCTTTGCCCCTTGACACCCTGTGAAAACTGCTGCAAAATGGAATAAAGTGGTCCACAGTGGGAAAAGGTGGGACACAGAAAGGCAGGTATGTTACTCGGTCAATATGATGGAAAAGTTGACGCAAAAGGGCGAACAGCATTTCCGAAGAAATTCAGGGAAGTTTTGGGAGATAAATTAATTGTAACTTTAGGATATGAAAATTCACTTATTGTCGTCTCAGAAGAAAACTGGAAGGCCCTTCTTGAAGGAACCGAGGGTAGACCTTTTATTGAGTCAGAAACCAGAGAAACTCAAAGATTCTTACTTGGTGGAGCATCAGGGATTGAGCTCGATGATAAAGGCCGGTTTGTATTACCAGCTTATCTTAGAGAATTTGCGGGAGTTGAAGACGATGTCGTCTTCATAGGTTTATCCCGGTACGTTGAAATTTGGGATAAAAACAGGTGGCTTACTTATCGAAAAGGTTTGGAAAAAAATATCGATTCGATTTCGAAGCGCCTGATCCAAAAAGAAGGTGAAAAAGGCGATGAATAATTATCATACGCCGGTACTTTTAAAAGAAGTAATTGAGCTTTTACAAGTTCAATCAGGCAAGAAATACATTGACGCGACCATCGGAGGCGGCGGACACGCGGAGTCGATTTTAAATCGCGGGGGATTAGTTCTTGGAATAGATATAGATCAAGACGCATTAGATTATGTTCAAGAAAGATTTAAGATTAAAGATTCAGGATTAAAGAATTTGGTTTTGGCAAAAGGGAATTTTAAGGATCTGGGGAAAATTGCACATTTAAATAATTTTGATAGGGTCAGCGCAGTCTTATTTGATTTGGGAGTTTCTTCTCATCAAGTAGATGCGGTTGAGAGAGGATTCAGTTTTTTAAGAGAAGGACCGCTGGACATGCGTATGGATAAAAATCAAAGCGTCACGGCGGAAGCTCTGGTTAATCTTTTAGGGAAAGGAGAGCTTTATGATTTATTTAATAAACTTGGTCAAGAGCATCGTGCTCGGGCCGTTTCTAGTGGTATTGTCGGCGCCCGTAAAATAAAAGCAATACAGACGACGCAAGAATTAGCGGATGTTGTCGCCAAGGCCTATGGGATTACAGGAGAAGTTTCTGATTTTACGAGAAATAAAATTAACCAAAAGGTGTTTCAGGCTTTGCGGATAGCGGTAAATAACGAGCTTGAAAATATACAAGTCGCACTGCCGCAAGCTTTAGAACTTTTGGAAAAAAGGGGAAGAATAGCAGTAATTAGTTTTCATTCGCTGGAGGATGGAATAGTTAAGAAAACATTCAAGGATTTTGCGGCCAAGGGTTTGGGAAAAATAGTTACCGAAAAACCAATTGAGGCGGGAAAAGAAGAGAGGGAGCATAATTCCCGCGCCAGAAGCGCAAAACTAAGGGTGTTTGAAAGGAATTAATATGCAAAAACCAGTTTTACTAATCGGAATTTTAGCATTGACAGTCTTTGGACTATCAATAGTCAGGACTTACATTTCTAATCAGGTGGCGACCTCGGGAGTGATGCTTGGTCAAATTCAGGAGCAAATTGATGCCTACAAAATGCAAAACGTACTGCTTTCAGTAAATCTTTATACTAAATCCTCGTTGACAAATATTGCTGAGGAGGCTTCTAAAGAGGGTTTCGTAGAGCAAACAACAGGCTTTGTCTTAAGCGGTCAAGTGCCGGTTGCTTACAAACAATGACATGGCGATATCGCTTCGTATTTTTGGGGTTAGTTTTTTTGTTTCTTTTGGTTGTCGCGAAGCTTTTTTACTGGCAGGTCGTTAAAGCCCAAGAGCTTTCTTTGCTTGGTCAAGAACAATATGGGACAACCACTACGATTATGCCGCAAAGAGGAGAAATAAGAACTTCAGACGGGTTCCCTATAGCTGCCAATAAGGTGTCTTATCTAGTTTTTGCAAATCCAAAAGAAATAAAAAATAAGGATGAAGTTTCGACAATTCTTGCTTCAACCCTGCAGATAGATATCGCTTCGGTTAGCGCCGATCTTGCGCTTGATAAATTCTGGGTGCCAATAAAATCAGGCGTTGATACAAAAATTAAGCAAAACTTAGAAAAAATGAACTTGCCGGGAGTTGGTTTTGATAACCAATATCAAAGATTTTATCCGGAAGCTTCGATGGCGGCTCAACTACTGGGCTTTGTCGGTAAGGACAGCGCCGGTAATAATAAAGGGTATTTTGGATTGGAGGGATTTTACGACCGGCTCCTTAGTGGTAAGCAGGGATTGGCGGTTGAGGTGAATGATGCCTTCGGTAGGCCAATTCTAGCCGAGATGAATCAGTCAACGGGTGTTACCGACGGCGCGAATTTAATCATCAGTATTAATAGGTCAATACAATTTTTAGTCGAACAAAAAATTAAAGATGGAGTAGAGCAATACGGGGCAACCTCAGGAATGGTGGGAATAATGGATCCGAAAACCGGCGCAATTCTGGCGATGGCAGTATATCCCAATTTTGATCCTAGAGATTATCAGGATTATTCGGATGATCTTTACAAAAATCCATTTATTTCAGATTTGTACGAACCGGGGTCAACCTTTAAGCCATTGGTAATGTCGGCGGCCATGAACGCTAAGCTGGTGACGCCGGATACAAAGTGTAACATTTGCACAGGTCCTGTATCGGTTAGCGGCTATCAACTGGAGACGTGGGACAATAAGTATTTTCCGAATACTAACATGGTGGACGTTATTCAGCACTCTGACAATACGGGAATGGTTTTTGTCGCCCAAAAGTTAGGGGTGGACGGGATGATAAATTATTTAGGCAAATTTGGCATTGGTGATAATACCGGAATAGATTTGCAAGGAGAAGTCTCCGCCTCGCTTAAGCCCAAAAACGAGTGGTACGCCGTGGATTTGGCTACCACAGGTTTTGGCCAGGGAATATCGGTAACGCCAATTGAACTTTTGGACGCTACGGCAGCGATCGCGAATGATGGCGTGAGAATGCAGCCGCAGGTAGTAGCGGCGGTTGAGGACGCTGATGGAAATACGACTAAAATTACACCAAAAGTTTTAGACACACCTATTAGTCCAGGAACGGCCAAAGTGATGGCCCAAATAATGGTTAATGCGGTCAACAAAGGAGAGGCTTCCTGGGCTCGCTTAAAGGGCTACAGCGTAGCTGGAAAGACCGGAACGGCGTCTATTCCGGTGAGCGGTCATTATGATCCAAATCAGACAATCGCTTCCTTTGTCGGATTTGCTCCTTCCGATAACCCAAAGTTTGCAATGCTAGTAATTCTCAATCGGCCAACAGCCTCAATTTACGGAGCAGACACTGCCGCACCGATCTTTTTTGACATTGCAAAATCACTTTTCAGTTATTATAGGATACCACCGGAAGGAAATTAAGGAATCTAGAAAGTGACAATATCGTCTATTTTGGTTCTGGTTCTGTTGATAGTATTCGTAGGAAGCTCAATGACAGTTTTAAATTTCACGTTCCAGAAGACAATTTTATTCGGTTTTACAGTTTCAGCCAATTTTACCACGCCTTTATTATCTAAAACGATTAAATCAATGGGAAACCGCAGGAAAAAGGTGTGTATACCGAATCTGGTCTCAAAAATGATCGTCTCAGCCTCATTTTTACCCAAAAGTCCGGTTATTTTCCCAAAGCCTTTTTTGGAAGAGATTTTTTTGGCTAGAATAGTATTTTGAGTTCTGTTAATGATCACTTTCTCATTATACTAAACTGGAGAACGGATTTAATAAAAGGTATAATATAGCGATGTGGCAAAGAATTAAAAATATTTACCATTTTTTTGTAGCTATTCTCGCTAATATTCTATTCTTTTTTCCTTCAAGAGGAATGAAGGTAATAGCTGTAACCGGAACGGACGGAAAAACAACTACAGTGAATTTAATTTACCATATTTTAAAAAGTTCGGGAGCAAAGGTTTCCATGATTTCAAGTATCAACGCGGTAATTGACGGGAAAGCTTACGATACAGAGTTTCACCGCACAACTCCAACTTCGTTTTCTTTGCAAAGCTTCTTTAGAAAAGCAAGAAATAAAAAATCAGAGTATTTTGTTTTAGAAGTTACGTCACATGCAATTGATCAGCATAGAATTGCAGGAATTCCTATCAAAGTCGGAGTTTTAACCAATGTTACAAATGAACACTTGGATTACCATAAAACCTATGATAATTATTTAAAGACGAAGAGCGGGCTATTGAAAAAAGCAAAAATATGTATCGTTAACAGCGACGATAGCTCGTACATGTTTTTAGCAGATGTTAAAAGTAAAAAGGCTCAAGAAAATTGGATAACTTACGGACTTTCCGAAAGTGCTGATTATAATAAAAACACGTTTAATATCAAAGGGAATAATTTGCTGGGAGAGTTTAATCAGTATAACGTTTTAGCCTCAGTTGCGGCGTGTAAAACTCTAGAAATAGCTGATGAAAGTATAAAAAAAGCGCTTAAATCTTTTCGTGAACCCATTGGAAGAGTGGATTATGTATATCAAGAGGATTTTAGCGTAATGATTGATTTTGCTCATACGTCAAATGCGTCCGAACAAATACTAAAAGCATTAAGACCAACAGTTAAGGGTAGCTTAATTCATGTTTTCGGAAGCGCCGGAGAAAGAGACGTACTAAAAAGACCATTTCTAGGGGAAATTTCTTCAGAGTACTGCGACATTATTATTTTGACTGCCGAGGATCCAAGAACGGAAGATGTTGACGCAATTATTGCGGAAATTGAAGTTGGCGTAAAAAAGGGAAAGTGTGAAGTTATTAGAATACCCGATAGAAGGGAAGCAATTCAGGCTGCAATACAAATGGCTAAGAAAGACGATTTGGTACTAATTACCGGTAAATCTCAGGAGGGTTCCATGAATTACGGTAAGGGAGAAGAGCCTTGGGATGAGTATAAAATGGTTAAGGAAGCCTTAGAGGCGAGAAATAAAACTTGAGCAATGAATAAAATTAAAAATATTCATTTCGTAGGCATAAAAGGAGTAGGAATGACACCTCTGGCAATTATCGCAAAAGAGGCCGGTTTTAAAGTGTCGGGTTGCGATTTAGGCGAAGAATTTATTACAGATGCGCCTTTAAAAAAGGCTGGAATAGAGCCGTTAGTTGGTTTTTCGCAAGATCATTTAAAGGCTTGCGATCTTTTGATTACGACCGGTGCTCACGGTGGTTTTGAAAATATCGAAGTAATCAGAGCGAAAGAATTAGGAATTCCCGTTTGGACACAAGGACAAGCAGTTGGTAAGTTTATGGATGGGGAATTACTCAATAATAATTTTGAGGGGATTTCAGTAGCCGGCTCACATGGAAAGACTACCACTTCGGCAATGATCGCGACGGTACTTAAGGAAAATAAACAAGATCCAGCTTTCCTGATTGGTACCGGTGACATTCCCTCGCTTGGTTCCTCCGGTCATTTTGGGCAAGGCAAATATTTTGTCGCCGAAGCAGACGAATACGCAACGGAGCCAAAATATGATCACACGCCAAAGTTTTTATGGCAACATCCGCATATTGGAGTGATTACCAACATTGAATTTGATCATCCGGATTTATACATATCGATGGATCAACTAAGAGAAGCATTTCTAAATTTCGCTAAAAATATAAAGCAACCGGGAGCTCTAATTGCTTGTATAGATGATTTGGAAACTGCGAGTGTTATAAAACAATATGCGGGAAAAGTAATTACCTATGGGTTTTTCAAGAACGCTGATTTCAGCCTGCAAAAGGTAAACGTATCTCCGGAAAAAACTTTCTTTTGGGTTAATGCAAAAGATACGCTACTTGGCGAGTTTTCTTTAAATATTGCCGGAGAGCAGAACGCCTTGAACGCTCTGGCGGCAATTATCGTCTGTTTGGAGTTGGGGATATCAATAGATAATATTAAAAAAGGTTTACTAGCGTTTAAAGGAACCAAGCGAAGATCGGAATTTGTAGGAAAAACTACGTCTGGAGCATTAATTTACGACGATTACGCTCATCATCCAACGGAGATAAAAAGCACTCTCGGTGCTTTTAAGAAAATGTATCCGAACAAAAAAATTGTTTGTATTTTTCAACCACATACTTACTCGCGAACCAAAAGTTTATTTGAACAATTTATATCCTCATTCAATCTTGCGAACGAATTAATCTTGGTAGATATATTTCCCTCGTTGAGGGAAAGTGTTGATGATACGATATCCTCAAAAATTTTAGCTGATAACGTTTCAAAAATTCAAAGAGACGTTTTATATATTGCTAAACTTGAAGATGTGGTAAAATATCTCAACCAAAAAGGCTTTAATGATGGTTATATAATTATAACAATGGGTGCCGGAGATGTTTATAAAATAGGAAAGGAATTAATTTATGAATAAATTTGTAATTAACGGCGGAAAAAAATTGAAAGGCGAAGTTTTTGTACTTGGGTCAAAAAATGTTGCTTTGAAAATTCTAGTGGCAGCTTGTTTAACCAAAGATGAAGTGATTGTTAGAAACGTACCTTTGATTTCAGATTTTATGATTATGGCTGAAATAATCCGTAATCTAGGAGGAGAAGTAAAGCTTAACGACCATAGCGTTTCAATAAGATTGGAAAATATTTTAAGTGAAAAAATATCGCTGGATAAAGCGGCCGAGATAAGAACTTCTTATATGTTTTTAGCTCCGCTTCTAGCAAGATTAGGAAAAGCCATTATTCCAAATCCGGGTGGTTGTAGAATCGGAGCAAGACCAATAGACAGAATCGTCGGGGGCTTAAAAAAAATGGGAGTTAAAATTCAGTACGACAGTAAGGACGGGTATTTTCATGCCTTAGCGCCCAAAGGTCTTACCGGTGCTACTTATGAATTTTCAAAAAGCACTCATACCGGTACAGAAACAATGCTTCTAGCGGCGGTTTTGGCTAAAGGCAAAACGGTATTAGAAAATGCGGCACAGGAACCGGAAGTTGATGAGCTGATAGGTTTACTAAATAGGATGGGAGCAAAGATAATCAGAGAAAACCCAAGGAAAATAGTTATTGAAGGTGTGACGAAATTACACGGTGCGGAATTTACAATTGCGCCTGATAGAAACGAAGTGGTAACTTTCGCGGTTGCGGCTTTAATTACCCAAGGAGATATTTTCATACGCGACATAAAAAGCAAAGGCTTGGAAGAATTTTTAGAATTGGTTAAATATTGCGGGGGGGGAATTGAAGAAAAACAAAACGGAATAAGATTCTTTTACAAAGAGGAGTTAAAGCCCAGCAATGTGGTGACTTCTTTTTATCCTGGCTTTATGACCGATTGGCAAGGTCCGTGGGCAGTGCTAATGACCAAAGCCAATGGACAATCTTCAATTCACGAAACAGTTTACGAGAATCGGTTTACGTATGTGGACGAGCTAAAAAAAATGGGAGCGAATATTGAATTTTACAAACCGGAGGTAAAAAATCCTGAAGAAGTATATAACTTTAACATTAAAGATGATAATGGTAAAAATTTTCACGCCATCAGAATTTTTGGGCCAACTACGCTACATAATGCAGCCTTAACAATATCGGATTTACGAGCCGGTGCGAGTCTTGTTCTGGCTGCTTTGGCGGCCAAAGGAGAAAGCGTACTTTTTGATATAGAGCATCTAGATAGAGGATATGAACAGTTTGAGCAAAGATTAAGTAATTTGGGAGCAAACATAAAAAGGATAAACGAAGAATAATATGTTAGAAAGATTTGGAGCTATAGTTTTGGCGGCAGGCGAAGGCAAGAGAATGCGGGATAAAACTGGTAATAAAGTTACCATGGAGCTTGCAGGTAGGCCAATGATTTTACATACCGCTGAGCTTTTAAAGGGACTCGATGTTTACCCGATCGTAATAGTAGTTGGTTATCAAAAACATTCCGTTATGAGACTTTTTGGACACGATGTCTTATTTGCAGAACAGCGAAAAAGATTAGGAACGGCTCATGCAGTACTAAAAGGGTTACACGAACTTCCAAACGACGTAGAAGACATTTTAATATTACAAGGAGATGACTCCGCATTTTACAAAAGAGAGATGATAAGAGAGCTTATCGATACCCATAAGCAACATAAAGCTGCTTTAACTTTTTTAACAATCGATGTCGATAATCCAACAGGATTAGGAAGAGTAATTAGGGACGGAGAAGGGAGAGTAATGGGAATGGTGGAAGAAAAAGATGCAACGAATGAGCAAAGACAAATCCATGAAATCAACCCTGCGTGTTACGTAATGAACACAGGATTTTTAAGAAGGTATTTACCTAAAGTTAAAAAAAGCCCAGTCACGCGTGAATATTACCTTACGAACCTTATCGATATAGGTATTCAAAATGGCGAGAAGGTAGAAACAGTAAGAGCTGGAAGAATTCCTTGGAGAGGGGTAAACACAAGAGATGAGCTTCGGGAGGCAGAAAGAATGTTAGCCTCTAAAGAGTAGTTGCATGAGAAAAAAAATAAAAATTGTTGTAATAGGTGGCGGAACCGGTAGCTTTGTAGCTTTATCGGGTCTTAAAAAATATGAGGTTGACCTAGCCGCAATTATCACGATGATGGATAGCGGCGGCTCAAGCGGTAGATTACGCGATGAGCTCGGTGTGCTTCCTCCTGGCGACGTCAGGCAGTGCTTGGTTGCTTTGGCAAAATCCTCAAAGCTTTTGCGGGATATGTTTAATTATCGGTTTGAAGAAGGAGGATTAAAAGGACATACTTTTGGTAATATTTTTCTTTCAACCCTCACAAAAACTACCGGCAGTATGAAAAAGGCGATTGAGGAAGTTGGAAAAATCTTGCGTATCCGGGGGAGGGTAATCCCGGTTACTTATACCAAAAGCGATCTATGCATTGAGCTTGAAGATAGAACAATTATTGAAGGGGAGACGCATATCGATGAAGTTGAGAGCCGCGAAAAAAGAGCGAAAATAAAAAGAGCTTTTCTAAAACCTAAAGCCAAGGCTAATCCTGATGCTAAAAAAGCAATTAAGGAAGCAGATGCAATCATTATCGGACCGGGTGATTTATACACAAGCATTATTCCAAACCTTTTAGTAACAGGGATAAAAACCGCAATTAAAAATTCAAAAGGCAAGAAAATTTATGTTTTAAACCTGATGACTAAATATGGCCAAACAACTAAACATACCGCTAAGGATCATATTGAAGATTTAGAGCAATATACTGGGAAAGGTCAGCTAGATGTTATTTTGGTTAACAAAAAAATACCCAAACAAGAAACACTTGCCTGGTACAAGGATTTTGATGAACATCCCGTTGAAGATGATTTGAACGAAAAAAGTAAATTACAGGTAGTGAGAAAAAATTTGATAAACGACGTCATCTTGGTCGCTGATTCTTCAGATAGCTTAAAAAGAAGTATCATCAGGCACGATAGCGAAAAGTTAGCGAATGCTATAATGGAAATCCTCGGCTAAGAGGATACGTCCGATTGAATGTATACTCTCTAGGTATTATAATATCAATATATGACACAACTTTTGGGGCTAACACTGCTTTCTTTAGTCGTCACAGCAATTTTAATCATCCCCTTCATCGATTTTCTCTACAAAATAAAACTTAGAAGGCAAGATCAGGCAACCGTAGACCCATTCAATAAACCTACTCCGCTTTTTGACAAATTCAACAAATGGAAAGTGGGCACACCATTCGGAGGAGGGCTTTTAATTATTTGCGTTTCCACAGTGATATTTTTGTGGTCTTTTGGAATACTTAACGTAAAAATAAACCCTTTAGAAATATTCGTTATCTTATTTACCTTTATTAGTTTTGGAGTGTTGGGCTTATATGATGATGGTAAGAAATTAGCCAACGGTGCGAAGGTACCTTTTTTTGGTTTAAGATTGAGGTACAAGTTTTTACTACAGCTAGCTATTGCCTTTATTCCGGCAACCATTCTCTATACAAAATTAGGTTATAGTTTCGTTTTTATTAGAGGAATTGGGCTTACAGACATTGGGTTTTTGTATATTCCGTTTGCGGCGTTTGTGATTGTTGCTTTCGTGAACGCTTTCAATATCACCGACGGACTAGACGGATTGGCTCCGGGGTTAATGCTTATTGCTTTGGTTTCATTTTTGGCAATCTCCTATACGAATGTAGACCAATCATTGGGAATTTTTGTGGCAGTACTCATGGGAAGCATTGCCGCTTTCTTATATTTCAATATCTTTAAAGCCAGAATTTGGCTTGGAGATGTCGGTTCAATGTCTTTGGGAGCATCGCTGGCTATAATTGGCCTTTTAACCGGTAAAACTTTAGCAATCGTTGTTATTGGCGGAGTTTTTGTTTTGGAAGTCGGTTCATCTTTAATACAGCTTCTGAGCAAAAAATTCTTAAAAAGGAGAATCTTGCCGGCCGCACCCTTGCATTTATATTTCCTTAAAAGAGGTTGGGATGAGCCAAAAATTGTTATGAGAGCCTGGTTACTGGGCGCTTTCTTTGCAATTCTTGGTCTTTACCTCGCTTTCATTAAGTAATGAAAAGAATTGATTTAATTCTGCTCGTCTCCGTTTTATTCCTGACGTTTTTTGGCCTTTTCATGATTTATGATGCTTCTTCTTTTGTGGCCTTCCGCGACTTTGTTGACAAATATCATTTTGTCAGAGACCAATTCTTTTGGATCATTTTGGGTCTGATTGCGCTTCTTTTTTTCTCCCGCTTTGATTATCATAAGCTTTACAACTTAGCGATACCGATATTACTCGTGGCGGTTGGATTATTGTTGGCAGTTTTTATTCCCGGAATTGGTGTAAAAACTTTGGGCGCCAGCAGATGGCTTAATTTAAGATTTACAACTCTGCAGCCTTCGGAATTTGTAAAAATTGCCCTAGCAATCTATCTTGCCGCCTGGTTTTCAAAAAAAGAAAAAGGCCGGATTTGGGCTTTTCTATTACTCTTGTCGATGATAATTGCCTTAGTTATTTTAGAGCCGGATATGGGCACGGCAGTTATTGTTCTCGCCGAAGGAATTATTTTATATTTCCTATCAGGAGCCCGAACGCTATATTTTTTTATTCTCGCCCCGATTATCGCAGTGATAGGCATTTTGTTTGCGAAGCTTGAGCCCTATCGGGCGGCCAGAGTCACGTCTTATTTAAATTTCAATCAAGACATCAGCAGTTCTTCTTATCATGTCAGGCAAATCTTAATTGCCCTAGGTTCAGGTGGGCTAACCGGAGTCGGTTTGGGCAATTCTTTACAAAAATATGCTTATCTTCCGGAAAACGCGACCGATTCAATCTTTGCGATTATTGCCGAAGAATTGGGATTTATTGGAGCGCTTTTAATCATCGTAGTTTTTGTAATTATTATTTGGCGGGGGTTTTATATTGCTATTCATGCCAAGGACCAATTTGGTAAGCTATTAGCAGGAGGAATTATAACTTTTTTAGCGATGCAAATTGTTATTAATTTAGCTGCCCAGACAGCGCTTTTACCTTTAACCGGTATTCCATTGCCTTTTATTTCATATGGGGGATCGGCGTTGATAATTAATCTCACGGCTGTCGGAATACTTTTAAACATTGCCAAGCAAGAAGAAAAAGTATGAAAATCGTAATCACCGGCGGACATTTATCACCGGCCTTAGCAGTTATAGAAAAGCTTGGAAACAGCGAAATTTATTATATTGGTAGAAAACATAGCTTTGAAGGAGATAGCGCGACTTCTCTGGAATATGAAGAGATTGTAAAACTTCGCGTTCCTTTCTATTCAATCAATGCGGCCAGATTGCAAAGAAGATTTACTAAGCACACTATTCCATCTCTGACAAAATTCCCGGTGGGGTTTTTCCAGTCGTTAAAAATCCTAAGGCAAATTAAGCCGGATATTGTTCTAGGATTTGGTGGTTATATTTCTTTGCCGGTAATTTTGGCGGCTTTCCTTCTTAGAATACCAATCGTCATTCATGAACAAACTTTGGAAGCCGGATTTGCCAACAAAATAGAAGCTAAATTTGCTCAAAAAATTTGTATTTCATGGCAGTCATCGGAACAGTATTTTCCTAAACAAAAAACTGTTTTGACCGGAAATCCGTTAAGAGGAGTAGTTCTAAACGCAAAACCCTTTAGAGAAGAAACGGGTCTGCCCAAAATTTATATTACTGGGGGAAGCAGCGGGTCGCACGCAATAAATCTGCTCGTGGAAAAATCTTTGAAAGAGCTTTTGGAAAAATTTACTGTCGTTCATCAAACAGGAGATGCGAGAAGACATGCCGATTTCGAAAGACTGCAATCGGCAGTAAATAAACTTGATTCCCAGCTTGCCAAAAATTATCATTCACAAAGATTTTTTTCTCCCGAGGATACAGCGAATAATTTAAGCAGGTCTAATTTAGTGGTTGGTAGGGCGGGATTAAATACCGTGACAGAATTAATTTATTTTAAAACACCGGCTTTTTTAATTCCGTTACCCTTTTCCCAAAGAAATGAGCAATTAAAAAACGCCCTGTTCTTAAAAGGGTTGGGGCTGGGAGAAATTGGCCTACAAAACGAATTAACTCCGGAAATTTTTGTGGCAAAAATTTTAGCGATGCTTAAAAATTTAGAAAAGTATCGCCTGGAACAGAATGTTTTAGTTCCCGAAGCGGCCCAAAATATAGTTAAGGTGCTTAAAGATGTTGCGACAAAAAAGACTGCTTAAAAAAGAAAAACTCAGGGTTAAAATGAAATTAGTCTTTGTTGTCGTCATTCTTTTATTAATAGCAACTATCGGACTGGAGTATTTCTATTTCAATTTCGTCAAAGCCTCAGTCATTAGCCCTTTGGCAAAAAGTAAGATATCTAATCAAACTAATTTAGAAAATGAACTGACTCAGAGAAGAATTCTTTTTACCAGTGTTACAGCCAGTTCGGATGGTTCGTTCGCCATAACTCTTTTGGATGGGGGAGAGGTAATTTTATCCTCAAAAAAAGATATTGGGAGCCAATTATCCTCTTTACAACTGATCCTATCTAGTCTTACAATAGAAGGAAAGAAGCTGAGAATTTTAGATTTCAGGTTTGATAATCCAGTTGTTTCGTTTTAATGCATATGAGTGAAGGAAAAATAGTTGTAGGTATAGATATCGGAACTTCCAAAATCGTGACTCTGATTGCCAAAGTTGATGAAGATGTTAATGTTTTGGGCGTTTCCGAATCTATGGCAAACGGAATCAGAAAAGGACAGATAGTTGACATTGATGAGGCAGTTTTGTCTATTAATAATTCTTTAGAGGCTGCGGAAAGAATGGCTGGATATTCGGCTTCGCACATCGTTGCTTCAATTGGCGGCAGTCACATTGAATCGCAAAATTCACGGGGAGTGGTGGCAGTTGCGCATCCCGAAGGGGAAATAACGCCAAATGATTTAACCCGTGTGATTGATGCGGCCAGAGCCGTTTCCCTGCCTTCCAGCCGCGAAATAATTCACGTTTTGCCTAGGAGTTACATTGTTGACGGACAGGAAGGAATAAAAGACCCGATCGGCATGACCGGAGTCAGATTGGAAGTTGATACGCACATCATTTCCGCTAACAGCACCTCAATTAAAAATATGGAAAAAGCTTTCTCGGAAGTCGGCGTGGATTTAGATGCGGTGGTTTTTAGCGGTTATGCCAGTTCTTTAGCGGTGTTATCGGATACAGAAAAAGAGCTGGGTGTCGTCTTGGTTGACATCGGAGCGGGAACCACAGACCTGTCCATTTATATTGACGGATCGGTCGCTTACTCTTCGGTAATTCCAATCGGCGCCAGGCATATTACCAACGACTTGGCGATTGGCCTAAGAATTTCTCTTGAATCGGCGGAAAAAATAAAACTTTTCCTTTCAAATCCTACTAAAAAACAATTCAAACTTGAAGAAGAGGAAGCAGAAGAAAAACCCGAAAAATCCTCAAGCGACGAAATAGATTTAAGTGGCTTGGCGTTAGCTGAGGAACTGCGAAAAGTTTCCAAAAAAACTTTAGTTGATGGTATTATCCGGCCAAGACTAAACGAATTGTTCACTATGATTGGTATTGAAATAAAAAAGAGCGGATTCGGTGGTCAGACGCCATCGGGGGTAGTAATTACCGGTGGGGGAGCTAAAACAGTTGGTATAACCGATGCGGCGAAACGTACACTGGCGATGCCGGTAAGAGTCGCGATTCCTACCAATGTCAAAGGGATAATCGATGAAATTGGCGAACCGTCATTTGCAACAGTGATTGGCTTAGCAAAATACGGCGGGACAATTGAAATTGTCTCTTCACTGCCGTTTGGTTTTACTATGCCATCAATTCCTTTTAAATTAAACAGCAAAATCTTTACAAAAGCTCTAGCGTTTTTCAAATCCTTCCTGCCCTAAATGTGACTTGCAAAATCACTTTTTATTTGCTAGTATGCCCATATAATTCGTTATGTTAATAAAACCGCAAACAACTAATTTTGCCAAAATAAGAGTGGCGGGAATTGGAGGCGGTGGAAGCAATGCTTTGAATTCTATGATTTCTCAAAGCACAATTGCAGGAGTAGATTTTATCGCCATTAATACCGATGCCCAGTCGCTTCTCTTAAACCAGGCAGCCACTAAAATGCAAATCGGTGAAGATTTAACTAAGGGTTTGGGTTCGGGCGGAAATCCGGAAATTGGAAAGCAAGCAGCAGAAGAATCTTACGAAAAAGTCAAAGAAATGTTGGAGGGGACAGACATGCTCTTCTTGGCCGCGGGATTGGGCGGGGGGACAGGTTCGGGGGCAACTCCTGTAATTGCCAAAGCGGCTAAAGAAGTCGGAGCGCTAACGGTTGCAGTAGTCACAAAACCATTTGCGTTTGAAGGCACAAGGAGAATGGTTACCGCAGAGGACGCGATAGAAGAAATAAAGGATAAAGTTGATACTTTAATTGTTATCCCCAACCAAAGAATACTAGATGTAGTTGATAAAAAATTGTCTCTTTTTGAAGCGTTTAAAGTTGCCGATTCGGTTTTAACGCAGGGCGTGCAGGGTATTTCGGATTTAATTACCCTGCCGGGTTTAATTAATGTTGATTTTGCCGACGTTAAAACAATTATGGCAAACGCGGGTTCGGCTTTGATGGGCATTGGTACTGGAGTTGGGGAAAACAGGGCCCAAGCCGCCGCCAGAGCCGCAGTCGCATCGCCTCTTTTGGAGATCTCTATGAATGGAGCTAGAGGAGTTTTGTTCAACATTATCGGCGGACCCGATTTAACCATGAACGAGGTTGACGAAGCGGCAAAAATTATTGCCTCGGAAGCGGATCCGGACGCTAACATCATTTTTGGCGCCACGATTGACGAAACCATGCATGACCAGCTCAAGATCACAGTAATTGCCACCGGTTTTGATTCAACCAGGCAAACGCTAAAAGAATTCATGACACCAACTATTAACCGGGTAATGGAACAATCTCAATCATCAAGCCCAGTAAATAATATTGAACCGCCGGTACCAAGCGAACCGCCGGTTGAAGAAGAAGACGACACCTGGGACATTCCCGCCTTCCTTAGACAAAAAAATTAGATAGTAGGCGAGGCTCGCCACTGGCGGCCCGCATTTTTGCGACAAAAGAATTAAGCTCTTTAAATTTCAGAATGACCTATAGTTGATTTT
>Ga0182011_10001759_pt1 | contig 18817 bp, 15 predicted proteins | sample 711E1DmetaG_FD_120481 | JGI IMG/M metagenome (GOLD analysis project Ga0182011, IMG submission 120481) | Permafrost microbial communities from Stordalen Mire, Sweden - 711E1D metaG | ecosystem: Environmental > Terrestrial > Soil > Wetlands > Permafrost | place: Sweden: Stordalen | collected... | reverse complement strand
CTGGGGCCAGATTCTTCAGCGCCCCAAACCGCGCCCGCGGCGGCGAAGGGCAACAGGGCTGCCAGCACGGCGAAACCACGGGCGGTCATGGCGTGGCCTCGGGCAGGGCGTCGGTGCTGATCGCTTCCTCGGCGTCGGGCGCTCCTGCATCAGGGGCCGACTCGCCACTGTCTGCTTCCGGCGCATCGGGCGCCCCGGCATCGGGCCCCGCGTTGGTGTCGCCCAGGTGAGCGACCCCGCTAGTCCACGTCACCCCACCCCGGCTGTCACGAACCACCACGATGATGCGCGCGAAATTCGCGGCGTAGTTATCAAGCGTCGGGATGTTCCAGGTGTTTTGCAGAGCCGCGCTGAAGGGTGAAAGTGGGTCGTTCGGATCCCCGCCCAGATAGCCGGTGCGCCGGCCGCCCTTTGAATCGCTGCCAAAGTCGCCGCACTCCGCGAACCAGTACACATTGAGCCGCTCGTTGACTGTGTCGTTCGGGAGCAGATAGGGATTGTTGGGATCGTTGGGATCAGGAGGGGGCAAGACGTCGTTCGGATCAGGCAGGACTTCGGCATCTGAGAGAGGCATGTCGATGCTGATGGGAACGTCGAAGTTGCGCAGAATCCCCTGCGTCCCTACCTGGTCGAGTTGATAGTCGACCCCGTCGATCGTGACGCTGACGCCGCCCACCAACACTGGGTTCAGATTCGGCGCGAGGCTGTCGTTGACGGGCAGGTACACGTTGAACACGGCGGGCAAGTCCCCGGCCGTGGTGTGCACGACCAGATTCACCGTGATGGGGAAGCCTGCGATCGTGCACGCGAAGTTCAGACCCCCATTCGCCGTGAGCCCGCCCAGGCTCGCCACGGCCGCGGCCAACGCGGGAATCGCGTCCAATTTGTTTTCGCAAAGAGCGGCAAGCACCGGCGCAGGGAACGGATTGGTGAAGGTCGCTGTCTCGCCCGCGCCAAGGTCGAACGGCGGGACGCCGGGAATGCTGGCGAACAACGACTCCCCGGCATCTGGATCGATGGGGCACGCGTAGCCGTTGCTTGAATTGGTCGCCAAGGGACACCACGACCAGCTATAGGCGGTCACGCTTACGCCTGCGGTCCCGCCGTCGGCCGACGGCGGCGGCTGGTAGACCAGCGCGCGCAGAGTGGTGGATGCACCCAGCGCGGGCTGGGCCGGGTCGGCCTGGATGGCCAGAATGCGCACCTTGTTGAGCAAGGCGGGCGTGTTGAAACCGCTGCCGCTGCAGGCAAACAGGGCCAGCGCGGCGCCAGCCATCACGGTGGTGATAGTGGTTCTCATCAGTCGACCAATCGGAACGAGACGTTGTATTTCAGCGTGGTGGGTGTCGGGACGCCGTTGCGGGTGGCGGGCTCGAATTCATCGGCCATGGCCGCCTTCTTGGCGGCTTCATTGAACTCAGGATAGGGCGATTCTTTCAGGATCTTGACGGCCGTGACCTTGCCGGTTGCATCGATCCAGACGATGACTGGAACGTCGCCTTCGATGCCCTGGGTCTTCAAGGTCGGGGGAAACTCTGGCTTCACTTCCTTCTTTCGCTTCGCCTGCGTGAATACGACCCCAGCCGCGGGAATCCGCGTGGCCACGGCGTTGGACGTGGGCTTCACCGTGGTCGGGCCTTTGTCGATCGTCTGCTTGGGCACGTCCTTGGCGGAGGCCGCGGTCTTGGCTGTCTCCCCCATGCGCGTGTTGCCCACGCCAAAAGCCGGGCCTTCGCCTTCCCCTGCACCCTCGCCGACCGTCGACTCGAAGCTCAACCCCACCACCCGCGCCGGCTGCGCCTTGGGCGGCTCCTTGGGCTGTGCCTCTACTTTGGGCTGGGGCGTCTGGCGAACCGGCACCGCGCGCTCAGGTTTCACCTCCGGCTCGGGTTCCTTGGGCGGGGGCTGCTTGGGCTTGACCTCGCGCTCGCGCACCTCGATGGCCACTTGCTGGCGCGTGTTCGTCTTCTGGTGGCTCAGGCGGCTGATGCCAAAGGCGGTGACCACGAAGGCCACGTGCAAGCCGGCGGACAACAGCAGCACCAGGATGCCGACGGCCGCGCGCAGCCACGACGGCATACGGTGCAGGCCCCGGCGCGCACGATAATCGGACGATAGCGGAACCCGCACGCGCGCCATGGCCCGCGCCCGCGCGAGCTGGCGCTGGCGATTCCTCTTCTCGACAAAGGGATTGCCGCGGCGGTGCGGCTCGCCCCGTGGCCTAGGCCGAACCGGCTGCGGGTGTGAAGAGGGACTCCCTACCACGACGACCGGCCTCTAGTTGCCCTCTGGGGCTGGCGCACGCTCCACATCAAGCGCGAACGCCGTGACCCCGTTGCGCTTGACCAGATCGATCAGATCCATCACGCGGCCGTAGGCCACACCCTTGTCAGCCGCGATCACCGCCTGCAACTTTGGGTTGGCGTCGTGCTCGCTCTTCACCTGGCGGGCCACTTCCTCCAGGTTGCTCTCCCTCCCGTTCAGCAGCAGTCTGCCCTCCTTGGTGCAAACCAGGTTGACGGTCGACTCCACATGCGCCCCCGCGCTGGCGGCCTTGGGCAGGTTCACCACCATGCTGGCGCGCACGATGGCGGCCGAGGTGAGCATGAAGATGATGAGCAGCACCAGCACGATGTCCACGAAGGGAACGATGTTGATGCTGGCGAGCGGCCCCTCGTCCTCGCCGTTGCCGTTGCTCAGCGACGCAGCCATGGCGGCTCCCTACGCGCTCTTTTCGTCGCCCGCGGCCTTCAGCTCGGCCAGCAGGATGCGCGAGAGCGACTCGGTGTTGGTCACCGCGTCCTTCACCATGCCCTTGAACACGTTGTAGGCCACCACGGCCGGGATCGCGACCAGAAGGCCGATGGCCGTGGCCACCAGGGCCTCGGCAATCCCCGCCATCACGCCTGAGCTTGCGCTGGCGATGTCCTTCGACAGATCCTTGAAGGCGCGCACGATCCCGAGCACCGTGCCGAACAGGCCGATGTAGGGCGAGTTGGAGGCCAGGGTTGCCAGGATGGGCAGGCGCCGTTCGTATAAGCTTTTCTCGCGGGACATCGCCCCGGTCAGAAGATCCTCGACGGATTCCGGCCCCTTGCTGTAGCCGCGCAGGCCGGCCAGCACCACGTTGGTTTCCAGGCTGTCCGTCTTGCCCAGAAGCTTGGCCGCTGCCTCGAAGTCGCCCTTGTCCAGGTCCTTGGTGAACTCCTCGCGCAAGGACTCGAAGTCGACCTTGCGCCGCCGGTAGAAGATCCAACGCTCCACCATGACCGCAACCGAGAGCAGCGACAGGCCGAGCAGGAGCCAGAGCACCCACTCGGAGCGAAAGACGGGCAAGGACAGGAGTTTCTGGACAAGGCCTTCGGGAGAAGGGGTCATGACGACCTCAAATAACACCGCATGGGCTGGTTTCTGTCACCCCGCAAACCGTGACGCAAGAGCCATCGCGTCGGGTGGCTCCCTCGGTGACAACCCGGTGACGATCCGCCTGTTGACGGCGTCGCACCGCACACGTAGCGTTCGACGGTCATGCGCCTGTCATACCCCGTGCCGGTTTTTTCGCAGAGCTTGCCGAGGCATCCATTCGTGGGTCGCGTCGTTCCCGCTCACCTGAACCCGCCGCCCGCCGCGGAGGTTCCCACGCCGAGGCCTCGATTCGGAAGCCGTATGTCCTTCGCGGCCCTTCTTCTTCTGGCGTGCACGCTTTCCACCGTCGCGCGCGCCGAGCCGCAAAGCCTGATCGCGGGGATGCTGCCCAGTCGCAGCGAGAGTGTGAAAAACGTGAACCGTCTGACCGACGGCCTGTACAGCAATGAGGGCGATGAATGGCTGACCGATGTGACCTCTCGCTTTTTGTCGGCGCGATCGTTTGTGGAATACGATCTCGGCAGCGCACGGCCGATCCGCTGTGCCCTGGCCCAGGCCGACAACAACGACGTGTACATCCTCTCGGGCTCGCAGGATGGCGAGAAGTGGCAACCCTTGTGGCGGGTGGGGGCCGAGACAGGGGCTGGCATGCGACTGCGCAATCAGAAACTGGAGGCCAGCGCGCGCTATGTGCGCCTCTCCGCCACCGGCGGCGATGCTCTGTACAGCGTAGGCGAGATCGCGCTCTACAGCGAATGCCCGTCCATTTGGCCGCCGTCTGAGCTGGTGCGGACCCGCGGCGTGGCGGTGGCCGACACGGTCGTTACCAAGGTTTGCATTTTCGGGATCTTCGCCGCGTTTTTCCTTCTGGTCCATCGCCGCAAGGCAGCGCGCATTCACTATATTCTGATCCTGCCGGCGGTGGCGGCGGGCTGGATGCTAGCCGTCGAGCTGGCGCACCTGTACCCCTTTGTCGATCAAGAGCCATCGTTGCGCGCCTTGCTCGCCGCACTCGCCGCCTTGGTGGCGCTCAAGGAGACCTTCTTCAAGCAGGACGCGGCTCCCGATCGGAAAGTGGTTCTGGGCACCCTGGCTTTCTGCGCGGTCATGGCCTTGGCCACGTACACCCACTTCGGGGCACCACAGTTTTTCGACGAGGCCAAAGGCCGGCGCACCCTGGTGCACACCTGGGCCATGCGCGAGGACTTCCCGATGGCGAAGTACTTCCGCGAGCTGCGCTTCGACGGACTGAATGTCGCCAGTCTGGCTGCCCATGCTGACAACACCCGAGGTTTTTCCCCTGATCGGCTGGCCAGCGTACGCGTGCGCGATCTGCGCGACAACCAGATACGCATGGGCAGCGATCTGGCGGGTGAGGTTTCCAGGGTGCGTGCGCGCTTTTCTCCCGAGCGCTGGCAGGACTTCAAACGCGACATGAAGTACTTCGCCGACACCATGGGCGAGGCGGACTACCTGGCCAGCCTGCAGGAACACGGGGGCGACGCTACGCCCGCGTGGATCCTGCCTGCCTATCTTCTGTTCAGCCACCTGCCAGCCAAAGAATGGACCCTGACTGCAACAGGGCTCATCGATCCCGTGCTGATCCTGCTCCTCTTCTTCGTCATCGCGCGGACATTTGGGCTGCGCGTGATGCTCTACCTGGTGGTGCTTTGGGGGACGAGCGATTTCTACACTTTCGGGACGAACCTCATGGGCGCGACCCTGCGCCAGGATTGGCTGGTGGCTCTCGGGTTGGGCGCCTGTGCCCTAAAGGCTGGGCGCCCGTTCTGGGGCGGTGTTCTTTTGGCCTACGCCGGACTGGTCCGCGTGTTCCCCAGCGAGGCGGCCTTGTTCCTGGCCGTGCCCATCATCTGGTTTGCTGTCGACACCTGGCGTGAGCACCGGCGGATCCCCCGGCTCGCGGAGCTTCGGGCTGCCCAGCGTCCTGCTCTGCGCGCCTTGGGCGGCGCGGCTGTGTGCGTGATGGGCATGCTCCTTCTCACCTCGGTCGTGTTTGTCGGGGGAGACACCTGGGGCGCCTGGCACCAGAAGGCCGAGATCCACGAGAACAGCCCGAGCGCGAACAACGTGGGTTTGCGCAACGTCGTGGCCTTTCGAGCCGACCTCTCGGCCGCGAGCCTCGCGCAGAAACAGACCCCCGACCTTTGGCCCGAATGGGAACGCATTCAGCGTTCGACTTTTTCGGCCCGCCTGCCCCTCTTCTATCTAGCGATCCTACTCGCGACCGCACTGGCCCTGATCGCGTGCCGGGGGCGCCGTCTGGAGCAGGTATGCCTCATCGGCCTTCTGCTCGTCCCGTTCTACTCCTACCCACCAAACATCTACTGCCATTTCGTGTTTCTCCTGCCGCTGGTGGTGGCTGGCGTGCAGGCTGAACGCGACCGCAACTTCGCCCTGGTTGTCATCGTGCTCGCGCTCATGGCTGTGGGCCAGTCTTTCACCTTGGCCGAGCCGTGGACCGACTTGCGCTACACCGACCAGAGCGCTCTGCTTCTCGTCGGGTTCACCCTGTTCCTCATCGGATTGGCGCGCGAGTCCTGGCGTGCGGCACCTCTGTGGAAGAAAGAGCAGGAGAGCGAAGCGGGCGGATAGCCGCAACACCGCTGGTCGAAGAGTCCTCCTGCAATCGCTGTCACCCTTCTCGCGTTGCCGAAGCGACTTCGCTCGCGGCCGACAAACCAGAGGCCACGACAGGGAGGATGCCCTTTTGGCTGTAGATCGGCCGGACCAGCGCCCGCAGTCGAGGCAACTGCAGCGCGAACAGGCCCGCGCCGACCAGGCACACAAAGCCGCCGAGGGTGAGCGTGGCCGGTGCGCCGATGCGGGTCGACAGCGTCCCTGCCAGCAAGCTGCCAAAAGGGGCCACGCCGGCGAAGGCCATCGCGTACAAGCTCATAAGCCGGCCGCGCTTGTCCTCCTCGGCGATAGTCTGGAGGATGGTATTGGAGGCCGCCATGCTCACCATCATCCCGAATCCCGCAACCGCGATAAGGGGCACGGAAAAGAGCATGGTGCGGGAAAATGAGAAGCCGATCAACCCCACACCGAAACACGCCGCAGCAAGCGGAATTCTTTTCCCCAATCCCACAACAGAGTTGCGCGCTGCCAGATAAATCGTCCCGACCAGTGCTCCCACGCCAGTGCCGGCCATTAGGATTCCCAGCGTCTGCGCCCCGCCGCGAAGCACATCTTTGGCGAAAACGGGCATCAATATCGTATAGGGCATGCCGACCAAGCTGACCAGCGCCAGCAGCAGCAGAATATTGCGGATGGGCAAGAACCCAAACGCGTAGCGCACGCCCACCTGCAGGTCTTTCAAGAAATCCTTTCCAGAGGCCTGCGCCTGTGGGGGAGCGAGGCGCATGGAGAGCAGAGCGACAATAACCGCAATGTAGCTGAGGCCATTGAGCAGGAAGCACGTGCCTTCCCCAACCAATGAGATGAGGATACCCGCAACGGTTGGGCCAATCAGGCGCGAGGCATTGAAGACTGATGAGTTCAGGGCAATGGCATTGGCCAGATCCTCTTTCCTGTCGACCATCTCCAGGGTGAAAGCCTGGCGGGTGGGCATATCAAAGGAGTTGATTGCGCCCGAGAAGACCGCTAGGGCCATGAGGTGCCAAATCTGGATGAGCCCGGTTAGCGTCAGGCAGGCTAGCGTCAAGGCCTGGAGCATGGCGAGGCTTTGCGTTACCACCAACACACGCCGGCGGTGCCACCGGTCGGAGAGCACGCCGGCAAGAGGTGTCAGCAGAAGCATGGGGAGCTGGCCGGCAAACCCCACCATGCCCAGTAGGAAAGGCGAATGGGTGATACGGTAAACCAGCCAGCCCAGAGCGATGGTTTGCATCCAGGTGCCGATGAGGGACACGCCTTGGCCAAAGAAGAACAACCTATAATTGCGGTTGCCAAGGGCGCGAAAGACTTGTCCTAGGCCGGTAGTCTTGCGGAAAGGTGTTGGTGCTGACACAAGCAGGGCTCACAACTTTCGGGGCGAAGGCATCGTGCGGAGGAAGATGCAGGGCATAGCTCGGAAGAATAGCATCCGTCGGGGGCCGGCCAGGGGTTCGCGGAGCCGCGGGCCATGTTCTTGATGCGGCGCGAGATTGGTCAACTTGACCAACTCAGCGGTGGATGCCATGCTCAGCTTCAGAGCCATGGCCAAGATGGTGAACCTGTACGAGGCAAAGACGCATTTTTCCGCGCTGGTGGACCGTGCTGCCGACGGCGAGGAGATCGTCATTGCCAAGGCCGGCAAACCGCGCGCGCGTTTGGTGCCGGTACCGACGGCGCACAAGCCACGTCGGCCCGGGGGCGGCAAGGGCAAGGTGTGGGTCGCGGACGATTTCGATGCGCCGCTTCCGCCCGATTTGCCGGCCGCGTTCACGGGCCGCTGAGTATGCGCCTGCTCCTCGACACCCACGCCTTCCTGTGGTGGTGGAAGGGCAGCGCCAAGATCGACGCGCGGACCAGGACTGCCATCGGCGGGGCGGACGTCGTGCTGGTCAGCGCGACCTCGGCTTGGGAGATGGCCATCAAGATCGCTCTGGGCCGGCTGCGTTTTTCGGGCAGCGTCGCCCACGCGGTCGAAGCCTGTGCCTTCACCAAGCTGGGCGTAGACTTTGAACACATCGAGGTGCTGCGTAGCCTGCCCTTGCACCACAACGATCCCTTCGATCGCCTCCTGGTTGCGCAAGCCATGGTCGAAGGCGCCACCCTGGTCACGCACGACCACGCGCTCGCGCCCTACGGCGTGCCGACCTTGTGGTTTTGAGATAACAACGCCACTTGCGCCTGACCCTCCCAGGCCCGATCCTGCGGCCATGCAGATCCCCATCGTTCGACTGGCGCTCGGCGATGCCGAGATCGAGGCAGTCAGTCGAGTAATTCGCTCGGGCTGGGTGGCCCAGGGCCCGGAAGTGGCGGCCTTCGAGCGCGAATTCGCGGCGGCCATGGGCGCGCCCTTTGCCGTTGCCGTGTCCAACTGCACTGTGGCGCTGGAGCTTTCCTTGCGTGTGGCGGGCGTGCGGCCAGGCGACGACGTGGCCACGGTTAGCCATAGCTTCATCGCCACAGCCAATGCGGTGGTGGCGGTCGGGGCACGACCCATCTTCGTCGACATCCAGCCCGACACCTACGGCATGGACTCGGCCGCGCTCGCACGCGCCATCACGTCGCGCACGCGTGCCATCTTGTGCGTGCACCAGATCGGTTTCCCTTGCGACCTGCCCGCCATCCTGGCTGTCGCGCGGCCGCGCGACCTGCCCGTCATCGAAGACGCGGCCTGCGCCATCGGCAGCGAGATCCGCATCGACGGCGCCTGGCAGCGCATCGGCCGGCCCCATGGCCTACTGGCTTGCTTCTCGTTCCACCCGCGCAAGCTGGTCACGACGGGGGACGGCGGTATGGTTACGACGTCCGACCCAACCCTGGCCGAGCGTTTGCGATCGTTGCGCCAGCACGCCATCTCCACGCCCAACCCAGCTCGTCACGACAGCCACCAGGTGGCGCTGGAGAGCTTCTCCGAGCCGGCCTTCAACTTCCGCATGACCGACCTGCAGGCCGCGGTAGGCCGGCCGCAGTTGGCGCGTCTGTCGGCCATCATCGCCGAACGCCGCGCGCTGGCGACTCGCTACACCGAAGCCCTGGCCGACCACCCCCTGCTGGCGCCGCCCACCGAGCCCCCCTGGCTGCGAAGCAACTGGCAGAGCTACCCCACTACCCTGCGGCCGGGCGGGCGAATGTCGCAGGTCGAGATCATGCAGTTCCTGCTCGACTACGGCGTGGCCAGCCGGCGCATCGGCAACGCCCACGCCGAACCTGCCTACGCCACCTGCGCCTGGTCCTGCGGTCAGGAGCCTTGCGATCACACCGCTCACGCCGCCGGCCGCTGCCTGCGTCTGCCCCTCTCTGAACGGGCTCGCGACACCACCATTCTCTTGCCCCTCTTCCACGGCATGTCGCCCGCGGAGCAGGATTACGTCCTTCACACCCTGCGTGCCCTGCCGGGGTGAGCGTCTGCCCTCCCGGCTAGCCCTGTTTCCACCGGCGTCGTACACTGCGCTTCCTATGCTCGACATCCGACTCATCAGAGAGAAGCCCGATGAGGTGCGCGCGGGCTTTGCCAAGCTGGGCGCCGCCGTGGACTTGGACGCGGTGCTGGCGCTCGACCAGACCGTGCGCAGGCTGAAGAACGATTCCCAGACCATTCAGGCGGACCAGAATCGCCTGTCGCGGGAGATTGCCAAGGCTCCTAGTCCCGAGGCACGGGAAGAGGCCAAAGCCAAGGGCGCGGCGCTCAAGCAAAGAATCGAGTCGCTGGCCGCGGAGCTGGCGCAGCAGGAACAGACCCTGGAGGAGAAGCTGCTTGAGCTGCCTAACCTGCCGCATGCGTCTGTTCCAGTGGGCAAAGACGACAGCGAAAACCGCGTGGTGCGTGAAGAAGGCGAGAAACGCATCTTCTCGTTCACGCCCCAGCCGCACTGGGATTCGGGTCCGCGCTGGGGCATACTGGATTTTGACCGCGGGGTGAAGATCTCCGGGTCGCGCTTCTACATCCTCAAAGATTGGGGCGCGCGCCTGCAGCGGGCGCTGATCAGCTTCATGCTGGACCTGCACACCAGCCGCCACGGTTACACCGAGATCCTGCCGCCCTACATGGTCCGGCGCGAGGCCCTGGTGGGCACTGGTAACCTGCCCAAGTTCGGCGACAACCTGTACCACGACGCTTTGGAGGATTTCTGGTTCATCCCCACTGCCGAGGTGCCGGTGACCAACCTCTATCGCGACGAGATCCTGGAAGGCGACAAACTGCCCATCAAGCACGTGGCCTACACCGCCTGCTTCCGGCGCGAGCAGATGGCGGCCGGTCGCGACACCCGCGGTATCAAGCGTGGCCACCAGTTTGACAAAGTCGAGCTGGTCAAGTTCGTGCGCCCGGAATCCTCGATGGACGAGCTCAAAGGCCTGCTCGCCGACGCCGAGGACGTCCTCAAGGCGTTGGAGCTGCCTTACCGGGTGGTCGAGATGTGTACCGGTGACCTGTCTTTCTCAGCCATGGTCAAGTTCGACCTAGAGCTGTGGGCGCCCGGCTGTGCTGAGTGGCTGGAGGTTAGCTCCTGCTCCAATTTTGGTGATTTCCAGGCCCGGCGGGCCAAGATCCGCTTCCGCGATGGCCAGGAGAAGACCCGCTTCGTGCACACCTTGAACGGATCCGGCCTGGCCCTACCCCGCACGCTGGTCGGGGTGCTGGAAACCTACCAGCGCGCAGACGGCAGGCTGGACGTACCGGCGGTCCTTCGACCATACTTCGGGGGACGCGACGTCCTCGGGTAGACGGACTTGGAAGGCAAACCCCTTGCTCTTGCCGTGCTCTTGGCTGGCTTGCTGGCTATTGGCGTGGGTGTGTTTGTGCTGCATTCAGCCAGCGCGCCACCGCCAACGCCCGAGCGCCCGCGTCCGCCACCGCCTGCCGCGATGATGATCAACTCGGACCTGCGCTTCTCGCCTGTCTACTACCGAACGTTGCTCGATCAGGATGCCAAGTCCTACGGAATTCAGGCGCCTTCTTGGGATGAGATCACCCAGCCCAACCCCTATTTTGACGAGTTAAAGGGCAAGCAGCATCTCCGCATCAAGGCCCCGATCGAAACCCGCCACCTCCGGGTGTCGCTGGAGATCACAAAAGCTGCCTCCGTCATCGAAGGCCAGACCATCGCCGCGGACCATCTGATTCTGCGCATTGAGAACCGGACGCCTCTCTATCTCGCCTACCGCATCCAGACCAGCGTGGCAGACAAGCGCAGGTGCTCGAACAAGGGCGAGATTCCGCACAATGCCATGGCTATCGGACCGAGCCAGACCATCTTGCGCACCGAATGCCTGTACCGGAAGGACGAGGTTGTCGACGTAGACCGCATCGAAGTGGTAGAGATGCCGGCGCTGTCCGCCTACTACGTATCACGTCTTCCGCCCAACGCGACCCTCTACGACCCACGCACCTTTACCGGTCATGTAGGATTTCGCGGCCGTGACATCTGCCAGCAGACGTTTTCGTGGCACGAGATCAAGGAAGGTGTCGACCGGAAGCAGTTCGGATGGCGGGACGTCATCGATTTCTACGCCCGCCACAGCTGCAGCGAATACTCGTTTTTCAAGACCTATCGCTACCGGACCGACAGCAACGCACCCCTGCCCGCACGCCCTCTCGACTAGCAGCCCTCTTTTGGTTAGATTATGCGCTCTGTGACCATGACCAAGGCCGACCTCATCGCCGTCATCGCCGAGAAGCTCAAGTTCCCTTGGGCGCGCGCGGAGTTGCTGGTCGATCAGATCTTCTCCTCCATGTCGGACGCGCTCATGCGCGGCGAGGGTATCGAGATACGAGGCTTCGGCAGCTTCACCGTGCGCCAGTACCGCGCCTACGACGGTCGCAACCCACGCACTGGCGCCACCGTTCACGTCAAGCCCAAGCGCCTGGCTTTCTTCAAAGTGGGCAAGGAGCTGCGCGAGCGGGTGAATGATCGGCGACGTCCGACCGATGCGCCTGCGGCGTCCGTGCCGGCAAAGTTGGGGTAGGTCCGCCGATCGAGAATTCGGAGCGGGTTGAGGGACCGGTTGGGCGGCGGCGGAACCTGCGGAACCGGATCCGACGGCCGGTCCCGGATTCGGAACCGGATCCGGCTACCGGCCACGGCTGCTGGTTGCGGTAGGCTATCCCAGCCTAACTACCAGTCCGCGGTCAGCGTCGACCAGCACCAGATCCCCGTCATGGAAGAGCCGGCACGCGCCCGCCGCGCCGACCACAGCGGGCAAGCCTCGCTCGCGGGCCTGGGTGGCCACATGGTCGAGCGGCCCGCCGGTCTCGGTCACCAGCGCGGCTGCGACCAGCAAGGGCAGTTCGCTGGGCAACAGGGTCGCCGCCACGAGAATCTGCCCCGGTACTGGGCACGTGCCGCCAGGCCGGTGCAAGACCACGCGGCCAAGGGCCCGTCCGCCTGTGCCCACTCCCCTCACTGACACCGTGTCGAGCGCTGCTTGCGGCGGGGGCGGATCACGACAGGCGGCTTCCCACGCCCTGCGGCCGGCTGCTGCCTGCTCCTGGAGGTGAGCGGGTGGCAGCGCTCCTGCGGCCAGGGATCGCGCCAGGGGCAGAGGCAAGAAGAACACGCCGCCGACGTCCGAGAGCGCACCGATTTGGTTCAGGTTCTTGCCGAGTCGCAGAAGCGCGCGGCGAAGCGCGGCCTGCACCCGAGCGTAGAGCCAATCGTCATCCTCGCCCAACCCCGCGGCCTGTCGGGCCAGTCGCAGGAGACGGTGCCATTCCTCGCGCCGCGCAGGCACGATCTGCTTCTCGACCCGCTCGGCTGTCTGCTCGCCTTGAGCTGCAGGCGCGTCGCGGCGGTCGTCCTCACCGCTGCACAGGGTTTCGGGGGCCTCGCGGCGGGTGGGGACCGCCACGTCCCACACCGGAGTTTCGTCGCCAAACAGTTCGAGGTAACGATCTTGCGCACGTCCTCGGTCGGCAGCGTCCTTGGCTGCCTGCAACTCTGCCGCCCGCCGACGGCGCTCGCTGGACATGGACTCGACGCCGCCCAAAAGCGGGCCAAGCGCGGGTACCGCTGACGGCACTTCCCGTCGCAGAAACTCCGCCAAATCCACACGCGCTCTGCGCAGCGCGGGCTGGATGATCCCGAAGATCGGCTCCTCGACCGCAAGAAAGAGGTCGAGTGCTTCCTCCAGCACTGGCTCGTCGCCCAGGGCGGCCAGGCGCGACTCGACCTCGGTGCGCAGGGCTGCGAAGCGAGCGGGCGCGTCCTCGACCGAGACAGGCGAAGGCCCAGGCCGCTCATCGGGTGCGTAGAAGAGGTACTGCCCCAGTACGCGCTGGCGGACTCCGATGCGGCAGCGCTGGTCGACCAGGGCAATCAGGCCGGCGTGCACAGGCGAAAGCGGCAAGGGATTGTGCGCCTGGTCCCATTGCCAACAAGCCCGAGCCTGGTCTGCGGCTTCATCCCAGCCGCGCCAGGGGGCAGGCGCAGGCGGGGGCTGGTAGGGTCGCATCTGCAGGAACACCGGGTTCTCGCCCTGCACCACCCATTCCACCTCGATGGCGCCCTGGGTTTGCACGAGCATGCGCAGGGCATCGCGCAGCCGGGTCGCGGCTGCGGCTGCCAAGGTTCCGGCCCGCACCTGGATGATCGGATCATCGGGGTGTCCCGGTACGCAGGCAGCACCTCCTTCGGCCTCGCCGCGGACATAGGGATGCACCAAGACCGACAAGGGCGGCGCCGCCGGTCGCAACCCATGGGCCAGGGCATAGGCCACTGCGCCCGCGGACAGGGCAGAGGCGAGCACCTGGCGGATGGCGGTCTCCACTTCATCGGCGGGCACCGCCACGCGCGACTCATAGACCCCCGCACCCAGGCCGCCGGCGACGTCCTCGTTGGCAAACGACGACCGCACGGACCAAAGAGCGTCCTGCGCAAGCCGCCGGGCCAGCTCCTCGGAAAAGCCTGCCGGGAAAGGCACCGCCATCAGGTCGGCCCGGGCGCGATCCAAGGCGCCCAGTGCCGCGTCGTCGATCCTCTCGGGCAGCGACGGCGAGGGACCGATCGCGCGAAACAATTCGTCCGCGATCGCGAATCCCGACGGCGTGGCCAGCCCCGCAGCGGACAGCCGCGCCAACGAGCGGGCCTTGCCACCGAGCCGCGCGTCGGTGCCGTGCAGGTCCGCGAAGAAGCTCATCGCATTCAGCGTCAGCGCAGGGCGCCGAGCCCGCCGGCCGCCAGATCGATCGCAGGCCCCGGGACCAAGCCAAGTGCCAGCACCACAACCACGATCGCGACCAGCACAACTGCCATGCCTGCAGATCGAAAAGGCTGCCAGGGTTGCACCGGATCGCGGAAGTACATGGCGACCACGATGCGCAGATAGTAGTAGACGCTCACCAGGCTGTTGAGCACGGCCGCCACCACCAGCCAGGCCAGATCCGGGCTCTGCATAGCAGCGCGGAACACATAGAACTTGCCGAAGAAGCCGCCGGTGGGCGGTACCCCGGCCAGCGAAAGCAAGAGCACAGTCATGGCCAGGGCCACGGCCGGCCGCGTGCGCGCCAGCCCGGCCCAGTCGCGCACGAGCACCCGCTCGTCGTCGCGTCGGCCCACCCAAGCCACCACGGCAAAGACGCCCAGGGTGGTGAAAGCGTAGGCAGCCAGATACACCAACAGCGCGGGCTGCGCGCCGTCTACCTTCTGGCCCAAGGCAACCAGACCTATCATGAGATAGCCCGCATGGGCGATGGACGAGTAGGCCAGCATGCGCTTGACGTTCTCTTGGCGAAGGGCGGCCAGGTTCCCCCAGGTCATGGTGAGAAACGACACCCCGCCCAGCACACGCACCCAGCCCGCGTGGCCCAGGGCCAGCCCGGGATCGGCAAGGACCGCGGCCAGCAGGCGCACAAGAGCACCCACGGCCGCCACCTTGATTCCGGCCGCCATGAGACCAGTGACTGGCGTGGGCGCGGCCTCGTAGGCGTCAGGCGCCCACATGTGAAAGGGCACGGCGGCGATCTTGAACAGCATGCCCGTGAGCAGGAAGTACACGCCGATAATGAAGAGCGGGTTGCCCGCGGCCTGGCCTGCGCGTGCCGCAATCCCGGCATACGACATCTCACCGCCGGTGGTGCCGTACACCAAGGCCGTGCCGTAAACCAGGAACCCGGCCGCGAACGCGCCCAGCAGCAGATACTTGAGCGCGCCCTCGGGCCCAGCGGGTTGGCGGCGCCAGCTCGCCACCAGCAAATAGGCGGCCAAAGACATGGTCTCGATGCCGATTAGCAGCGACAGAAGGTGGGTCGCGTGGACCACCGTCATCATGCCGGAGGTGGCGAAAAGCACCAGCGCATAGGACTCACCATTCTCGAAGTCGTGTTCGCGCATGAAAGGCGCGGCGACGGAAAGGGTCACCAGAGCGGTCGCGATGAGCAAGGCGTCCAGGAAGAGCGCCATGCGGTCCACGACCCACATGCCGGACCATATTGGCTGGCCGGATTCGGCTCCAGTCCATTGCCCCACGACCGCGGCCAAGGCCGCCAGGCAGCCTAGCTGCGCCAGTCTGAGCGCGGGCTCGCGGCCCTTGGTCAGGGTATCCAGCAGAAGCGCCAGACACCCGGCGCCCGAGATCAGCAGCAGCGGGGCCAAGGCAGCGATCGAGGCCACATCGACCGTCATCGGGAAGGCCTCGCTCTCTCGGCCTGCGCCGTCGTCGGCCGCGCCGGCCGCTGACCCGGAATCACACGCCGTGCCGGCCCGTCGGGGTTCGCGTGGGCCTCGGCCAGACGATCGCGGTAGCTGGCGGTCAGGGCCTGCACCGAGGCGGCCGTGCGCTCAAGGATGGGCTGCGGTGCCACGCCCATGACGAGAGCCGCCAGCACGAGGACACCGAACACCAGGCGCTCGCGCAGGCCCAGATCGCGCACCTGGGGGTCGCGGTTCTCGGGCTTGTCGAGCGGTCCGAACATCACCCGCTGGTACATAGTCAAAAGGTAGACAGCGGCCAGGATAGCGGCGGTGGCGGCCAAGCCAGCCAGCAGCGCCGGATGGCCAAACATGGGAGACGACAGGCCCGAGGCCCGCCAGTCTTTGCCCGCGGTGAACGTGCCGGAGAGCACGAGGAATTCGCCCACGAAGCCGCACAGGCCCGGTAGGCCGGCCGAGGCCAACACCAGGACCAGGAAGCAGGCGCCAAACACCGGCACCTTCTTCCACAGCCCACCGAAATCGGCCAGTTGGCGCGTGTGGCGGCGGTCGTAGAGGATCCCCACCGCCAGGAACAAGCCGCCGGTCGAGATCCCGTGGGCCAGCATCTGGAAGATGCCGCCCTGGATGCCCTTGTCGGAAAGGACCAGAATTCCGAGTACGACGAAGCCGAGATGGGACACCGAAGAATACGCGACCAGCTTCTTCACGTCGTCCTGCACCCAGGCCATGAGCGCGCCAAAGATGATCCCAGCCACCGCCAGCCAGGCAATGATGGGCGCCGTCTGTTGAGCCGCCAATGGAAAGAACGGCAAGGCGAAGCGCAGAAAGCCGTAGGCGCCAAACTTGAGCAGAACCGCGGCCAGAATCACTGAACCGCCGGTGGGCGCTTCCACGTGAGCGTCGGGCAGCCAGGTATGGAGCGGGACCAGCGGCACTTTGATCATGAAGGCCAGGGTGAATGCGAGGAAGCACAGCAGTTCCGGCCCGCGGGGCAGCGTGATGGTGGCCCAAGTTGCATAGTCGAAGGTCCACTGACCGGTGACCGCATGCACCTGCGCGTACAGGTACAGGATGGCCGCCAGCATGAGCAGCGATCCAACCAGGGTGAAGATGACGAACTTGATGGCCGCGTAGAGCCGCCGCTCACCGCCCCAGATGCCGATGATGAAGTACATCGGGATCAGCATTAACTCCCAGAACACGTAGAAGGCGAACAGGTCGATGGCCAGGAAGGTGCCCAGCATGCCGGTTTCCAGCACCAGCATGGCCACGATAAATTCCCGGCTGCGCGTCTTGTGCAGGCCCATGGCCTGAGGCGAGAGCAGGGTCAGGAAGACCATCAGCGTGGTGAGCAGCACCAGCCACAGCGAGATGCCGTCCACACCCAGGTGGAAATGGATTCCCAACGCGGGGACCCAAGGTCGATCAGTCTCCAGCTGAAAAGCGCCGATTGACTTGTCAAAGGCGCGCAGGATGAGCAGTGACTGCACCAGACTGACCAACGCCACGACAATCCCAATGGGCCGGCTGGTGCGGTCGCCCCGTGGCGTCGCGATCACCACGACGGCGCCGAGCAGGGGGATAAGCACAGTCAACGTGAGATCAGTCATGGCCTACCGGATGTCGATGGTCCGCTCAATGGTGCGCGCCGTACTCCACTGCGGATCCGTGACACGAATGCGCAGCCGGTAGCGTCCGGGCCGGGTGTAGGACCAGGTCGCGTTGGGTGATGGGCCAGAGCGATCCTCTCGCCCGTCGCCATCGAAATCGAAGCCATAGTCGAGTTTGCCCGAGGTGGCTTCGCGATCTCCAAGCTCGACCACGGCGCTGCGGCCCTCGATGCGAATCTTGAGCTCCGAGGGCGCGGCGGGACGGGCCATCACGTAGACCAGCGCGGCCAGCCCCATGGCGAAGATGGCCAGGTAGCGCTGCACGTCGCCCACTTGCACCAGGCGGAGGAACCGCCCGATGGTGTCGACCAGAAACGTCCAGCCGCCGACCAGGAGTTCATCGATGAGGATGCGATCGACCACCACGAAGAGCCCGCGCGAAAGGCCCCGCAAGGGTCGCACCACCAGCCACTGGTAGATCTCGTCGACGAAAAACTTGCTGCGCACAACGGCCACCAGGCGCGGCAGCGCCGCGACGAACCGGCGCGCCGGCTCGCGCGCGCCGCCGCCGAAGAACAGCCTGGCCAGGCCGATACCGGCAAGGGCGATCACGGTTGACGCCACCATCATCCGCCATTCGAAGCCGCTCGACACTTCCAACGGGGGACCCACTGCGGGCGCCAACCAATGCCCGATGAGATCGGCACGCGACCCGCCCACGGCCGGCGGCAGGCCCGCCATGCCAGCCAGGAACGCGCCCAGACCAAACACCACCAGTGGCCCCACCATTTCGATGGGCGACTCGTGCAGATGCCCGCGCGTGTCGGCCCGACATTCGCCCGTGAAAACCAGATAGTACAGCCGTGACATGTAGAACGCCGTCCCCAGGGCGGCGGCCAGCAAGCCCGCCCCCACTGTCGGGCTCACCCAGGCGAGCCGGGGGCCGAACACCTCGGTGGCAAAGGCGCCCGCGACGATGGCGTCCTTGGAGAAGAACCCGGAGAAAATCGGCACGCCGCAGATAGCCAACCAGCAAACCCGGAACACCCAGGTCGTCCAAGGCAGCTTGCCGGCTAGGCCCCCCATGCGGGTGATGTCGCCGGAGCCGCCCAGGGCGTGCATGACAGAGCCGGCACAGAGGAAAAGGCCGGCCTTGAAGAAGGCGTGGGTGAACAGATGGAAGATGCCGCCCGCGAAGTTGCCGGTACCGACGCCCACGAACATGAAACCGAGCTGACTGATGGTGGAGTAGGCGAGGATCTTCTTGAAGTCGTTCTGGCCCAAGGCGATCACGGCCGCGAAGAGCGCGGTCAGCGCGCCCACACCGGCCACGATGGCCAGCGCCGCCGGGGCCAGCAGATACATGGCGCCCAGCCGCGCCACCATGTACACGCCGGCGGTGACCATGGTGGCCGCGTGAATCAGTGCCGAAACCGGTGTGGGACCCGCCATGGCATCAGGCAGCCAGACGTAGAGCGGGATCTGCGCTGATTTGCCGGCCGCACCGAAAAAGAGAAACAACGCCGCCCAGAAGGCCACCGGCTGTCCCCACCACAGGGT
>Ga0182011_10001758_pt1 | contig 18822 bp, 21 predicted proteins | sample 711E1DmetaG_FD_120481 | JGI IMG/M metagenome (GOLD analysis project Ga0182011, IMG submission 120481) | Permafrost microbial communities from Stordalen Mire, Sweden - 711E1D metaG | ecosystem: Environmental > Terrestrial > Soil > Wetlands > Permafrost | place: Sweden: Stordalen | collected... | reverse complement strand
TTTGGTTTGCAAAAAACTCAAGCCCATTCTCGGCGATTCCCGCATCAAGAAAATCGGTTATAATATTAAATACGATATACTGGTGCTGTCACAGTATGGAATCACTGTTGAAGGAACGTTGTTTGATCCCATGATCGCCAGCTACATCCTCCGTGCAGACGGGCAGCATAATATGGATGATATCGCTGCGGAATATCTGTCCTATAAGACCGTATCCTATTCGGAATTGGTTGGAACTGGCAAGGATCAGAAACATATCCGAGAAGTTTCTGTCCAGATCCTTTCTGATTATTCCTGTGAAGATTCCGATATCACATTCCGGCTTTACGAATATTTTCGAAAGAAATTAACCGACCTTGGGATGATGAAACTTTGCGAAGAAATGGAATTCCCGCTCGTTTCTGTTCTCGCTCGAATGGAGCGCACCGGGGTTGCTATTGATGTCGGTTTTCTTGCTCTTATGTCAAAGGAACTTGAACGCCAGCTTGAAAATCTCACGCGTGAAATTTATTCAGCCGCAGACACTTCTTTTAACATCAATTCCACTCAGCAGCTTGCGGAAATACTATTTAAAAAACTCAACTTGACACCAGTACGTAAAACCAAATCTGGATTTTCCACCGACGTTGCCGTGCTTGAGGCATTAAAAGGCACGCATCCTATTATCGAAATGCTGCTCGATTTCAGGCAGTCGACAAAATTGAAATCGACGTACATCGATGCGCTTCCTAAATTGATCAACGCCCGCACAGGACGGGTGCATACATCGTTCAATCAAACAGTCGCAACTACAGGGAGATTATCCAGCAGTGATCCGAATATACAGAACATTCCCATCCGCACGGAAATCGGCAGATCGATTCGGAAAGCGTTTATTGCCGGTGATCCTGAATCACTCATTCTTTCGGCAGATTATTCACAAATTGAATTGCGTGTGATGGCGCACATCTCCGGCGACGAAGGGATGACTGAAGCCTTTCGCAATAGAGAAGATATTCACACAACAACGGCGGCAAAAGTATTCGGAGTCGCATTACCGGATGTAACACGAGAAATGCGGCGTAAAGCGAAAGAAGTGAATTTCGGAATTATGTACGGCATTGGCGCATACGGACTTGCCAACAGGTTGGAAATAAGTCAGAGCGAAGCAAAAGAAATTATTGCGCGCTACTTTACCCGCTTCCCAAAAGTTCAGCAATACATCGGCGACACTATTGCCGGAGCGCGAAAAGAAGGATATGTCAGTACGCTCCTCGGCCGTCGTCGATATTTTGCAGACATCCACAATACCAATCAAAATGTACGCCAGAATGCAGAGCGGCAGGCCATCAATATGCCGATACAAGGAACAGCGGCGGATATGATTAAACTTGCAATGGTTCATATTGATACTGAAATTTTGAAGCAGAAACTCTCCAGCTCCATGCTTCTGCAAGTTCATGATGAATTGGTTTTTGAAGTGCGGCTCCATGAAGAGACAGTCATGAAAAAAATTGTAGAGAAGGAAATGTGTCAAGCACTGCCGCTTTCTGTGCCCGTTGAAGTAGATCTTGGAATCGGTAAAAATTGGCTCGAAGCCCATTAAGTATATTTATGACCTGCGGCGGAAGATAAGCGAAATTCCCCAGAGAATAATCAGCATGGGCCAGTACGTGTGTACATAATGTTTCATCTCGAACCAATCAATCACATCCCACCACCATAAATAATACAGAATTCCGTAACCGCCGAAAAGGAGAAAAGGAACAAGCACACCAAAACGACGCGGCTCATAGAAAAACAGCACCAGGAATGAAAGACCGAGCGCAAGAGAAAAAGTGGCCGGGATATCCCACGGAGCAAAATTGAACAGCTCAAATCTGTGAACAAGCATTGCGATGCTCGAAAAAAACAAAAAACTTCCCCAGAAAACCACCCCACGTCTTCGCGTGATAAACGCCTGAACAGCAGCAGCCAATCCAGCAACGCCAAGACATATCCAAAGAACAATGCCCCAGGTATAATGCAAGAAATTGAGTTTACTCAGGATGAGTCCCGCACCAAGCAGAATAAGAAAAATACCAAATATGGAAAATCCATTGGACCGTTTTCGTGTAATCGTTTCCATCATTTCCTCACGGTTGTGTTCTTGTTTGAGGTTGACCTTCAGGAATGACCAAGTACATCAACAAGTAAATGAGAATTCCAGCACCGCCGGAAAGCACGGTAAAAATTGCATACGCGATACGGATAATCGACGGATCGATTTCAAAATATTCTCCCGCTCCGCCGCAAATCCCGAAAAGTTTTTTATCGTTCTTCGAACGGCGAAGTACTTTCTTTTTCGTTTGTTCATATGATGAAGAAGAATTCGATGAATTTTGATCTTGAGAAGACTGTTCACCCGTCATTGGCGGTTCCTGGGCCTGCCGGGCCGTTGAAATATTGTCACGTTTTGTCAGGAAATAAATTCCGGCAAGTATAAGAAGCCCCGGGAACACAAACTCCCACGACATGTGCCACCACCGATGAAACGAGAGAATCTCAAGATTATCAAGCAGGATAACGACCCCGGCTCCGACGAAGATGATTCCAAAAATGCGTGCACCGGTAAAATCATGAATTTGCAATGAAATTGGTTCACCGATTTCATTCGGTTTTGCCGGAATAATAAAATATGCGAGTATATACGCAATAACTCCAGCACCGCCAAAAAGAGTTAGGAGAATCCAGAGGAGACGGACAACGGTGGTATCCACATTTAAATATTCGCCGAGTCCGCTGCAAACTCCGGCTATTACTTTATTTGTCTGATTTCGATAGAGGCGGCGCTTTTGATTTGTCATGAAAGTCTCCTATTCATTGTATCGGCTACAAATTGAATACGGATATCAGTGGTGAAGGTTACATATCCAGCTTATAAAAAAATCCCGATTTCACTTTATCGAAACCGGGATATCCATTCACTGCATATTCAGCACATGATCCGTATCATACTTCCATGATTTCTTTTTCCTTCATGGAAAGATGGTTGTCGATATCTTTCGTATGCTTATCTGTAAGTTTTTGCGCCTCTAGTTCGCCGCGTTTTCGTTCATCTTCAGACATGTGCTCGCCTTTTTCCGCCTTCTTGAGGTGCTCGATGGCATCTCGGCGGACATTGCGTATTGCAATTTTTCCATCTTCTCCGAACTTTTTCACTAACTTCACCAAATCTCGACGGCGCTCTTCATTCAGCGCAGGAATTGGAACACGCACAACCGTACCGTCAGAAACCGGATTTAAGCCAAGATTAGCTGTCAAAATTGCCTTTTCAATAATCGGGATGATATTTTTTTCCCATGGCTGGACAGCAACCGTATGCACGTCCGGGATGCTGAGGTTTGCGACTTTATTCAGCGGTGTGATAGTACCGTAATAATCGATTTTGATTCCGTCTAACAGTGCTGTCGTTGCTTTGCCTGTGCGAATTTTTATAAGTTCTTCCCGCACAACCTCCACGGCTTTCTTCATTCTTTCTTCTGCTTGTTTAAGAATGTCTTTTGAGTTTGTCATAGGCGTCCCACCAATTAGTGAATTGGATGAATGATGTTACGATTTTTGTTTCGCGATTTCAACTACTTTTGATCCGACTGCTTCACCGCAAACCACACGCTTCAAATTCCCGCGAATATTCATATTGAATATAATCAGCGGGAGATTATTCTCTTTGGAAAGAGTAATAGCAGTAAGGTCCATAACGTGAAGGTCTTTTTTTAAGACTTCAGCATAGGAAATTTCAGGCAGGTGGATCGCTGCAGAATTCTTTTCAGGATCGCTATCGTACACACCATCCACGCGCGTTCCTTTGATAATCACATTCGCTTCAATTTCGATTGCACGTAATACCGCGGCTGTATCTGTCGTAAAATAGGGATTTCCTGTCCCGGCCGCGAAAATTACTGCCCGTCCTTTTTCCAAATGCCGGATCGCCCGGCGGCGAATAAACGGTTCTGCAATCCGTTCCATATTGATGGCACTCAAGCAGCGTGTTTTCAATCCCTTGTGCTCCAGAGCATTCTGCAAAGCCAGGGCATTGATAACGGTTGCAAGCATTCCCATCTGATCGCCAGTTACCTTATCGATACCATCAACGGATCCTTCCATACCGCGATAAATATTTCCGCCGCCAATAACAATACCGATTTCCACACCGAGCTTTTCGATCGCCGCGATCTCCTCGGCATACCGGGTCACGACGTTAGGATCAATCCCGTATTCTCGTTCACCCATAAGGGATTCGCCGCTGAGTTTCAACAGAATCCGCTTGTATTTGAGTTTTGCCATACTCGCCCCCGCAAAAAAAATCCCGAATTGTTTTCGGGATTTTAGTATTTAATTTGATTCACCAAGATGATAACGAAGGAATCGGCGAACAGTGATTTTCTCGCCAACCTTCGCCGTCTCTTCATCAATAATATCTTTAATAGTTTTACCTGAATCTTTGATGAAACTTTGCTCTATCAACACTGTTTCCTGATAGAATTTCTCAAGGCGTCCCTGTGAGATCTTTTCTGCAAACTGCGCAGGCTTGCCTTCATTCTGCGCTTGTACTTTATAGATTTCCAGTTCTTTTTCGATGACCGCCTGCGGAATTTGTTCGCGCGATACATATTGCGGAGTCATAGCAGCAACTTGCATCGCAATATCATGTGCCAGTTGTTTAAAGCCTGGTGTCTTTGCGACAAAATCTGTTTCACAGTTCAACTCTACCATCGCACCGATTCGTCCGCCTGCATGAATATATGCTTCCACGACGCCTTGGTTCGTTTCACGGTCAGCGCGTTTTGCGGCAACCGCTGCACCTTTTTTGCGAAGAAAATCTATCGCGAGATCCATATCGCCGTTGGTCTCCGTCAGGGCAATTTTACAATCCATCATGCCCGCGCCGGTTTTATCTCGAAGTTTTTTTACCACATCACTAGAAATTACTGCCATACGTATTCACTTCCTTCTTTCAATTATTTTTTTTCTGATGCTTTCTCTGCGGCTTCTGCTGTTGCACGTTCTTCCGCTTCTGCTTGTTGTTTTGCAGATGCACGTTCGGCACCGTCGAGCACTGCATCGGCAATGGCTTTTGCAATCAACTGCACTGACTTGAGAGCATCGTCGTTCGCTGGAATCGGATAATCAATCGGATCCGGATCAGTATTTGTATCCACAATGGCAACGACCGGAATGCCCAGGCGTTTTGCTTCCTTCACCGCAATAGCTTCTTTTTTGATATCGACAACGAACACGACACCCGGCAAACGAGACATTTCGACAACACCGGACAGCACTGCTTGAAGTTTGTCGCGTTCTCGTGTTAAGAAAAGCCGTTCTTTCTTCGTTATATTTTCGAATGTGCCGTCTGTTTCCATCTTTTCGATGTTTGTAAGACGCTTAACACTTTTTCGGATCGTACTAAAATTTGTCAGCATTCCGCCCAGCCAGCGTTCCGTCACGTAATGCGCATGACACCGCTGTGCTTCCTGCTTCATGACATCGCTCGCTTGCTGTTTCGTGCCTACGAAAAGCGGCTTCTTTCCTTCGGCGACGCTGTTCGAGACAGCGTTGCACGCCGCATCCAACAACTCTTGTGTTTTCTTTAAATCGATTATATGAATCCCGTTGCGTTCCATGAAGATATAGGGCTTCATTTTTGGATTCCAACGGCGGGTCAGGTGTCCGAAATGAGCACCTGCTTGAAGCAAAGCATCGAGTTCTACACGAGGCATAATACAACATCCTTTCAGTTAGGCTGCTACTCTCGTCGTCTTCTTCCGGAATCCTGATGAACATGGTTCATCAGGACACTGCCGGTTGAATCGGAGAATATGATTTGTGATTAAACTTCTGCAGGAGTCCAATGACTTTTGCAGATTGAAAATACAAATTAACGTTTGGAGAACTGGAACCGCTTGCGGGCTTTCTTCTGCCCATATTTTTTTCGTTCTACCATGCGCGGATCACGCGTAAGAAGTCCGGCACCGCGAAGTGTCGTACGAGCATCTTCATCAATTGTAACCAAGGACCGCGCAATGCCAAGCCGCACAGCTCCGGCTTGACCAACAGGTCCGCCGCCGTTGACGCGTATCATGACATCGTACCGTCCCATCGTGTCGGTGACCTTAAATGGTTTCATGATTTCATCCCGTTGAATTTCCAACGGAAAATAATTCTCAAATTCTCGCTTGTTAACCGTAATCTTTCCGGACCCATCGATCAATCTTACTCGAGCAATGGCATTTTTTCTGCGGCCAACTGAAGTTTTGGGTTGCATAGATTCGTTCATTCCTTACTCAAAAAGAAATCGGTTCAGGTTGCTGTGCGGCATGGGGATGTTGTGCTCCCCGATATACTTTCAATTTTTTAAACATCTGGCGTCCGAGACGGTTATGCGGCAGCATCCCTTTGACGGCATGCTCCATAACTTTCTCCGGATTCGTTTTTATCAAATCTTTAAAGGATTCAAATCGTGCGCCGCCCGGATAACCCGTATTATGAAAAAGTTCTTTCAACTCAGGCCGTTTTCCGGTCATCTTCACTTTTTCAATATTCACGATCACAACAAAATCTCCTAGATCGTGATTTGGTGTAAATTCCGGTTTATGCTTGCCGCGCAATATATGTGCAACATGCGATGCAATGCGGCCTAACGTCTGTCCGTTTGCATCTACAAGAAACCATTTCTGATTTATTTCTTCCGGTTTAAAAAACCGTGTTTTCGGTGACGTGTTCAATCGATTTCTCCTGCTCTAAATCTTGATTCAATAATATTTTCTGTACCCAAAAGGTCTCTCCGCTACCGCCCAAACAACGAGTCCACTTCAACTTCGTGCACCCAGCAGGACTCGAACCTGCAACCCACTGATTAAGAGTCAGTTGCTCTACCAATTGAGCCATGGGTGCAAATGATTATTTGCTACCCGGTATTGGTGATACTGGCGCTTGTTGTGTTGGCGGTAACGCTGTCGAAGGAGGACCAGATTGAATAACGCTCTCTTTCTTCATCTCACCACGCGGCAATAACCACATGTTGATGACCAATGCCAGAACCATGAAAATACCTGCCAGCCATTGTGTCAATTTTGTGAGGAAATCTGAAGTGCGACGGACTCCGAACACGGTACCAATATTGGCACCGCCAAAACCTCCAGCCAATCCACCACCTTTGCTCGACTGCATGAGTATCGCGAGCATTAACAAAACCCCAATGATGACTTCAACAATAATTGCAAATGTGTACATTGATGTTCTTCCTCAAGCGAAAAAAATCCCCACCAACAGTGGGGCTTGCGGTCTATAGTATAAAAAAAAAAGGCTCAAAATGCAAGAACGAAAGTTTGTTCACTATTTTTTCTTTATCGGAATCCCCCTCACCTCAAAGAGGCGTTCCACATACTTGCCAAGAACGTCAAATTCAAGGTTAACCGCTATTCCGGGCTGAAGCAATTTGAACGTTGTCACTTCCATGGTATGGGGAATAATGGAAACTGCGAATGAATTACTCATAACTTCTGCCATTGTCAAACTTACACCATTGACAGCGATTGAACCGACAGGTACAAGGTGATGTGAAAATTTCTTCGGCACCTTTATCCAGAAAATCCAGCTGCTTTCACGATATTCCAACTTCGTCACTTTGCCAAGTCCGTCTACATGCCCAAGAACGAAGTGCCCGCCAAGCCGATCCGATGGAAGCAGCGGCCGCTCCAAATTCACAAGACTACCCGTTCGCAATGTGCCAAGCGTTGTTTTTTTTAATGTTTCTTCCACCGCCTGCACATCGAATGTCTTCGCAGTTCTTTTAATCACCGTCAAACAAACGCCTTCTACTGCAATGCTGTGATCAATCCGCAATGTCTTGACTGTTTTTTTCCCTTGAAGAGTGAAGATAACACTGCCGCCTTTTTGTTTGATTGATTGAACGATTCCAGTTTCCTCAACTAAGCCGGTGAACATACTTTTATTCTTTCATGTATGAATAAATGTTGCTTCAACAAGTACATCTTCTCCAACGAACGAAACTTTTGTCATCATCAGCATTATAGGTCTGCTAAGAATTCTCGGAGTTTTAAAACGGAATCCGCTCAGGCCGTCTCCTAAAATTTTTGGCGCGGTAAATACATAAAGTTTATCGGCAAGAAATCGATTGACAAACCCATCTACTGTGTCAGCACCGCCTTCTATGAGAACAGAAGAAATACCTTCAGCCGCAAGCGTGCGAAGTATTAATTCTGCATTCAAACGGTAGCCGGCTGAAACTGAAAGCACACGTACCCCTTGCGAAACAAGCTTTTTCACTTTTTGAGGATTTAAATTTATTGCTTTCATGGATGTCAGCAGCCACGTTGGCGAAGAAGATGTAATGAATATTGCACGGGATACCGGAAGCGAAAGGCGTCCATCAACGACAACACGCAAGGGATTACTTCCCTTCACCAGCCGGACTGTTAACTCCGGATTGTCCCGAAGAACAGTATTTGCTCCAACCAACACCGCGTCATACTCATTACGCAGGCGGTGTACTTCTTTTCGTGCGGCCTCGGAAGTAATCCATTTTGATTTTCCTGTTATGTCGGCAATTCTGCCGTCGAGCGTTTGCGCAAGTTTGATACTGACATACGGTAAACCGGTTTTCATAAACTTGAAGAATTTCTCATTCAGCAATTCAGCTTCTTTCCGAAGCAATCCGACGTTCACGTGAATGCCCGCCCCGCGCAGCCGTCGTATTCCCCTGCCGTTTACAAGAGGATTTGGATCTTTCGACGCAATCACTACCTGAGAAATTCCAGCTTGAATGATTGCTTCCGTGCACGGCGGCGTCTTACCAAAATGTACGCATGGTTCCAAACTGACATACAGCGCTGCACCTTTTGTTTTCTTACCGGCTTGTTTCAGCGCAATAATTTCTGCGTGCGGTCCGCCAAATTTCTCATGGAATCCCTCTCCCACAATTTTACCGTCTCGTACGATAACACTTCCCACCATCGGATTGGGGCTGACGCTGCCTGCACCCTTCCGCGCCAGTGTCAAACAGCGCTCCATGATCATATGTTCCATGGATTCTTTCATCGCCAATAAATCTTTAACGGAGTATCGAGCGTTGTTCTCAGAAGATGCGCCGCACTCTTATTTTTTACTGAAATCTCGACAAGTCCATTGCTGCCGACAATCAGACAAGGTGTATTCGCCGGTGCCTCATCGTAGTTATGAATCGAACGAGTGACGAGATTCGTACCGGCGGAAATTGCTTTTAAATTTTTATTAACTTGTTCGGCATCGTTCATAACCAGATTGGTAATAATATTACCAAAGCAATCGATGTGAAGAATTCTAGCCTTCTTTGTGTCTGTTTGCGATCGAACAAACTGCGATGAAATTAACATCGGATTCAAAGGAACACCTAATCGTTTCAACAAAAGTCCTTTTGAAATGTGTGCCGCAAGTGGAGCGAAGACATCGCGCCCGTGAAACGTTGATGAAATATCATGAAGCACATATTCCTTTGCATCTTCTTCTCTTACTTCAATTTCTTCCATCACTTTTTCTTCACTCAATATAAAATCGAGCAGGCCGTTGTCCGGGGCAAGAAATATAAATTGCTTTGTTCTCACGCCCAGGATACGGCGCTTACTACCGACTCCCGGATCAACGATAGAGACAAACACCGTTCCCTTTGGAAAATATTTGTACACCGACCATAGTAAGTAACCGGCCTGTCGAATTCTCTGCGGCTGAACTTCGTGGGTAATATCCAAAATTTGCGCTGCTGGATTAATAGAGAGAATCACGCCCTTCATCGCAGCTACGTATTGATCTCTAGAACCGAAGTCAGTGAGAAGTGCGATTATTTGTATAGGTGCCTTCTTTGTAGGAATATGCTGCATCGTTTTATCATTCGCATGAGCCATGGGGATAGACGATCAAAGAGCTACTTTATTGCTACAGCTTTACCGCGTTTGGCAGATTTATAAATCAAATCTATAATCTTCATCCGCTGCACGGCTTCATCGCCGCTCGAAATAATCGAATGCAATCCACGCAATGCGCCAATCCAATGTTTGAGTTCATTCTCGTATGATTTGCGGTAGAGACTCTGGGGCGTTTCGATCGAAGCAGGTGCAACATTGATAAGATTATCGTGCATTCGCTTGACAATGCGAAATGGATTGAGTGAACCGCTTCCATCCGTGCCAAAACAATCACAATAGAAAAAGTCCGACGTTGATTCAAACGACCAGCTTGCTTCAATCGTTAGGGTAGCACCGTTCTTCATTTTAAGGAACGCTACCGATGAATCTTCTACATCTTTTGTATGATGCGAATAATTTGTTGCCGATACTTCTTTTACCTCAGGGAATCCCATCATCCAGAAAGCAAGATCGAGCATAACAATACCGAGGTCGAGCACAACTCCGCCGCCGGATTGTGTTTTCTTGGTTAACCATGCGCTCTCCGCGTTCAATTTCTTGAACCATCCCGCCTTCGTATAGAAAAGTTTGCCAAGCGCATTATCTTCAATAAAACTTTTAAGAATCATTGCATCCGGGCGGAAGCGATTATTCATACCGACCATGAGTATCTGATGGAACTTTTTTGCAGCTGCAGCAATTTCCTCTGCTTCCATCGCGGTACGTGCCAATGGCTTTTCCAGGAGAACGTTATTCTTTTCTCCCAGTGCTGCAATTGCCATATCTTTATGCAAGAGAGTCGGAGTGCAGATATCAATTCCATCCAGGTCTTGTTCAATGGCAAGCATTTTCTCGAAGTTATTGTAGTAACGCCGCACTTTGAATTTGTCCGCTACAAATTGCGCTTTTGCCCTATCGAGATCGCACACCGCTACAATTTCGACATCCGGAAATTTACTGAGGATTGGAAGATGAATTGTCTGAGCAATAGATCCAAGTCCGACTATACCAATGCGTGCTTTTTCCATACAATGTCCGGAATGATAATTACGTATTATGCAGCGCGGAAGATCCGCGGGTGATTTTCAAATATTCTTTCGCCACTTCAGCAATTCCTTCAGCATCAAGCTTCCCCAAATGATGCAATTCACTTGGAGAACCCTGTTCAATAAATTCATCCGGCAGTCCGTGTATTTTCACAGAAACATCTGAAATACCGCAATGGCTGAGCGCTTCCAATACTCCGGCTCCGAATCCACCGTGAATAACATTATCTTCTATAGTCATCCATAGAGTGATTCGCTGAGTCAACGATTTCAACAGTTCTTCATCAATCGGTTTCGCAAACCTCATATTCACAACTTCCGCCTCAATGCCGATACTGCTCAATACTTCAGCTGCTTTGAATGCATTCGGCACCATATTGCCAATGGCAAGCAGAGCAATATCTTTTCCCGTGCGCACTGTTTCTGCTTTACCGATTTCCAACTTTTGAAATCCATCACGTACCGAAACACCGAGTGCATGACCGCGCGGATACCGAAGAGCTATCGGCCCTTGTGTATACTCGACAGCAGTAAAGAGCATATCGCGCAATTCCTGTTCATCCTTCGGCGCCATGATAACCATACCGGGGATGCAGCGCAAGAAAGAATAATCCAATGCCCCGTGATGTGTAGCACCATCAGCACCAACTAAACCACCACGATCCATCGCCAAAACGACATGGAGCTTCTGAATCGCACAATCGTGTACTACCTGATCGAATGCACGCTGCATAAAAGTAGAATATATTGCGACAACCGGAATGTACCCTTCCGTTGCCATGCCTGCCGCAAATGTCACGGCATGCGGTTCAGCAATACCAACATCAAAAAACCGTTCAGGCATTTCTTCATGGAGTTGAATTAAGCCCGTTCCATCAGACATCGCAGCGGTAATACCTACAACTTTCGTATTCTGTCGACAAATTTCCACAAGAGCTTTACCGAAGATATCCGTGTAAGCCGGCCGCTGACCGTTTGCCTTTGGAGAGATGCCGGTAATTTTATCGAACGGCGTCACTCCATGCAATCGTGTTACCTCACGCTCTGCCGGTGCATATCCTTTTCCCTTTTCCGTGATCACGTGAACGAGAATAGGACCGTTTAAGTCTTTCACTTGCCTGAATATCTCTACCAGTTTTACAACATTATGTCCCTTGATCGGTCCGAAGTATCGAAATCCAAGTGCTTCAAAGAGCATACCAGGGGTAACAACTGCTTTAATTCCTTTTTCCATTTGCTGGGCAACTGTTCTCAGCCGGTCGCCAAATGTATCGAGTTTTCCCGTTAAGTCCCACATATTCGCCTTAAACTTATTATAGGTAGGATGTGTGAGCATTTTTGTAAAATAATTGTGAAATGACCAGACACTCGGTTCCAAAGAGGAAAGCGAACCCATTTGATTATCATTGAGCACAACGATAATGTTTTTTTTCAGCACACCGGCATGATTCATCGCTTCATAGGTCATGCCGCCGGTCATCGATCCATCACCAACAATTGCAACTACTTTAAAATTCTTTTTTTGAAAATCACGAGCCGCCGCAATACCAAGCGCAGCCGAAATTGCTGTACTTGCATGGCCGGCGCCGAATGTATCGTATTCACTTTCCGTGCGTTTCAAAAAACCGCTCAATCCGCCCAACGTGCGAATGGTCTGCATTCTGTCTTTTCGACCGGTGAGAATTTTATGCGGATATGCCTGATGTCCGACATCCCATACAAGTTTGTCTTCCGGTGTGTTAAAGACATAGTGAAGTGCGACGGTAAGTTCCACCGCACCAAGTCCGGCACCAAAATGACCGCCTGTTTTAGAAACACAATCGATCAGATACTCCCGGACCTCTGCACAAACTGTCCTGAGATCCTGAACATCCAACTTGCGCAAGTCTTCCGGAAGGTCAATAGAATTAAGAAATTGATAATGAAAATCACTCATGCTTCATCAGGCTCATTCAGTGTAAATTGTCCGTCGATATCTCTTGATAATTTTTTTATTTTCAGTTCGGCGGCTTTTAGTTTTTCAGCGCACTGCTTTGAAATTTGAACACCTTCTTCGTATAAATTCACCGCATCATCCAATGATGTTTCACCGCGCTCCAGTGTTTCCACAATTTCCTCAAGCCGTTTGAGAGAACTTTCTAATGAGTTCTTCACTACTTTCTTCGCTGTCATACTAAATGCCCTTTTTCCACTTTCACACCAACAGTTCCATCGTGAAGTTGAATATCCGCTAAATCGTTGGTACCAAGCAAACGCGCGCTCGAGACGATCCGCCCTTCTTTCCTTATAATTGCATATCCGCGTTTTAGCACGCCGCCTGGACTCAACGCCTGCAATTGCAGGTGGAGAGAACTATATTTTTGATGTACTCTCTGGGCTGCGTGAGCGTACGAAATATCAAGGCTGCGATCAAGCTCATCCACACGCTGGGAAAATTTCCGGACTAAATCTTTGGGACGATTAAAAGAATAGCTTGTTACCAAACCTGCCGTCCTCTCACGAAGTCCGGACACTTGATTGTCGAGTGCTCCATGCATAGTATAGCACATGTTGCCAATATCTTCAAGAAGTTCTGAACGGTCGCGGACGACTAACTCCGCCGCCGCCGAAGGAGTCGGCGCCCTCATATCTGCTGTAAAATCCGCAATACTGAAATCAATTTCGTGCCCAACGGCACTTATAATAGGAATTTTTGATGCATAAATAGCGCGAGCCACAATTTCTTCATTGAACGCCCACAAATCTTCCAGCGAGCCGCCGCCGCGTCCGACAATCAGCACATCTATTCCGCCGAATTGATTCAAATATTTGATCGCACCGGCAATTTCTTCCGCTGCACCTGCACCCTGCACTCGCACCGGTGCAAGAACTACCTCAACGGATGGATGGCGGCGCGAAAGCACGCTTCGAATATCCTGCAGTGCCGCTCCGGTCTCTGACGTAATGATTCCTATCTTTTCCGGAAATTCCGGAATTGGTTTCTTGTGATCAGTATCGAACAATCCTTCTGCATCCAATTTGCGTTTTAGACGTTCAAACGCTTGTTGAAGTTCTCCGAGTCCAAGCGGCTGAATCTGATCTGCATCAAGTTGATAATTTCCACGCGGCGGATACACAGTGATCGAACCGCGGACGATTACCTTCATTCCGTCTTCCGGTTGGAATGTAAGATTTGCAACACGGCTCCGCCACATTAGCGCAGAAAGCTGGGCGCCTTCATCTTTCAATGTAAAGTAAAGGTGCCCGGATGTGTGCTGTTTGAAGTTGGAAATTTCACCTTCAACCCAAACACGCGGGAAACTCGATTCCAGAGAGAATTTAATTTGCCGCGTCAGTTCGGTAATGGTAATTACATTTTTTTCGGATGCCATGCGGTAACTCCAATCTCAAAGTACCGAATGTTGGCACCACTTTCAACTCTTGAAAATGACAATACTTTAATTCCGCTTAGATTATATCACTTGAATTTTTCTCATCTGTGCTCCTTGTCTTTCCCTCTTCTCTTGTCTATATTTCATTTACTCATTGAAGGAATATCTATGAACACAGACATTTTAGCAATTGGCGCACATCCGGACGATATCGAACTTGCCTGCGGCGGAACTGTCGCTAAATTAGTCCAACAAGGTTATAAAGTTGCTCTTTGCGATCTGACCCAGGGTGAACTTGGGACACGCGGGACGAAAGAGATCAGAAAAGAGGAAGCACAACGGGCGGCAAAAGTTCTCGGCGCGGTGACACGGCAGAACCTGCACATTCCGGACGGAAACGTTGAAGTAAATAAAAAAAATCTTTTAAAGATCATCATACTCATTCGCGAGCTTCGCCCCGCCCTTCTCATCATTCCCTATGGTATTGAGAGGCATCCGGATCACGTGCACACAAGTGAACTATGCCGTGAAGCATGGTACTATAGCGGCCTGGAAAAAATGAAAACGAAACACAACGGTAAAACGCAGGAACGCCACCGCCCGCACCATTACTTTGAATTTATGCAGTGGATGGAATTCGAGCCTTCATTTATTGTTGATATTAGCAGCTCCTTTGACTTGAAGATGAAGTCCGTGCGTGCTCATGCCTCGCAATTTTTCAATCCGGAAAGCAAGGAAAGTGAAACAAAGCTGAGCAGGCCTGACTTTTTAGAAGTGATCGAAACCCGGTGCCGGTATTTCGGTTCCAAGATCGGCGTAAAATACGGCGAGCCGTTTATTTCCAAATGGTCGCTCGGTATTGAAAATCCATTCAATTTTATTGTGAATAAGGGATAACTAAAAATGATTTAACTGCCGGCTTGTACTACTGAATCAACACTCTGCACATTGGACCGGTTCGTACCTCGATCCGTGTTCTTTCTATGCTTTGATTACCACATGGAGCTTCAAAAAGAAAGAGACTACAAGAAAACAATTTTCACGATGACCATAATCGCATACTTCGCATGAACCGCAGTCGGAGTGGAAAAATATTAGTTCAAGATCATAGACAGAGAGTAACGTCAAAGGCTATTCATCCAAATAGAGATCTATTATGATTCCTTCTTCATCGCTTCGCGTGCCCGGCGGATTATCGTCAACAGAAAACCAAAAATGAGAGTCACAGTTCCGATCCACACAAGATTGATATAGGGTTTGACCGTCGCCTCAATTGTTAATACATCGTTTTTGTGCACTGCTTGATCGCTGAATCGTTTTACAGTTATCTCGACTTCCGATTTCGTACTATCTTCTTCAGGAACGACTCTGTTTAATGTAAACTCATACTGCTTCAGATCGGCTGCCCGGTAGATCAGCGGTAAAAATGCCGTTCTTCCCTTCGTGCTCTCCATTTTAAGAGAAAGAGTACTGTCTTTCATTCCCTCGAAAACACATACGAACGCATAGAGTTCAAACGGTTTACCCTCCATCATTGCACTGCGCTGCTCTTCGGAAAATTCAAAACCCGTGAACTTTAACTTTAATCCTTCAAACTCCTGCAGAACATCTTTCGGCAAGGTCATCTGCTTTTCTGCCCCCCCGCTTGTATCCTCAAGCATGAGAGGTTCGATATACAAATCTCTGTGGAGAAAATTTAGTATATCCGGATTCCGTATAACACTTTGTGTTTGTTCGCTGTAATACATCGTCGGAGCGGCGCTATTCTTTCGCCCTCCCTGTTCCACGTCGACGGTAAATGCATACTTGCCGTCATCCCGCAGGGAGAATCCCCTGTAGGTCATTTGATATCCAAGAGTTTTCAACGGCCTGTCATGTTCAAGGTGTACAATTTTCTTTTCACTGTATCGTGCTGAAGTGACAAAACCGATGCACATCAGGGCAATACCGATATGCGCTACTGCACCTCCTCCAAATTGTGCGTTCGCTCGCCGGATTTCATAGATAACCTGAAAATTAGAAAACAGCGAGAAGGAAGCTGTATAAACGAACAGGTGAATGAGAAACTCTTTCCTTCCCATGAGCAGCACAATTACCGTCGGAATCAGAGCGAGCACTGCCGGCAGTGCCATCTGTTTCATAATCGGTTTTGTCTTTGAATTCTTCCACCACAATAACTGTGCGAATGCAGAGAGAAACGTGATGACGATCCCGAACGGCAGAACTGTATTCACATAATAACTTATATCCATTGCTGATGGTTTACCGTTCATCATCGAAGTGATGATGGGAGAAGAAGTACCGACCGCAACAAGAAGTGCCGCACCAGTTAATGCACATGCTCCAAGGAATAAGACATACTCACGCGAGATGAGTGAATGCTGAACGGCAACCCTCGGTATTTCTTTCATCCGCTTGAAGAATATTCCGAATCCAAGAACCGCAAAAACAAAAATAAAAGCTAATAAAAGCCAATAAGCCCACATACCGGGATCAACAAAGGAATGAACAGACGTATCACCAAGAACACCGCTGCGTGTGAGAAAGGTACTGTAAAGAACCAGCATGAACGGGAGCATACTGAAGATAAAATTCATTCGGACAAAAGTACCGTTTTGCCGCTGGACTAACATCATGTGAATGGATGCAACACAAACCAACCATGGAATTAAGGAAGAATTTTCCACCGGGTCCCATCCCCAAAACCCGCCCCATCCCAGCGTTTCATATGCCCAGTATCCTCCCAAAATAATTCCGGCTCCCAAGACCATTGCTCCAAACACGGTCCATGGAACTGCTATGCGGCTCCAGGCCGTATATTCTTTTTTCAATAGTCCGCCAACAGCAAATGAAAAAGGAACAGCCACTGAGGAAAATCCCAAAAACAATATCTGCGGATGAATCACCATCCAATAATTCTGGAGTAATGGATTCAATCCTCTTCCTAACACTGGAATGCGCGCCCATATTCCTTTTGCCTGGTCCAGCCAAATCATATGTTCGATACCGGGTGGGACTGCTCCATGTTGGATGACATCCAACGGATATGTTTCCCAGATATACGCAAAGGGATTTTTCACAACAGACATAAAAAACAGAAATGAAAGTATCAATGAAAACACTGCCATCACATGTGCCTCACAATCATGTTTAGCAGTATAGCGAAGGAGAATGATTCCCATAAGAGACAGGAAAAGAGTCCAAAGCATAAAACTTCCTTCTTGTCCGGCGTAGAATGTGGAAACAAGTAAGGGGAGAGAAAGAGTAGTGGAGCTGTAACTCCATACGTACGTATATTGAAATTTGTGCGAAAGGATTAAATAAAGCAGAATGTTCGAAGCGGCTGTCTGTGAGATTGCAGCTAGAATAAAGCCCATCCGTGCAGCAAGGAGCATCCGCTCTGACGGTGTGTACAGATATCTGATATAAAAAAGAGCCGCACAGAGTGCGGCAAGAAATCCGGCCAAAACAAACGCTGCGCCAAACATTCAGAACATCTTTCCCGTTACAGAGTACGTTTCACTTGCTGGGATGACCCTTCATATTTCGATGGGCATTTCGTCAGCACTTCCGTTGCATGGAAGTGATCGTTCATATACTTCCCTTTGACAACAACGCTGTTTGCAAGATCGAAATTATTTGGTTTGGCGCCCTCCAATACAACTTTGAGAATCTCGCCGCTGTCATCCTTCAAGTAAAAAGTGTACTGAATTTTATCCGCATCGAAAGAACTTTCCCGGTCTTTCACCCACTCGCCTTTTACCTGAATTTTTTTCTGCGTTTTTTTCGCTTGGGCGAAGTCGCCGTACTCGACATTTGAATCGAAGAAATTTACCAAGCCCAGCACGATACCCAAAATAATAATGACCCCGCCGACCACGAGTTTGATATTCATCTCATTCATCCTTCTTCAAACGCTTTTCGATCTGTCCAACCTTTTTATCCAAACGCACGAGATACCATAGAATACCGGTCCAAATGAGCATAGTGATCACCAATACGATGTACATCTGGTTTTGATTTAAGAATTCATACATAGTCCCCTCAATTCTCTTTTGATAGTTGATATGCTATTCGTGCAGCACGAACGCGTATATTCAGAAGCCACACAAAGAATAAACTGAATCCGATTATTCCGATGAAAAATACACAACGCATGTTCGGCGGCATATGAAGCTGTGCCACCGGCGTAGAACCTGCTGAGTCGCCTTTTGCACCGGGATGTAATCCGCCGACGATACGCGGCATAATAAAAATAAAGAATGGAGCTGTTAATCCTGCGAGAATTGAATAGACCGCTGAGAGACGTGCACGAATTTCATCCGAGCTGAGTGCTGAACGAAGCGCGAAGTATGCTCCGTAGATTAAAAGAAGAATAAAGATGGAAGTCTCACGCGGATCCCAATTCCAATATGAACCCCAATTGAACTTTGCCCAGAGAGAACCGGTCACTGTCGCAAGCATACAGAACATCATTCCCAGTCCTGC
>Ga0182011_10001757_pt1 | contig 18825 bp, 13 predicted proteins | sample 711E1DmetaG_FD_120481 | JGI IMG/M metagenome (GOLD analysis project Ga0182011, IMG submission 120481) | Permafrost microbial communities from Stordalen Mire, Sweden - 711E1D metaG | ecosystem: Environmental > Terrestrial > Soil > Wetlands > Permafrost | place: Sweden: Stordalen | collected... | reverse complement strand
TGCTCCCAAGGCACCGGCAATTTCCTCCGCCAGTTGGTCGAACGGTTCTCGCTGACGATCGAGGAAGCCAGCGAGCTCGCCGCTTCGACCGACGGCGCGGCGCCCCTGTCGGGCCGCTGCCCGGTCATTCTTAAGAGCGACATGACCCACCTGGCAAACAAGGGCGAGGATCGCGCGCGCATCCTGGCCGGCTTGTTCGACGCGGTTGCGGAGAATGTCCTGGTGCTGCTCAAGCCGGACGTTTCTCCGCCCCGCCTCGTGCTCGTGGGCGGCGTGACCCGCGCGCCGCGCATCCAGCGCGCCATCGGCGCCTTTGCCACGGCTCATGCCATGGCGCTGCTGGCGCTGCCCGACGACGCCGGACTTTATTTCGAGGCGCTCGGCTGCGCGTTGATCGCGGCGGACCGCGGCCCTTCCGGGCCCGTGCCCGCGCTGGAGGACCTGATTGCACTCCCGCCGGGGACGCGATTCGAACGCGTCCCGCCGCTCGCGGCTTCGCTCCACCAGGTTCATCGCCTGACCCGCCGGCCGCCCGCCCCGACGGAAGAGCCATCGTGCGGTCCGCTGATCCTCGGATTCGACATCGGATCCACCGGCTCGAAAATCGTCGCCATCGGTGCCGTCACCACCGATCTCCGGTGGGAGGATTATCGCGACACCCTTGGAAATCCGGTGGGCGCCGCCCAGGCCCTGCTGGAACGGTTTCAACATAGCCCGGCGGGCGGGCAACCCGTGCTCGCCGTCGGCGTCACGGGGAGTGGCCGCGAGATCGTCGGTTCGCTGCTCGCCAACTGCTACGGGAAGGAGGCGGTATGCGTCCTCAACGAGATCGCGGCCCACGCGGCCGGCGCCGTCCATTACGATCCGCGGGTCGACACGATCTTCGAGATCGGCGGACAGGATGCGAAATACTCCCGTCTGGCCGACGGGCGCGTGGTCGATTGCGCCATGAATGAAGCCTGCAGCGCCGGAACCGGCTCGTTCATCGCCGAGCAGGGCCGGAAATTCGCCGGCATCCACGACGTCGGGCAACTCGGGCAGGAGGCGCTCGCCGCCCGCGAGGGTGTTTCGCTCGGTCAGCACTGCTCGGTGTTCATGGCCGAAATCATCGACAACGCGGTGGCCGCCGGGGTCGACCAGCGCACGATCATCGCCGGGCTCTACGACTCGATCGTCCAGAATTACCTGCATCGCGTGAAGGGCAACCGCACGGTGGGCAAGGTCATCTTCTGCCAGGGCATGCCGTTTTCGTCGGACGCCCTCGCCGCGGCGGTCGCCCGGCAGACCGGCAGCGACGTGATCATCCCGCCGAGCCCCGGCACGGTGGGCGCGCTCGGAATCGCCCTGCTGGCCCAGCGCGAGCTTCCACTGGCCGGACTGCGCGCCCTGGATTTGCCTCGATTCCTGACCGCCCGGGTCGGCGCCAAGGACACCTTCGCCTGCAAGGCCACGACCGGCTGCGGCGCGCCGGGAAACCGCTGCCGGATTGAACGCCTGCAAACCGTGGTCGCCGATCGGCGACAAGTGTTCACCTGGGGCGGAGGCTGCGCCCTGCACGACCGGGGCACGCGCCGCAAGAAGCTGCCCGATCTCGCCCTGGATCCGTTCCGCGAACGGGAAGAACTCATCCAGCGACTCATTTCCGGCCTTTCCTCCCGCCGGGCGGGTGAAACCGCGGCGCACCGCCACACGGTCGCGCTCAGCGACGAGTTCATGCTCAAGGGCCTGTTTCCTTTCTTCGCCACGTTTCTCCATGAACTTGGCTTGACGCTCCGCTTTGTGGGCGGATGCGATCAGGCCGCCCTCAAGCGCGGCATCCAGGACTGCCATGTCCCGTTCTGCGCCCCGATGCAGCAATTCCACGGGCTGGTCAGCCGCATGGCGGAGACCGGCGCCGAGCAGGTCTTTTTGCCGATGATCCGCAGCCTGCCCCGGGTGGACGGCGAGCCGCATGCCGGCACCTGCCCCATCGCGCAGGCGAGTCCCGATCTGTTGCGCTGGGATCTCAAGGAAACCGCCACCACCCGCGTGCTCTCTCCCGTGATCGATGTGGGCGCGGGAAATCTGGAGTCGGCCGCGTTTCTCGCCGGCTGCGCCCAGCTCGCCGCCCAGGCCGGCTGTCCCGGCGAGGATTGGAAACGCGCGCACCGGCGGGCCGCCGCGGCGCAGGCGCAGTTCGAGCACGCCTGCGACGATATCGGCCGGCGGGCGTTGGATTTCTGCCAGGCGCACGGGATTGCGCCCGTGGTCGTGCTGGGCCGGCCCTACACGATCTACAACACGGTCCTCAATTCCAACGTGCCCGCCCTCCTGCGGGAACAGGGAGCCATCGGCATTCCCCTCGACTGTTATCCGGTGGACGACGCAGTGCCAACGTTCAAGGACATGTACTGGAGCCACGGCCAGCGGATCCTGCGCGCCGCCCACCAAATCCGCCGGGCGCGCGGCGTCTACAGCCTGTATTGCAGCAACTACTCGTGCGGCCCGGACAGCTTCAACCTCCACTTCTTCGCCTACATCATGGAAGGAAAACCGTTTGCCGTCATCGAAACCGACGGCCATTCCGGCGACGCGGGCACGAAGACGCGCATCGAGGCTTTTCTCCATTGTGTCGGGATGGACCTGCCGGCCGCAACCGCCGGGACTTCGCTCCGCGATTTTCATCAGGTCGAACGGCAGCCGGCGTCGTTGCCCGAGATCCTCCGGCAAAGCGAGACCCTGCTCATTCCATGGATTGGCCCCGGTTCGCAGGCGGTGGCCGCCGCCCTCCAGGGCCTCGGCCTTCCGGCGGAATCCCTGCCGATGCCCGACGCCGAATCGCTGCGCCGTGGCCGGCGCCACACCTCAGGCAAGGAGTGCCTGCCGATGTGTCTCACCCTCGGCAATCTCCTCCAGCGGCTGGAGCGCGAGCGCACCACCGACCGCCGGTTCGCCCTCCTCATGACCACCACGAACGGTCCGTGCCGCGAGGGCTGCTATAATCTGCTCAATCAGATCACGCTGGAACGCCTCGGCTGGGCGGATCGCGTGCGGATCTGGTCGCCGGCCGACACGGGCTATTTCGACGATCTGCCCGGCGGGCTTTCCGCCCTGATCTTCACCGCCATGATGGCCTCCGATCTGCTCCAGGGCGCATTGCACGACGTGCGGCCGGTCGAGATCCGGCCGGGCGCCGCCCGGCAAATCTATGACCGCAATTTTGCGCGCCTGCTGCGGGAGATTCAATCCATCGTGACCGGCGATTTGTCCCTGCCCGCGGCACTCTGGCAGGTCGCCACCGGCCGCCTGTTCGGCCTCCGCCGGCTGCTTGCGGACGCCGCCGGGGAATTCGCACTCGTGCGCACCGCCCGAGCGCTGCCCACGGTGCTCGTGGTGGGCGAGGTGTATGTTCGCGGCGATGCGTTCGCCAACAATTTCATCGTCGACCAGCTGGAGGCCCGCGGCCTGCGCGCCCGCCTCGCGCCGCTCAACGAGTGGCTCGAGTACTCCGACCTGGCCGCCCGGAGCAACGACCCGGGATTCCACCTCGGGGCCCGGGTCGGCAGCGCGGTGCAACAGCGTATCCAAAATCTCATCTACACGGCAGTCGCGCCGCTGCTGGGCTGGCCGGAGCGGCCGCTGGTCCGCCATTCGCTGGAGGCGGCCGGTTGCTATCTCCGGACCGACCTGGAAGGCGAAGCCGTGCTCACGATCGGGGGACCCGTGGACGACTGGCGGCGCGGACGAATCGATGCCGTCGTCAGCGTGGGACCGCTGGAATGCATGCCCAACAAGATTGCCGAAGCCCAGCTCTTCCACGCCGCGGAAAAGGAGGGCCTGCTCTCGCTGACGCTGTCGTTGAACGGCGATCCGGCGGACGCCGGGGCGCTCGACAACTTCGCCTTTGCCGTGCACGCGCGTTTTGCGGGCGGACGGTCGCGGCCCGGCGCCGTTCGGCCCACGGTCAACCACGGCAGCAACGGGTTGCCGCTGGCACCGCCGATGGCTGCCCGTCCTTGACCACGGCAGGCAATTCCGGACCATGGCCTCCGCCTCATTGCCGCCATGACGTTCGCGCCCTCGCCAGGGACAGGGGCTTCCACGAGCCCCGAGCGCCGTTTCCCCGGCGCGTATTTTCTGGTGTCAGGCGCGGCCATGCTGGCTGGTTTCCCGCTCTTTCTCGCGGTGCTCGTGGCGCCGTTCCCCCTCGGCTGGGTGCTGATCTTCCTCGCCTGCTTCTGCCTGTTTTTCAACACCGGCCCGACCAACACGATCCTCGCCAACGTGACGCATCCTTCCATGCGCGCCGCCGGGTTCGCGCTCAATATCTTCGTGATCCACCTCCTGGGCGACGTGATCTCGCCGGTGGTCATTGGCGTCCTCAGCGATAAATACAGCATGGAGGCCGGGTTTTTTGTGGTCGGCATCATGTTCCTTGCCGCCGGCCTGCTCTGGTTGCTCGGCGCCCGTCATCTGCGCCGCGACACAGAGCTGGCGCCAAACCGCCTGCCGGCTTTCCCGGCGGTCGCGTCGGCCCCGCCGTCGTAGTTCCCACGACCCGGCCCGGCTCGGATCCGAGCCATTGCTGGCAAATCACCTCGTGCCCTCGCGAACCGTTTGGTGTGCCGGTGTAGGAAGTCCGCTGGCGGGCGATCATGGGTCGCAAGCGACCTTCCCGCTACCCCGTCAGGGCAAGGTCCGCTTGTCGGGCATGATCTCCAGGCTAAGCGAGTATTCGCGGTAGCCCATCGCCTTCCAGAACGCGACGCCCGCCGTATTGGCGCAGAGTACCTCGACGGTCAGTCGATGGCCGCGCGGCCAGATCTCCTCCCGCAACAAGTGCACCGCCCGCCGGCCAATTCCCTCCCGGCGCCGGCCACGCACCACGAACAGATGCCGCAAGTAGACTTCCTCCGCAAATGCCCGATAGAGCGCATAGGCCACGATCTGGCCGTTTTCCTCGAAGATGCGCCCCGTGTATTCGCCCGTGCCCAGCCAGCGGCGCATGCGCTCCGTCAGCTGCGCCACATTCATGGGGTTGCGATGCCCTTCGTCGCGAATCAATTGATGATTCAGCGCTCCCAACAACGGGTAGTCAGCCGAAGTCGCCTTGCGATAAGTCATTCCCGGCATGCTGCCAGTTCCATTCCGCCTTGCAGCAGGAAAGTGTTTTGCTGCTACGGTGCGGGAAAAGCGCAGCCCGGGCCGCTCGCGTCGGCCCGCGAGTCATTTGTCATTTAATAGATGACGTCGCGCTCCGGCCTTGGCAGCCGGCCGTTTCCGCGCGAGGCTGAACGTGTGGCCCTGCTCTTCGCCTTTGCCCCGGTGTTCTTCGCGTTCGAGATCTGGCAGCTCGTGATCGCGGAGCGCTACCTGGGCCTCAAGCAAATCGCGCGGGGCATCGATCCGCGCGAACTTGGCCTTGGTGAGCCGGCGGCCGTCTGCTGGAGCCTGGCGCTGCTGGCCTACTGGACATGGATGGCGATCATGCTTTTCCAGCCGTTGGGCCGTTTCCAATTCCTGATGCTGCTCGGCATCTCCGGACTTGGCTTTGCGCTTCGCCGCGGCAGTGGGCTCAAATGGGTGCTGGTGATCCTGACATTCGAGGGTGCCATCCGCATCGGCATGCTGCTTTCCCTTGGCGCGCTGGCGTGGCGCCATTGGTGAAACCGGAGACCGGAAAGGGGAGACCGGAAACGAGAAAGCGGAAACCCGGCCGGCCGATCGTCATTATTAGCCACCCTGGCATCCGCTGCCGGATCTTCGCGTTTGAGGCCGGGGCAGATTTTACCTTGAGCCAGAAACGCTCTACCTGCAAAATGCGAGCGTTCCGCAGTTTCACCTCGCGCACCCAACCATGAAATTCGACAACGCCCCGCGGCTGCCCAGGCTCCCGTTCATCCTCAGCGACATTGCGCTGCTCGCGCTCGCTTGGTTCATCGCCGCCCGCCATTCCGATCCGATCTCACCGCTGCCGCTCTTCGTCATCACCGGCTGCGTCGTGGCGGGGATTGTCGTGCTGATGATTCCATTTATCGTCAACTATGCGCGCGACCAGGAAGACGCCGCGACCTCCCTGCGCCATGAATTGGGCGAACAGTTCAAACGACTCATCGCGGCGTCCGAACACCTGCAGAATTCCACCAACCAGCTCAAGACCATTGAGGAGATCGCCACCAAGAACGTCCAGACCGCCGAGCGTCTGCCCTCCCGTTTGCAGGAAAGAATCGCCGAATTCAATCAGCAGCTGGTCGCCGCAGAGAACAAGGACAAGACCCGGCTGGAACAGGAGCTGGCACAGCTGCGCGCGTTGGGAAGCGAGCGCCAGACCGCCGCCGCCGGGGAGATCACCCAATCCCTCACGAGCTGGACGGAAGTCGCGACGGGCGTCCGGCAACAGCTCGCGACCGCCGCCGAATTGCAGGAGAAGCTTGCGGTTGCGCTCCCCGACCTCGACCGCCGGATCGCGGGGCTGCAGGCAGCGGTGGAGGCAGCCGCGAAGGCTGCGGAATCCATCCGCGCCGCGCTGCCTCCACCTGCCATTGTTTTGCCGACACCAGTGCGCTTGGGACAGGTGCCAGTCGAACCTGACTCTATGCCAGTCGAACCCATGGCCGCGGCAGCTTCGCCGGTCGTGGAGGAGCCGGTTTCCGTCCCGGCACCGGTGGCTGCTCCGGACTGGCGGACCTTCTCGGAACGCGCGCCTTCCGGCTCCGAGCCCCCCATGGCGGCCAATCCCCTGTCCGCGACCGTCCGCGATTTTTCCACCATCGCCGAACCCACGCCGGCGGTTTCTGAGGCGGCGCCGATTGTTGACCCGATCTCCGCAGTCCCTGACGTAATCGCGCCGCCTGTGCCGATGGTCCCGCCTGCAGCCATCGATGCAGCAATGGAACCCGCCACGGCTGCCGCGTCGCTGCCGATGTCCAGCCCCGAAGTCGCGCCGCCAACCTTCGAATCGCCTGTCTCCGCTTCGCCCTTTGTTAGCGTCGATCAGTCCGCCTCACCGGTTCCATCGCCTGAAACCTCTGAGCCGTTCGCTTCATCGAAACCTCGCAAGCCGCGCGCTCCCAGAAAACCCAGGACCGGATCCACCCCGCCGGTCGAAACCGCCGCCGGGCCGGGCGTCGGGTCAACGCCTCCGGTGGAAATTCCGGTCGCGCGCCCGCCACCGATAGAGCTGATTGCCGAACCCGTCGTCGACGAGCCCTCGCCGCCCGAGAATTTCTCCCAGGTTCCTCCCGAAGAGAACAAGCCGGTCGCGAGTTCCTCCGCCGACGGCCGGACGCGGCTCACGGTCGTTTCTTACATTGGCATCGGCAACAAACTCCACCTGCGCGGTGAGGGGGCCGGCTTGAGCTGGACCAAAGGCGTTTCGCTGCAATTCGTCTCCATCGGCCGCTGGCGTTGGGAAACCGAGGATGCCTCTGGACCGGTAACTTGTCGAATCTACAAGAACGACAAGATCGAGGCGCCCATCGGCCCGCTCACGCTCGCTCCCGGTAGCGAACAGGAAGTCTCCGTCACGTTCTAGCGACGAGGGGAAGGACATTGCATAACGGAGGGCGCGCTGCCAATGTGCCGCCGCATGATGAATATTCATCATCTCGAGCTGTTCTACTACGTGGCGTGCCACGGCGGTATCAGTCGGGCGGTGCGGCACATTCCCTATGGCATTCAGCAGCCCGCCGTCAGCAGCCAGATCCTCCTGCTCGAAGCGGATCTCGGAAGGAAGCTCTTCAACCGGAACCCGTTCCGCTTAACCCCGGAGGGCGAGCAACTGTTGGCCCACATCCAGCCCTTCTTTGAAAACCTTGAAACCGTCGCCGCACGGCTCCGCAAGGGATCCTCGCCGCTCATTCGCATCGGCGCGCCTGAGTTGGTGCTGCGGGAGTATCTGCCCAAGATCATCCAATTGCTGCGCAAAAAGCACCCGGACGTGCGCCTGAGCCTGCAATCGGGCTTTACGCCGCAGTTGGAGGCGTGGCTGCTGGATCGACAGATTGACCTCGCCGTCACGCCGCTCGAAAACCGGCCGCCGGCGCACCTTCGCTGCTTGCGGTTGATGCGCGTTCCATTGGTGCTCCTCGTTCACAAGCGATCGAAGTTCAAGGCGGCAACGGAAATCTGGGCGCAAGGACGCATCACAGATCCGTTGATCATCCTCCCTGCCGTCGAGACCATCAGCCGGTTGTTCAAGAAAGGCCTGCAGCGCATTCGGATTGATTGGCCGCCGACGATCGAGGCGAGCTCTCTGGAAAACGTGACGCAATATGTGGCCGATGGCTACGGCATTGGCGTGAATGTAAACCTGCCCGGAGTCGCGCGGCATCCCCAGGTTAGAATCCTGCCGTTGGACGGCTTCGAGCCCCTCGAGATCGCCGCCCTCTGGCATGGCGAACCGACTCCACTCATTCGCGCGGTGCTCGAGGAGGGCCAGCGCTACATCGCCAAGAGCTGGCCCGAATGGCAGTGCAAAGACCAGGAGCTTTCGGCTTGAGGCCCTTCCGCCCGGATAGAACGATCCGGGGGGAAAACCCATTCGTTCCCCTTTGGATTGCGGCTTCAGCCGCGCAAGACGCCGTCCGGGCTTCCGTTTTTCCGCCCTTCAGACCGACCGTCAATAATGCGGCGGACGTTCGTCGATCTCGGGCGAGGGGGCGGACTCTGCGCCCGGCCTCTGGCTGAGCTCCGACAGTTTCCGCTTCAGCTGCCCGATCTGCTCGGCCAGCTCAAGCATGGCCTTGTCCTGCGCCGTCACGTGGCGCTGGAGCCACGCGAGCTTTTCTTCCAGCCGGGCGAGCCGTTCGTCATTCATTGCGGTCGCCCACTCCAGCGAAGCCGGCCCGGCGTGCCAAGCCCTTAGCGTTTTCCGGCGGGGCGACGTTTCAAACCGGCTGCCAGGGTTCGCAGTTCCCTAACGATGTCGTCGCACGCAGCCCGCGCCTCGGGCGACGTCTGAAGCCGCCGGACCTTACGGCACACAACCAGCAACGCCGCCGTCAGCTGGACTCGATAGGCGGCCCGATGGGAGGTGGCGGAACCTGAAGGATCTTTCGGCATCATGCACACCACTTTTAGCCCAACCATTTTTTGTCAACCTATAATTTTCCGCCGTGTGCGTTGACAAACGCCGGACGCGGCGGCATCGAGACCGACATGCACTACACCCAGCTTTTCCGACAGCTGCGCGTAGCCCGTAATCTTAGCCATGAAGCGCTGGCAAGACGCGCCGGGTGCCACCGCAACACGGTGATCAACGTCGAGCGAGGCCGGCGGGTGAAGATCGACACCTTAGCCGGCCTGATGGAAAAGATGGGGTATGCGGCCGATTCCGCGGAGTTTCAGGCGCTGGCTCTGCTGTGGCTTGAAGCGGCCAGCGGCATCCCGTTCTCGCGACCGGAAACCGTGGCGACGGCGCGCCGGCAGATTGCGGCCTTCCGGCGGGAAGCCGAGCAGAACTGCCGGAAACTGGCTGCAGCCGTGGTCGATGCCGCGCTGAGCGCCGACCAGATCAGCCTGCTGGTGTACGCCGCGCGACGGCCTGACGTGCTTGCGATCATCGGGGCGGTACAAAAAGTGGTCGAAGCCGGTGCCAGCGCGGAAATCACGCCCCAGCTCCAAGTGGCTGAGGACAAATAGGCCGCAGGCAAAGCATCGAGTAGCGAGTAGTGAGCACGAATCCGCTCCGAGGGGTGCGACTCTGGTGGGGGCGCCGGGCCGCCCTCCAAATCCTGATGGAATTCTGTCAGCCCCAGAGAATCCGCCGCAGAGCCTCCGGATCGGTCACTGGTTGCTGACAGGTGAGGTTCTCGCAGACATAGGCCGCGGCGCGGCCACCGATTGTCTTCATCTCCGCCAGATGGGGCTGGCGCACCGCCAGCCACGCCTGACCTTCGGCCTGGTCGGCGGCGAGCAACACGTGCCGCGGACCCAGGCGTTCGTGCGTCACCGCCGCCAATGCCCAGAAATCACCGGCCCGCGGATCTCCGGCGATCACGATCGTGCGCGCCGGCCATCGCATGAATTTCAGCGCGCATAACATCCGGGGCAAGCCGTGGGGCGCGGCCGCCCACTGACTGCGAAATGCCTCCAAGCACTGTGCCGCCCGCTCCGCATGGCCCAAGCCGGAAGAACCGGGATTTTCGCGACTCCCGATCATGACCTCCAGCCGCAGCAGATTGAGCGCCGCCACCGAACTCGGCGCCGGCTCGGCGCCGTCGTAGTTTTCCTTCAATCGCGCGATGATGGATCGGTCCTCCGCCCGAGAATTAAAGTAGCCGCCGCGGTCCGCATCCCAAAACAGTTCGTCCATTCTGGACTGCAATTGCCCGGCCCATTGCAGCCAGCGGATGTCAAACGTCGCTTCATAGAGGTCGAGCAAACCCTGAATCAGGTACGCATAATCCTCGGCAAAGCCGGGCACGTTTCCCCGCCCTTCGCAATACGAGCGCCAGAGCACTCCGGTGACCTCGTCCCATAACTCGCGCCGCAGGAATTCCGCCGCTTGCACGGCGGCAGCCAGATAATCCACTCGCTGGCGCTCGCAGTCACCTTCCTCCGCCGCGGCCAACGCCCGCGAGCGAGCCGCCTCTTCCAGCACCTGGGATTCCTTTGCCAAAGCCGAGATCATCAAGCCGTTCCAGGCGGTAATGATCTTGTCGTCAAGGTGCGGACGCGGGCGCCGGGCGCGCGCTTCGCGCAGCCGATCGAAGTCGGCCCGCAGGCGGTCGCCCGCTGTCGCGAGGTCGAACCCGAACTGCCGGGCCGTGTCCGCCAGCGGCCGGCGCTGTCGCAGAATGTTCTTGCCGCGAAACTCGCCATGGGGATCGCGCGCACCCGACACGTTGCCCGACGCCTCCACCTCGAAATGGGCGCAGAAGAAACCCGCTCCATCTTCCAGCACCTGCCCGATCTCTTCTTTCGTCCAAAGGTAAAATGCGCCCTCGGCGCGCTCCCGAGAGCGGAGAGCGGAGACCGGAAACCGGAGAGATCCGCCGGCGTCGACCGGCCCACTTCCTAACGTTTCTAGGCTGTTCCCCGTTGAATGAGTCTCCGGTTTCGGATCTCCGCTCTCCGGTATTTCACTGTCCGCATCCTCGGCCGAATAGAATCCGCCTTCCGGATGCGCGAGGTCCCGCAACACGTAGTCGAAGACGCCCCGGGCCACCCAGGCATAGCGCTCGTCCCCGGTTGCCTGCCGCGCCTCAAGATAGCTGACCGCCAACTGCGCCTGATCGTAGAGCATTTTCTCGAAATGCGGCACAAACCACTCGTCGTCGACCGAGTAGCGGTGAAACCCGCCGCCGACATGGTCATGAATCCCACCTTCGGCCATCTTGCGCAGCGTCAGGGTGGCCATCTTCACGGCTGCGCTGGCGATTTCGGATGGTAAATCGGGCGTGCCGGAGAGAATTCCGCCTTCTCTCTTATCCACGTTGCGGTTCCCGTTTTCCGCGATTGGCCCCACCGCGGACCGGAAGAGAAAATTGAATACCGCTGCGCGGGGGAATTTGGGCGCCCCGCCGAATCCGCCGTGCGCGCCATCGTATGATTCGGCGAGTTGCCTGAAACATTCTTTGCCCGCCTCGTTGCCTGCCGCCACCAGGACACCCAAGTCCGGTTCCGCGTTTCGATTTTTCGGGTCTGGATTCTGGGTTTGGCCTTTGGAATTTGGAATTTGCCGTTGGGAGTTTTGGCTCCCGGAATATTGCCGGAGCGCTTCGGTCACCCGCTCGCCCTCAGTCAGCAACTGCTCCTGCTCGTTTGCCCACGCCTGGGCCAGTGCAGTCAGAATCGCCACAAAGCCGGGCCGGCCCCACCGGTCTTCGGGTGGAAAATAGGTCCCTCCGTAGAACGGCTTGAGCTCGGGCGTCAGCCAGACGCTCATCGGCCATCCGCCCTGTCCGGTCGCGGCCTGCACATAGGTCATGTAGACGCGGTCAACATCGGGTCGCTCCTCCCGGTCGACTTTCACCGACACGAAATCGCGGTTGAGCGCCTGGGCGATCACCTCGTTTTCGAATGACTCATGCGCCATCACATGACACCAATGGCAGGTCGAGTAACCGACGGAGAGGAAGATGGGTTTCTGCTCGGCCCCCGCCTTGGCGAAGGCTTCCTCGCCCCAGGGAAACCAGTCGACCGGATTATGCGCATGCTGCCGCAGGTAGGGCGATTTTTCCCGGGCGAGCCGGTTGGTGAAACGGGGCCGGAGGGCGTTGGACATTATCCCAACGTCTGTGCTATTGCCAAAAACGCAAAAGTGCTACGCCACGGCGGCCAGCGCCGCGCCAACGGTGCAGTCCTCAAGCGCCGCGAGAAAACCGTTTACCTGGTCAGCGGGCACACCCAAGGACCAGGGGATGCCGGGTCCGGGTGCGAGCACCAGCACGCCCAGCGAGTCGCGCTCAATTTCCAGGGTCGCCTGCTCGCACAGCACCAGGTGCCCGCCCTCGTCGCAGCCAGAAACACTCGTTCCCCCTCCCACCGGAAGCACGCCCACGCCGGCCGGCGCCGTGCAGATCCGGCGCAGATGCTCGAATTCGTGGAGATTCACCAGAACAGTGAACGGTGAAGGATGGCCATCGGCGTCCACCGCCCGGAGGCGCGCCAAGCCCGCCTCGGCATTACCGGCGATTTCAAGGCCATACGCGAAGAACGCCCCGGCCGGCCCGGCGCACAGGACGGGGGTTGAAAAGCGAAGGTGGCGTTCGACGAGCATCATGGCGGATTCCTTGATATCGGCTCAACACCCCCCGGTGATTAGGCCGAAAGACATTGCGCAGGCCGGAGGCCCTTTCACTTTTGCTTTTCCTCGGGAGGTTTTCGCCCATGTTTTCCCTTCGGCCATGCTCGGCGCGTTTCTCACCACCATCTTCTTCTCTTTGTCCACGATCTTCGCGAACCGGTCGATCACGGCGGTCGGGATCACGCGCGCCAACCTGGGCCGGCTGCTGGTGGCACTGGTTTGCCTCGGGGCTCTTGCACACGGACTGGGAAGGGGGCTCGGCGGAGCCGGACGCAATTGGTTCATGCTCAGTGGATTGATCGGCATGGGCTTGGGCGACCTCGCCAGCTTCAATGCCTTGCCGGTGCTTGGTTCGCGGCTGTCGATCCTCATGGGCCAATGTCTGGCCGTACCGATCGCCATCGTAGCCGAATGGCTATGGATCGGCACCCGGCTTTCCTCCGGCCAATTCCTTTGGGGCACGGTCATCCTCGGGGGAGTCGCGCTCGCCTTGATGCCCACTCCAAAGCACCCGGCCCGTGTCCGGGTGCGACCCATCGGATTCCTCTGGGGATTTCTCGCTGCCGCCGGCCAAGGCCTCGGCGCGGTGGTCAGCCGCCGCGCCGGGGAGGCCGCGCTCCAGGCCGGCGAGTCAATCGACGGAATCACCGCCGCTTATCAACGCACGATCGGCGGCCTGGCGATCACTGCGGCGTTCTTTATCGTGCGCGCCCTGGTCCAGCGTCGCCGAGCGGCGGAGACCGCGGCACCCCCCACGGCGCGCGGCCACCTGTGGATTCTCGTCAACGCTCTTTGCGGGGCCGTCATCGGCGTGAGCTGCTACCAGTGGGCGCTGGCCACCACACCCAGCGGGATTGTGCTGCCGATCGTCGCGACCACGCCGCTGGTCATCATTCCGTTCAGCTATCTGCTCGAGGGCGAGCGGCCGGCCGGCCGCTCGATCATCGGCGGAGCCATTGCCGTGGCCGGCGCCGTGGCGCTCACCCTGGCCCGATAGCCGGATCAACCTCATCGGATCCGACAAAATTCATCGGGGCGGAAGCGACGACCACCGGTCGCGGATGATATAGGCTGACGCGAGGCCGGCATAAGCGTTGAGGCGCGTGATGCCTAGCAGCGTGATCGTGATACCACATCATCCGAGCGCTTTGCTGGTTCGGGTAGTAGAACTCCGCTTCATTCGCCGCGGCGTCACAACGCCGCCGAAAGGGACGCCGAGAGCGCGCTCCGGGTTGTAGCCCCACAAGGTCGTGGGTGGCAGGGCCGGGTTCAGCTGGTCGGTATGCTGGTTGATGTCGATCGTGTAGTGGTGGGCTTTGGTAGAACGGAAGCTGGCCCACGGCCGGCAACGCGCCCGCCAGCGCCAGAATCGCCAGAATCTCGGACAGCCTAGAGCGGTTTCAGAAAAAGTGTAGCCGCGAGCGCCAGCGAGTGGACGAACCATCCGCTCGCTGGCGCTCGCAGCTGCGTTCGCGTTCTCGGCCACATTTTAATTTAAACCGCTCTAGCCTTTTCGGTCTTCATTCCAATTCCCTTCTGAAGGTTGTCTGCAGGTTCGCTTGCGCAAAGGTCTCTCGGTGCCTGCAAGAATGACCTCCACCTTGGGGGTGTAGGACGGCCATCCGGCAGGAACCAAGGACGGCGCCGGAGCGGGATTACTTTTTGCCGCTGGTGAAGATCGCCTTGGCGACCCTTAGCCGTCCCTGCGGGATGGAAGCACGCGGCAACTCTCGACCGGCGTCCGGCCCGAGCTGTGCCTCCACGGCCTGCTCTCTCCGCTGCAACGCCTCCTCCTTCGCCTTCAACCGCGCCAGCTCTTCTTTCAAGATGAGCTTTTCCCCGCTGAAATTGCGCCGTTCCGCCTCCAGCATATCCATGGCCCGATCGAGCCGGGTCCAGGCCGCCTCCAGCGTGGCGTCGCGTTGGAAAGGATCACGGGACGGACAGGGAGCGGCGCTTTGTACCCGTTCGGCCTCGGCGGCCTCGCCCATCGCCCGCAACCGTTGCTCATACGACTGGAGATTCGCCTCCTGTTGCCGCAACAGGTCCATATCCTCCTGCAACTGCCGCCGGTCCATTTCCAGGCGGATCTGCCCCTGTCGCACTTGCACCGCTTCTTCCCGCAAGCGAACCTCGTCCGCCCGCAGGTCGGAGCGCTTGTTCTCCATTGAATGAAGATCATCGCTCAGCGCCTCCGCTGCCTTGAGGCGTTGCACTTCCTCCTCCGGCCGGTCTCGGTCGCGTTCTGCCGCCAGCGCCGCGCGTTCCCGCGCCAGTGCTTCCCGGGCTTCCGCCACCGCCCGAGCCTTCTCATCTACCGAAGTCTGCGCCGCTGCAACGATCTCGCGCTCGCTCCGCACCTCGTTCAGCTCCGTCTGCTGGCGCGCCGCGTCGGTCTGCTGCACCAGCTGTTTCCTCAATTCGGCTTCGAGCGCGGTCTTCTCCTGGGCCAGCCGCTCCACCACGCTTTTCAAACCGTCGCGTTGTCTCACCAGACGCACCCACTCGGCGCGCCCGTCGCCCGCCGATTCCGCCTCGGCGGATTCACCGCCGATCTCAGCCAGAATGGCTTCCACCTCGGCCAGTACCTCCGGGGTGACCTCACTCGGCGCCGCCTCCTGGCCGGGCCGGAGAATGGCGTTGACCCGCTGCAACACGAGCGCCCAGTCGTTGCCCGGGGCCAGCACGTCGGTAACAGCAACACGGATACCCTTGATCACCGACGGCAGTTCGAGCTGGTTCACCAGCAGGAGTACCGCCAGGCTGGGCTGGAGTTTCTTCAGCGCCTCGATGAGACCGAAACTGCTCATCTCCGGCAGCGGATCCGCGACCAGAGAGAGATCGAACCATTCGCCGTGAGCGGCCTCGATGGCCGCATCTGGCTGGGCGCATGACCGGACATAGTAGCCAGCCCCCGCCAGCAAGAGAGTCAGGGTGCGGCTGGCCGGCTGATCGCCGTGCACCAGTAAGACCTTCTTGATAGAATTCATGCCGGGAAAAAGATTGATAGACCCTGAGAGAGGAAGGCGAAACTACAACAGGCTCGGCTCTTACGGAATGCATTTAAGCATTTTGCCGGCGGATTTACCCGTTTTTATCGGACGCCAGTGCCACCGGGTTGCCTCCCTCGCGCCTACGGGCGCGCCCAGCGATCGCCCTAGGGATTTTGCCCAAGCCTTATTACGAATGAGTTGCGACGAGACTATCCTGGGCAACGGCGCTTTCGCCACGTTCGCCGGGCCGGCCGGAGCAATTTGCGGGATGTGCCTCGCGGGTTCCCCTCAGGTTCGAAACAGCACGTCCTCCCGGTTGAACATGCGCACACAGACCGCCAGTGCGGCCGCGGCGTAGACACAGGTCGATCCGAAGATGAGGGCCAAGTAGTTCCAATGAAAAACTCCCGAGACCAGTTCCTTGCTCGCCAACGCGATGTTGAGGACCGGCACCAGCGCCAGGCGGGCGTTGAGTTCCACGCCGGGCATCATGCCCATCATCGCCGGGACGATGATCAATATGATCAAGGGGGTGGCATAGCTCGATGCTTCCTTGATGCTTTTGGCGAAAAGTGAAACGGCGAGCAAAACCGAACAAAACAGCACGGCTACGGGCAACACCAAGGCCATGACCAGCAGCAGTCCGGCTGGATCGAGCGTCGGCATCGCGCCCGACCGGGCCGCCGCCGAGGCGCCGGCCATGAGACCAATGATGACGAACGTGATTCCCGTCGTGACAATCGAGACCACCGCCGTCGTCAGCGAGGCCGTCAGCACCATCAGGAATTTGCCCAACACAAGGTCGGTCCGCGCCACCGGGCTGCAGAGGATCGTCTCCATGGTGCCGCGCTCCTTTTCCCCAGCCGTGAGATCCATCGCCGGGTACATGGCCCCAGTGAAGCAGAGAAGAATGAACAGGTACGGAATCATTCCGCCAAATCTGTTTCCCGTCACCTTTTCCGGGGGCGCCACATTCTGGGTTTTCGTTTCAAACGGCTTCACCAAAGTCGCCGGCAATCCGCGGGCAACCAGCCGGTCGGTCACCGTCTTTTCGCGGTAACCGTTGAGGAAGTCCCGCAATTCGCCGGCCGCCAGGTCCGAACGCAACTCGCCCTCGTAGTTGTAAATCTCGATTTCGGCGGGCGCCCCACGGTCCAGCGCGGCCTCGAAGCCGGCTGGAATCTCGACCGCCGCCCGAAGCTGCTTGTCGGAGATCTGCCGTTTCCAATCCGCTGCGAAAGGCGCAAGCCTCAGCTTCGGGTTCTTCGCCAGGGCCGCGCGCAGGACCGGCGAGTCGTCTCCGCCCAGCACCATCACCGTCGGGATCTCTTCGCGGGCCTTGTTGACCATCTTCATCGTGATGCCCGCCACAGCAATCATGATGCCGGGAATCATCAGCATCGGAATGACGATCATGGAGATCAGCGTCCGGCGATCGCGCAGCGAATCGCGGAGCTCCTTGCGGTAGACCGTAAGGATATTGTGCAGGCTCATGCGGCGTCCTCCTTGTCCGCCCCGACGGCGCGGATGAAAATCTCTTCCAGGTCCTGCTCGTGGTAGCGCTCCTGCAGCGCCGCCAGCGGGCCCTCCGCCACCAGCCGGCCCTGATGAATGACGCCAATCGTGTCGCAGATTTTTTCCACCTCGCTCATGACGTGGGTGGAGTAGATGACGGTCTTGCCGCGGGACCGGCAGTCGCGGACAAAGCGGATGATGTTGCGCGCGGTCATCACGTCGAGTCCGACGGTCGGCTCGTCAAAGATGAGCACGGCGGGATCGTGCACCAGGGTGCGGGCGATGGAGGTCTTCTGCTTCATGCCGGTCGAGAACTTCTCCACCCGGCGGTCGAGAAATTCGTGCAACTCAAGCTCGTCGGCAAGTCGGGCCACGCGTTCGGCGATCGCCGCGTCGGACAGGCCGTTGAGCCGGGCAAAATAGGTGATGGTCTCGCGCGCGGTCAGCCGGCCGTACAGGGCCGTGCTGGTCGCGAGGAAGCCGACGCTCGCCCGCACCCGCTCCGGCTCCGCGACGGTGTCAAACCCGGCCACGGTGGCGCTGCCGCTGGTCGGTCGCAGAAGCGTGGCGAGCAGGCGCAGCGTGGTGGTCTTGCCCGCGCCGTTGGCGCCGAGCAGCCCGTAGATCTGGCCGGGCCGGCAGATGAAGGAGAGGTCATCCACGGCGCGGATCTCGCCGCGTTTCTTGTCGTGAAAGACCTTGGTGAGATTACGGGCTTGGATCATGGGAAGAGGGAAAAGCGAAAATCGGGAAGCCGGGAAAAGAAAAGCGGGAAAACGGCGGAACCCGTCGTGCGAAATTGATTTGAAATGGGCGCCTTGGCTCCTCGGGGTTTTCCGATTTCCCGCTTTATCGTTTTTCCGCCTTGTGTTCAGAGGCTCATCTGATCGCGGAAAGCCTGGGCCTGGCGGCGGGAGAGCTCGACTTTCAAACCGCCCTTCAGATGGATCAGGAGGCTGCCGCTGAACCACGGTTCGATCCGGTCGATCCAGGCGAGGTTGATGATCTGGCGGCGGTTGGCCCGGAAAAAGCAGCGGGGATCGAGCCGCTCTTCCATGGCATTAAGCGAACGAAACAGCTGCGGCTGGGCATCGCCAAAATGCACCCGGGTGTAATTGCCTTCGCTCTCCATGAGGCGGATCATCTTCAGCTCGACAAACCAGCAGCGCTCACCTTCGCGCACGAAGACCTTGTCCTCCGGCGCCAGCCGCGCGATTCGCCCGGCGGAGGGAGGCGCACCCGACGGAGATCCCTCGCGGTCGTGCAACCGCTCGAGCGCCGCGGCCAGACGCACCGGATCCACCGGCTTCATCAAATAGTCGAGCGCGTTGAACTCAAACGCCTTCACCGCGAACTCATCGTAGGCCGTGGTGAAGATCACCTGCGGGAGCGGCGGCTCCAACGTTTCGAGCAGCGCGAATCCGTCGTCCCCCGGCATCTGGATGTCAAGAAAGAGCAGTTCGGGGCCCAGCTTGCCGACGCAGTCGCGGGCCTCATCGGCATTTGCCGCCTCACCGACCACCGTGATGTCCGCGTGTTTCGCCAGCACCCGGCGCAGCACGTTCCGCGCCAGGCGCTCGTCGTCGA
>Ga0182011_10001755_pt1 | contig 18842 bp, 21 predicted proteins | sample 711E1DmetaG_FD_120481 | JGI IMG/M metagenome (GOLD analysis project Ga0182011, IMG submission 120481) | Permafrost microbial communities from Stordalen Mire, Sweden - 711E1D metaG | ecosystem: Environmental > Terrestrial > Soil > Wetlands > Permafrost | place: Sweden: Stordalen | collected... | reverse complement strand
CCTGCCACAGACGCGTCGTGAGATCCAACGCCTGTTGTTTACCTGGACCGGAGAGTGCGCGTATTGTGGCAGCATAATTCGCAAACGAAACCGTCCACCTTAACGTAACGTAGTAGTACTAGTTTCGGGAGTCGAATACATAATTCCCATTTTATTGGGGTCGGGGCGTCCGATCACTGGGACAACCTCCGCGGGGTGGCGCATACGTCCCGACGGTTTTCATCGGGATGTATGCGACCCAGGGGTGTGAACTATTGCTGATGCTTTGCGATCAGCTCCCGGACTACGGGCACAAGATCATGAGGAACTTTCATCACTGTCTCGCTTTGCTTCTCAAAGGCCGCCTCATCCTCAGCCATAGCCTCTTCTGAGGTCTGCTGCTCATAGTGCGCGAGCACCCTGCGGACTTTCTCTTCGTCCCATCCTACGGGGTAATCACTCTTTCTCATATTAGCTTGGTGGTTGAGTCTGCGGTAAGTTGGCAAGGGCAGTCAATTCGTGCTTACCATCTTCGCACGTTTTCCAGAACCGCTTGCTGGCGAAGGCCTTCCCGGAACCAGACTTGAAATACCTTTCGAGTTCTCTTGCCAAGACCTCGGTCTCCACGGCTACGTAGCTCTTTAGTTTGACCGGAAGATTCCGCTTTGTTGAGACGACCTCTCCTGCTTGGTGGGATGAGAAGCGGCGTTTCAGATCGTTTGTCGATCCTACATAAACGTCACGATTGCTAAGTTCAAGGAAATATACATACCACATGGGCGTCAGTCTCCCTGCGCTGAAGCTTCGGGAGACACCCTACGCTAAAGCCCCGGGTGGCCTGCCACCCTACGCTAGAGCTTCGGGAGGCGTGGCCACCCTACGCTAGAGCTTCGGGAGGCGTGCCACCCTACGCTAGAGCTTCGGGAGGCGTGCCACCCTACGCTAGAGCTTCGGGAGGCGTGCCACCCTACGCTAGAGCTTCGGGAGGCGTGCCACCCGAAGCTTTAGCGTAGGGTGGCGGAGAGGGTGGGATTCGAACCCACGTGCCCGCTTTTGGCAGGCAAGACGCTTTCGAGGCGCCCCCGTTATGACCGCTTCGGTACCTCTCCGAGAAAAGTCGAATAGTCGAAGGTCGACGGTCAACACTTAGAGCTATGAACTGCTGAGATCCTTCGTCGTCCCGATCAGATCGGGACTCCTCAGGATGACAGCATGATGGCCTTTCTGTGCAATCCCCCTAAGTCTTTCTTCTCCTGCAACGGAAGAACTCTTGGAGAATCGATGCGCACTCTTCAGCCAGCACACCGGAAACAACCTCAACCTGATGATTCACCTTGGGGTGGTTGAGGACGTCGAGCGCTGACCCGCACGCACCCGCTTTAGGATCCGGCGCTCCGTAAACCACTCGTCGCAGGCGTGCTTGGATAATCGCGCCGGCGCACATAGCACACGGTTCAATTGTAACATAGAGGTCGCAGCCTTTCAGTCGGTAGTTCCCGAGCTTCTTGGCCGCGCGCCGCAACGCCAGTATCTCCGCGTGGGCTGAAGGGTCCGACAGAGCAAGGGGACGATTGTACCCTCGAGCGATAATCTTCTCATCCCAGACCACTACTGCGCCGACGGGCACTTCTCCTTGCAAATCGGCCTTTTGTGCTTCCCGAAGGGCGCGCCGCATGAATTCCGCGTCCGCTGTTGGGGAAGTGCCAGGTGACAATCGACGGCTCATTGGGTTATCGTAGCAACGAAGAAGGAAACTTGAAACTGGAAATCAGAAAGCAGTGCTTTCTGGTTTCTAGTTTCAACCTTCACCTGTGAGGCGACTGGTTTCTGATTTCTAATTTCTGCTTTATCTCATCTGAACGCATCTGCGGTAACATTCGCGGGTGGGGAATGAAATCACATAGAAAGGGGTTTCTAATTTGATGATTAACCGAAGAGATTTTATACGGAGTACAACCGCCGGCGCTGCAACAATAGTGGCTGGGACTGAGTTATCGCGCAATCTTTTTGCGAACCCTTACGGCAAACCCATTGGGCTTCAGCTCTACACGCTGCGTGATGAACTTCAGAAGGACGTGCCGGGAACGATCGAGAAAGTGGCCGCTATCGGCTACAAAGAAGTCGAAACTTATGACCTCTACGGGATGCCGGCTAGCGGATTCGCGAAGCTGCTGAAAGACAACGGACTTAGCGCGCCCAGCGGCCATTACATGCTGAAGGATATAAGGACCCATTGGGAAAAGTCGATTGCTGAGGCGAAAGATTTGGGGCTCAAGTACATGGTGAATGCCATCCTGGAACCTGAAGATCGAAAGTCCTTTGACGATTTCAAGCGGCTTGTGGACGTGTTCAATAAAGCCGCCGAGCAAACGCACCAGGCCGGCATACGCTTCTGCTACCACAACCATAATTTCGAATTCAAGAAATATGGTGAGATCACGCCTTACGATTACCTTCTCAAGCAATTGGATCCCAACCTCGTACAGTTCGAAATGGACTGCTTCTGGGTTACGCACGCCGGCCAGGACCCGGTGGCCCTTTTCAAGAAACACCCGGGCCGTTTCCCGTTGTTGCACATCAAGGACTTGAAGGCCGGAAATCCGCCCACCACGAGCCTTGACCCCAGAATGGGATTATTCGCCGAGGTCGGGAAGGGGACTATCAATTGGAAGCGGATCTTTGCGGCAGCCCCCCAAGGCGGCATGAAGCACTTCTTCGTTGAGCAGGACCTTTGCGAAGTTCCGCCTCTGGAGAGCATCGCGATCAGCTACGAATACCTGCATAAGCTGACTGTTTAAACCTGCCCGGCTATTGACCCAGGGGGAGAAGTTGCCCCTTCTCGAGGTGGCGCGTCACGCTGGCGTGGCGCGCGGCGCGCGGGTCGTGTGTCACCATGATGATGGTTTTCTTGAAGTCTCGATTCAAGCGGGAGAGTATATCGAGAATCTCTTCCGCGGAGTGGGCGTCCAGGTCGCCCGTGGGTTCGTCGGCCATGAGCAGCGTGGGGTCCGTAACAATGGCGCGCGCAATGGCCACGCGTTGTTCCTGACCGCCCGAGAGTTGTCGGGGAAAGTGGTGGATGCGCTCTTCCAAACCCACAAGTTTCAAGGCGGCGACCACATGCTCTCTGCGTTCTTGCGAAGACAGTTTGGTGAGTAGCAGGGGCAATTCGACGTTCTCGAAGGCGGTAAGAACCGGAATCAGGTTGAAGGTTTGGAATACAAAACCAACGTGCACGTTTCGCCAAGCCGCCAGCCTGTCCTCGCTCATGCTCGCCACGTCTTCGCCCAGAACGCGCAGTTGCCCCTGCGTGGGGCGATCGATTCCGGCGATAATATTCAGCAGCGTTGTTTTTCCTGATCCCGAGGGGCCCATCAAACCAAGAAACTCGCCTTCCGACACGATCAGATTCACATCCTCGAGCGCGGCGACCTCGAAAGAATCTCGCCGGAAAATCTTGGAGAGGCCTCTGGTTTCCACAACATTATTCGACATGGCGTGTCCTTTGGCGGAGTTGTCAGTAGTCAGTTGTCAGTAGAAGGGCTTCAGCGATCAGCTATGAGGTTTCATTGCAAGCTATCGACTGCCTTCTGCCTTCTGTTTTCTGCCTTCTGTTCTTCCCCAGTCCCGAGTCCCCAATCCCTAGTCCCGAGCCTCTAGCACTAGCCCCCGCTCTTCACCCTAACGCGCTGGCCGGGAGTCAAGCCATCAACCCCTCGCACCACAATCCGCTCATTAGGTGAAAGCCCATCCACGACTTCGACGCGGTCACCGAGGTCCCGCCCCGCCTGGATCTCGCGAAGCCTGGCATGCGAACCGTCAATGACAAACACGACCGTCTTGCCGTCCTTTTGAGTCATGGCAGAACGAGGAATGGTAATGATCTCGCGGAGGGATGGCTTCTGATTTTCAGCCGGCGCCAGGAACGACACATGGGCGTTCATCTCGGGGCGCAAGTAAGCGTCCGGGTGCGGGATTTTGACTCTGACTTCGATAGTGGCCTTCTGCCTGTTAGCCTCGGGGGCGATTTCCGCCACCACTCCCTGGTAAACCCGGTCGGGGTAAGCGTCGGCCGTAACGCTGCATAGCTGGGCCGGCGAAATACGGGAAAAGTCATTCTGATTAATGTCGAGTTGGGCTTGTAGGTCATTCAGATCCGCAATGGAGGCGACCGAGGCTTTCACGCCGCCGGTGCCGCCAAAGTTCATGGTGGAAACCATTTCACCCTTCTCGACCAGACGCTCGAGCACCGTGCCGGTGACGGGGGCGCGGATCAGGGTCGAGTCAAGCATGGTTTGGGCGTACTCGACAGCGGCTTGCGCTTGAGCAACCTGGGCTCGCGCGTATTCAATCTCTTCGATGCGCGGGCCTATTTTTACCAGTTCGTAGTTCTTGCGAGCGCTTTCGAGCTGGTTCCTGGTCACATCGTATTGCATCTGTGCGGTATCGAGCTGTGACCGCGACGTGATCTCTTGCCGGAACATTTCTTTGGCGCGTTTGAGGGTGATGTCAGCGTTCAGGAAATTGGCCTGGGCCTGCTCCATCGCGGCCATGGAAGCGTCGATCTCCTGCGGGCGCGAACCGGTTTCCAGTTGCCTGAGCCGGGCTTTCAAGACCGCCACGTTGGCCTGTGCCTGCTTGAGTTGGGCGACGAACTCCGCGTCTTCCAGGCGCACGATCACCTGGTCCTCGCGAACCTGGTCTCCCTTTTCAACGCCCACCCAGGCAACTTTTCCCACCACCTTGGAGCTGACGTCGATGGGATGATGAGCTACGATGTATCCGCCGACGGTCAAAACCACATTCCCCGTGGTGGCGCCCTGTTGCAGCGCGGGCCGCTCGGCCACAACCTCCGCCGCGTTGCTCAAGAGGCGCGAGAACGCCAGCCCCACCACTACCAGCAACAAAACTGCCACCACGGCGTAGAGGAACGGACCGCGATTTCCTTTGTCTTTTTGGTCCAGCGCGTCCTTCTGGGACCGGTCGATTTGCAAGACGCGCAAGTCCTTTGATCCCGGCTCGACAGGGGCCATATTTTCGTTTGCTCCGGTGGGGCGGTCCGTGGATTGCCCCAATTCCTTACATGGACCGTAACGCGGGCACAATGTTTTCACGTGCAAGGCGGGCACCCACAAGGGGTGCCCCTACACGGACCGCAATGCGGTTACGATGTTTTCATGCGCGGCCCGCCAGGCGGGGAAAAAGCCGCCCAAAAAGCCCATGCACACTGCAAAGATCATGCCAGCCAGCAACAATGATGGGGTGACGCGAAAGTTGAAGGCCACTTCACTGAAAGTCGCGAAATTGGTGGTCCCCGTGGTCAGGCCGTTGACCGGCAGGGCCAGCACGCAGCCCAGCGCGCCACCCAGCGCAGCAATGAGCACCGACTCGAGCACGAAAGAGAAGAGAATGCTTCCCCTCGAGAACCCCAGCACCCGAAGCGTGCCGATTTCCTTGGTGCGGCGCGCCACCGCCGCATACATGGTATTCATGGCGGCGAAGGAGGCGCCCACCGCCATCAAAACTGCAATGAACAGTCCCAGGCCTTTGATAGGAGCCGCAAAGCGGGTCTGGCTTTCATAGTATTCACGCTCGGTCTGAGGTTTCAGATGCAGGCGGCGGTCGTTGGCGATCTGGTCGCGCAGGCTGGCGATGCTTCCCGAATCGGCTGCCCGCACCATCACGCTGGAATACCCATCACGGTCGAAGTCTGTGGCCAGGTCATTTACATCGGTCCAGATTTCCGAGTCGTAAGCGGTGTCACCCGTATCGAAAACGCCCACCACGGTCCAATAGCCCTTGGCGAATCTTAATTTGTCCCCCAGGCCGCAGTTCTGAAACCGCCCCGCAATCTTCTTACTGGCGATCACTTCCCTGAGCCCGGACGTGAAAAAGCGGCCCTCCACGATCTTGAACTCCGGGCGAAGCACGGGACCATCCGGGCCCAGGCCGCGAATCGTTACGTTGGACCCTTGCGTCTCGCCTCGGCGTGGAAGGTTGATGAGGACAATCAGCTCCGGGGAGACCCACGGCTCGCCCTTATCTGTTTTGGCGATGCCGTGGAGGTACTTGATCACCTGGAGCGAGTCACGGGTGACGGAACTGGTGGATTCCGATTGCGCCCCTTCCCGCATGATGAGGATGTTTAAGGGTTGTCCTGTAGCTGACAGGGAAGTCTGAAGTCCCTGGGCAAGCGCCATGAGCACCACAAACACGGCGACCGTGAGGGTGATGCTGAAAGCTGTCATGAGCGTGGTGGTCCGGCGAACCATCAGATTCCGTGCGTTGTATCTCAGCGGGATTGCCATAAACCGTTTCCCTTTTCAGCCCGTAAAACGAAGCGCCTCGGCGATGTTGATTCTTGCCGCCCGATATGCCGGCCAGATCGAAGAGAGAAAAGCCAAGATGATGGCAAGCGCCATGCAGAATAGAAAAGTCTCCGGCCTCATCCTCATGTCGGCCCAGACCATTGACCCGATTTTCGTGAGGCCCAGCACGTCATAGAGCAATTTGGCTCCGCCCACTCCAACCAGCGCCCCGCCCACCGTCAGTATCAACGATTCTCCCACGAAAAGAGCCAAAATATGACGCGAAGTGAATCCCAGGCTGCGCATTATGGCCGCTTCCGTCACTCGTTCCCGGATCGACATCGCCACGGAGTTGGCAACAATGAGCAGGACAGCGAACGTGACGGCCGCGCCAACCATGAGAATGATGCCGCGAACGTTTCCGAGCATGGAGATGAATCCGAGAAGAAAGGTCCCCTCCGCTTCGGTCTTGGTTTCTGAATCAGTGTCCCGGAAAGTCTGGTCTATGGCCTGCCCCACTCGCGCCGCGATTTCGGGACGCTCGACCCGAATCCAGTACAGACCAACCCGGTTGAATTCTCCCATGGCCTCGTTCAAGTAATCGTAATGAAAATAGAACTGATCGTCAGCGCCGCCCGTGAACGTTCCGCGCAGGACGAGTTCAGGGGTGACTGGGTAAGGACTCCCCATCAGAGTGATCCGGTCTCCAATTTTCCAGTTGAATTTCTCGATCAACCGCCGGCCGGCAACGGCTGCCACTCGCTCACGCTTGAAGGCCTCCAGTTGGTCGGGGGCAATTCGGGCGGTATCCAGCACGTCGAACACCGAGTTGGGGTCGATGGCGAAATTCGCGAAGGTGTTGGCGGGGTCTTTCCAATAAGCTCCGAACCAGTTCATGGGAGTGACGGCCACCACCCCAGGCACTGCTTTGATCCTCTGCCCGTAACTGGCCGGCATCGAGAAAGTGATCCCACTCAGCCGGCGCACCATTAAGCGAGGGCTTCTCTCCTCACCTTCGAAGGGTTTCCCGAGCGCCGTGTAAACAATGGCCAGAGACGATAACAGGAAAAGGGAAACGGCCACACTCGAAGCGGTGAGTATGGTACGGCGTTTGTTGCGGAGCAGGTTTCTCAGTCCTAGTCGCCACATGCTCAGTTCACTCTTATCATAACACGCGTGTCTCCAAAGATGCGGACGCCCGGGAAGGCACGGTGCGCGCGATGAGGATTCAGGAGTCAGGAGTCGGGATTCAGGAGTCAGGGGTCAGGAAAAGCCTTTGGCGAGTCCGGAATGCCGGATTCAAAATCTCAAATCCCAAATCTCAAATCCCAAATCTCAAATTCCAAATCTCAAATTCCAAATCTCAAATTCCAAACTACAATTCCCAAATCCCGATCCAGAATTCTCACCACTGAAACCTGGCACCTGTTCTCACCCCTGGCGCCTGAAACCTGACACCTGGCACCTGGCGCCTGCCTTCCTCACCCCACATACCGCAGCGCCTCCGCGATGCTCATTCTCGAGGCTCGAAGCGCCGGAAGCAAGGCGCTAACGAGGCCCAGCCCGGCCGAGATAGCCAGCCCCAGCGCCACGGTTCCGTTGCTCACGCCGAAATCCGCGAGGAAGCCGCCCTGATTCATTACGTAACTCGTGCCCATATAAAACCCAAACCCGGCGGCCAAACCGAGAAGCCCTCCCAGCAAAGTCACCACTATGCGCGTCACCTTCATCCACGGGCGCGAAGCTGAAGCGCCGACGAAGAGCATCCAGGTTCCGTATCCCGCCAGCAGCGCGACGCCCAGCGCGTAGAACAAGCCAAACGTTGTGCCCTTCGTTGAAGTGATGTGGATGAAGCCAAAAGTCGTCTTGGCCCCGACGGCGCCGAGAATCCCTCCCAGCAGCGCGATGGCCACCGACTCGCCCACCAGCAAATAAAGGATCGAGTTCTGGCGGAAACCCAGGGTCTTCAAAATTGCCACTTCTCCGGTGCGTTCGCGGATGGACATCGCCATAGAATTTCCCGCCACCAGCAGGATGGTGAAAACCACTGCCAGGCAGACGACGTTCAGCAGCAGTTTAATATTCCCGAGCATGGAAACGAAACTTAGGTTGAAGGCCTTCTCCGTTTCTGTCTTGGTCTCGGCGTCGGTGTTTCGGAACATGCCGTCAATCTTCTCGGCCAAACGAGGAACATCCTCCGCCGTGGCGGCCTTCACATAGAACGACCCGGTACGCCCCGGGCGGCCCAGGGACTCATCGAAGTAATCCCAGTGGAAATAGACCGCGCGCTCCACTGAGACATCTTCGGGGTCCGTATAGACGGCGCGAATGATAAGCTCCAAATCCACCGGGTATATCGTTCCCTTCAGAGTTATACGGTCGTCCAATTTCCAATGGTAGGTTTCCATCAGCCGTTTGCCCACCAGAGCCGCCATGCGCTCTCGCTTCCAGGCGGCGAGCTGGTCAGGAGGAATCACGAGTTCGTCGGCGACCTTTTCAAAGTCGTCAACATCGGTGGCAAAGTTCGCGAAGAAGTTGCTGGGGTCGGCATAGTACCCGCCGAACCAATCCATCGATTCGACGTACCTCACTCCCGGCAGGGCCGCGATGCGCTGCTTGTAGGAGACGGGCATCACCTCCGTCATACTCGTGGCCCGGTGGACCACCACGCGAAGGTTCGAACTGTTTGTCTGGCCGACGGTTTCGAGGTTGTTTAGGACAGCTCGCAGGGTGCTAACCAGGAAGATGGAGACGGTGATGCTCAGGATGGTTAGCGCCGTCCGGCGCGGGTTCCGGACTGTATTCTTCAAGATGAGCCGGAGGGTCTTCATCGCGGTTCTCCTGGAAGATCAATCCCGCCTCATGGCCTCGCTATGCTCAGGCAATCCTGGGCGGGAAGCGGTGTTAATGTGGAACGAACTTGAAGCAAACCAGCTCTGCAAAGACAAAATTGTATCATGGAAACCGGGCCTGAGGATTGGGCTGAGCAGTCTCTGCGACTGGGGGCGAAAAACCTCCCGGCAATTGCGTCTAACAGGCTTTAGTTTCAATGACATTCCCGCCATATTCACGTAACTACCTGTGTTTTCTATGACATTCCCGCTTCGGCCTGGGTTTTTGAAGTCCTCTCCTTTGTTTTCATAGACATTCCCGCGTCGTTCGTTCATTTCTAAGGAATTTTTTTCCTTCCTCACTCGAAAACCGACTGAATATCCACCTCGGACCAGGGGGTTCCGGGCCTTTGGCTCCAATGTTGTTCACTTAGGCTGACCGTTTCCAATTTGACCCCCTCACCCCGGAACAAATTGCGAATTAATTTCCCGAAGCCCATTAGGTGAACAGTATTGGGGTCAGCTCCCAAGGGCCATTTTCGAGAGCGGATTGGCGGATCGGAGGGAGCATGGCAGCCAAGCGTTCCCAGGGGGCTCTGGTCTTCGCCAAAGCGTCAACTGACAACGCTAGCCTATGTTACTCCACTTGTCAAGAGACAGAGTGTCGGTGTCATTCGGGATAAGATCCCTTTCGAGACGCCGGTCATTCCCGTCCCGTCATGGCGGGAGGAATCCACTCCGCAAACCTTCGGAAATACCCTGTCGGCAGACTGGATTCCCGCTTTCGCGGGAATGACTGCTACTTGCAACTCCCGCGTCTCGCGAATGACACCAGTGCTGGTGTCTGCTCGGCCTATCGGAGGAGGGAGGGGCAGAGCCGGGATTTGCCCATGCAGGGGCGAGACTCCGAAGGTGTGAGATAATTTGAGTTGAAGGAGATGGGATCCGACCATGACGATTGCGATGAAAAGGGCTTATGAGGCGAGCAGCCCCAAAGACGGCTATCGTGTTCTGGTGGATGGGCTCTGGCCGAGAGGCGTGACCAAGGCGCAACTGGAGATTGACGCCTGGTTAAGAGAAATTGCTCCTTCGGCCTCGCTGCGGAAATGGTACGGCCACAAACCGGAGAGGTGGCAAGAGTTCCGCAAAAAGTACCGCCAGGAACTTTCCAAGCCGCCTCGTAAAGCCCTCCTCGACGAGTTGATTGACCGTGCCCGCAAGGGGCAAGTCACACTGGTCTTCGGCGCTCGTGACGCGGAGCGCTCGAACGCCGCCGTGATTGCCGAGATGATTCGCCCTGCACTTTAGGAGCGTGTCACATTTGATATGGGATGAATCTTGAACGCCCTCGGTTCAGGACTTCGCGGGGACATGGGTGGAGAAATACACGTCCAGCCCGGAGGCGACCTCGGTCAGGCCTCGGACGAGATTGTGATCAAGCGCCGACACTACATCTGAGATTTCCTTGCCTTGTACGGGGTCACCGTGCGAATAGAAGTGCGTCCAGACGATTTTGCCGGTCTTCCGTTCGAGCAACTCGAACTCCATTGTCACAAGCGCGGTGATGCTGCCGGCGTCAACCTCTTCGAAATCGTATAACCTGCCTTGGAGCACAAACTCCCCCTGCGCCGAGTCACCAAGCTCAGCCACCGATTGATACTTGCCGGAGGCTCGAAGCTGGCGAGTCAATATGACCTTCAGCGTCTGCACGGGCGGCTCCACCCAATGGTGATAATCGTAGGTGCCGATCTCATTCGGGCCGGAACGATAGGCGATGGGTTCGTCCTGTAGGATTCCGGGAGCGCCGATGCGGCCGATGAGTAGCGTGATCGGATACACGCTCGTTGAAGGCTGGGGCGCTGGCGGAAGCTCCACAGTGTAATACCGGATGGGACGTCCGCTGCCGCAGGCGCCGAGGCCCACGGCTACCAGCAAGACCCCCATGAAAGGGATCGTTCGACGCATGACTATCGCCCCTCTTTCTTACTTCTCACCGGGCTTGCGCTCCCTGGACCTGTCCGCGCGAATCAGGGTGTAAGGCCGCCGCTTGAGAGTTTCGGTGAGATCTTTTAGATGTTGAGTGGTTACCCGGACATTCTCGAGTGTCTGGTCAATGTTGTCCGCATTGTAGTCCAGCGTCCGGTCGAGCTGGTCCACCACAGACGATGCGGTGACGAGGGTCTGGCGCAATTCCGAGACGGAGATCCGCAGATCCTGCCGGTTTTCAAGCACCACCGCGTCGATGTGGCCTAAGGCGTCATTAGCCTGCGCCATCGTCTTTTTCAAACCATCCAGCAGCGGCATGAGCCGAGCGCTGGCCGTCTGGATATTGCTCAGGGTCGCAGAGACCTTGGGCCGGTCCTCGGCGAGCATAGAATTTACATTGCCCAGTGTTGCACTGAGGTTGGCGCGATTATGGTCGTTCAGCAGGTCGTTGGCGCGTGCCACGGTCACCTGCAATTCGTTGAGACGCTGATTGAGGTTTTGCAGTACCTGCTGCATCACGGGCTGAAGCCCACCCACCATGTCACCAAGATCACTGAAGCTCATCGACTCAGTCGACCTGACCACGCTGCCCGGCGCTGCGGCGGCAGCCTGACGGGTACCGGGGGTAAGTTCCACGTAGTTGTCGCCCAGTGCGCCCAGGCTCGCGATCTTGGCCACGCTGTCGGCCTTCAACGGGATGTTGCGGGCCACATTAAAGTCGACCTCGATGCGGGTTGAGTCGGCCGGATCCACACGGACCGCTTGCACCGACCCCGCCTTCATGCCTCCGAATCGGACCGCAGCACCCGGCTCCAGCCCACCCGCGAATTTGAAATAGGCCCGGTGCGGGGTGTTGTCGCGGCTCAAGGCGCCGGTCACGGAGAGCACAGTTCCGATCAACAGGGCGGCAGCCACCAGCACAAAAAAGCCTACCCACACCTGCTCGCCTCTCGCCTTCATCTGGCCTCCCTGTCTCCCGTCAGCATTTGCAGGTAATTCAATTCATCCTCGACTTGCGGCTCCGGCACGCGGTCAAGGAACTGACGCACGCGCGCGTCCGTGCTGGCCACAATTTCCTGCATCGTGCCGCTCGCGATGATGTCGCCGCGGTCGATCAGGAGCATCCGGTCCGCGATCAGGAAAGCGCTGGCCAGTTCGTGCGTGACCACCACCATCGAGATGGCGTAAGCCTTCTTCAAATTCAGAATCAGCTCGTCGATGCCCGCCGCAATGATCGGATCAAGGCCGGCGGAAGGTTCGTCAAAAAACAGGATTTCCGGGTCCATGGCCAGCGCGCGAGCCACTGCGGCGCGCTTCTTCATGCCGCCGCTCAGTTGGGCGGGCATGAAGTTCTCAAAGCTTGCCAGGCCCACTTGCTCCAGTTTAATCCGCACCATGATCTCGATGGTAGATTTTTCGAGCCGAGTGTGTTCGTGCAGCGGCAGGGCCACATTTTCTCCCACCGTCATGGAGCCGAAAAGGGCCCCACCCTGAAAGGACACGCCCATCTTCTTTCGAATCTCGTCCAGCTCGTTTTCGGAGGCCTGGGCGATGTTCACGCCTTTGATCCATACTTCCCCGCCGCTGGGCTTCTCCAACCCCACCAGGGTCCGAAGCAAGGTGCTCTTGCCCGAACCGGAACCGCCGAGGATCACCAGGGTCTCGGAGCGCTGCACGTCGAAGCTGATCCCGTGCAGAATCTCGCGCTCGCCGTAGCTCACGCGGAGATTCGTCACCGAGATCGCCGGACGTTCACCGACAGACTTACTCATAGGCAGCCCAAGCGGTACCGCAGGTGCGGATCAACCGCGGTTTGTAATGTAGAAGAGAGCCGTGAACACCAAATCAACCACGACCACCAAAAAGATCGACGTGACTACCGCTGCCGTGGTGGAGCGCCCCACCTCCTCAGGGCCGGCTCCGGTGGAGAAACCTTCGTGGCAACCGACGGCGGTGATCACCAGAGAAAACAGCGCGCTCTTCACCAAGCCCGTGAAGATATCGCGCAGGACCAGGGCATCGCGCGTGGCCTGGAGATACGACGTGAACGTGAAATTGGCCCCCACCACGCCGAAAAGACATCCGCCCATCACGCCCATGAAGTCGGCCCAGATCGTGAGGCATGGCACCATCAACAGCATCGCCAGGAACTTCGGCGCCACCAGGAAGGCTACGGGGCGCAGCGCCATAGTCTTCAGCGCATCGACCTCTTCGGTGACCTTCATGGTGCCGATTTCAGCGGCAAACGCGGAGCCCGACCGGCCGATCACAATTACGGCAGTAATCAGCGGACCCAATTCCCGCACTATCGAGACGCCGACGGCGCTGGCCACAAATTGTAGGGCCCCGAGCCGCCGCAATTCGTAGGCGCTCTGCAGCGCCATGATCAGGCCTATAAAAAAGTTAATGAGTGAGACGATGGGTACGGCTCGCACGCCCACGGCCATGGCCTGGTGAAGAGCTCGCTGCGGACGCAGGCGCCGACCTCTGAAAGGCCCTATGAACGTGAGGTAAGCAGACTCGCCTGTCAACCGGGCCAATCCCCCGACGTAGGCCAGGCCCTTCAGTGTTTCGAGCCCAACTCGATCCGGCAGCGCCGTGATCCGTTCGATCTCCACTGTGAATAGCTCCGTTGCCGGAGGATTTGACCTATCTCGAGACCGAAGAGCCGCCGCCAGGGCGAGAGGCGAGGCCACGGTTGGGCGCGTGCCATCACGCCTGCAGGGCCTCTTCTTCGGTTTCGCGAATTTCAAAAATCCTGGCCAGTCGCGTCAGTTGCAAAACGTCACGCACAGCGGCATTCAGACCGAATAGAACCAGCCTCTTCTCCTTGTTGCGCGCTTCCTTAAGCACTTCCACCAGCGAGGCAATACCCGAACTGTCGACGTATTTCACCTCGCGCAAGTTCACGACCAGCCGAGGGGTTTTCTTCAAGGACTCTAGCAGGGTTTTGCGCAAGTCAGGCGAGGTGCCCATATCAATGTCACCGGTCACGTCGACGATGGTGGTTCCTGTCTGCTCGCGGGTTGCAGTTTTCATCGAGGTCTTCCTCACAGGTGCGTAATTGCCGGTCAAGTCTTGCTCTTGACGCCGGGGAGGTACTTCTTGAGGCGCAGCAGGTTCCCCTCGGGAAGCCGTTCGTAGCAAACCTCGTCCATGATCTGCCGGATGAGGTGAGTCCCGCGCCCGCCCGTAGCGACCTCATTCAAGGGCTGAGCGCAAAACCTGGAGGGGTCGGCAGGTTCGCCACGATCGACGAAGCTGAACTCCAGGCAATTCGAATGCGCCTGGCAGTTCAGTTCGATCTCCTGGTCACACCGATTCTTGTAGGCGTGCCGGATAACGTTGCTCAGCGCTTCATCGACGGCGAGCGTGATCCTTCGGCACTGCTCGTCCTCAAAACCCCAGACCGCGGCGAGCTGCGAGACGGTGCTCCGCACCACAGACAGAAGACGAGGATCGCTCGCCATCCTCATGCGAAACTTCAGCGGACCGTCCGGCGGCAGGGACGCCAAGCGTTCGGGAGCCCTCCCCTTGTCGCGCCTCATAGCAACTCCGATTGCCAATCTAGGGCTACAGGTATTATACCCATTTTGTCGCCAAGGGTCAGCCTGTAGTAGTCGGTCAACAAGCTACCACCGACCTCTCCAGGCCCGCTTCTCAAATCTTGAATCTGCAATTTGAAACCCCATGGGCAGAGCGTGTGCGCCACGCTGTCGATGACATAATGAGCGCGCATGAATCGTCAGCCAGTCAGCATGCTGCGAATGCTCCCTTCGAGGGAGGGCAGCTTATTTTGAACGATGTCCCAATTGATCTCTATGTCGATTCCGAAGTATTCATGGATGAGGATGTCTCGTAGTCCGGCGATCTTACGCCAGTCGATGCCGGCGTGCTTCTGGCGCATATCCTCTGGAATTTTCTTGACCGCCTCGCCGATTACTTCCAAGTTGCGGACCACGGCGTCTACGGCCTTCTCGTCCTCCGCGAATTGGTGAAAGGAAAGCCCCGCGGTATAGCGCCGAATCTTGGCCATCGCCTCGATTACGTCTTCCAGGTAGAGTCTAAAATCCCGGGGCATAGGTAGCTTCCTTTAGAATGATGGGGCGCAGTCTTGGTTTGATCGAGTCCGCGAGGACCAGGTCAACCCGGCAGACGAACAGGGTTTCCAGGAGTATTTTGGCGTCCATGTAAGCGTCGAAGGACTTGTGCTCGAATTCCACCACGAAGTCAAGATCGCTTGCCGCTCCGGCCTCGCCCCTCGCAGCCGAACCAAACAGGCCCAGCCGTTTCACACCCAGGCGCCGAAGCGCTTCGCAGTTCACTTCCAGAGTCTTAAATACCTCCGCGCGACCTTTCACCATGTTTGCCACCTTTTGCGCTGCTCACACAAGCTCACACCGATTCTAGCATGGTCGTGCGGACTGGGTCGCTGGGCCTGGAAGAGACCCACTCCGCAATGAATACGCCCGGCGGGGTCGAGCGCGAGGGGTTTCAACGTGGTTCAGTCGCCCACCGAAAACCCGTCCGAGCCGCCTCGGTGAAAGGGACGACCTCGGTGCGAGCGTCCAGCCGATACCGCTCCCGCCCTGGGTAAACGACCCAGCGTCCCCGCACCTTCAGATCGTCGCAAGCCAGATGAAATCCCTTGCTCGGCCGCGGGTCGCTGAGCGATCGTTTGATCTCCACCGCCTGCAGATGCCCGGCTGCGAGCTCCAATAGCAAATCAATCTCCGCGCCGGCCGAGCTGCGGTAGAACCATGCCGTGGTGCGCGGCGGCGCCTGCGACAGCAGGTTCTCGATCTCGAGGTAGGTCTGAATGAGCGCTCGCCGCCACTCAAAGCTGGCTGCGTCGCTGCTGGCCAGGAAGCTGTCTGGGAATCCGCCCCGTACCCAGAGCCGGTCCGCGATCGAGGTGTCGTTCTTGACCACCTCAGCAGCGGTGAAGGGTGTGAGCTCCAGGTAGGCAATGCGGCCCGCCAGCGATTCGGCAGACTGAGGAACAACCTTGCAAATATGCCACGGCATGGCATTTTTTCAAGGTCAATTCTACTCCACCCGGGTCGCGTCAAAGTCGCGTAAGAAGCGGCTCTGCCGCCTGATGTGCGGAAAGCCTCTGGCTTTCCGGCGCAGACAGCCTCCCTTCTTCCCCTCAGTTCGGCTGGAAGGCTGAGCCTTCCAGCCGAACTGAGGGAGTCAGTCGGGGCGGAAGCCCTCGGAAAGGCGAAGCCTTTCCGCACATCGGGCGGCAGAGCCGCTTTGGGATGTTACGTTTCGGGAACTTTGAGGCGGCCCTGTACACCACCCTCTCGTAGTATTCCTTAGCGGTTCGAAGAGCACGGTCGAAAAATTGTGTCTGCGGGAGAAGACCCCGCTTTCCTCTGCCCGCTTTGATGCGAAGCATGCAGCGCGGAATCTCTGAAAAGCGAGACTCAGCGCCCCTCCCTAACACCCAGGCCCTGGCACCCGCTATCAGCCCGTGCGCCGCGCGAGGTGACGGAGGGGAGGTGGAAATGCAAAAACCCGCAGGGCCGGACTGCGAACCCTGCCCCGCAAGTACACGTCCCGCACAATCAAGGCCCGGCTAACCCGCATTTCTCACCACGCGAAATTTCTTCATCAGCCCACAGGAAGGGCGGGGCTTTAGCCCCGCCGAGAGACGGGCTTTTGTGGAGTGCCTTGGCTCGCCGCCCTCGCAGTCCCGCGCCTGCGGGACTGCGAGGGCGGCGAGCCAGAAGGATACTTGAGAACGTCCTAAAACGGCGGGGCTAAAGCCCCGCCCTTCCCTAACGTGGTGAGAAATCCAGGCTAAATGCCCCCTTGACAAGCAACAGATTTGTTGTTATCGCACGCTTATGAAAGCAACAAATCTGTTGCTGCCGTCCGGCCTTCCACAATTCGCGGCAACAAGGAGTTATTCAATATGACTATTCGGAGCCTTCCCGGCGGCGTGTCTGAACCCGACGAGCTGTTCGGGCGTGAACACCTCATCCAGTGCGTTTGGGAGTTGCTGGCAGGAAACAACATTTACCTCGTGGTGCCGCGAGGCGCGGACAGTCTACCGTCTGCTGTCTACCGCCTACTGTTTCACCCACCCACCACCTACCGCCTGCCACTTAGCGCATCTCGCGCCTTGATTCCAAGCTTTGACATCGCATACGTTCTATGGTGCGGAACGCATGCGCCAAACGCCACCTAGCACCTACCACATGCTACCAGTCGCTTCTCCATATCATCAGCGCTTTGTCTCACTTGAGTAATCAGGGGCAATCATTTATTCTTCGACTATGCCTCGACAACGCCGAGCGGTTTCGAGCCAGATCGACTTGCTTGTGCTTGGGGACCCAGATGAAGGTTGGTGGCAGTGCCGAGGCATCTTAGCGCCTAACTATCTGAGGCAGCATCTAGCGCTCTCTGAGCACATTCCTTCCTCTCAGGAAATCATCCCATTGTATGAAGCAGTAAGAAGAAGGTGGGTTGAAAACTATGCAGGGCTCCGCCGCCAAGGGGAACCGTACACAAGGTCGAAGTTCTTAGATCCTACACTTCGCGATCTGGGCTGGCGCTTCGTCCCCGAAAGTCTGCTCCCCCAGGGAAATACGCGCAAACGCCCTGATTATTGCCTCTTCGCGGACGAGGAGACTGAGCAGCGGGTTGCCGCAGGAGACGCGACGGATATTTTCCGTGCGTCCTACTCCGTCTTGGAAGCCAAGAGGGCTGAGCATTCGCTGGACAAGGTATCTACAAAGGAAACGCCGGGTTGGTTTCCTAGCCAGCAGATTCAGGATTACCTGAGATGGGCTACAGACGGGACTGGCCTTCGTTTCTTCCGCTGGGGCATTCTTACGAATGGAAGCGAATGGCGGCTGTACTGTTTCGAGGCACCGCCCGATGCTTATTTTGCCTTTCACCTTGCCCGCGGCGCGCATTTTTGTCCGCTGGAGGAATTCCGTCTCTTCTTGGCACTGTTTCGTCCTGAGGCATTTGCCCGTAACGAGCGGGGGCGCACCCTGCTTGATGCCTTCCGCGACGAGTCGCTCACCCATCAGCTAGAGCTGGAGACCAACCTGCGCAGACGGGTGTTCGACGTTTTGGAGGAGCTTGCTGAGGGTTTCTACAAGAATCCCGCGAATGGTCTCTCTGAGTCCGATCTTTCGTCCATTTACGAGAACTCCCTAATCTTTCTCTACCGACTCTTGTTCGTTTTGTACGCCGAGAGTCGGGGCTTGCTTCCCGTCAAAAGTTATGGCCCAAGGTGTAATAAACGATATCGGGAAGAGTATTCATTAACCCGATTTGTCGATAAGCTTCGCGATCCTAGCACGTTCCCCGACGATGCTTTCGATGAATTTTACAAAGAGATTCTCAAGCTCTTCCACTTAGTTGACGGCAGTCGAAGAGACCAGAACGAGAGGTTAGGGGTAACTCGCTATAACGGGCGGCTCTTCAGCCCCGGCGACTATCGCGAATTGGAACAATGGTGGATCGGCGAACGAACTCTCGGTAACGTAATTCGCCAGCTCGCTTTTGCCCAACCACCTTCCCGTGCAGCTACGGCTCAGCAAAAGATCAGCACTGGCGATACCGTCGATTACAGTACCCTTGAGGTGCGCCAGCTAGTACTACTACGTTACATTATTGACCTCTCCTACGGGAGGTGCTAAGCTCCGGTTCATGACCGAGAGCGAAATCGAGAGATGTCGAAAGCGCTTGGAACAATTTTTGGCCGACCTGCTGG
>Ga0182011_10001754_pt1 | contig 18867 bp, 15 predicted proteins | sample 711E1DmetaG_FD_120481 | JGI IMG/M metagenome (GOLD analysis project Ga0182011, IMG submission 120481) | Permafrost microbial communities from Stordalen Mire, Sweden - 711E1D metaG | ecosystem: Environmental > Terrestrial > Soil > Wetlands > Permafrost | place: Sweden: Stordalen | collected... | reverse complement strand
GGAATTTACCCTTAATAGTCACTATAGTGATGAAAATAAGATATTTGAATATGGGGAAATACCTGAAAACAGAAGAGAGACGACAGTTAAAAAGGATCTTATCTCTTCAAGGTATTTTGTAAGTCAGTCAATGGAGTCACTTAAACTTAAACTGCATGGAGAAAATTACTTTTCCTCCGAAAATCAGACCATAAGAGAAAAGATCAACTATGGTAACGTGATGCATGAGGTTTTTGAAGGAATAAATACTCCTTCAGACATTCCCAATGCTGTCAGAAAACTCGTTCTGGAAGGTAAATTATCTGAGGAAGAATCAGACGACATAGAAAGAAGAGTTAATGAAATGGTAAGAATACCTCAGGTCGCGGATTGGTTTATGCCTGACAATAAAGTACTGAGAGAAGCGGGTATTCTTCTTCCATCGGGTGTAACACGCCGACCTGACAGGGTGATTTTTAAGATGGGAAAAACAACTATCATCGATTTCAAATTCGGTGAAGAGAATTCTCATTATTCCGAACAGGTTAATCAGTATCGCAATCTTCTTTTAGATATGGGATATAAAGATATTGATGCCTATATATGGTATGTAGATAAGAATAAAATTGTATCTGCCTGAATGATGCCGGGAAATCAAAAAATAAAAAATTATCCATGGGGGCATGAGCGAAGATTCAATGCCTATTCCAATTATTTCAGAGAGATTTATGGTGCCAGGGTGCAGAAGGTTTCAATTGATGCCGGCTTTACCTGTCCGAACCGCGATGGATCAAGAGGTTTTGGTGGTTGTACTTATTGTAATAATGACGCTTTTAACCCTTCATATTGTCAGCCTTCTAAATCTGTTTCTGAACAGATCGGGGAGGGAATAGAATTTCATAAATGGAGATATGATGGAGCTATTTCCTATCTGGCTTATTTTCAGGCATATTCCAATACTTATGCTTCACTGGACATATTAAAAAAACTCTATGAAGAGGCATTAAATTATCCTGGTGTAATCGGTCTGATTATTGGAACCAGGCCTGATTGCATCGACGACGAAAAACTCGAATACCTTAAAGAGCTTTGCGGGAAATTTTATGTTGCTGTTGAATATGGAATAGAATCGTGCTATAATAAAACACTTAAAAGGATCAATCGCGGACACACATTTGAAGAAGCTGTGTTAGCATTGGAAAGGACAACTGCATATGGAATAACCACCGGAGCGCATTTAATATTTGGGTTACCCGGAGAAACCCGTGGCGAAATGATGAATCAGGTTGATATCATATCAGGTTTACCAATAAAGACTGTAAAATTTCACCAGCTGCAAATTTTAAAAGGAACTTGCATGGAAATGGAATTTAAGAATAATCCTGCTGATTTTGAGCTCTTTACATGGGAAGAGTACCTTGATTTTTTCATAGCTTTCCTTGAAAGGCTGAATCCGACAATTGTGGTCGAGCGATTCACCGGTGAAGTACCGCCGCGTTTTCTGACCGGAGAAGGCTGGGGTAAAAAACGAACAGACCAGTTATTATATCTTGTCGAAAAGCGACTTGAGGAATTAGATACCTGGCAAGGAAGACTATATGAAGACAAAAGTAAAAAGTAAAAAGTAAAAAGGTTACTGGTTGCTGGTTATGTGCATAAGGCAGCGAGCAACAAGCAACAAGCAACAAGCAACAAATGACTTACTTTCTGGAACATATTGCTGAATCACTTCATAAGGAATTTGGAAACACCTTAAACAGGCATTGCCTTGTATTTCCAAACAGAAGGGCCGGACTATATTTTATGAAGTATCTGGCAGCCAGGATCGAAAAGCCGGTTTGGGCGCCGTCAATTCTGACAATCAATGAATTATTCAGATCATATTCCTCACTTCAAACAGCGGGCAATGAGATACTTCTGTTTGAACTGTACAAAGTGTACAATAAGTTGAAAAAACCGCCAGAAAGTTTTGATGAATTTTACTATTGGGGTGATATGCTTTTAAACGATTTTGATGATGTTGACAAATATCTCGTTGATGCATCCTTATTGTTTCGTAATGTACTGGATATAAAAAATATAGATCAGCAGTTCGGAGGTCTCACCGAAGGTCAGATTGAAATAATCAGAAGATTCTGGACAAATTTCAATGCGGATAAACCAACTAATCAAAAATCGGGATTCATCAGTATATGGTCAGTTCTTTTTGATCTATATTCAGGTTTCAAAAAATCACTGAAGACCAAAAACCTGGCATATGAGGGAATGATATTCAGGGAACTGGCTGAAAACTCTGAAAAAAACTGGACTTCGGATGAGCGTTGGGAGATGTTCCATTTTATTGGATTCAATGCATTAAACGAATGTGAGAAAGTGTTGATGAGCAGGTGTAAAAGAGCAGCCAAAGCACGATTTTACTGGGACTATGATAACTCCTATATCAATGAAGCCAGCTTGAACTCCGCCGGCTTTTTCATGAGGGAGAACCTCAAAATTTTCGGTAACGATATGCCATCCGGATGGAGTTACGATACAATGCTGTCAAAAGAATCACCAATCGTGTATCGCCGGGTAATTGATACATCTTCTGATGTGGCGCAGGTCAAACTTGTTTCACAATTGTTGGAAAAAATACCCGATATAACTGAAATAAATGCTCATCATACTGCTGTTGTCCTGGCCGATGAAAGTCTTTTAATGCCTGTTCTGACAAGCCTTCCAGAAAACATGGGTGATATCAATATAACGATGGGACATCCTTTAAAACAGACACTGGTATATACTTTGATAAGGCATCTGATGGACCTTCAGAGAAACTGCATCACTGTTGATAGTGCAAACCTTTTTGGTTATAAAGATGTGATAAGCATTCTTAAACATTCATTGTTGACAGGGTTATTGAGTGAATCGGATAGTGAATTAGTTAAGGAAATAGTAAAAACTAATCTTACCAGGGTGCCTTCAGATTGGTTTTCAAAATCAGAAACTCTTGCTCTGATTTTTAATAGACCCCAGACTCCGGCCGATCTTTCAGGTTATTTTAAAGATATCCTTTCCCTTATAGCTTTAAATGATGTAATAAATACAGAGAGATCTGTTAATAATACAATTCAGGGAAATATAAGGAATGAATTTATATACAGAGTGATTCTTTCCCTAAACAGGCTTGAAACAATAGTTCTTAGTCCTGAGGTTACCTTTACAACTGATACTTATATAAAAATTCTTGACAGAATGTTAAGAATGCAATCAGTTCCGTTTTCAGGAGAGCCATTAACCGGCATTCAGATAATGGGGATTCTGGAAACCAGAGCACTTGATTTTAAAAATCTGATTATTCTTTCAGTCAATGAAGGCATTTTACCTGCAGTTTCCTCAGGTTCATCTTTTATTCCTTTCAGTTTACGTGAAGCCTTTGGACTTCCATCAATCAATCATCAGGAATCCATTTACGCTTATCACTTTTTCAGGCTTCTTCAGAGAGCTGAGAATGTTACTTTTATATATAATTCCAACTCTGAAGGATTAAGAAGTGGTGAGATGAGCCGGTTTCTTATTCAGATGAAATATGTTGATTCGTTAAAACCTGATTTTTTTGATCTTAACTTTGAAATAAAAACACAGCTGACTGCCGGAGAAAAAATTGACAGATCCGTAGAACATTCAGAAAAACTGGCATCTCTGTTTCTTAACAGTGAGATCGGAAGGTTGCTTTCACCATCTGCAATAAATACCTGGCTGAACTGCAGGATGAAGTTCTATTATCGCTATATAAACAGTCTTAAAGAACCGGAAAATGTCTCCGCCGAAATTGACCCGGCCATGCTGGGTAATATCTTACACGAGATAATGAAGAATCTCTATCATCCATACATTGGCAACGTACTGACCAGTGAAGTGTTGAATGAAATTTTACGGAACAAACAACTTCTGACAGATATCGTTAATGAGGCTGTAAATGAAAAGTTTAAAGCAGGGAGGAATGATTCTGTAAGTGGGAACGAGCTGATAGTGAGAGATGTTTTACTAACTTATCTTATCAGAATTCTAAATGCCGACAAAATTATAGCACCCCTTGTTGTTCTTAATCTTGAAGATACCTTCGGTTTTCATTTATCCTTTCTATCGAACGGATCAAAGGTTGATGTTCATACAGGAGGCAAGATTGACCGGATTGATAATGTTAAAGAAGTGATAAGGATTGTCGATTATAAAACCGGATCGGTTTCAGATTCTGTCAATTCGGTAGGTGATTTATTTGTTGATGACAGGAAGAAAGACGTTGACGGATGGCTTCAGACTCTACTCTATTGTGAGGCGTATATTGCCACCAGACCTGGCGAAATTGTTATGCCATCAGTTTATAAAATCAGGAAATTGAATAGTGCAGTACTTTCTGACAAGTTAAAATTAAAATCAGGCAGCAGGATTGAGACTGTTGTTGAAAGTTACGAGACGGTGAGGGAAGAATTTCTTATTGGTCTTAAAGGTATAATCAGTACTATTTTCAACGAAAACGAGCCGTTTGTAAAGACTTCTGATGCAAGAGGGAAATGTTCATGGTGCCCCTACAAGACATTATGTTTGAGATAAGCTTCACCAAATATTACAACGATTATTGTTTTTTTTTTATAATTTGGCTTAACTTTTCAAAAATGAAGATAAATGGTTACAGAATATTCTAGTTACCATGTTGAATTCAGAAATGTTAAATTCATTGCTGACGATGGGAGGACCTGTCCAAGAACTGCTATGGTAACTTTTCATAATGAAGAAGGTGAAGAGATTGATTCGGAATTATTTGGTGCCATTGATATTAATCAGATTTATGCCATAATAAAGGAAGGGAAGGATCTGATTCTTGATAATTTCTATATTCATGCATTCTCAATTTCTTCCTACAGGCGCATTAATGGAATTGAAAAGAAGGAACTGGTTCCGCTAAAAGGGTTTTCCGCAAAGAATGCATTCTTTGAAGCAAAAGGATGCACTGATTTTACATATTCTTCTTTTTCGCAATGTGAAGTAAGCTTCGACGGAAGTCATTTTGCCAAGGGAAAAGTTCTCTTTAACGGTTCAGTTTTTGGCGATGGAAACGTCATCCTGTCAAATACTCTGTTCAGGAATGGGAATATTGAGTTTACAGGATGTGTCTTTGGCGACGGAGATTTCCTGTTCAAAAATTCAATAATTAAGGATGGAATAAAAGATTTCCAGGATATTCAGTTTGGTAACGGAGAAGTAAGCTTTGCCAATACCGAGTTTAACAGCGGAGAATTACTTTTTATAAACACTCATTTCAACAACGGTCGGTTTAATTTTAAAGTTACCAGGATAACGGGCGGGAAAATTGACTTTCATTATTCAGTTTTTGGAGATTGTGAAATAATGTTCGAAAGAACAGAATTCGGCAACAGCAGGGTGGACTTCAGAACCGTCGACTTTGGCTCAGGAAGAATAAATTTTAACCGTTCTCTTTTTGGTCATGGAGAGGTCAATTTTGAAGGCGCATCATGCAAAGCTGGGAAGATCCAGTTTAAAAAGGCTGAGATGGGTTTTGGTACTAAAAACTTCAATCTGATGGAGATGGGTGATACTGATATCAGCTTTGAAAGAACTGAATTTGGCGATGGTGATGTTAGTTTTTACAACTCAACATTTCATTCCATTTCACTCAAATCGTGTCATCTCGATCACTATGTTGATCTTCGTCTTGCCAAAGCAGAGCTGCTTGATATTTCTGATACTATTGTCCGCGATATTATTGATATCGAACCTTACGATTTTCCTGTTGAAATCAGGACACTCGACATGTCGGGTATGAGGCTTCTTGGAAAGTTGTACATTGATTGGAGACACAATAAATGCAACGCTGCCATTCAGAACCAGGAAGGAACCACTTTAAGACAAAAAGCTGAACAATTCAGAATCCTGAAAGAGAATTTCAGCGGGACAGGCAAGTATGAGGATGAAGATGAAGCATACATTATGTTCAAACGATTCGAAGCAAAGTCGTGGCTTACCGAGCAGCAGGAAAAGGGGGGTATCGTAAAAATAGCAAGTCATATACCAAATGGTTTTCAGTGGCTCGTATTCGATAAAATCGGACTATATGCTACTTCTCCGGGGCGGGTGCTATTAAGTGTAGTTGTATTCTGGTTCTTTTTTGGATCCCTATATTTTCTTATAGATTTATCGGGACTGGGTAAAACTGTTTCGGCAGTCGGGAACCCCGACAAATTATCTATACTACTTCAGTCGTTTTACCATAGTGCAATTACCTTTTTCACAATAGGTTATGGAGATGTTTACCCAATCGGACTCAGTAGAATAGTCTCGGGATTGGAAGGATTTATGGGAGTGTTTATGATGTCTTATTTTACCGTCGCTTTTGTGCGAAAGGTATTAAGGTAATCTCACTTCTCAGTTTCACGCTGCAGCGCCGCCATTTTTATAGCAGTAACGGCTGCTTCATCACCTTTGTTTCCATGTTTTCCTCCGGCTCTGTCAATTGCCTGTTGCTGTGTGTTAGTTGTAAGGACACCAAAAATAAATGGTAAATTGTATTCAAGATTGAGTTGAGTTATTCCTTGCGTCACCCCCTGGCAAATATATGTGAAATGAGGTGTTTCCCCCTGGATAACACACCCGAGACAGATAACCGCATCAAGATCATCGTATTCTGCCAGGAACTGTGCGCCAAGCGTGAGTTCAAAACTACCCGGTACATGTTTCACCACTATATTTCTATCAGTTGCTCCATGTTTTTTCAGAGTTTCAATCGCACCGTCAAGCAATTGCCAGGTCACGTCCATGTTCCAGTCTGAAACTACAATGCCAAATCTCATTTTTTCAGCATCAGGAACGAGTTTTGGATCATAAGTTGAAAGATTTGTAGTGCCCATAATAATTTATTGTAAAATTAAAACGCATCTGTCCCAGAAAAAAATGAGCCGGATGCGTTATCCTATAAATGCAAAGAGATCCTTCGAACGACTACTTAATGAGCAGTTTTACTCTTGCAATATATTTCTCGATTGTTGTACCTTCTGTACTCTCCGGATACTGATTCTCAATTCTTTCGTATAATTTAAGAGCTTCAGAATATTTGCCGGTCAACTCATATATCTCACCAGCCTTCATCAAAAACAAAGGTGTGTTAAAAGAATTTTTGGCAAAATCTGCTGCTTCAATATATTTTGAAACACCTTTTTCAAGATTACCTAATTCAACATATGCATCCCCGGTTGCACCGATAGCTAATGATGCTATAACTTTATCTTTCTTAGAATATTTATTGAGAAAATCAATCGCTTCATTATAGTTACCAAGATGCAGATAACAGATTCCGGCACTGTACCTGGCCAGATTACCAGAGTTCGTAAAATTATAATCTTTTGCTATATCCAGAAATCCTAAATAGTTTCCATCACCATTCAGTGCAAGTTTCAAAGAATCCATTTCCAGGTACTTTTCCGCCTGGAACATCTGCGACTGGGCTTCATTGTTTCTTTTGTTAAGATAGAGTTTTCCAAGCCATCCCAGACCAACCAATAAAACGATTGCTGCCAATCCAATCAACAGGATTTTATAATTTTCTTCAAGATATTGCTCGGTTCTGGTAAGTGTCTCCTCAACACTGGAGATTGTCGATGGATTTACATCCTTTTTATTTTTTGCCATACTGGTCTTAAATATTTAACTTCTGATTTTTACCACCGCAAAAGTAATTTTTTTCAGCAAATTTTAAAACATTTAATTTAATGAATATCCTAAGAGTAACAAAATATTTATTATCAGACTGATTATCAGTATTTAAGAACTTACACAGAGTAACACTGAGGTTTCACAGAGGTACACAGATAGGAGCATTTTTGTATAATTTTTGCATTTTACTGTTATAGCTAGCATTTCTTTGTGTTTTTCTCTGTGCAACTCTAAGCTTCTCGTACTTCTCCATTTCTATCTGTGACAGTTCTTATTTTTCTTGTTACTTTTGTTCCCGCTTTGCGGGATTTCGTAACTTCGTTACTCAACTTTTGACTTTTGTCTTTTAACTTTTGTCTTTTGTCTTTATTGCTATATGTATCTGAAAAAACTTGCTCTGACCAATTTTAAAAACTATGAGCTGAATGAGCTTGAGTTTTCTCCTAAGATTAATTGTTTCGTAGGCAATAATGGTGTTGGCAAGACCAATATTCTTGATGCAATTCACTATCTGTCACTGACAAAAAGTTTTTTTAATAGCATTGATAGTATCAGCATAAGGCATGGTGAAGACTATTTCATTATTCAGGGAACCTTTGTAAGGGATGACGAAGATGATCAGATTTATTGCGCTTTCCAGAAGCAAAAACAGAAATTGTTAAAAAGGAACGGAAAGGAGTATAAAAAACTCTCTGATCATGTTGGAAGATACCCTGTAGTGATGATATCACCGGCAGACAGCGCGCTGATAACTGAAGGAAGCGAGGACCGCCGGAAGTTTATGAATAAAATAATAAGTCAGTATAGTGCAGAATACCTCGATTCTGTGCTCAGATATAATAAGGCTCTTCAACAGAGAAATAAGTTTTTGAAGGATATTAATACATCTGGTAATTTTGACCCCGATATTCTTTCGATTTGGGATGCCCAACTTGTGAAATATGGTAGTTATGTATTTAACGAAAGAGAAATCCTTGTAAATGAGCTAATTCCTGTTTTTCAGGAATATTATTCCCTGATCTCTTCAGGTAAGGAATCAGTCAAACTGAAATACCGGTCGCATCTTTCCGAGGCCAATTTTGCGGAAACACTTCAGAACTCATTAAACAAGGACAGGTATCTTGAGTATACTACTATAGGAATTCATAAAGATGATTTGCTCCTTGAAATGAATGATTTTATGGTGAAGTCACTTGGTTCCCAGGGACAGCAAAAATCATACCTGGTCGCTCTTAAACTTGCAAAATTCGATTATATAAAAAGAAAAGCCGGTTTTTCCCCTATATTGCTGCTTGACGACATCTTCGATAAATTTGACGCTGAACGCGTGGAACAAATTATAAGACTTGTTGGTAACCATAGGTTTGGACAGATCTTTATTACTGACACCCACCAGAATCGTCTTAAGGATATATTATCTTCCCACAAGACTGATTATAAACTTTTCAGAATTGCTGAAAATGGAATTGAGGAAGTAACTCAGAATGGGAAGCCAATTCGATGAGACGAAGTAAAACCATATCACTGGCCGAAGCTGTTAATGATTACATCAGGGAGATGAATCTTGGTGGAAAACTAAGCGAGATAGCTGTCATCAACTCCTGGGAAGAAATTGTTGGAAAGGCTATTAGCTCCCGTACGACAAAAATCTTTATTAAAGATCATATATTGTATGTCCATTTGAATTCATCAGTTGTCAGAAATGAATTGCTGATGCTCAGGGAAGCCCTTCGGGAGAAGTTAAATAAAAAGGCCGGCAGCGAGGTAATTAAGGATATTGTTCTGAGATAGGGATGTCCTGGAGTCTTGTTCATAATTTCAACCTATCAGACATCCCTATAATCAGACAACCTTATATTCTTTTCCCTTTATATGGATAGATTTCCTTAGTTTTTTAAGTGAGGTGAAATGAAATTCATGTTGTCCGGAAGTTAAAAGTACTTTACTATGATCGATTTCAATCGAAATCATTGAAGCTTTATCATTATGAAGAAGAAAGTCAGCAAGTAAGAAAGCTTTTTCGATTCCGTCACCACGCCTGAAATTCCAAACTTCATCGGGTAATGCCAACCTGTTACCATCATATATTGATTCCTTCGGCAGCTCTTTCAGTATGGAGTAAACTTCATAATTAGTTTTTTCATTAAGGTCAGCGAATGAAACAGGATTTCTTTCGATGGCTGCTTTAATGAATGGGCGCCAATCTATTTTATCCATATCCCTGTATACATAGAGCGCAAGTTGAGCGGTTTCTGAGGTATCCCAATGATCTGTTATCAGATTAATTATCTCTTCCCGGTTATTTTTAGTCGTAATTTTTAGCTTCTCAGTGACAGAATACTTTTTTTCAGAATCAGGAATTTTCGGATCAATGAAGATAAAATCATTCAGCTCTTTGAACATCTCCTGAATGATTTCTTCAAATTCAGTTCCTGTCTTTTTAATAAATTCATTTTCAATTTCTTTCAGACTTTTTCCTGAATGTTTATCAAGAATTGCCTCAATATCATTCAGCATAATTTTCCATTGAATTGGGCTCAGGTGAAAATCATCTCCTTCAATCTCTTTTACAAGAGAACCGCGAGTTTCAGATGATACATTGAATTTACTGGTATGTTCATATTCAAACATTTTTTCAAGAGAAATATATCTTACTGTACCTGAACAATCACACCTATACTGAAAGAGATTTTTGTATTTCGATTTAAAACGAAGAAAATTAATGAAAATCAGACTGGTTAGTTCTGTGGTGAGAAATTCCTTAAGCTTTTCAGAAAAAAGATTATAGGCTTCCTGGTCAATTGTTGCCTCCTGATATAACGTATGTATAAAACCTGTGATATGGGAAACAATTGTCACCTTTTCATTCTCCATCGCTCTTCTTGCTTTCTCAGACAGCGAGGTTCCATTATACCACATGTTTTTTGTTACAATCCTTCGGTTATTGGTTATTAGTCCATCTTTCTCAATAATGAAATTCTGCGAATGAAGTGGTGTGGCTATCAGGAAGATCTTCTCAAGTGGAATTCTTCCGACCACAAACATTGCTGCAGCGTAAAGAGCAGAGAGTGAAACACATTCACCACCTCCGGTTTTGAAATTTTCTTTGTACCTGAAAGCTCCCATAGCTTCAATGGTTTCAGTCTTCCAGTAAGGTATAATATCAGAATCATACTTGTCAAGGCCAAAATGTTTTCGGATGTCAATATCAAAATAGTATTTGTCGCCTTCATACCCAAAAAGCGCGTTAGATTGTTTAAGCATATCCATATCAAAAAAATCGCTGAACCTGCCTATTTCGGCGGTTTTTGATGTAAGACCCCATGTTGAAAGATCAAGATTGAAAACGTAGTTCTGAATGATATACTGTTTTATCCGGTTGGCTTTAACAGTGAACCCTTTTTTCTCAATATCAGTAAACCACGGATCAGCTCTCCATTTCCACAATTCGGGCGACATAATATCTGCAAGAACAAGAGGATAGAATAGTTCGGGGAAAATAAAAATCTCCATATCCGAAAGGGTGAAAGCTGAAGAGTACTTTTCCAGAATCTTTTTATCTGAAAAGTTTTTTGTAAAGGATGAATCCATATAATGTTTTAATATTCTACAAATCTAATAACACAAACCGGGATATAAAGTTCCGGGGGAAAAAATCTTAAGTTTTTATGACCCCATTCCAAGGTCCCTTCAAATAATCCTTATAGAAGGAGTGAAGCTTTTGCAAATCAATGATATACCCCTTCCTTTATTTTTTAAGGGAAGTGGTATGGGGAAGGGTTAAAAAATAAGAAAGGGGGCAGAAAGTTTATCTGTTATTAGAATCTCTCTATTCCTGAAAAGAAAAAATCAGCTTCTTTAATGGCGTTTTCAACACTATCCGATCCATGAACCGCATTCATCTGCACTGATACTGCAAAAGTTCTCCTGATAGTACCGGGTTCAGCCTTAGCCGGATCAGTCGCCCCGATCAGCTTCCTGAACTGATCCACAGCATTCTCATGTTTTAAAATCATCACAACAACCGGTCCGGATGTCATGAATTCTATCAAACTGTCAAAAAATGGTTTCCCTTTATGTATGGAATAAAACAATTCAGCCTGTGGTAGAGTCATCTTAACCATACGCATTGCAGCAATTTCAAATCCACCTTCGTTTATCATAGCCAGGATAGGCCCCGTTTTACCTGTCCTGACCGCGTTTGGTTTAATAATTGAAAAAGTAATGTCACTGTACATATTTAGCATTTTTGATTTTTTACAATCGAATGGGTCTTAAGGAATATTCTTTATCTTTAGCCACTTGAATATACACCTGTAGAAGTGATAGATTTATCCAAATATACAAAAGAATTATCGGAACTTTTCTCATCATCAGAGAATATATTAATAATATGCCACATCAATCCTGACGGGGACTCAATTGGTGCACAATTAGCTCTATATCATTATTTTAAAGCTAAAGGTAAGAATGTTTCATTATTGTCTCCCAACAATATTCAGGAGTTTTTAAGATGGATGGATGGTATCGATGAGTTAAATATATTTATTAAAGACAGGAAGAAAAGTAAGGTATTGATCGACAGGGCCGATCTTATAGTAATGCTTGATTTTAACCAGTCCAACAGGTTGGGGGAAGCCGAAGATTATGTAATTGCATCCAAAGCGAAGAAAGTTATTATTGACCATCATCTTGATCCCAAAAATTTTGCAGATCTGATAATATCCGACCCTTCAAAATGCTCAACATCCGAACTTGTCCATGAACTGGTTTGTGATATCAATGGAAAAAATTTTATGAACAGGTCCTATGCTGAAGCGCTGTACGTTGGCATCATAACTGATACAGGTAATTTTGAGCATGGATCATATTCTTCCAGAACATTCAGAATTGTTGCAGATCTGCTCGATTCAGGTATTCTAAAGGAAAAGATAATCAATCTGATATACAATAATTTTTCGAGTGACCGGATCAGACTGCAGGGTTTTGCACTTAATCGGAGAATGGTAGTTTTGCCCGAATTAAAAACAGCTTATATTTATCTTTCAAAAGATGATTTAAAGGAATATAACCATGTTAAAGGTGATACCGAAGGATTTGTAAATATGCCGTTATCAATTAAAGGAATTAATTTTTCAGCATTATTTATCGAAAAGGAAAATTTTATAAAACTCTCCTTCCGTTCAAAAGGGCAATTCCCCTCTAATGAATTTGCTTCTCTTTATTTTTCAGGGGGAGGGCATATGAACGCTTCCGGAGGTGAATATACAGATACACTTGGAAACACTATAGTCTATTTTCTTAAAGTTCTCAAGGAGAATGTATGGAGATTTGAACATCAAGTGTAATTGTATGGGAATCAAATATATATTAATTGTGTTTCTTGTTGCCTCTCTTGTTTCATGCAGGGAGAAACAGGGGAATACCGTTAGTAGTCCTAAACCCGGGAAAAATGAAATGGCAGATCTTAACAAATATCTTGTTCAGAAAGACCGGGAAAGAATTAAAAACTATATTGAACGCAAAAATCTCATAATGAAGGAATCTCCTACCGGATTATGGTATCAGATAATCAAGGAAGGAGAAGGAAAAACTTTTTCAAATAATGATAAAATTGTTATGGATTACGAGTGTTCACTTCTCGATGGCAGTAAATGCTACTCCTCCAAAGATCTTGGACCTAAGGAAGTTGTACTCGGCCGAAGCGAAATGGAACCTGGGCTGAATGAGGGTTTTAGGTTGTTGAAACCCGGAGCTGAAGCAATATTCATCATACCTCCTTTTTTGGCATACGGACTAATCGGAGACAGAAAAATGATTCCCCCCAGAGCTGTTATTGTTTATAATGTTAATATCTTGCACGCCAAATAATAAATAACAGGGAACTTACGTTTACGATTTGTTGAAATTATTAAAAACTTATTCCATGATTAAAAAGTGTTATAATTCAATTATCTTGATTTCTACAGTTACAGTTTTATTATCGCTTGGATCATGTGATCCTGCAAAAAAATATGAGAAAGCAGAAACCGAAGCAATTACGAATTACCTTAACAGTAACCCCACAGATACCTTTAAACTGGAATCAGATGGTTTATATTATCTTGATGTACTTGACGGAACTGGTCGTTCACCTGTTCTGCACGATACGGCCCATATTGTTTATACCGGAAAATTCACTGATGGAACAGTATTTGATTCCAATGCAGGCGGAGCCGATCTGGTTTTTCCTGTGGGTGAAGGATATCTGATTTCAGGATTAGATGAAGGGGTCACATATATGAAAGAAGGAGGTAAGGCTACATTCCTCATCCCTTCAAAACTTGCTTATGGTACCCAGGGTTATTATACCATACCCGGTTATAGTCCTCTTGTATTTGATGTTCAACTGGTTAAAGTGATACCTGGACCGTCGAAATAAAATCACTGCATTACAAAGACCACAAGCTTGTCATTTAGTAATGGAAGATCTCTTTTCCATTCTGAGATCCTCATTGTCCTTATCGATTCAGTTGGCAGGGTAATGTCAGCAGCAATGCAAAGCAATGTATTGTTATTACAGGTTGTTATGAGTGACTCAAGCATCTTCTGGTTGCGGTAAGGAGTTTCCATAAAAATCTGGGTATATCCTTCACCTGCCTTTTTTTCAAGTTCCCGGAGTTTTGCTGATCTTTCAGCAGGTTTTACCGGGAGATATCCATTAAAGCTGAAATTCTGTCCGTTAAGCCCCGAAGATATCAGGGCCAGTAATATAGAGGACGGCCCTGACAATGGAGTTACCGTGATCCTTTTCTGATGGGCCAAAGCAATTATTCTTGCCCCTGGATCTGCAATACCCGGCAGTCCGGCCTCACTCAGAACGCCAATATCCGATCCGTTGTAAATCGGTTCAAGATAATTCATAATATTTGATTCGCCTGTGTGCTCATTCAACTCATAGAATACCGAATCATTAATCGGAAACTCTTTGTCTATCAGCCGTAGAAATCTTCTTGCGCTCCTGATTTCCTCAACAATAAAGTATCGCAATTGTCTTGTAAGTCCAATAACTTTTTCTGGAATCACTTTAAGAAAATCATCTCCTCCCAAAGTAACAGGTATAAGGTAAATTCTACCGTTCACAATTATAAATTTATTCATCCAAATATAACAATTATACCATTAGCACATGTTATTACAAAAAATGCAAAACCTGTTGCCTATTACTGATTTTTAATATAGGTTTGTCAGGAAATATTCTAATTGTGAAAATTACATTCCTAGGAACCGGTACATCACAGGGAGTCCCTGTAATAGCCTGTGATTGTAGTACTTGCCTGTCTTCAGATCTGAACGATAAAAGACTCAGGACATCTGTTATGCTGGAGACTGACGAAACAACTCTGGTTATTGATGCAGGACCTGACTTTCGCCAACAGATGCTCAGGGAACATGTTTCAAAGCTCGATGCAATTATTCTGACTCATGAACACAAAGATCATATTGCAGGGTTGGATGATGTAAGGGCTTTCAACTATAAAAGTCAGGACGCCATTGACATTTTTTGCGAGGAGAGGGTTCAGAAGGTGATTAAAAAAGAATATTCCTACGTGTTTTCAGAATATCAATATCCCGGAATTCCTAAAATGAGACTTAATCCTGTTTCAGAACATGGGTTCAGTGTCGGGAAGATTGATATAGTACCGGTGAGAGTGTTTCATTACAGGTTGCCGGTTTATGGTTACAGGGTAGGGAATTTTGCATATATAACAGACGCAAATTATATGCCTGAGGAGAGTAAAGAGAAACTATACGGAGTTAAATACTTAGTCATAAATGCACTCAGAAAGGAAAAGCATATTTCTCATTTCAGCCTAAGGGAAGCAATAGATCTTATCAGAGAAATATCACCTAAAAAGGCTTTTATTACGCATATCAGTCATCAGATGGGCTTACATAAGGAAGTTTCAAAAGAGCTGCCTCCTGAAATAATGCTGGCGTATGATGGTTTAAGTTTTATGTGTGATGAATAAAAAGATCAGGATTTATTTCGGCTTAAAAGTCTTGTTAAGTTTTTTCTGATAACCTGATGAAAAATAGTACCTGTTTCTTCCAAGTTGTGAAGCATTTACCTGAGAACTTTTTTTTCTTTTTTCGTAGTATGGATTTTTTTTTGCCGGGGCACAGGCTGTAAAAATTACAAGCAGAATCAGGATAAAACTATAATTTAATATTTTGATTGTTTTAGACATTACCCTATCTGCTTTTGTGTTACCCTAAATATACAATTTATTTATCTAAACATAATAAAATGATTTAAATATCTGCTATGCATGTTTTTGGTACAGACACTGACAAATAATTATTATATGATATGTACGCTATATATTGCATAATATGATATAGCTTTTGTACGAATTAATGCTGAAAATGTTACTTCTCGCTCTCGGTATAAGTAAAATAGAAGCAATACCAGGTAATGCTAATGCATAGAGCACATAGTGCAGGGCACAGATCACAGAGCAAATAAATCATATATTTGCTTTACCCTGAACTCTGAACTTCTAAACACTGAACGGTGAATACTGAAACCTGACTAAGGCTAGAACACTATTCTTCCAGCACCATCACCAATTTCCGGTTGATAGAAATCAGGCACCAGACCGGTTTTTTTCTGATATGTTGTTGACAGAGAAGTCATAAATTTTGCAGAGTCGGCTTTTCTGACAATACTGATAGTACAACCTCCAAATCCTGCTCCGGTCATACGTGTACCGATTACACCAGGAAGCTTTCTTCCTTCATAGACAAGTGTGTCGAGTTCGGTACCGGTAACTTCATAATCATCTTTAAGTGAGTCGTGGGATTGGTTCATCAGCTCTCCGAAACGTATTATATTATTCTTCTTCAATACACTCACAGCTTCGATAACTCTGCCATTCTCACTGATAACGTGTTTTGCTCTTTTCCTGATAACCGGATCTTTAATATACTTTTCCAGGATATTGATTTCTCCGATGTTTAATTCACTTAAGTTCCGGATAGGCTTGTATAATTGAAGTAATTCAACAGCTTTATCACATTCGCTCCGCCTCTCGTTATATTTTGAATCGGTGAGTCCTCTTCTTTTATTTGTATTTGTAATGATCAGTGAACAATCAGTCAGTATTAAAGGAACGTTTTCAAAAAACAGCGTATCGCAATTTAAAAAAATTGCATGATCCTTTTTACCAAAACCGACGGCAAACTGATCCATAATTCCGCAGTTCATCCCAACGAATTCATTTTCAGCTTTCTGACTCATTTTCACCAGATCAAGAGTACTAAAACCTGCATTAAAGAATTCATTCATGGCAACAGCTGTTACCATCTCAATAGAAGCTGAAGAGGAGAGGCCAGCTCCGTTTGGGACATCACCATAGTAAAGAAATTCCAGTCCGGATAATTTAATTCCTTTTTTAATGAATTCGTTAATCACTCCAAGAGGATAGTTTATCCATTTCTTGCCGGTATTTAAGAAAAGCCCTTTGAGTTCGGTTTCGAAATCGTCATTAAAATTTATTGTACTGAATTTAAGAGTATTACCTTTAATTTTTCTTATTAAAAGATAGGTTCCATAATTTAAGGCACATGGAAAAACAAAACCGCCATTATAATCTGTATGTTCACCGATAAGATTAACTCTTCCAGGCGAGAAAAAAAGAACAGGTTTCTCTTTCCTGTTCCCATATTTTTCATAGAACTTTTCTGCAAAATTTTTAGTGTCCATTCTTAAACTTTTAATTTTTTCTCAATTTCGTTAATCTGGTTTCTGAAGTGTTTATCTGTATCAATTAGATTATTTACGGTTTTACAGGCGTGAAGTACAGTTGCATGGTCCTTTCCTCCGATATGAGACCCTATACTGGCGAGAGATGCCTTTGTAAGGCTTTTCGAAAAGTACATTGATACCTGTCGTGCCTGGACAATCTCTCTTTTTCTCGTCTTCCCCTGTATGAGATCGATCGGAATCTTATAATAATCGCAAACAATTTTCTGAATATATTCTATAGTTATTTCACGTTTTGATGTGCTTATAAGCTTTTCAACCATAAGCCTGGCCAGATCGAGAGTAATTTCCTTTCTGTTAAGTGTTGATTGAGCATAGAGTGATATCAATACTGCTTCAAGCTCACGTATATTATTTGAAATGTTAACAGCCAGAAATTCGAAAATCTCTTCGGGTAACTCAATACCATCGTTATATGCTTTCTTTTTTAGAATAGCCAGACGTGTTTCATAGTCGGGCCTCTGAAGATCAGCCTGAAGACCCCATTTAAATCTTGAAAGAAGTCTCTGTTCCATTCCCTGGAGTTCAACAGGAGGTCTGTCGGATGTCAGAATCAGCTGTTTGCCAGATTGATGAAGGTGGTTGAAGATATGGAAAAAGGTATCCTGTGTTTTTTCTTTTCCTGCAAATTCATGTACATCATCCAGAATAAGGACATCAATCATCTGATAGAAATGAAGGAAATCGTTCTTATTATTATTTCTGACTGATTCAACAAACTGAGTCTGGAATTTATTGGCATTTACATATAGTACAATCTTGTCAGGATGTTTTTCTTTTACAAGAATACCAATAGCCTGAACCAGGTGAGTTTTACCCAGTCCCGAATCACCATACACCATCAGAGGATTGAATGCGGTTCCACACGGATTATTGCCAACGGCTATACCAGCTGATCTTGCCAGCCTGTTGCATTCTCCTTCAATATAATTACTGAAATTGTAATCGGGATTAAGTTTAGGGTCAAAATGTACTTTTTTAATGCCTGGAATTACGAATGGATTTTTAATTGAGGGTTGAGTAACATCGAAGGGGACCTGTACCGGTTTATTATTGAGATCTGTTTTATTTCTTGACGGATATCTTACAGTATAGGGTTTGCCATCGGAGAAATTTGTGTTCTCCATAACGACGTTGTATTCAAGCTTGGCGTCAGCACCGATCTCGCGTCTGAGGGTCTTCCTGAGAATATCAATGTACTGTTCTTCAAGGTATTCATAAAAAAATGGACTCGGTACTTGAATGGTCAGAACATTGTTCTCGAGTTTTAAAGGAATTATCGGTTCAAACCAGGTCTTGTAACTGATGGATGGAATTATGTCTCTGATTATTTGCAGACAGTTATTCCATACGTCATTATGTGACTTATTCAT
>Ga0182011_10001753_pt1 | contig 18873 bp, 18 predicted proteins | sample 711E1DmetaG_FD_120481 | JGI IMG/M metagenome (GOLD analysis project Ga0182011, IMG submission 120481) | Permafrost microbial communities from Stordalen Mire, Sweden - 711E1D metaG | ecosystem: Environmental > Terrestrial > Soil > Wetlands > Permafrost | place: Sweden: Stordalen | collected... | reverse complement strand
CTCCCGGCCGCCGCGGCCATCTACATGGCCCAGCCCGACAACTTCGCTCTGTACCAGCCGCTGGGGACGGCCGCTCTGTGGCTGGCCGCACGCGGGCTTCGGGGCAAGCGTCGATCGTTCGCGCTGGCGGGCCTGATGGTCGGCCTGGCGACGCTGGCCCGAAACGACGGTGTGCTGCTGGGCGCCGCCGTTGGGCTCGCTTTCCTGTGGGATCGGTGGCGATCCTGGCGCTCGAAGGGTTGCCGAATGCCGGCGATTCCATGGCGCTATGCCTTCGCCTGCTTCGGCCTCTTCCTCGTCGTCATGGCACCCTGGTATCTGCGCCAGCTGGCCGTCTTCGGCAGCCTCTCCCCGTCATCGAGCTCAGGCCGGATCCTGCTGATTCAGAACTACGAGCAGATGAACAGCGTCACCAGCGACACCTCGCTGGCGGCCTTCCTGGGCCAGGGGATCGGGCCGCTGCTGGCCAGCCGCATCCTCGGACTCGTCTCGGCGATCCAGATCTTCGCCGTCATCGCCTGCTCGGCGGTGCTTGCGCCGTTCGTGGTGGTGGGCGCGTGGGCGCGCCGCCGATCGACCGACTTCGGGCCGTTCTTCCTCTACGCCGGCCTGCTCTTCGCCGCCTCGGCCCTGATCTTCGCCGTCCACGTGCCCTACGGGACCTTCCTCCATTCAGCCGAGGCGCTGATCCCGTACACGTACATCGCGGGGCTCGAGGGGGTCGTGATCGCGGCCACGTGGGCCGCTCGACGGAGACGTGGCTGGCAGGAGGATCGCGCCGCCCGGCTGTTCCTGATAGCCGCCGTGGTCACCGTGGTGCTCAACGCGGGCGCCTTCGCATTCCTGGCGGGCCGGTCTTGGAACGAAGATCGCGACCTGCGGCTCGACGCCGGCGCCGCCCTCGCCGGCGCCCCGCGGACCGACCTGCTGCTCAGCGCCGACCCGGCCGGGTTCGAGTACTTCACCGGCCACGGCGGCGTCGTCACGCCAAACGACTCACTCGACGTGATCCACGAGGTGGCCGCGGACTACGGCGCACGCTGGCTGGTGCTGGAGCGAGCCCACATCGTGACCCCACTCATACCGATCCTGGAGATGAAGCCGCGGCCGAGCTGGATTGGAGCGCCGATCTACACCGTGCCGTACACGGGGCCCACGACGGGCAACCCGGTAGCGGATGCCGCGCCGGCCCTGGCGATCTTCCCGATCTGCACGACCGCCGGCGACACTCGCTGTGCGACGGGAGCGACGCCGTGAGCTTCCATCCCAGCCGCCGCGAGGCCTGGCTGAGCGCCGGCGCCGTCTTTGCCCTGGCCCTGGTCGTCCGGGCCGTGGCCGCGGCCACGCTGAGCTTCCCGGTCCCGGAGGACACAGCGTATTACGCCGGCGTCGCGAGGAACCTGGTCGAGGGGCGCGGCCTGGTGAGCGATGCCCTGTGGAGCTATGGGACCCCGCCCCTGCAAGTGCCGCGCGCCGCGTTCGAGGTGTGGCTGCCGCTGCCCTCGCTGCTCGCCGCCGTCCCGATCTGGCTGGCGGGCGCCGCGAACTGGTTCCGCGCCGCTCAGGTTTTCTCCGTTGTCGTGAGCGCGATCGGGGCCGCGCTGGCGTGGCGGCTCGGCGCCGACGTGGCCACGGAGATGAAGCTGCCGGTGGGGCGGGCACGCACGCTGGCGGTGGGCGCGGGCGTGGTGGCGTGCTTCCTCGGGCCGCTCGTCGTGTACGGGGCGCTCTCCGATTCCATGGCGCTCTTTGCCGCGCTCTCTCTGGCGGCCTGCCTGCTCATGACACGAATCGGGGCGCGGACGTCCGAAGGTGGCCGTCCTGCCGAGGGGAGCGAACCGACCGACCGCCCGGCCGGAGGAGGCCGCCTTTTCCGTCGCCTATTCGGTCGCCTATTCGGTCGCCTTGACGTTCGCCCTGTCGGCCGCCTTCTCGACCGCCAGCTGATCGGCCTGGGTTTGCTCATCGGCCTGGCAGGTCTGACCCGCAGCGAGGCCGTCTGGCTCGGCCTTGTCTGGCTCGTCGTGGCCTGGCGCTGGACCTCGACCGCCGCCGGAGAGCGGCCGTCCCGCCTCGAGCGCCTCCGCCTGGTCGCCATCCCGGCTGCCGTCGCCGCCCTCGTCTTCGCCCCGTGGGCCGTCCGCGACTGGCTCGTGTTCGGCAGCCCGCTGCCCGGCCAGACCCTCGCCAACGCCCTTTCGGTCAACCCGACCGACATATACGCCTACCAGGATCAGCCGACCCTCGCCAACTACCTCGCCCAGGGTCCGGCGGCGCTCATCGGCATGCGCGTCACCGGCGTCCTCCACAACCTGGTCGAGGTGTTGATCGTCCCCGGCTTCCCGATCGGTTTCGTCGGCCTACTGGCGCTCCCCAATTGTGTCGGCCTGCGCGCCCTGCGCCCGCTCGTCCTGCTCGCCGTCATCACTTTCGTGGTCACGAGTCTGGTGTTCCCGGTCAGCACGCTGTGGGGCACGTTCCTTCATGCCGCCGGCGCCATCTACGTTCTGCTGATAGTCAGCTGCCTCGTAGCGCTGGATTCATTCATCGCCTGGGTCGGAAGATTGCGTCACTGGTGGCGGCCGGTGGCGTGGCTCGGCCCGGCCCTGGCGACCGCCGTCGTCGTGCCGCTGATGTTCGTCTCCGTCGTCTCGCTCGATCGCGCGGCCGATGAGACCCGCGCCCGTTACGACGCTCTGCCGGCGGCCCTGGACCGCGCCGGCGTCCCGCTGGCGGCGAACGCCCCGGTCATCACCGACAACCCGATCTGGCTGGCCGAAACCGCGCACGTGACGGCTGTGGCCCTGCCCGAGGAATCGCCCGCCGCCGTGTTGGCCCTGGCCCGCCACTTCGGATCCAGGCTGCTTGTCGTGGTCCAAACCGACGACGGCGGGGAGTGGCCGGCAATCCTGAACGACGGCGGGCCCGCCACACAATGCTTCCGCGAGGTTCCACTGACCGAAAATTCGGGCGAGTACCCTTCGAAAGGTTCCCCGCTGTTTCAAATCCGCGCATTCCGGATCGGCTGTTGACGAGAGACGCCCGTATACTCAAGCCGGTATGGACCCTGCCCGCGGCGCTTCGGAATCGCGTGACCCGCGCTTCGACGAGCTTTACGCCGAAGCGAAGTCGACGCTGGGCTACGGCGCTAACAGCCTCCGTTCGGTAACCGAGCGATATCGCGAGGCATATCGCGACTCGCTTGCCCGCTGGCACCGCCTGCGCGACCTCGTCGAAGCCTCCGAACGCGCCCCATTTCCCGCGACCGAGGACGACGACGCCGCCTCCGCGGCTGAGGCCGGCGCCGAGGATGCTCGCCAGAAGACGATGCGAACCGACGTCGAGCACCAGACCGGGGATGTGGGCAAGCACCAGCAGGAACTCTCCAAGCTCGAGCTTTCGGTCCGCAGCATGGAGAATGCCTGGCTATTCCTGGAGCGCGGCGACGCCAGCCTCCTGGCCGAAGTCGTTAATTCGGGATTGCCCACGGACATCCAGATGCGCATCGTCCAGGCCCAGGAGGCCGAGCGCTCGCGCCTGGCACAGGAGGTCCACGACGGACCCGCCCAGGCTCTGTCCAACGCCATCTTCCAGGTCGAGTACATCGAACGGGTGCTCGACGAGGACACGCGCGTCGCTCACAACGAACTGCGCTTCCTGCGAGAGCTGCTGCGCCGCGAGCTGGGGGAGGTCCGGACCTTCATCAGCCAGCTCCGCCCGCCGCTGCTGGACGAGCTCGGACTCGACGGCTCGATCATGGACGCCGTGGAGGGTATGGCCGCGCTCACCGGTGCCACTGTCGCGACCGAACTGCATGCGCCCGGCGAACAGCTGAACCCGGGCCAGCAGACCGCCGTCCTGCGCATCGTCCAGGAGGCCCTCCAGAACGTCCGAAAGCACGCCGGCTCGAGCCATACCGTGGTGTCCACTAAACTCGACGCAAAGAACTGGATTCTGGAGGTCAGCGACGATGGCCGCGGTTTCGACGTCGGCACCGTCGCAGCGCGAGGGCGTCGCAACTTCGGCCTTCAGTTCATGCGAGAACGGGCAGAGCTCATCGGGGCCCAATTCGAAGTTCGCTCGCGGCCTGGCGGTGGGACCGTCGTCTGGCTGTCGATTCCAGTGGGAGAGGAGAGCGCATGAGTTCGATGGATTACAGCGGGCCGGACCGGCGTCGTCCGGGTACGGCGGCTCGAAGCAGTGAGAAGACGACGATTCTTCTCGTCGACGACCACGCCCTCTTTCGGGTGGGGGTGCGCAACATCCTCGAGCGAGAGCCCGGCTTCGAAATCGTCGGCGAAGCGGACGACACTCGCGGTGCTTTCGACCTGTCCGTCCAGCTCTCGCCCGACATCATCCTGATGGATCTGTCCCTGCCGGCTCCGGGCGGGATCGAGACGACCCAGCGGATCAAGCGCGAGCTGCCCTCGGCTGGGATCATCGTCCTGGCCGTCAGCGAGGACGAAGACGCTCTGTTCGACGCCATCAAGGCCGGCGCAGCCGCTTTCATACTCAAGGACGTAGCCCCCGACGATCTCGTCGCGATCATCCGTCGTGTCGCCAGTGGGGAGTACCTGATCAACGACAAGGTCTTTGCCAAGCCTGCCGTCGCCAGCCGCGTTCTCAAGGAATTCCGCGAACTGGCCATCTACGGCCAGGAAGCGGCTCCGATCTTCGCCCCACTCTCTCCTCGCGAGGTGGAGATCCTCGACAACATCGCCCAGGGCATGACCAACAAACAGGTGGCCTACGCGCTGTCGATCAGCGAACAGACCGTCAAGAACCACATGTCCAGCATCCTGCGCAAGCTAAGCGTCAACGACCGAACCCAGGCCGTCGTGTACGCCATGCGCCAGGGCTGGATCCGAATGCCGGAGGACTGATCCCCCGGTGACTGCGCCCGAGCCTCTTCCACTCCCGCTGCTAGAGATCGCGGAGCGGGCCAGACGTGAGGTCGACCTCCTTACCGAGGAGATCGGCGAAATCGAGTTGCTCGCGCAACAGGCTCGCACCGAAGCGACCCACCACGAGACGAAGCGGTCGCAAACCCTCGACAAACTCAGGACTGCGGCCAACTACGACACCGAGAGCGATGACGCCCAGCAGACCGCCCAGCTGATGGCATTGACCCGGCGCTCCGCCATCATGGAGTCGCAGGTAGACATCCTCGAAGGCAAGCTCAAGGTCCTGTCTCGCTTCCGTGAGAGCCTGAGCCGCTACAGCTCGGAGCTTGATCGCGCTTCGATGGGCGGCGCGATGCCCCAACACACGCCCGACAAGCTCGACTCGAGCACGCCGCTCCCACCGGCCGTCTCGCGTCTGGTCCTGACCGCCCAGGAGGACCTGCGCCGGGACATCGCCCGGGCAATGCACGACGGCCCGGCCCAGAGCCTGACCAACATCGTGCTGCAGGCCCAGATCGTAGAGCGTTTGGTGGACCGCGACCCGGCTCAGGCCAGAGCTGAAGTCGCGCAGCTCGTCGGCATGGTCCAGCACACCCTGGACGCAACCAAGGCGTTCATCTTCGACGTCCGACCCATGGTTCTCGACGATCTGGGGCTCGTGCCTACGCTCCGGCGCCTGGCCCGTGAGCGCGGTCGGCGCTCGCAGATCCCAATCGAGTTCGACTCGTACGGGAACGACCGGCGCCTGCCGATGGACGTAGAGAGCGCCCTCTTTCGCATCATCGACGAGACGATCACGGGGTTCCTCTCCTGCCACCCGGACCTGATCTCGGTCAAGATCGAGTGGTCGGATACGAAGACCGAGGCTCACGTCGCGGCCAGGCGCGAAGGGGCCGAGCCGCTCGAAGAAGAAGAGCCAGAGGAGGAGGTGGCGATCGTGGATAAGCGCGGCAAGGGTGGCGACCGCGAGATCCCCGAGGCCCTCCGGGTGATGATCGACGAGCAGCGGGCCTATGCTGCCGCGGCCCGCAGTTCCAAGAGACAATCCCAGGTCCTCGCCCTGCCGGCCTCCACATGGCGCGAGGTCCAGCAGCGGTCCGACACGATTGGGGTTGCGGCCGAGCTCGTCGACGAGGGCCGTGAGCTCGTCCTGGTGCTGGCCACTCGGTGACCCGGGATCTCCCAGCCCGGATCCGCCGGACAAGCGCCGCAGGCCAGGGGCTCGTCGAGTACGGGCTGATCCTCTTCCTGGCCGTTGTCGTGTGCGTCGCGTCGCTGTTCTTCTTCGGCGACGAACTGTCTTCGCTGCTGAGTCTTGTCGCGTCCACCGTGTAGGCCGCGCCGGGGCGGGCGCGGGGAGCGCCGGGCGAGTTGCCCACAAACCGGTGCGTGCCGGCGCCAGACCGAGCGAGCGAGCCAGTCGGCTCGGGTGCGGAAAGGTGCGCTCCGGGTCGGTCCCATTACCATCTTGCTAGTGGCTCGGCCGATCCCCAACTCTCAGAATGCACGGCATCCTCCGATTGGAGGCCGTTCTTATCAGGAGGCCATCGATGCTTCTCCGGTCCAAGGGCCAGGGTCTCGCGGAGTACGCCCTGATCCTCGCGCTCATCGCGATCCTCGCGATCACCGCTCTGCTCTTCCTGAGCGGCCAGATCAACACCATCCTCAGCACCATCGGCAAGAGTCTGTAGCCGCTGCTCTGCGACAAACTAAGGGCCGCGCCTCTGGCGCGGCCCTTTTTCATGCCCTCTGAAAGCCGCCGCCCACGCTCGAAACCCGTCGATCGGCGGGGTGATTGCGGATAAACCTTCCTAGCCGGCCTAGCCCATTGGTATAGTCGCGTTTAGGTACACCGCAAGGCTACTGTGGTGACTCCTGTCACATGCCCTCGGGAGACACGTCGTGAAGCGTTCGAATCGGCTCCTAATACTGTTCGGGGTATTCCTCGCCGTCATTGCAATGGTCGGGGTACTCGTCGTCGCCGGGGGCAGCGGCTCCGGCGGCGGGGCGAAAGGCTCGCCCACCCCCACACCGGAGCCGCAAGTTCAAGTCGTCATAGCCAAGGTGGACATGGCCCTCGGCGACAAGATCACCGCGGCCATGCTCGACACCGAGAAGATGACGATCTCGGAGCGGGACGCCCTCCAGGGCGATACCTTCACCACGCCGGAGCAGGTGATCGGCAAGATCGCGGGCGGCGCGATCACCAAGGGCAGCATCCTTTATGCCGACACGTCCTTCCTGCAGCCCGGAACGTTCGTCGCGGGCCAGGACCTCACCTCCGCGATCGCTCCCGGGAAGCTTGCCGTCGCCATGGAAGTCGACCAGATCAACGGCGTCGGCGCGCTTCTCGTGCCGGGCGACCACGTGGACGTGATCCTGTCCGTGTGGGTTAACCAGGTTGCCCTCCAGTACGTTGGATTGCCCACCGACAAGTTCAAGGTCACCCTGGCCGGAGGGCAGGACGTGACTACGAAGATCGTCATTCAGAATCGCAAGATCCTGGCCACGCTCCTGCCCAGCCCTGTGGCCGGTCAACCTGGCGTCAACTCCGGTGGCTCTCCCACACCGCTGGCCAAGCCGACGGCCGAGACCATTGCCAACACCGGCGTCCAAATGATCGTCATCGTCGAGGTTCAGCCTGACGAGGCCGAGATCATTCGCTGGGCCCAACGCGAGGAGAAGGCCGACCCGCAGAACTACATCACCCTCGGCCTGGCTCTGCGCTCGGATAAGGACAACGACGCCCCGGCCGCCACCACTCCTGGGATCACGCTCAAGCAGCTGGTGACGATCTACGGCGTTCTTCCGCCCGATCCGCGAGCGATCATTCCGGCCGACCTGGCCAAAGAGCTTTCCTGGTAACGCGCTCCGCCGCACCACGGCGGATGCGACAGCGAGAGGCCGAGCGATCGGCCTCTCCGCCACCTCTGGGGTAATAGGCACTCCATGGCAGATCGGATCAGGGTCCTAATCGTCGACGATATTCCGGAGACCCGCGACCATCTCTCCAAGCTTCTGGGCTTCGAGCCAGACATCGAGGTGGTGGGTGCGGCGGCCTCCGGTACCGAGGCGATCGCCCAGGCGACCAAGCTCCTGCCCGACGTGATCCTGATGGACATCAACATGCCCGACATGGACGGCATCACCGCGACCGAACGCCTCTCTTCACAGGTCCCCAGCGCGGCGGTGGTGATGATGTCGGTCCAGGGAGAGGCCGACTATCTGCGTCGCTCGATGCTGGCCGGAGCCCGCGAGTTCCTGGTCAAGCCCTTCAGTAGCGATGAGCTAACGGCGTCGGTTCGGCAGCTCTACTCCCGTGAGAAGGAGAAGGCCGGGCGCGCCGTGGCAACGGTGGCCCCGCATGGCGCCGAGCCACCCGAACTCGGCTCGGTGGTGGCCGTTTTCAGCCCGAAGGGTGGCGTCGGCCGCACGACCATCGCCGTCAACCTGGCCGTCATCGCCGCCACCGAGCTCGAAAAGAAGGTCGTCCTGGTCGACGGCTCGTTCCAGTTCGGCGACGTGGCCGTCCTGCTGAACCTCAACCCCAAAGACAAGTCCATGTTCGAACTCGTGTCGGACCTCGAGGCCGGCGGCGATATCGACTCAGTGGACACTTACACGGTGACGCATTCGTCGGGCCTCCACGTTATCCTGGCCCCGCCCTCACCGGAGATGGCCGATGCCATCACACCGGCGGGCGTGAAGCGCGTGGTCGAGGCGCTGCGGCAGCGGTACGACGTTGTGGTCATCGATTGCGCAGCGTGGTTCAACGATACGACGCTGGGTATCCTTGACGTGGCGGACATCGTCCTGACCGTCCTGACGCTGGAGATCACCAGCATCAAGAACATCAGGCTCTTTCTCGAAGTGGCCGAGAAGCTCGGCTACGACGACAAGATCCGGCTCGTCCTGAACCGAGCCGACACGACGCTTGGGATCAGAGTTGCCGACGTGGAGCACTCGATCGGCCGGAAGGTCGACAACACCATCGTCAGCGACGGCCGCGCCGTCGTCTACGCGCTGAACCGGGGAGTACCCTTCGTTCTCAGCAACCGTGAGGCTCAGGTCTCCCAGGACGTTTTCCGCCTGGCAACGGCCATCACAACCAACCAGCAACCTCGCGAAGAGGATCACAAGGTAACCCAAAAAGGCAAGTCACTCTTCGCATGGAGATGACCCTTCGGGCGAGCAAGGGGTGTAGGCGATGTCCCTTCTGAAGCGAATCGAGAGCGCGCGACCGGGCGTGGCGCCTGGAGCGCCAGGCGGCGGACCGAATGTGCCGGCCGGGACTCCTGGAGGTCCCGCGGCACCCTCAGGTCAACGTCTCCTCAGCCAGGCTCCTGTTCGGGAATCCCTGCGAGAGGTCAAGTTCCGAATCCAATCGCGGGTCATCCAGGACCTGGACCCCAAGCTCGATCTGGCCAACCAGGTCGAGGTGCGCCGCCAGATCGAGGAGATCTTCGGCCGCGTCATCGACGAGGAGGGCCTGGCCCTCACTCGCGCCGAGCGCGTTCGCATGCTCGAGCAGATCACGGACGAGATCATCGGCCTCGGGCCCATGGAGCCGCTGCTCCGCGACGACACCGTAACTGAAATCATGGTCAACGGCCCGCGCCAGGTGTACATCGAGCGAAGTGGCCGTCTGGAGCTCACCAACGTCGTCTTCCAGAACGACGATCACGTCATGCGCATCATCGATCGGATCATCGCCCCGATCGGCCGTCGCATCGACGAGTCGAGCCCGATGGTCGACGCGCGTCTGACAGACGGCTCCCGCGTCAACGCCATCATCCCGCCGCTGTCCCTGATCGGGCCGGTGATCACCGTCCGAAAGTTCTCGGCCTCACCGTTCACCGTGGATGACCTGATCCGTTTCGGCACTTCGACACCCGAGATGTTCGACTTCCTGCGCGCCTGCGTAGAAGCTCGCCTGAACATCTTCGTGTCCGGTGGTACCGGTTCGGGCAAGACCACGACCCTCAACGTCCTCTCGTCGTTCATCCCGAACGACGAGCGCATCATCACCGTCGAGGACGCGGCCGAGCTCCAGCTCCGCCAGGAACACGTGGTCACCCTGGAGTCGCGGCCGCCGAACATCGAAGGCCGGGGCGCGGTCCCGATCCGCGAGCTCGTCCGCAACTGCCTCCGCATGCGGCCCGACCGAATCATCGTCGGCGAATGCCGCGGCGGCGAGGCGCTGGACATGCTCCAGGCCATGAACACGGGCCACGACGGCTCAATGTCCACTGGCCACGCCAACAGTCCGCGCGACATGCTCGCCCGACTCGAGACGATGGTCCTCATGGCCGGCGTCGACCTGCCTCTGCGGGCCATCCGCGAGCAGGTCTCCTCGGCCGTGGATCTGATCGTCCATCAATCTCGCCTCAAGGATGGCACCCGCAGGATCGTGAACATCACCGAAGTCCAGGGCATGGAAGGCGACGTCATCGTGATGCAGGACGTATTCGTCTTCGAGCAGACCGGCGTCGTGGAAGGCAAGATCCAGGGCCGCCTCCGCCCGACGGGCATTCGGCCCAAGTTCGTGGAGAAGTTCGAGGTCATGGGCATTCACCTGCCGCGCGGCCTGTTCGGCTTCGCGTAGAGGAACGGAGGCAGGGAGGGCCGTTATGGTCATCATCGTCGCGCTGATCCTCGGCTTGGGGATCCTTCTGGTGTTCATCGGCTTGGCGTCATCCGGCCGCGGATCGGGCATCAGTGACAGACTCGAGCGCTACACCGCCAGCAAACCCAATGCCCCCACCACGACGGTCCAGGCGGGCGTCGGAATCGGCGACGTGCTGTCCCAGAGCGTCGCTCTGGCCCGTCTGAACAAGGTCATCGAGCAACGCGACTTTGGTGCGAACCTGGCCCGCGACATCGCCCGTGCCGATCTCAAACTCAAGCCCGGCGAGTTCATCGGGATCTGGATCGGCGCCATCCTGGGCGTCCCGTTCATGTTCCTCGTCTTGAGCCTGGTCCTGCAGCCCCTGGGGTCCCCGCTGGGGCTTCTGGCAGGGGCGGCCATCGGCGCCTGGCTGCCGCGGTTCTGGCTGGGCCACCGCCGCGCATCGCGCCTGAACGCCTTCAACAAGCAGCTGCCCGACACGATCACCTTGATCGCCAATGCGCTGCGCGCGGGTTCTTCGTTCCTGCAGGCGATCGAGATGGTCGTGCGCGAAGCCCAGCCCCCGGTGACGGTGGAGTTCGGCCGCGTCGTTCGCGAGGTCAACCTCGGCCTTGCGTTCGACGTCGCGCTCGAGAACATGGTCCGCCGCGTGCGCTCGGACGACCTCGAACTGATGGCCACGGCCATCACGATCCAGCACCAGGTCGGCGGCAACCTCGCCGAGATCCTCGATTCGATCGCCTTCACGATTCGAGAGCGCGTCAGGATCAAGGGCGAGATCAGGACTCTCACCGCCCAGCAGCGAATGTCGGGTTACGTCGTCGCTTTCCTGCCGATCGGCCTGGTAGGCGTCCTATTCGTCATCGCTCCCAAGTTCATGGAGCCGATGTTCATGAACCCGCCTGGCATCATGAATCTGCCGGCCGGTCTGATCATCCTCGTCTTCGCCGGGATCATGATGTTCATCGGCTTCATGATCATCCAGAACATCGTGAAGATCGAGGTCTGAAATGGTGGTCTACATCCTTGCCGGAGTTGCGGGCCTCGGGGTCTTTCTGATCTTCGCGGCGCTCGCCAGTAGCGGACCGGTCGATCCGGTCCAGGCGCGACTGACTCAGCTGGGCAACGCTCAGGCTCGCAACCTCGAAGAGCTGGAGCTCCAGCAACCCTTCGCCGAGCGCACCCTGCGGCCTCTCGTCGCACGGCTCTCGCGGACCGGCGGACGTCTGAGCAGCGCCTCCTCGGCCGAAACCGCCGAGAAACGGCTCTCGCTCGCGGGCAATCCGGGCGACATGCGGCTGGCCGACTGGATGGGCGTGAAGATGCTGGTCGGCATCGGCATTGGCGCGGTCCTGTTCCTGCTCCTCGGCGTGCTCGCCGCGGGTGGCATCACCGGCATCACGTCCATCGCCAAGGCGCTTTTCTTCGGGTTCATTGGCTTCTTCGTGGGCTACTTGCTGCCTGAGTTCTGGCTCGGCCGCAAGATCAAGAGCCGCCAGAAGGTCATCCTCAAGATGATCCCGGACACGCTGGACCTGCTGACGATCTCCGTGCGCGCCGGTCTCGGCTTCGACGCCGCGCTGGCCAAGGTCGTCGAGAAGCTACCCGGCCCGCTGACCGACGAGTTCCGCCGGGCCCTGGCCGAGGTGCGCGTGGGCAAGGCCCGACGCGAGGCCCTGCGCGACATGATTCCACGGACCAACGTTCAGCCCCTCTCCAACTTCATCGGCGCGATCATCCAGGCGGAAACGCTGGGCGTGTCGATTTCCAAGGTGTTGCAGGTTCAGTCCGAACAGCTCCGCATCGAGCGCCGCCAGCGCGCCGAAGAGATGGCCGCCAAGGCGCCGATCAAGATGCTCTTCCCGCTCGTCGGCTGCATCTTCCCGTCGCTATTCGTCGTCATCCTCGGCCCGGCCATCATCTCGCTGGTGAAGACCTTCGCCGGCGGTGGAATACCGTCGGGTAAATGACCAGGCCGCTTCTGGTGGCCCGCAATATCAGCCGAGGGACCATCCTGGCCGAGCGACTCGAGGACGGATCGTCCTTCTGGGCCAAGTTCATGGGGCTCATGGGTCGCTCGTCGCTGCCGCCAGGAGACGGACTGTGGCTACCGGGCGAGAACGGCATCCACATGTTGTTCATGCGTTTCGCGCTCGACATCGTCTTCGTTTCACCGCCGGCGAACGGGCGCGACGGGCCGCGCCGGGTCCTGTCGTTGCATCGGGCCGTGCCGCCGTGGCGCGGAGTCGTGTGGCGCGTCGGCGGTGCCAAAGGGGTGCTGGAACTGCCGCCCGGCACGATCGACCAATCGAACACGGCCCTCGGCGACGAGATCGCGATCGGGCCGCGGTAGCGACCTCGAGCGACTCCGTGGTGGCCATCCCGGCCGCGGCCGAAGCGGCTATGTCCACGGTGGCACGGCCCGAGGCCCTCCGAGGCCTCGGCCGCCCGATCGGCTGCCGCCCGCCAGATAAGCGCGAAGTACGTGGCTCGTAAGCCGCCTGCGTTAGCTTTCCGGCATGGCAGCACATACGACGACGAGCGGGTTCGGTGGCGTTGCGCGGGCGGCTCGCCTGGGCGGAGCGCTGCTCGATCTGGCGCTGCCGGCAAGCTGCGCCGGCTGCGCGGTCGAGGGAACCGTTCTCTGTCCGCGATGCCGGCGCGCCCTGGATGTTCGACTGGCGTTGCCGCCGGGCGTGCCGCTGGGCCTGCCAGCAGCCATGCCGATGCCGCTGGCGCAGCTCGAGTGGTGCGCGCCATTCTCGGGCGTGATCCGAGTGGCGTTGCACCGGCTCAAATACTCCGGGGAGCGGCGGCTGGCCGCGCCACTGGCGGACGCGATGGCAGCTCGCTGGGAAGCGGCCGGTGTCGGCGGGGAGATGCTCGTCCCAGTTCCGGTGCACGCCGAGCGGGCCAGGAGGCGCGGCTACGATCAGGCGTTCCTGCTGGCGTCAGCCGTCTCGGACCGGCTCCACATTCCGTGGCAGGCGTCACTCGAGCGGACGCGCCACACCACTCCCCAGTTCGAGCTGGGCCGCCGGGCCCGACGCGCCAACGTCAGCGGGGCCTTCGAAATCCGGCCCGGCGCGGGTCCTGCAGTGAAGGGCAGATGGCCGATTCTCGTCGACGATGTCGTCACAACGGGCTCGACGCTGGTCGCCTGCGCCCAGACGCTATACGACGCCGGGGCAATCGCGGTCTCGGCTCTGACGGTGGCGAGAGAGCGTTGAACCGACGGGAGCGACAACGACCGAGGGCCGGCGGCGGCACCTATACTGGCCGCGTGGTTGCGGCTCTTCGAGATGCGCGCCCGAGTCGGCCGAAGGTCGACGCAACGCGCCAGTTGCTTTGCGGAGGTATGCCGTGAGGACGATCGTCAAGGGCAAGAACATCGACGTCCCGGATTCCGTGAGGCTGTATGCCGAGCGAAAGATGCGCCGGCTGGAGCGCTTCCTGGACGATCGATCGGAAGCCGTGGTCGAGCTTTCGACCGAGCAGCACCGCAGCAGCACGGACTCGCAGATCGTGGAGCTGACTCTCGTCGTCGACGGCCAGCCGCTGCGCAGCCACGCCGCGGGTCCAACCTACCAGGCCTGCCTCGACATCGTGATCGACCGCATCGAGCGCCAGGCGGTCGATTTCCGCGAGAAGCCCAGGGGCAAGGCTCGACCGGATGCCGGCATGGGCAAGCGGATCGTGGACGATGGCGAGCCGACCCTTTCGGACAAGGCTGCTGCCGCCGCGGAAACGGAGAGTCCCGATGAGGTGGCTCGTCGCTCGCGCATCGTCAAGACCAAGCGCTTCGCCATCGAGCCGATGTTCGAGGAGGACGCAGTCGCCAGGATGGAAGAGCTCGGACACGTCTTCTTCCTCTTCGTCAACGCCGAGACGGAGCGGCTGTGCGTCCTGTACAAGCGCAACGGGGGCGATTACGGGCTGATCGAGCCGATCATCGCCGGCGAGTACACACCCGGCCGAAACGGCCACAAGGCGGGCTGACGACCATCGACCGACGTCGCGCCATGAGGGGCAGGATCTCGTGACAGCCGAGCAACCTGAGCTCCGCCGGCGGGTGGAGTTGCCCGGTGGCCGCCGGGCGGGACCTCATCTGCCCATGGGAGGCGGCCTCCTGAAGGTCGCCGAACGCGCCGGCGAGATCGGCGCCTCGGCGCTGCAGATATTCAGCGACAACCCGACCGCGTGGCGGCGGCGACCCGAGCCACCGCCCGAAGCACCGGCTTTTCGCCAGCGTCTGGCCGAGCTCGACATCGGGCCGCTCGCGATCCACGCCGCGTACCTGGTGAACCTGGCGGGGCCCGACGAGATCCTTTTCGACCGTTCCGTCGACGTTCTGCGCCACGAGCTGGTGCACGCCCCGGCTTTTGGGGCGCGATTCATCAACGTTCATGCCGGCTCGCATCGCGGCGCCGGCGTTGAGGCTGGCGTCGCCCGACTGGTCGACGGCCTATCGCGGGCCCTGGCGGAGGCCCCGGACGGTCCGGGCGCGCCGCTGGTGGCCGTCGAGAACTCATCCGGCGGCGGCGACAGCATCGGCGTCAACGTCGAGCAGCTGGCTGCGGTGCTCGAGTTGGCCACCGCGCACGGCCTTGACGGGCGCATCGGCTTCTGCCTGGACACAGCTCACCTGTGGGGCGCCGGCTACGACATTTCCGACCCGGCCGTGATCGACGGCGTGCTGGCCGAATTCGACCGCCTGCTCGGGCTCGATCGGCTGTGGATGATCCACCTCAACGACACCTCGTCGGGACTCGGATCGAGGCACGATCGCCACGAGCACCTGGGCGAAGGGTGGATCGGTCCGCTGGGAATGGCGCACCTGCTCCGACATCCGGCCCTGGACCACGTGGCCTTCTACCTGGAGACACCCGGAATGGAGGAGGGCTTCGACGCGATCAACATGGCCCGGGTCGGCGATCTCGTCGCGGGCAGGCCGCTCACGCCCGGCCCCCTGCCCAGACCGGGGACCGGCCCCGGGCCCACGCCGCAGGCCGGGCCCACTGCAGAGACGCCAGCGCAAGCGGGGGGTCGGGCGGGGGCATGAGCGGGCTCGTGGGTCCGAGGTCCGTGCTCGCGCGCTGCGTCGCCGGCGTGAGCGCTCGCCTGGGAGTGCAGGTCCGCGAGCTCGGCTGCCTGGCCGCCATCCTCGCCGCGGCCGCCGCAACGCGCCTCGCCAACCTGCCGGCCCGAGGCGGCTGGGACGCCGACCAGGGCACCGAGATGCTGGCGCTGCGGAACGCGATCAATGGCGGCGGTCTGCCGACTTTCGGGCCTCTGGCGATCAGCGTCGGCGGCAACTTCCACCACGGCGCCCTGTATTACGACCTGCTCCTCCCGGCGATGTGGATCGGCAGCGGCGACCCGACGTTCGTCGTGGCGGAGATCGCGCTCCTGAGCCTGCTGGTCGTGCCGATCGTGTGGTGGATCGCGCGCTCGGTCAGTGGAGTCGCGGCGGGCTTGATGGCGGCCGTCCTGGCGGCGATCTCGGCCAGCCTGATCGGCTACGCCACCTTCATGTGGAATCCCACCCTGGTCGAGCCTGCGGCGGCCGTGGCGTTCCTGGGCGCCTGGGAGGCGTGGCGAACCGCTCGGCCCCAGTGGTGGCTCGTGGCGGCCGCAGGGAGCGCCGTGGCGATGCAGTCGCACGTTGCCGCCGGCGTGATCGTGGTTCCGATGGCGGCCGCTTTCCTGGCCGCTTTCCGGCGCGCCCCCGCGGGCCGCCGGCGCCGTGTCGCGGCCTGGGGGGCGGCGGCCGTGGCCCTGGTCGTGGTCTCGTACCTGCCGCTGATCGTGTACGAGCTGGGTCACGACTTCTCCGAGACGCGGGGCATGATCGGCTACTTCACCGGTCCGGATTCCACGCCCGCCCGCGACCCGCTGACGCGGCTCATCTTCAGCACAATTCGCATCCTGGCCTGGCCGCTCACCCGATGGCCGATGGTGGATCTGGTGCCGGCCTTCCTGCCGTCTGTGGCGGTCGCCGCGACGCTGGCGCTGACGTTCATCTGGCGATTGGTGAAGACGGGCGCGCCGGTCAGGGTCACGGCGACGGACGCGCCGGCGGAGACGCCCGACCGCGCAGCCGGCGCGGCCCAGCGCGCCTCCGCCGAGGAATACGAGGGTCTTCGTTTCGTGGGCGGATTGCTGTTGCTCATCGTCCTGACCCTCGGACTGGGCCTCAAGGCCGTCTCGGAGGTCCAGGAGCTGCCCACGGAGCAGTACCACGTCGTAGCCGACCCGCTCGTGCTCGTGGCCACCGGCCTCGCGCTGGCGGCCATCTGGCGGGCGGCCGGCAGCGGCCTGGCGAGGCAGATCGGACGGGTCGCCGCCCTCGTGGCGCTGGCGGGGCTGGTCGCCTGGAACGTCGGCCACTGGCCGCCGCTCACATCGCCGGACGGCGGCTGGCCCGCGGCCCAGGCCGCGGCAACGAGGATCGAGCGCACCGCCGCAGGAGCCCCGATCGCGCTTGTCCCGCTGTTCGAAGAGAAGGGCGCCGACGCCTACGCCTACCCGCTGGAGCGCGATCACGCTACCCTGGTGGCGGTCGACCGAGCCGGCGTCGTGGTCGTCCTGTGCGACACCTTCTGGCTCCAGGGCTGCGGCGGCCAGGCCGAGGCGGCGTGGCTCGCCAACCAGCCCGGCGGGCTGATGCAGGTGGACCGATTCGCGGCCGCGCCGGACAGGATCATGACCGTCTACCGTCGATCACCGTGAGGGACAGTTGGGACAAGCGGACGCTGCACCGGGCATGAGCGAGACCGCGCGTCCGGACCCACCCGGCTCGACCGACTCGCCGGCCCGACTGGCCGCGCCGGACCTGGTCCGGCCACAGGAGGCGCCCGCGCCCGCCGCCCCGGCTCGGAGCATCAGGGCCCGCATCGGCTCCAATGCCCGCGAGGCGGCATGCCTGGCCGCGATCTTCCTGCTGGCCGCCGCGGACAGGCTCGTGAATCTGCCTGGGCGCGGGATCTGGGATTCGGACCAGGGCACGGAGATGGGCGCCATTTGGAACGCGGTCGTGACGCGCCAGCTGCCGACCTTTGGATCCCGGCCTACAGCATCGGGGGCACGTTCCACCACGGGGCTTTCTTCTACGACCTCATGATCCCGGCGGCATGGCTGGGCAACGGCAATCCCACGGTCGTGGTCTTCGCCATCGCGCTCTTCGGCATCGCGGTCGTGCCGATGGTCTGGTGGACCGCCCGTTCGATCGGCGGCATGCCCGCGGGGCTCGCGGCCGCCCTGCTGGCCGCCGTTTCGCCGAGCCTGATCGACTACTCCACATTCCTGTGGAACCCCGCTCTAGTTGAGACGGGCACTGCGCTCGCCTGCCTGGGTGCCTGGCAGGCGTGGCGGACGCGGCAGCCGCGCTGGTGGGTGGTCGCCGCGGCCGGGACCGCTCTGGCTTCGCAGTCACACCTCACCGGCCTGGTCCTGATTCTCCCCATGGCCGCGCTATTCGCCCTGGCCCTGCGACGCGGTCCTTCCGGGCAGAGGCGCCGCCTCCTGGGTTTGTAGGGGCTCGCCGGCGCCGGCGTCTTTGTCCTGACATGGTTGCCGTTGATCGTCTACGAGCTGGGCCACAACTTCAGCGAGACCAGGGTCATCCTCGCCTTCAACCAGCCGGACCCACCGGCAGCCGGTCCTCTGGTCCAGGTCGCCTTCGGGGCCATGCGGATCGTCGCGTGGCCGCTGATGCACTGGCCTCTGGACGATTTTCAGTCGGGCGCAGTTCTGGCGTTCGTCGCCTCCGTGGCCGTCGTCCTGGGTTTCGTCTGGCGCGTGGCCTGGGCTTTCGAACACGGCCGGCCTGGAGCGACCTCCGCCGCCGGCGACGAGCCCGACTACGAGCGCCAGGGCCTTCTCTTCGTCGGCGGGTCGTTGCTGATCATCGTCCTGGTGCTCAGCCTGGGCATCAAGGAGATCTCCCAGGTCGGGTCGGTGAACCAGGAGCAGTACCACTGCGTCGCCGATGTGCTGGTCATCCTTGGCGCGGCCCTGGTCGTGGGCGGGCTGTGGCGGACGGCCGGGGCCGGGCGGGCCGGGCTCGGTCGCTTGCTGGCGGTGGTGCTGCTGGCGGGCTTGACGGCCCTGGGCGTGAGCCACTGGCCGCCCCTCACCGCCCCGGATGGCGGCTGGCCCGCGGCCCAGGCGGCGGCCGACAGGCTGCGCACCGACGCGGCCGGAGGGTCGATCGCCCTCGTGAACCTGCCCACATTCAAGCAGGCCGATGCCTATGGCTACCCTCTCACCCTGGATGGGGTCCTGTGGGCGGCGCCGGATAGCGCGGCCACCGTCGTGATCCTGTGCGATTCGGGCTGG
>Ga0182011_10001750_pt1 | contig 18879 bp, 18 predicted proteins | sample 711E1DmetaG_FD_120481 | JGI IMG/M metagenome (GOLD analysis project Ga0182011, IMG submission 120481) | Permafrost microbial communities from Stordalen Mire, Sweden - 711E1D metaG | ecosystem: Environmental > Terrestrial > Soil > Wetlands > Permafrost | place: Sweden: Stordalen | collected... | reverse complement strand
GGCGGAGCGATTCGAACGCTCGGCCTCCTGAACCCCATTCAGGTGCGCTACCAGGCTGCGCCACGCCCCGACGCCAGACAGGATACCAGACGCGGGAATGGGCACCTGAGCGGCCGGTCGATGGGCACCTGAGCGGTGGTTGCGCGGCTATCCGCGCGACCACTTCTCGCCGGCCGTCGAGGAGCTATCCGCTGCGCGGGTTGCGGCGACCACCGGGGGTGCGCTTGGACCCGCTCGTCCCCTTGCGCGGGGGCGACTTCGTCGCGGTGGAGCGCGAGCCGGTCCGGTCCGGGCCGGAAGCTCGAGGCCTCGATGCGCCGCTGCCCGGTCTGCCCCGACGCTCGGATTGCGGTGCCCGCCCACTCGCTCGTTCGCGGAATACCAGGCGGATGGGCGTGCCGTCGAAGCCGAACTCGGCCCGGATCTGGTTCTCGAGGAAGCGCTTGTAGCTGAAGTGCACCTGGGCGGCGTGACGGGCGAAGAAGACGAACGTGGGCGGCGCCACCGCGACCTGCGTGGCGTAGAAGATCTTCGGCGGGCCGAGCTTCCCGGCCGGAGGGGCCTGGCGCAAGGACGCGGCCCGGATGACCCGATTCAGCTCCGGCGTCGGGATGCGCTTCCGACGCTCGCCCCACACGTCCACCGCCAGCTCGAGAACCCGCCCGACACGCTGTCCAGTCTTGGCGCTGATCGAGACGAACGGCGCGAAATCGAGGAACGGCACCTCGCCGCGCATCGAGTTGACGTACTCGTCGAAGCTGCGGTCCGTCTTCTCGGCGAGGATGTCCCACTTGTTGAGGGCGATGACCAGGCCGCGCCCCTCCTCGGCGACGAAACCGGCGACGTGGGCGTCCTGGGCCGTGAGCCCTTCGAACGCGTCGATGACGAGCACGGCCACGTCGGCCCGTTCGACGGCCTTGAGGGCTCGCAGCGTCGAGTAGCGCTCGGCGGCCTGGCCGCCGGCCACTTTCCCGGGCCGCTTGATGCCGGCCGTGTCGATGATGACGATGTCGCTCCGGCCCCAGGTCAGGTGGGTGTCGATGGCGTCGCGCGTGGTGCCGGGAATGTCGCTGACGATGGCCCGATCCTCGCCCAGCAGCGCATTGAGCAGGCTCGACTTGCCCACGTTGGGGCGGCCGACAAGGGCGATAGAGACGGTCTGCTCCTCATCGTCCATTGCGATCGGCAGGTCCTCGCCGCCCTCCGCGGCAAGCTCGACCGCGTCCTCGTCTCCGTCCAGGATGTGCGAGAGTCGTCCGGCGGCCATGTCGCGTGCCCACTCGTCCGCCTCGACCGCTCGTCGCTTGCGAGCGATCTCCTGCTCGCTCTCCGGCGGCAGGCCCCAGACGATCGCGTCCAGCAGGTCGGCAACGCCGCGTCCGTGAGCGGCGCTGATCGGGTACGTCTCTTCCCAGCCGAGCGAGTAGAACTCGGCCGCCTCGAGTTCGCGCTTGTCGTTGTCCGACTTGTTGGCAGCGACCAGGACCGGCGCCTTCGCCGTCCGCAGGAGATCCGCGGCCTCGAGGTCGGCGGGCGTAAGTCCGGCGATCGAGTCGACGACGAGGACGATCAGGTCGGCCTCGCGGATGGCGAGCCGGGCCTGCACCTGGACCTTCTCCTCGATGGGATCGCCGGGGTGGATCTCGAGGCCACCGGTGTCCACCACGATGAAGCGCCGGCCGTTCCACTCGGCGTCGCCGTAGATGCGGTCGCGTGTCGTGCGAGCACGATCCTCGACGATGGCCGTGCGGTGGCCGACGATGCGGTTGAACAGAGTGCTCTTGCCGACGTTCGGACGTCCGACGATGGCAACGATGGGAAGTGGTATCACCGGTGGATTATGGGCCATCGCGCCTGCGCCGCCGCTGGCCGGCCCGTGGCGGTCAGCCCGACCGGCGCCGGAGACGATTACAGGTCCAGATGAGTCGCCGATGATCGATCGGGTCCAGGCTTGTGGATGTGGACCAACAACGGTTCGGCCGATCCATTCGGGCGCTGCGTCATCGACTCGGGTGGCGGCAAGCCGATCTGGCACTTCGATGTGGGATGTCGCAGGCGGCCGTGTCTCGTGTTGAACGTGGCGTCCTGGCCGGCGGGTCTTTCGGCGACGTGGAGAGGATGGTCGTCGCCCTAGGAGGCGAGCTCGACGTTCGAGTCCGCTGGCGCGGCGAGGAGCTCGATCGGCTGCTCGACAAGACGCACGCCGCAATCGGGGAGGCGTTGGTCCGAATCCTGACCGGCTTTGGGTGGGAGTGCGCGATTGAGGTCACGTTCGCCATCAGAGGTGAGCAAGGTGCGGTTGACCTGCTGGCCTGGCATCCGCCGTCGGGTCGGCTATTGATCATCGAGAACAAGTCGGTCGTGCCCGACATGCAAAGGATGCTGAGCTCTCTCGATCGCAAGGCTCGATTGGGACGCGAGATCGCTGCTGGGCGTGGCTGGCGCGCGACCGGAGTGGCGAGAGCGATCGTGCTGACCGGGACGGCGGCCAACCGCGCCAGGGCGAAGCGGTTCGGCGCCACACTTGCGGCAGTCCTGCCGCAGGACGGGCGTGCTCTCCGGCGATGGCTCGGTGAGCCCGGTGGTCCGAACCCGGCCGCGCTGTGGTTCCTCACAGATAGCCAGGTGATGACTGCTATCAAGCGGCGGCGGGTCCGGCGGGCATCGATCGCGGCACCCGAGAGTGGCCCGAAGGGTCCTGTGAGCGTGGGCGAGGGCTCGCCGGAGCGATCCTCGAGGGCTCCGAACTCGGAGGCGGGCCGCGGAGTTCGATAGTAGTCGTGGGATGGCTAGACCAGACCTCGGCGGTCGATCCGGCGCGATACCAGTCACGGGATGGCTAAACCAGACCTCGGCGTTGGCGCCCGCGGCACACCAGTCACCTGATGGCTACTTCGCACTCGCCGTCCTGACCCGTTCGGGACGCCCGGCAGGACGCAGTTCTGGACTGAAGAGAGACTGCCGAATCGACCCTACCCCGCCACTATCTCCGGCAGCGAAGTCGTGCGGCCGGCCGGCGTGGCAGCCGCCGCAAGGGCGGCCGTGGCCAGCTCCTCGGCCCTGGACGCGGCCTCAGGTGTGCCGGCCAGCCGGAGGATTCGCTCCGCCACGCACCGCAGGTCCTCGATCGGCGTGGAGGTTCCGCCTGTGACACCGACCACATCGACGCCGGCGAAGACGTCGGGATCGACGAGGTCAGCCTCGGATTCGATCTGGACCGCACGCGTTCCCACGATCCCGCACAGCCGCGTGAGCTCCTTCGTGTTGGCGCTCGATCGACCCCCAACGACGATCATCAGATCGACCCCTCGGGCGGCTTCGATCGTGTCGTCCTGGCGCCGGATCGTGACCGGGCAAACGGTGTTTACGATCTTCAACTCATGGCACCGGCCGACCATGAACGCGGCCAGCTTCTCGAACTTCCACGGTGGCTGGGTGCTCTGGCTCAGCAGCGCCATCTTCTTGCGGCGCGGGATCTGCTCCCAGTCCTCCTCGTCGTCGACTACGAGCGCATCCGGGGCGAAACCCAGCAGGCCCACGATCTCCGGATGGCGCGGCGTCCCGAGCAGAACTATCGAATACCCCTCCTCGACCAGGCGTGTGATCTCGCGTTGCTCCTGGATCACCCATGTGCAAGTTCCGTCGATGACGTCGAGGCCGCGGGTCTCGGCTCGAGCCAGCACCTCCGGGCGGACGCCGTGGGCTCGAATCACTACGGCGGTACCCTCCATGACCTGGTCCAGCGAGTCCACGGTTTCGATCCCCTGGGCCTGCAGCTGGGCGATCACTCCCTCGTTGTGGACGACCTGGCCGAGCGTATGCGTCCGCTTGCCCGATGCCGCCGCTTCCTTCGCCCTGTCGATTGCCTCGCGCACTCCATAGCAGAACCCCGTGCGCCGCGCGATCCGGACCTCTCGAACGTTACCCATTGCGCTTAAGTATCCCACGAGAGGCGGCCACTACCGTCCCGCCGCCCCCGGAGTCTCAGCGTAGACGCCGCGTTGCTCGGGCGGGAGGAGTGCGGCGAGGTGGGCCATCATCTCGGTCGTAGCCAGCCGTAGCGACTCGCGGCGGTCGACGCCCTGCGGCATCGACAACGTGAACGTCTCCCCTACCCTGACCGTCATCCGCCGCCCCGGACGGGGCAGCTTGCCCTTCGGCCAGAAACGCTGCGAACCGATGATTGCGATCGGCAGGATAGGCGCGCCGCTTCGGATGGCCAGAACGGTCGCCCCTTCTTTGGCCACCTGAAGGGTGCCGTCCGGCGAGCGGGTACCCTCAGGGAAGATGGTGAGCGGCCGTCCCTCATCGAGCACGGACCTGGCCAGCTTGAAGGCGTCCAGATCTCCCGCGCCTCGCCGAACTCCAATCACTCCGTTCTGGCGCATGCCCCAACCGAACACGGGCCAGCTCATTGCCTCTTCCTTGCCGAGCCAGACCATGGCCCGTCCCATCGCCGGAATGATGTAGGCGATGAACAGCATTCCGTCCACGTTGGAGCAATGGTTGGCGATGACCAGAACCGGGCCGGATTCGGGCATGTTCTCCAGCCCCTCCAGCTGGACTCGCGTAACGCAGGCCGCAGCCGCACGCAGGATGGCGCCGCTGAACCGCGGCCAGAAGGGGAGCTTTCTACGCGCCATGGGGCCCTCCGGGGGCGGCGGCGACTGCCTGGATCACGGCCTCTACGGTCTCCTCGAAACTCAGGGCGTCGGTATCGATGACGACGGCGTCCGGGGCGGCTCGAAGCGGGGCGATCTCGCGAGTGGAATCGATCGAGTCGCGGCGGCGCAGCTCCTGGAGTATCCGGTCCGCCTCTTGCTCGCCGGTCGTTCCGCGCTGGATGGCGCGCCGTCGGGCCCGCTCCTCGGCCGATGCGTTCAGGTAGATCTTCACGTCCGCATCGGGCAGTATCACCGTCCCGATGTCTCGACCGACCATGATGATCCCGCCCCGGTCGGCCAGGGTCCGCTGTCGGGTCACGAGCGCGGTGCGTAGCTCGGGCACCTTCGAGTAATCCGACACGGCTCGATCCACGGCCGCACCGGCGACCTCCACGGTGACGTCGCGGCCGACGGCCCGTACGTGGCGCAGCCGCCCGTCAGAGTCCGCGACGAGCGTTACTTCATCGGCGAGTGGCACGAGACCGGCGACGTCGGTTGGGGCGACTCCACGTTCCAGCGCCAGCCAGGCCACGGCCCGATACAGAAGCCCGGTGTCGCAGAAGCGGAAGCGCAGACGCTTCGCCGCTTCGGCGCCGACAGTGCTCTTGCCGCTGGAGCTGGGGCCGTCGATGGCGACAACCCGTGGCCGGGCACCGCCGCGGGATCCATCGAGTCCGTGATCGTGGCTGGGATCGCTGAAGGGCTCAGTCGTCACGACTCGCAGGATACCGTGGCCGGGCGGCCGGCACGATACCGCCAGACGCAGGTTGCCGCCTCTCGATGGCGCCGCACGACAGCGCCGCTCCACCACGGCCCGCCGACGCGCGCGGGACTATGGCTCCAGAGGTTCGCCCGCCGTGGAGTCTGGGGTCGAGCCGGTAGACCTCCCGGCTATTGCCGGCCGAGTAGTCGTGCTCGCTCGCGCGCACGAGGCCAGCAGAGTGACCTCCTGGTGGGTCAGACGACGAGCCTCTCCGGCGCGAAGGTCGGTTAGCTTCAGTGTCCCCACCCTGACGCGGACCAGACGCCGGACCGGCATCCCGACTGCATCGAACATCCGCCGAATCTGCCGCTTCCAGCCCTGCGCCAGTACCACTCGATACCAGCGCAGTTCCGGGTGCGGCGGCTCGAGAAGGAGCACGAGGTTTCGGAGTTGGGCGGGAGTCACGTCGTCCAGGTGGTCTATCCGGGCCAGGCCCTCCTCGAGTTCGATGCCGGTCCGGAGCTCGATCTTCTGGGCCTTTGTCACCGACCGGTCAAGTCCGACGAAGTACTCGCGCTCCACTCCATAGCGCGGGTGGAGCAGCAGGTCGGCCCAGGTACCGTCGTCGGTGAATAGGAGCAGGCCCTCGGACTCCTCGTCGAGGCGCCCGACCGGGTACAGGCGGGCAGTTCGTCGAGCGTCCGGCGGCAGGAGTTGCATGACGGTTCGCTCGGCATGCCGGTCACGCACCGTGGAGACCACGCCCGCCGGCTTGTTCAGAGCCCAGTAGGATCGCTGGCCAGCGGCTGCCGGCAGCGGCTTGCCGTCCACTTCCACGCGCTGAGTGGCAGGATCCACCTGCTCGCCGATGATCGCGGGCCGTCCGTCCACCCGGACGCGACCCGCCCGCACCAGGTCCTCTCCGCCACGGCGTGAGGCGATGCCGGCGTTTGCGATGGCCTTCTGGATCCGCTCGCGGGCCATCAGTTTCCCTCCGCGAGGCCCTCGTCGGCTTTCGCACGACCGGTGGTCCCGTCGTCATTGCCGGCTTCGGCGAACAACCGCTCGGCCACCGGAGCTTCCAGCGGCGGCAGCTGGTCGAGGCTGGTCAGGCCGAACCGCTCCAGGAAGTCGAAACCCGTCCCGAACAGTGCCGGCCGGCCGGGTGCCTCCGACCGGCCCAGCTCTACGACCAGACGCCGATGCAGCAGTGTGCGGAGCGTGTACTCCGAGTCCACGCCCCTGATCCGCTCGATCGTGGCCCGGGTGCATGGTTGGCGATAAGCCACGATGGCCAGGGTCTCGAGCGACGGCGTCGACAGCCGCGGCGCATCAGCGCCTACGTAGCGGGCTATCAGGCGCCCCGCGTCTGGGGACGTGGCGAGTTCGACGCGCTCGCCCGACTCGACCAGCCTGATGCCGCGCTCCGCCAGGCTGACCTGCAGGTCGCCGATCCTTGCGTCGACGGTCTCCCGGTCCACTCCGGCGAGGCCGGCGATCTCGGCTCGTGCAAGCGGCCGCTCGGCCACGAAGAGCAACCCCTCCAGCTGCGCCTCGGTAAGCTCTCCCGGAGCCGGGTCGGCAGGAGAGACGCCCGACGTGGCAGCGCCGCTGCCGGGTGGCGTTGCCACATCGGCTACGGACGACTTCTCGGTATCTGCGCTCAAGCGAAGGACTCCAGGCTCTCGTCTATCTCGGCGCCGCTGTTCGTGCTCTCGGCCATGCGGCGGGCAATGATGGGCCCCCAGGGCTCCGCCTGCTCGATCGTGATCTCACGCCGCTTCGCCAGCTCCAGCATTGCCAGGAAGGTAACAGCCACGACGACTCGATCACGGATGCCGCCCAGCAGTTCCTGGAGAACCACCGCGTCCGTGCCGCGCAGGGCCGCCCGAATCACTGCCGTCCTCTCCGCGAGGGTGATGACCCTCGTCATGATCTCGGCTGGCGGTGGCGTAACCGGCACGACCGTCGCCAGGCGCCCCAGCGCTCGGGTCAGGACGGCGGGCGGCAGAGGCGGCCGTTCCGGAGGCCTCGCCCCGGCCCGGCCCGCGCTTGCCGCGACTTCTGCGTCCCGCCGGAAGAGGCGGCGGATGTCGAGCCGGTCACCCAGGGCCAGGCCCGCGTCGCGGAAGCGGCGGTATTCGAGCAGCCTGGCCCGAAGCTCGGCCTCCGGATCCGGCTCGTCGTCCAGCGGAATCGCCGCCATCTTGGGGGGGCGTGGCAGGATGGCCCGACTCTTGATCAGGATCAACTGCGCGGCCACGGCCACGAAGGCCGACACGTTGCCGAGCCGGTCGCCTTCCAGCGTCGCCAGCGCATCCAGGTAAGCCTCGGCAAGTCCGCCCAGCGGCACGGACAGCACGTCGAGCTGGCGCGCCTCGATCAGAGCGAGCAGAAGCGCCAGCGGCCCATCGAAGTCCTCGAGCCGGACATGGGTCACGCTCTCGGCCACCCCTGCGTCGAAGCCGACCTCGGCTGCGGCTCCCGGCCTCGGCATCGCGCCGGCTCGCCCATTTGAAGGCCCGGTCGGGGCAATGAGTGTCATCAGTTGGCCTCGTCGGCAGCGAGCAGAAGCCGTCCGGCGTCGTCCGTGGGTCTCTCCTGGTTTCCTATCAGTTCGATGGTATGCGCGCTGCAACCCGCCCCCGCGGCCAGCGCCGCCGAACGCTCCGCATGGTCGCGCAACAGGGCCAGTCCCGTCGCGAAGGTTGGCATGTGGCCGGCACCCCGAAGCATCCAGGCTCCGTGGCGCTGCCCCAGCGACCAGGCCACGCGGTGGACCAGTCGCACCCGGCGACCCTTGCCGCAGTCGTGCAGAAGCCCGGCCACGAGAAGGTCCACGTCCGTAGCGCCTGACCGCCGCAGGTCGGCGACGACGTCAAGGCCGTGGCGCCGGTCGCCAGCCGGCATCGCGTCGAAGAGCGCCACCTGCGCCGGGTTCAGCCACGAGGCCAGCTCCGAACGCTCCGCGACGGAGACGCCGGCGTGGAGATAGGTCCACGTGCGATGGATCTTCGCGGACCACCAACCTCTTGCCAACGGCGCTAGGCCACGAGGATCGGCACGCCGGCGAGGAAGTTCACGATCGGGACCAGCACCGGGCCGATGAACTGACCCGCGAAGAGCACGATGACGATCAACAGGATCATCCCGTACTGGTTCATGGTGTTACGGAGATCGTGGGCGGTCCGCGGGTCCAGGAAGTCGAACAGGACATGCGAGCCGTCCAGTGGCGGGATCGGGATCAGGTTGAACACCATCAGCAGTACGTTCAGCTCGATGCCGGTGAAGAACACGAGCTGAAGCATGTTGATGGGCGAGGTGTTATCCGGCCAGATCGCTTGAGTGGCCCACAGGACGCGAAAAGCGATGGCGAAGATGGCAGCCAGGGCCAGGTTCGAGAGAGGACCGGCTGCCGCGACCATGGAATCGGCGTGCCGGCCGCGAAGGTTGTACGGGTTCACCGGCGTCGGCTTGGCCCAGCCGAACCCGACGGGAGAGCTGCCCACGGCGCTCAGCAGCACGGTCACCACCAGCAGCGTCCCGCCGACCGGATCGAAGTGCTTGAACGGATCGAGGGTGATGCGTCCGAAAAGCTTGGCGGTGCCATCGCCGAGCTTCCAGGCCACGAAGGCATGCGCGCACTCGTGAACGGGCCCGCATATCGCCAGGAACAGGACAATCCATATGACCGCCTGAGCCAGATGTTCCGAAGTCAACGCGACCCTCGATTCTTCGGCCTGCGGATTGGGCGGACGCCGCGGCTAGCGTGGCGCCCGTCCATCGCCATCAACTAGAGGCGGCCGAGCAGCTCGGCCTTCTTCTGCTCGTACTCGGCCGGGGTGATGGCACCCTTGTCGCGGAGGTCCGCCAGCTTCGACAGAGTGGCGGTCACGTCGTCGGAGTTCGATCCCTTTGCCGGACCGGTCGAGGCCGGGGCCGCAACCGCGGCCGGGGCCGGACTGCCCATGGCCCCGCGATAGCCGTCTTCCAGGCTGTTCTTGGCGTTGAGCATCTCCTTCTTGAAGTCGACTACGTGCGCCAGCATCTGGTAGCGGTCTATGGCGTCGTCGTTGGCGGTCAGGATTTCCAGGTCGCCGTAGTGGAAGATGCGGGCCCAGATGCCCTGCTTGAGAACCGCGTCGTTGATCTTGTCCAGCGAGCTGTCGCCGCTCTTCTTGTCGAACAGGCCTTCGACCTTGAGGACGCGACGAGTGGTGATGATGTACTGCTCGGCGCGCCAGGAAGCGTAGATGATGCCGATCCAGACCAGGCCGACCAGGAGCAGCACCACCGTGATTGCCGCCAGCACCGTCTCGACGATGCCTGAGAAATGGACCGTAACGAGGAGCAGCAGCAACCCGACCAGGACCAGCACGATCGGCCTGAGCGCGTCAGAAACCGGCGCAAGCCAGTGCTGCCTGCCCTCGTACAGGATCCGCTCGTCCTTTGCCAGCAACGATTCCGCGTAGCTCATCCTCATCTCCTTTGGCGCCCGTCCACCTGCGGGCATCTCCAATTTCGTCAAGCCCGTGGATGGGCACGAGCATATACGTCTTTGATCCGTTCGCCAGTCAGATGTGTGTACAACTGTGTCGTGTTGATGCTCGCATGTCCAAGCAACTCTTGAACGACGCGCAGGTCGGCTCCGCCCTCCAGGAGGTGCGTCGCAAACGAGTGGCGCAGGGTGTGGGGGCTGATCCCGTCTTTGAGACCGGCCGACCGGGCTGCTGCGACCGCCATCTCCCAGGCACGCCGCCTGTCCAGTCGGTCGCCACGGACCGAAAGGAACAGCGGGCCGCCATGCCGGCCGTCACCGTGCCGGGTTTCGCCGCGAGAGGTTTCCCCGCGCTGCGTTTCGCCGGGCGACTTGCCAGGCCAGCCCGGCCGAACCTCCGTAACGTAGCGGCGTAGCCAGACGATGGCCACCTCGCCCACCGGTACCTGACGCTCGCGGTCGCCCTTGCCGACGACCCGCACGAGTCCTTCGTCGAGGTCGATGTTGTCGCGGTCCAGGCCGACAGCCTCGGAGATGCGCAGGCCCGAGGCATAGAGCAACTCGAGTAGAGCCCGGTCTCGAATGCCGGCCGGCGAGTTGTCCCCTCGCTGCTCGAGCAGCCGCTCCACCTCATCCACCGTCAGGACCTCCGGAAGCAGGCGCGTCTGGCGGGGCAGATCGAAACGCTCCGCCAGGTCCGTCTCGATCAGGCCCTCCGCGTAGCAGAAGCGGTAGAAGCCCCGAATCGAGGCCGCGCGACGCCGGAGAGTCGTAGGCCGGAGCGAAGTGCGGCGGCCGCGGCCGGGTGACCCGAGCACGCTCAGGTAGTGGACCGGGGTCTCGACCGAGGTGTCCCAGGCCGCCGCGGCGCCGCGACTGGCCGCGAAGTCGAGCAAGTCCGCCCGGTAGGCACTCAGCGTAGCCTCGGCCAGGCCGCGCTCCACGCGAAGATGCATCAGGAAGTCCTCGATCGCCGTCGCGAGACGGTCCGGGCCATTCGCAGGTCCCTGCGCCGATCCCTCCGCAACGACGCCGGCCACGTCACCCTCTCCGGGCCGTCTGCCGCCAGGCCGCCGCCCGCTCCATCAGCTCCTCCGCGCTGGCGCGGGCCGCAGCCCCGCCTTCGGCGCCGGCCAGCATCTGCGCCAGCTCGCCGATGCGCTCCGGGCCCTCGATGCGCCGCACATCCGTTACGGTGCGGCCGTCTCGCTGATGTTTCTCGATGCGAAACTGCGCGTCGGCATAGGCGGCGATCTGGCCGAGATGAGTCACGCACAGGACCTGATGGGTCCTCGCCAGCTCCCACAGCGACCGACCGACCGGCTCGGCGCTGCGCCCCCCTATGCCCGTGTCGATTTCGTCGAAGACGAGAGTCGGCGTCTGGTCCGCTTCGGCCAGGATCTGCTTGATGGCCAGAGCCACTCGAGATAGCTCGCCGCCGGACGCGATCCTGGCCAGCGGCCGTGCCGGCTCACCCGGATTCGGGGCGATGAGGAAGGCCACCGCATCGACGCCCGTGCTGTCGAAGGCCACGCGCTCCCCGTCCAGTTCCACGGCCGGCTCCGATGGCCCCGCTGCGCGTCGGGTGACGGTCACGCTGAACATGGTCTGGCGGAAGCCAAGGCCGCCGAGGGCGCTCTCCACGGCCTCCGCGAGCCGCCCAGCGGCGGCGGCCCGGCCATGAGATAAGTCCGCGCCCGTCCGCGCCACTTCGGCCAGGAGACGGGCCGCTTCCGCCTGACGCAGCTCCCTCGACGCCTCCAGCGAGCGCAGCCGGTCCGCTTCGTCGGAAGCTTTCTCGCCATAGGCGATCACGGCCTCCTCGCTCTCGCCGTACTTGCGCTCGAGCGAGTAAATCAACGACAGCCGCTCCTCCATGGCCGCGATCGCGGAGAGGTCGTGTTCGACGCTATCGGCCAGGGCGCGGGCCTCGGCCCCGGCATCCTCCAGCTCCGCCGCGAGGCCCAGGAGTCGCTCAGCCACTGGTCCGTACCGCTCGTCCAGGCGGGCCAGATCGCGCGCTCGCTGAGCGGCGAGGGCCGTTGCCTCCCGGGCGCCGGTCCCCTCCCCGGCCAGGGTCTCGTAGATCTCCACGCTGCCGCGCGCGATCGCCTCCGCGTGCTGCGCCGCAGCGAGCTTCGCCCCGATCTCCGCGGCCTCGCCGATCCGCAGCTTGGCTGCCGCGATCTCGCCGGCCTGGTGCTCCTGCAGTTCCAGGCGCCGGGCCAGCTCGCGAGGATCGAGGGCAAGCTCGGCCAGGATCGCCTGGTTCGCCCGCCAGGCCTCCACGGCCTGAGCCACGGCCGCCCGGCCGCCTTCCAGACGACCGAACGCATCCAGCAGGACGCGCTGCCAGCGCTCGTCGAGCAAGCGCTGCTGGTCGTGCTGGCCGTGGATCTCGACGAGGCGGCCGGCCGTCTCGACCAACCGCGCCGCGGTGACTGCCTCGTCGTCTATGCGGGCCGTGGATCGGCCGGCGACGGAAACCTCACGAACGCATATGAGCGGTTCCGGCAGCCTATCGAAGAGAGCCTCGACCCGGGCAGTCTCCGAGCCATGACGCACGAGGGTCGTGTCGGCCCGGGCACCAACGGCGAGGCCGAGCGCGTCGATCAGCAGGCTCTTGCCGGCACCCGTTTCGCCCGTGAGAACGTTGAGGCCGGGCTCGAAGGTGATGCGCAGCCTCTCGATGAGGGCAAGGTCGCGAACGCTCAGCTCCGCCAGCCGGCCTGCGGCCATGGGTGTCGCGGCAGGCTCCGGTTCGGGCGCCACGGGCCCGGTCGCCGCAGATTGCGGCTCGGCCGCCACGGGCTCGGGCGCCGCAGGTTGCGGCTCGGGCGCCGCCCGGTCGGTCGTCCCTGCTTCGGCCGTGTCGGTCATGACGGCAGCAGCTCGGACTTCTGGCGCAGCAGATCCCAGAACGGCACCGCGCCCTTCGGTTCGATGAAATGGATCGGCCGGCTCATCTCACACACGGAAACGACGTCTCCGATCGCCAGGCGACGATCTTCGCGCCCGTCGACGCTCATGAGCACATCGTAGGCATCGATGATGCGACAGCGGACGGTATGGCGAGGGCTCACGACGACCGACCTGATCGCGGTGAGATAGCCGGCTATCGGCGTCACCACGATGTTCCGGCTCGATGGATCGACGATCGGACCGCCCGCCGAGAAGGAGTACCCGGTGGAGCCGGTCGGGCTGGAGATCACCAGTCCGTCGGCCGTGAACGTGGCCAGGTGCGACGGCCCGATCTCGACCTCGAGCCGACACACCCGCGCCAGAGAGCCCCGCGCGACGGCGATCTCGTTCAGAGCGAAGAAGGTCTCGCGCGCCTCGACGGCGCCACCCGAGTGGATCGTCGCCTCCAGGGCCATTCGATCCTCGATCACGAAATCGCCCGAAACCAGCTGGGCCAGGACCGCCTCGAGGCCGTGCGTCTCGACCTTGGAGAGGAAGCCGACCTTCCCCAGGTTGACGCCGAGAAGCGGAACGTCCACCTCGGCCACGGCCCGGGCGGCCCGCAGGAAGGTGCCGTCCCCTCCGAGGACCACCAGCGCGCCGGTGCCGGGAAGCTCGTCGACGAGCGCCCTGCACTCGCCGGCTGGGGCCGCCCAGTGAGATATGCCCCGCAGCTGACACCAGCCCTCGGCGCGCTCGCGCAGCTCGAGAGCAGCCTCCTTGGTTGGGTTGTAGGCGAAGCCGATGCGGTCCAGCTTCATGCCCCGGCCAGCTCCACGAACTTGCTCACCCACTCCTCCGAGAGTTGCCCCGGCTCCCCCTCCCGCGGCGCGAACCCTGCCGGGACCTCCAGGTCCAGGAAGAATTCGCGATTGCCCGCCGGTCCGGTGAGTGGCGAGGCAACGGCGTTGCGCAGCTTCAGGCCGATGCCGAGGGCGTAGCGAGCGACCGTCTCGAGAGTCTGGCGATGGATCTGCGGGTCCCTGATCACGCCGTCTCGGACCTGCTTTCGACCGGCCTCGAACTGCGGCTTCACCAGGGCCACGATACGGCCGCCGAGTGGACCGAAGCACAGCGCCACGGGACCCAGGATCCGGTCGAGGGAGATAAACGAGACGTCGACTACGGCCATGTCGACCGGCGTCGGCAGGACACCGGGGCCAAGGGCGCGGGCGTTGGTGCGCTCCATGGAAACGACCCTCGGGTCATGACGCAGCGCCTCGGCCAGCTGGCCGCGTCCCACATCCACCGAATACACCTTGACGGCATCGCGTTGAAGCAGCAGGTCGGTGAAACCTCCCGTCGACGACCCGACGTCCAGGCACACCAACCCGACCGGTTCCAGTCCGAACACGTCGAGAGCGACCCTGAGCTTGAGGCCGCCCCGCGACACGAAAGGCGGTGGAGCCTCCACCTCGAGGGCGATCTTGGTCTCCACGAGATCGCCGGGCTTGCGATCCGTCCGGGACGCGGGCCCCTCGCCCGTGCGCACGTGACCGCCCAGGATGAGGGCCTGGGCGCGCGTGCGATTCTCGGCCAGGCCGCGCTCGACGAGAAGCTGGTCGAGGCGTTGACGGGTCGGTCGATCTGCGGCTGCGCTCATGGCCCAATCGTGGCACACCCGGATCAATTCGTGCTGCGCGATTCTCCGTCAGCCGGCCGATGCCGTGGGCCGGCACAATCTCAGGAGGGATGCCCCGGCGATCGCGTGGTCGCCGCCCCGGCGATCGCGGGCACGGCCCGCAGGCGAGCCAGCGTCTCGCGTACCTGCTCGGCAATGCCGGCAGCGTCGAGCCGCAGCAGGTGGCGGAGCTGGTCGACGGAGCCGTGCTCCACGAAACGCTCGGCCGGGATGCCGACGATTCTGACGGCGACATCGCGATAGGCCGGGTCGGAGAGGCGCGCGTCCTCGACCAATTCCAGGACACCTGCCCCAAAGCCGCCGGTTACGACGCTCTCTTCGAGAGTGACCATGAGCGTCTTGCCTCGGGCCGCGTCGAGGATCAGCTGCCGATCCAGAGGTTTGGCGAAACGGGCGTTGATGAGACCTACCGACCAACCCTCGGCCTCCAGGAGATCCGCCGCCTGGCGGCCGCGCTCGACGATGGGCCCGAAGCCGACGATCAGGATCTGACGACCTTCCCGCAGTACTTCGCCGATCCCAACCTGGAGAACCTTCGGCTCGACTACGGGAACACCGAACCCGGGGTCGCGCGGGTAGTGCAGAGCGAATGGGTGGTCCTGGGCGAAGGCCGTACGTACGAGCGACCGGAGTTCCTGCTCGTCCTTGGGGCTGGCGATGACCATGCCGGGCAGCTGGCGCTGGCTCGGTATCGTGAACATGCCCTGGTGGCTGGTGCCGTCCTCGCCGACGAGTCCCGCACGGTCGACGGCGATCACCACCGGGAGATCGTTCTGGCACACGTCGTGGACCTCCTGGTCGAAGGCGCGCTGCAAGAACGTCGAGTAGAGGGCCACGACCGGCCTCTCGCCGGCAAGGGCCATGCCCGCCGAAAGAGCCACGGCATGCTGTTCGGCGATGCCGACGTCGATGAAGCGGTCCGGAAATTCGGCCTGGAAGAGGTGCAGGCCGGTTCCCGTGGGCATGCCGGCGGTGACGGCCACGATCCGGCGATCGAGCCGCGCCAGGTCGATGAGCTCGCGGGCAAAGTGATACGTGTAGTTCGGCGGTCGGTGGGCGGCGGCCGCCCGAGCTGCGTCCGACGGCGTCCCCATGTCCGCCGATCCGGCCGCGCCATTGCGATTTCCGTTGCCATTCCGGTACGGCTCGAAAGGAGCCTCGTCCGCCTGCCCGGGCTGCGGCATGGCGCTCTCCTTGCGAGCCAGCGCCGCGCTGGTCAGGGCCGGATGCGCCGCGCCGGCGAGGAGCTGATAGGGTGTGTGGGCCTCCGGTGTGGGGCGGCCGGTCTCGAGGTCGGGCATAGGCGGCAGCGCCGCGCCGTGGAAGCCGATCTGGTCACGCTCGGCGGGACGGTATCCCCGGCCTTTTCGCGTGCGAACGTGGACCAGGACAGGGCCCGGTACGTCGAGCGCGGCGCGGAAGATGTGCTCCAGCCCTCGCCTGTTGTGCCCGGGGATCACGCCCAGGTAGGTGATGCCGAGGTCCTCGAAGAGCTGGCCGGGCTGGGCGAAGCTGACGACCATGCGCCGGATGCGGCGTGAGAGCTTCAGGGCCGGCGGCCCGACGACCGGCAGCGATTCGACGACTCGGTCGTAGGCGGTCTTGCTCTGCTTCCAGGCGCTCGACAGCTTGAGCGTCGAGAAGTACTGGCTGAACGCCCCCACGGTTGGGCTGATCGACATGGCATTGTCGTTGAGGACGATCAGCAGCTGGGTCTGACGGTGCCCGATGTCGTTGAGCGCTTCCAGCGAGAGACCGCTGATCAACGCCGCGTCGCCGACCACCACGGCGATGCGCTCCATCGAGTGGCGCATATCGCGCGCCGTGGCCAGGCCCTGGGCGATGGAGAGGCCCGTTCCGGCATGCCCGCCGTCGAACACGTCGTGCTCAGACTCTTCGCGCCGCGGGAAACCACCCATTCCGCCCAGCTGGCGCAGTGTCCCGAAGCTCGAATACCGACCCGTGAGCAGCTTGTGGGCGTAGGCCTGGTGGCCCGTGTCCCACACGATCTTGTCGCGCGGGGACTCGAGCACCCGGTGCAGAGCCATCGTCAGCTCGACCACGCCGAGGGAAGAGCCCAGATGTCCGCCCGTCCTCGCGACGGTCGAGATGATGCACTCACGGATCTCGGCGGCCAGTGCGTCGAGCTGCTCTTCGGTGAGGCCGCGCAGTTCGCTGGGGCTCTGCAACGTGGGCAGGATTGCCAACTTCATCTGCTCCTGGCGGACCCCCATCCGCGCATTGTGTTCGACGTTTCGGGTTGGATCGGGAAGCCCGGCGCCTGTTCTCTGTCGGCCAGTCTAGCGCGCCTGCCGAACGGCGCTCAGTTCGGCGCCGCCCGCGGCGAGCCGTGAGCCGTGACACCTCTACTCCTGGTCCGCCGCGTCCTCGGCACGAATGTTTGCCACTTCGAGGGCTCCCGAAGAGCGCTCGAGAAGCTTCTGCACGCGCAATTCCGCCTCCCCCAGCAACGTGGCGCAGCGCTCGTGGAGAGCCACGCCGCGTTCATAGAGGGCGATGGAACGCTCCAGCGGCAAGCCGCCCTGCTCGAGCTCGGTGACGGTCCGCTGCAACTCCAACAGCGTCTCGTCGAACGACAGAGTCGAGATGTCGACCCCCGCCTCTACGCCCGGCTGGTCACTCACCGTGGTGCTCCTCCCGGCCACGCCTGCCGTCTGGGGTTTGATCCTGAGATGCCGGCGAGGGCGCGAAGCCGGAAGCTCCGACCTCGTCGACACGGCCGGTGGACGCGCGTGCTTCGAGCGCCCTGTCCAGTCGCAACCCCACGAGCATACCAAGTCGGACCGCGGCCACGAACGCCACCACGGCCAGGGCCACGAAGCCGGCGGCAATGCCGACGATCTCGATCACGGTCGCGCACCGTCCGCGGCCTCCTTCTCGACACGGGCGGAGAACTCGCCTCTCGCAACCCGGACGGCCAGAAGCCCTCCGACCGGGGCGTCTTCCGGACCGCGGACCACTGCTCCGTCGCCACTACGGCGGACGATGGCGTAGCCACGATCCAGCGTCGCCTGCGGTCCAAGCGCCATCAGCGCGCCGTGGCTCTGCGCCAGGGCCGTCCGAGCAGTTGCCAGCCGAGCGTCCACCGTGGGGCCAAGGCGCGTCAACAGACGGCCGTCGAGCGCCCGGCGCCGGCCCAGCTCATCACGCAGACAGCGAGTCGCCCGATCCAGCAGGTACCCGGCACGCTCCCGCGCCTGGGCCAGCTGAGCCGCGGGTCGGAGCCGCTCGAGAGCCCGTCCTTCGGCTGTCAACTCTCCGCGGGCGGCCACGATCGCCGCGATGGTGCACGCCCGGCCGCGCTGCGCCAGGGCTGCCACGCCCGTTGCCACTTCGCCTCGATCCGGCACGACCAGTTCGGCCGCGGCCGACGGAGTCGGCGCTCTCACGTCCGCGGCGAAGTCGGCGAGCGTCACGTCGACCTCGTGGCCGACTCCACAGACAACCGGGACCGGGTGCGCCACCACGGCCCTGACCACGCGCTCGTCGTTGAACGACCACAGGTCCTCCAGCGAGCCTCCGCCACGAGCCAGAATGACCACCGCCGGAGCGTCTTGCGGACGTCCCTCGATCCGGCACTGCTCGCCCCAGCGCGCCAGCCGCTCGAGCGCGGTCACGACGCTCGCCGCCGCGCCGTCGCCCTGAACCTGGCAGGGCGCCAGGACGAGCCGCGTCAGCGGCCAGCGCCGGCCGATGACCTGGCATATGTCGTGCCAGACCGCGCCTGTCGCGCTGGTGGCCACCCCGATGACGGCCGGGCGATACGGCAGGGGCCGCTTGCGCGCAGAGTCGAACAGGCCCTCCGCCGCGAGGCGCGCCTTGAGCGCTTCGAACTGCAACGCCAGGTCGCCGAAGCCGGCCGGCTGAACTGCCGACACGTAGAGCTGGTAGACGCCCTGGGCCTCGAAGATGTCGACCCGGCCGTGGACCACGACCCGCAGGCCCGTCCGAGCCTCGAACGGGGACGCCAGACGGTCGTCGCGGAAGAAGACGCAGGCAAGCTGGCTGCGCTCGTCCTTCAGGGTGAAGTAGCAGTGACCGGCCGATGAAACCGTGACCCGCCCGACCTCCCCTTCGACCCAGACGTCGCGCAGGTCCGAATCCGCCCGGACGGCGTCGCGGACGGCGCGAGTGACTTCGGTAACGCCCAGAATCCGCAGAGCGAATCCGGGCTGCGACGGGCCCTGGGCCGCCGGCGTGAACGTTGGCGCAGCCGGGGTGGTCGGCGCGGCCGGAGTTGCCCGCTCGGCCGGGGTCGTCGACGCGGCAGGGGAGCTGGTGTCTGGCTCCGAATCTGACGCGTCGATGGCGTCCCAGGCTGGCAGAGCCCAGTCGGGCGGCTCGCCCCGGCGGCCCGGACGCACGCCGGAATCGTCGGGCGGCAGATCGC
>Ga0182011_10001748_pt1 | contig 18887 bp, 18 predicted proteins | sample 711E1DmetaG_FD_120481 | JGI IMG/M metagenome (GOLD analysis project Ga0182011, IMG submission 120481) | Permafrost microbial communities from Stordalen Mire, Sweden - 711E1D metaG | ecosystem: Environmental > Terrestrial > Soil > Wetlands > Permafrost | place: Sweden: Stordalen | collected... | reverse complement strand
GTGCAGAAGATGGTGGGCCTGTGGCGGAAACTGGCGCCCTCTATCGACATGATCGGCCCGGACATCTACACCAACGATTCACAGTTCTACAGAGCGCTGATAAAGGCCTATCATCGCCCGGATAATCCATTGTGGATTCCGGAGACGGGCCGCAGCGACAGCTATGGAAAATTCTTTTTCTATGCATTGGGGGATGGAGCCATCGGATTTTCGCCTTTCGGCGTGGACCAGTCGGGATGGAACATCCTGGGCGATCAGCCGTGGAAGGCCCACGCCGATAACTTTGCCCTGATCGGCCCGATGAGCCGCGAGATTGCCCGGCTGGAGTTTGAAGGCAAGCTCAAGACTGCCGTGGAGGAACCGGGGCAGACCGCGCAGGAGTTGGATTTTGGCGGATGGCAGGCGACTGTCGCCTATGGATTTCCGCAGTCTGACGGGCGCAGCGCTCCCGGAACCAAGGATGCGCACGGAGCGGCGCTGGTGGCGCAGTTGGGCCCGGATGAGTTCCTGGTGACCGGCGTTGACGCAAGCGTCAGCTTCCATCTTCCGGGCAAACTGCCGTGGATTCACAGCCAGATCGTCTCCGCCGAGCAGGGCGCCTATGAGGATGGCGTTTGGAAGCCGTTGAAGCTGTGGAATGGCGACGAAACCGACCGCGGCCTGTGCTTCCACCAGAAGCCGGAGGTCGTGCGGGTGCGGATGGGGCGGTTTTAGGCTGTGGCTGGCCGAGGAAATTCGCTGGATTTTGAATTGCGCATGCGACCGTCAATGCCGACTTAGGCCTGCTCCGCAACACTTTGGATTCTGCTACACTTGTGGGAGCGTCATCATGGGGAAAACGCGCCAGGCAGCGCCCCAACGATACGCTTCCGCAACCCAAGTTCGGGGAGTGGCTCAGCCTGGTAGAGCACCTGGTTCGGGACCAGGGGGTCGGAGGTTCAAATCCTCTCTCCCCGACCAATCTTATCAATAACTTACAGCCTCTTTTTCCCAATCAAAAATATCCACTGTAGTCAAATTTGTAGCAAGCAAATCCCCAAGGTTCAACAGGACTGGCAAGTTCAAGATTTGTCCACTTGGCCGGTCTTCTGTAATCCGTTAATATTAAAGTACTTAATCGTCCCATCTGTAAAATACTGAACCCTCAATCGGAATTCCTGCTATTATTCCCGCGCATAAGCACTTCACTGGGTTCTCGGGGCCACAATGCAATCCGCGCCCGCAGGTGGAACAAGCGCAGCCTTGCGCAGAGAGAAAACTTCATGAGCCTTCAAGTTTGGTCAGACAACGAAACAGCTCAGGACTTGCTAGGATTTCGCGTCCACGCGGACTTGGTCCGCAGTGTGGTTACAGATCCGGCAATTTTGCCCATCGTGCTCGGGCTTTTTGGCGACTGGGGCGGCGGGAAATCTAGTATCATGCAGATGCTTCAAAATGACCTCAACGACCATGCCTATGAAAAAACCGCTTGTCTTTATTTCAATGGCTGGACCTTTGAAGGCTACGAGGACGCCAAAACCGCTCTGTTGTCTTCGATCCTGATCCAGCTCGGCGAGCACAAAAGGTTTGGCCCGCTAGTTAGGGACAAAGTCGTCGGCCTGCTAAAGCGCGTTAAGTGGATGGAGGGTGCGAAACTCGCCGTCAAATACGTTGGCGTACCGCTGGGAGTTGCCTTCTTAACTGGCGGCGTCGGGGGAGTGCCGGTTGCGGCTGGTGCATTAGCGGCAACGGCGACTAGTGCGATAACGGGTGGAGGTGAGTCGGGCAAAGACGGCGAGAAGATCAGCTGGGCGACGCTTGTTGAGAAAGCTCCCGAACAGCAAGATTTGTTGGAAGTTCGCAAGTTCCGTGAGGAGTTTGCGGAAATGCTGGCAAAGACTGATTTGGAGTCGTTAGTAATTTTGATAGACGATTTGGACCGCTGCCTGCCCGAACGCATCATTGAGACGTTGGAAGCCATCAAGCTGTTTGTGGCCGTGCCTAAGACGGCCTTCGTAATTGGGGCCGACCCCAGGATTGTCCGTCACGCCATCGCGATAAGATATGCGCAAAAGCAGATTTCTGGAGAATCTGAAAGCGAGAAGGGGCAGCAGTACGACCTGGTAAAGGACTATCTAGAGAAATTAATCCAAGTGCCGTACCATCTGCCGCGACTGTCGCCGAGCGAGATTGAAACCTACATCAATTTGCTGGCCTGTCAGCAAGCTCTGTCTCCAGCCGACTGCGGCAAGGTCTTGGCACATTGGCAGAACTATCGCAAAAAGAATATTTACACAGCCTATCGGCAGGGGGACATCCGCGAAGCGTTGGGGTCGTCGGGTGCCGCGCTCAAAGCACTACTGGAGCAGTTGTCCTGGAGCAATTCTATTGCTGATGTCGTAACCGATGGCCTCAAGGGGAACCCACGGCAAGTTAAACGCATGCTCAACGCCATGGCCCTACGCAAGCAGTTGGCAACTGTAGCAGAAATCAAGATCAGTGATGAGGTACTGGCCAAGCTGATGGTGCTGGAGTATGCGGACCCAAAATTGTTTGACGAGTTGAGCCAGTGGCAGGCCGCAGATAACGGCTTTCCGCAGAAGCTTAAGACCCTGGAGGAAGCTGCCATCAAGAACGCTAAGGCAAAGCCCGAGGCGCTGCCGGACGTGTCCCAAGACTGGCTAAAGCCGACTACCCAGAACTGGCTGCGGATGCAGCCCGGCCTATCCGAAGTTGACCTGCGGGACTATTTCTGGCTGGCTCGGGATCGGACCAGTTCAACCTTAAGCAGCGTGACAATGGTTTCTCCCCTGGTTCGCCGCCTGTTCGACAGTCTGATTTCCGGCAACACTGGTGAACAGAAAGTCGCAGCAAAAGAGGCGGCCTCGCTTATTGAAAGCGAGCGCGGCGACTTGCTAGAGATGTTGCAGCATCGAATCCAGCGGCACCCTGAGCAGCTAGAGCCGGTGGACGCATTGATTTCGCTGGGACAGGCTAGTATGCCAGTGGCATTTATGGCGCTGCTGGCCGCCCTCAAGGCCTGCCCGACTGGGGAAATGCAGCCGGGGCTTGCGCTCCGGATTAAGATGCTGCCAGTAACGGGGACCACGCAGAGCGAAGCACAAGCATTGGTGGAGAAGTGGGCCAAAGATTCAAGCACGAAAATTGGTCGTGCCGCTGCCAAATCTATTAAGTAGGTAACACACATGGGTACTTCAAAAGGTTACAAAATGCCAAGCGGTGGCAACTGGGAGCCGCTCAAGCGAGAAGCCACCGACTTCGTAAAAAATGACGGCGCTGGTTCGGTCGCTCCCAAAACACTGCTGCGCGACTACGTGAAAGTCCGCTCCACTTCAAGTGGCTCAGGCGGCGGCGGTGCAGCTGGAGGCGGTGGTATTGGCGGCGGCTCAGGCGGCTCCGGAGGTGGGTCCGGACGTGGCGGCCGTGCTCGCAGTTTCGGCGCCGGCGTAGCGACTGCCCAACGGCTCGGCGGATTTATTTCTCGCGTGGGCGAGGTTGGGCTTGCCGACGCGTTGAGGGAAGCCGGCCTTGGTGATTTGGTCGGCAAATCGGCAGCAGAAGTTTCCGCCGCTCTACTGGATAAGCTGGCAGGGCCAGCCAGCACGCTTGATCAGGCCGCGGCACGCGAAGCTCTGGTTCTTTTGAACGATGAACTGTTGGCTCAAACTGAGACCTTTGAGGATGTTGAGCAAGCCCTCGGCAAGATCGCGGACGAAGGGGGATTGCTTGGAATTCTCCTGCACTTTTTTGGGCACTACATCTATCAGTGTTTTTGCACGGATTTTTACGAACGCTTTGTCATGAAAGTCGGCTCCTCAAGAGCCACCAGCTCTCTTAAGAGCATTCGCGACTATATTCAACATGCAATCAAGGGGAAGCTGGCAGGGACTGATGTCAAGAAATTTACTTGGAGCGGGCGTGATGGGCAGAGGCTGTCTGAACAGGTCCTCGGCGACGTCTGCGACATTTTTGAGGTACCCGCATGAAGATCAACGCTGTTATCAACTCCGAAAAGCGGGCCTTAGACGGTTTAGCCGACATTCATGTTCTGCACGAGAATGGCCAGGACTACCAGTTGGACTTGCCGTTTCGTGATCTTTACCAACGTTGCGGCGTGCCCTCTTTGCGGGTATTGGATCTATTGGTTACGGCTAGCGTCTGTTACGTGGTGGACAAAACCGTGACGCGCTCCTCAGCAGAAAACGGCTGGACGCGAGAACTAGAAGTCAGCGTACCAGTGTCTGAGCCAAAGGCCTGGTCCAAAGTCGCTGGCGAGCTGGCCGAAACTTTAAGCTTTCTCACAGGCGATGAATGGACCATGAGTTTTAGAAAGGTGGAGGGGGAGCTGTTTGAACCTCCCAAAGGAAAACCGCTCCCGCTTCAGGTTGACTCTGGCTTGAAGACCGTTTGTCTGTTTTCTGGCGGACTGGACAGCTTGGGTGGCGCGATTGATCTCCTTTCCGATGCGAAGAACGGCAAAGTGCTCCTCATCGGCCATTATGACGGGGCAGGTCCCCGGAGCGTCCAAGTTCGGTTAGCAGCGGAATTGGAAAAAGCGTACCCGAATCATTTTGCCGTTGAGCATATCAGAGTTGCTCACCGTCCGGCCGAAGCCGCTGAGGAAACCCTCAGGTCGCGCTCTTTAGTCTTTATCGCCCTCGGCCTTTATGGGGCGCAGGCTGCTGGCCCCAATACCCCGCTATACATGTTTGAGAACGGCTTTATCGCCCTAAACGTGCCGCTGACGCCTTCTCGTCGTGGCTCCTGCAGCACGCGCACCATGCATCCTTATTTTCTCTACCGCCTCAGGGCGATCATAGCCGCCCTTGGCATCACTAACCCCATCATCAATCCTTACGGCTTAAAGACCAAGGGTGAGTGCGTGGCCGAGTGCAAGAATAAGCTCTTACTGGCTCGCCTTGCCGACATCTCGGTGTCCTGCTCGCATTCCTCTCGGCATCAGCATTGGGTACGCACAACGGCCAAGAACTGCGGTTATTGCGTGCCGTGCATCTGCCGCCGAGCAGCGCTTTTCAAGGCCGGCCTGGACAACGGTCAGGACTACGGGCGGGATATCATTGCAGGGGAGCTGACAGTTGAAGACCAGATGGGGAGCGCCAACGACCTCCGGGCAGTCACGGACTTTCTCAACAGTTCACCGACTGAAGCCGACCTGCGCAAGAGAATCCTGGCAGTGGCTAGATTTCCTGATCTTGACGCGCATACCCAACTGGCCTTGCGGGGCATTGCCGAGCTCAAAAGATTCTTAAACAGCAAGGCGGCAAAAGTCGCCAGTCGTAAACATGCTTGATTGTCACTGCCATCTTGATTTGTACACTGCGCCATCTGCCGTAGCCCGCCGCGCCGAGGCCGCCGGGGTATTTACAATTTTCGTCACCAACTCACCATCTGCTTACCAGCAGAGCCGCACACACGTAGCCCGTCACGCCCGTGTTCGGCTGGCGTTGGGGCTTCACCCTTTGCTTGCAGAGCAGCATCTTTCAGAAAGAAAGGCGTTTGAAGCCCTCGCCCATCAGACCTCTTTTATTGGCGAGGTCGGGCTGGACTTTTCACCGGACGGTAAAGCCACTTCCGACATCCAGCAAGAATCATTTGCCTTTGTCCTGCGCGTACTTGCTAATCAGCCGAAATTCATCAGCATTCACTCGCGTCGGGCTGAGGCTCGCGTACTAGAGCTGCTTCGGCAAGCCAAGCGGACGCCGGTGGTTTTTCATTGGTACACCGGACCGCTGAACGTCTTGCGCAGCGCCATTTCAGACGGGCACTACTTCTCTATTAACCCAGCCATGGTTCGCAGTCCGAAAGGGCAAAAGATCGTGGCAACCATCCCCAGAGACCGCATCCTTACCGAGACGGACGGACCATTTGTCACAATCGGCAGTCGGCAGGCCGAACCAACAGATGTTGGTCTGGTGGAAGATTACTGTGGCCGCCTCTGGCAGATGCCGGGTATTGAGGCTCGCGCGATTGTCTCAGACAACTTTCGTCGCCTGATTGCGCCGCTACAGAACGATGGCCGCCAGAAAGATGCTTTGTGAAATATCGCAGTCGTTTCGATTCCTTGGCGGTGCTGGTAAGCATAGGCTGCGAAGCCCATTCCAATTAGGCGCCCACCTTAGTCGCGAGCCAAATCGCCATCCGGCCTTTCCTGCACCATACCGAACGGAAATGCGTCAGGCTTTAGCACTCGATGCTCGTCAACGCTTCTGATCTGAATGTCCAGTTGCAATGGTGGGTCAGCGCCAAACACAAAGAGCTTTCCAAGTTGGAAAGCTCTTTGTGTTTAGACAAGGTTGCTATGGCTAACGTGCAACGTTGTCCCTGCGCCTACTATCTTTCCTGCTAATCGAGTGGTTAAAACCTTCGGTAGAAACGCGAATGCGCCTAAGCAATTGCTCAGCAGATTCGTACGGGCGGCCCTCACGCTCGGCGAGTTCGGCTTCGGTGGGAACCAGTTCGCCACGAAAGGCTTTGGCAAGGATGGACTGCGGAAGACTATCCACCTGCCGTTGGACTGTCATGTAACGGCCCTCAATCTTGTCCGCAAGTGCAAGTAGGTTCTTCACTCGCCGCACAATTTCCTCTTGCTCGGTCAAAGATGGTAGCGCAACCGGTAGCTGTCTTAAATCCTCGATATTGATTCCCGAGTAAGCTACACCTTTGACAACTGAAGTCAACCATCCCTGAGCGGACAACGACGCAATCCAGAAAGCAATGAACTCGTGATCTGCATCCACAACGGGGACGACTGCGACCTCCCGAGATATATTCCAACCGTTAAGCTCAGGAGGGACGACAGCTACTCCACCGAGTGTGCCACGCACATTGACCAAGACTTCGCCACCACGAAGCACAGTTCTGCCAAACTGATTTGAAATCAGGGGATCAATACGCTTTACCCCAACCGTATCAATTCGTAGTGGCTTCACGTCGCTTGTTCTCAAACACGGGACCCCTTGGTCGTGCTCTATACCCAGTTTAATGACGCCGTAACATATCGAACGGTTTGGATTGCAAAGAAAGTCAAGCGTAACCCAGGTCCATTCATCCGGAGTATCAACGATCTCCTCGATCTGCGAGTTGGAGCGCGATGATGCCTGTTTGGATGAAACAAGACATTCCCCAATGTGCTCTTCTCGCCAGTCCGCTGTTAGGCGCCCGGAGCAGGCAGCAGATAAAACCGATTGGCGAAAGCGTTTAAGAAATTTAAAGATCTTTTCAACTCGTAAATGGCACTGGCCTACTTTAGCTAGAAGTCGCTCCAGCTTCACTACAATTCGCTCCTGCTCAGAGAGTGGAGCAAGAGGAACTTCAATGGCAGCGAAGTGTTCATTCTTCAAATTGTTGATATTGGAGCCTGCAGCCAAATCGGAAATGTGGTTGCGATACTCTCGAGTACAAAGAAATAGCCCAAAGTATCTGCTATTCAGCGGCAGAATAGGTCTGAGCACCCCGCAGAACGCACCAAAAGCCCCATCCCAATCGGTTAGTGCCTGAGCAGTCTTTCCAACAACACTCTTGCTTCCGCTAGACACCGCGACGACTACATCTCCCGATCGAATCCTCTGATGTGCCCCGACTCGGCTAGACGGAACCCAAACCAAGTCGGTGAAACTGAGCCTATCAGAATCAATGTTGTTTGCCCTAAGTATCGGAAGATATCCCCTCCTTTGCACTGTAGACGCTTCTTCACGTTTATATGAAACGCCACGAATCTTCTCGCAGATCGAGTCAAGAGGAGCTGTCGTCCATCCGTTTGGAAGTTCATCTTTCATACCTCGATGCCTTCCTGTCTCTCGACCAGAGCAATAATTTCACGTAGGTCATCGACAAGCGCTTCCAATTCCGTCACGGCTTCAGTGGCCAACTCCTGCGGGTCAGGTAGATCATCACCGTCTTCCAGCGATTCATCCTTGAGCCATGTGACATCGAGCTTATTACCGCGCTCTTGAATTGCTTGGCGCGAGAACTTGCGGAACCGCCCGGTCTCTCCTCCATCGGTTCGTTTGCTCTGTCCGTTCGGATCCTTGCCGTATGCCTTTTCAAACTCTATAAAATGATCCCTAGTAAGCGGACGATCCTTCTTGGTGATACCGGGCACGTTGGAGCGGGCGTCGAATATCCAAACGTTTTCGGTCGGGTATCCCTTTTGGAAGAAGATGACGTTCGCCTTGACGCCCTGGCTATACGGCGTGAATGTGCCGCGCGGCAGGCGCAGCACGGTATGCAGGTTGCAATCCTGCATGAGAATCTCGAATACTTCGCCTGCCTTTTCTTCAAACAAGCAGTTGTCAGGCAGGACCATCGCGGCGCGGCCTCCCGGCTTGAGGGTGTTCACGACGTGCTGAACGAAGTTCAACTGCTTGTTGCTGGTCTCAATGGTGAAGTCTTCGCGGTCTGGTGCTTGATTCGCTCCTTTTGTGCCGAACGGTGGATTGGTAAGCACGACATCATACCGCTCGCCACGATCCGGCTCGTAAAGTGTGTCGCCAAGGTAAATGTGCGGTTCAACGCCGTGCAGATAAAGGTTCATGAGCGCCAAGCGGCGCGGGCGAGGAACAAGATCCTGCCCAAAGTAGGTTTTTGTCCGGATTCGCTTGGCATCGGCGCGGTCAAAAACACCCTTGCTCTCAGCCACTAGCCATTCATACGCGCAGATCAGGAAGCCGCCGGAACCACATGCCGGGTCGCAGATAGTAAAGCCAGCGTGGCCACGTGGGTCTGGCTTCATCAGGCGGCAAATGGTTTGAATGAGAACGCGTGGCGTGAAGTATTGTCCGGCGCCTTTCTTGCCTTCACTGGCAGCCTTTTCAAGAAGTCCCTCAAAGGCCGCTCCCTTCACGTCCACATCAAGCGCAGACCATTCCTCCTCATCGATCATGTCGATCAGACGGCGGAGGTTGATTGGATTTGTAAAGCGCGAAGTGGCCTGGGTGAAAATGTCTCCTAGAAGCCCATCGGCAGAGCGCAGCTTGCGCAACACCTCGTTATAGTGGTCGGTGAGGTCAGTTCCAGAGAGTTCTTTCAGTGTGGCCCAGTCACAGCCCTTGAGAATCACTACGCTCTTTTCATCGGCCATTTTCAAGAAGAGCAAATAAGTAAGTTGCTCGATGTAGTCGCCATAGTCCACGCCGTCATGGCGAAGCGTATGGCAAAATCCCCAAAGTTTTTGAACAATATCACTCATGCTGCGATTGCCTCGTTTAATTCTTTCATCAAAACTGGGAGACGGCCTCTGAACACTTTGGCGGCGCGTCCCCAACCTCCGAAGTCGGAGAATATCGGCTGGCTTTCAAAATCATCCTGATCGATTGAGAGGTTCCCTTGAAGGTGCGTGCGAATGCGCTCAATCCAGACGAGTTGATCTGCTGTGAACGTTTGTACGCTCAGGATTTTCTGAATTGCACGGTCAACGCGTTCTCCTGCTGTATAGAGTGGGCTCTGGGTGTCGGCGGCGTTCTTTACCATCGAAATGATATCCGCAAGCGCCTTATCGCGCCGGAGTTGAAATGCCTTTTGCAAATTCGGTTCAGTGAACCGCTGCGGGGCAGTGGCTAGTTTTTCGCGGAGCGTTTTGAGTGCTTCCGGATTCCAGTCCCGGGGATGCTTCAAGAGAATCGAAATGGAGTCGATGTCGGTTTGGTGTGTCGAGACGTATTCGGAGAATGCCGTGAGGTAGTCGTCCGGTTTGTACTCTTTGCCGTCCAGTCCACGAACGAGCCATTCGGATGAAACTATATCCTCCGCTGAGTGCGCCACATAGAAGACGCGGGGTCTGCGCTTGTACTCCTGCAAAAGGCGCTGGAAGTCCTGATTTCGCAATAGGCTCATCGTGAAGACGAAATCCTTATGAAGTGCAGAAGCTAAGTTCTTTGCATACGTCGCGAGATCTCCTTCCGGCACGAACGCGGCGAAGTCTGCGCGCGCATCTCCATGCATCTCTTTATCGATGCGCTGGAGACGCTTTGTGAGGCAACGGACGTTGTACTCGCGGTCGCGGTTTGCCCAGATGTCGTTGATGATTTCCGGAATGGTTCGCGTGATACTAGTTGGAGGATCGGCGGTGATTGCTGTTGCTTGGCGAAAGTATTCGAGCAAGGTGCCATCAAAACAATCGAATACAACGAAGTGCGATTTGTCGGGAAACTTTTCGCCCTTACGCGTTCCGCGTCCGAGCATCTGCTCAAACAGAATGCGCGATTTCACCGGACGAAGAAAGACAATGAATTCCAAGTCTGGAATATCCACGCCAGTTGTCAGCATATCTACAGATACAACAATGCCTGGATTCGGACGGTTGCGGAATTCACGAATGCGCTGGAGCGGACGGTCAACTGTCGGACTCCCTGTGATCTTCTGGACAAAGGAATCTCCTCTGCCAAAAATGTCTCGTGCTTCATCGACGAGTTGATCTGCATGGGAGGTATGGGGCAAATCATTTGCCGCGAATATAAGCGTCTTGGGGAAACGACCGTAAGTTTGCTCATGTTCTTGAGCGTAAACTTTTATCTCTTCGAGGATTTTCTTATTGGAATCTGGAGATGTGATTTCGTGCTCGACCGTAGAAGCATCAAATGTGCGTTCGTCCTCGATACTGTCGAGTTTCTTAGCGCCGGTCTCAGGATTGATGAGTCCGACCTCTTCACCCTCTTTAAGGAAGAGCCCATTCATACGAACGTTGGAACGGATATTTACCACGTCGTAATCGACGAGGAAGCCTTCTCGGACGGCACGATCATATTCGTAGCGGTAGACGGTGTTCTTGAAATATGCTGTCGTATGCGCAGCGGGTGTGGCGGTCAGGCCAATTTTGATTGAATCAAAATGTTCCAGAGTTTTACGCCAGAGCGCGACCTCAGAAGAGGTATAGCCTCGATGGCACTCGTCGGCAACGATCAAATCGAAAGCATGAATCGGTATGTCTAGCTTTTCTGCATCCTCGTCGATTGACTCTTCACCGCCCATCGCAGCTTCTCGTCCAAACAAGTTGATAGTCATCCTCTGGATGGTAGAGACGTAGACAAAAGCATTGCCGGGTTTCGGAGCCTGCAAATAAGATTGGGGTAAAACCTTGGGATCGAATTTCTCATCTTCTGCAAAATCTTCTTTCTGAAAACGTTGGCTGTAAACTTCATAGATTTTGTCGAATTTCAATCCTTGATCGGCATCGAAGGAACCGAAGGCACGAACTGCTTGAGCAGCGAGTGCGCGGCGATCCACCAAGAAGAGCACACGTCGGGCAACGCCCGACTTCATCAGACGATAGATTTCGTTCACCATTGTGAACGTTTTTCCAGTTCCGGTAGCCATTGCGACGAGCATCGCTCTCTTACGATCTGCAATAGCTTGCTCAATGGCCACATTGGCTTCTAATTGGTAGGGGCGCAACTTTGTATTCTTGTTTGGAATCGCGCGCAATTGTGCGACGGCATTGTCTAAATTAAAATTTAGAGTTTCGTTGATTGCTTCTGGAGTGTGAAATTGCGCAATCTGGCGCGAGCGATTCAGTGCATTCCGAACATCGTGGTGCCAAACTACCTCGCCGTTTGTCGAATAGAGGAACGGAACCCCATACCCATTTGCTTGCAAGGTCGGCTGCTGAATACCTCTTGAGTATCGCTCTGCTTGGGACAAAACATTCTGCGGACCAAGAGTCAACTTTTTGGCTTCAACGATCCCAACGATTCGACCGCCAAGACACAAAGCGTAGTCCGCAGGACCGTTTGCGGTCTCAAATTCTTCGATGGCACAGCGATCCAAGGACGCAAGTGGTTTCCTCGGCACAAATGGAAGAACGCGCCATCCAACGGCTTTGAGCTTGCCATCGATCAGGCGCTTGCGAGTAAGCCATTCGGAATTTGCGGGTGAGGCTGGCTGCATAGCGTTTCGTTCAGTCATCAGAAGTATAGGAAAATCAATGATTTATGTAAAGAATTACATCAAAATCCCGTCATACAACGCAACGGAGAGGCCGGAGATTGAAATGAGGGACTAGAGAAGTTGGCTGACGACAGGAATTTCCTGCAAGAGTACAGCCTCCTGATTATTCATGGACTTGATGATCTTAGCGGCATCCTCGGCGCTCTTTCGCGTGATGTTATCGAGTTCGATGGCGAGACTGTTTTCCTCCTGCCCCCGCCATGAGCCGCTTGCACGATAGAGGGTAAAGTCCAGCCCGAGGCCTATGAGAGCGGCCTTGATGCGATCGATATTCTTTTCCTCTGTAAGAATACGGAACACGTGCATAGCCTCGGGTGGATTAGTGTTCTAGAAGCGATGGTGCGCTTCCGCTTGTGACGTTGGTATTTCTACTACTCCGCTCTAGAAACAATGCGATGCGCGACAACCAATGTTCCAAACGCGGCAAAGATTATCGCCGCTACTTTTTGTCGCTCGATGGTGTGGGTATCGCAATCTTAAGCAGGCCTGTGATTACGCCTGCTCCAATGGATGCAAATTCCTTGGCTACTGCGGTGCCAACAGATGCCGCTTCCTTGGCAACCGTTTTTGCAATCGTCTTTTTGTTCGCCATATTTCCCTCCATAGTTCTGTCGGCAGATGAACATTGGGTACGTCGCGGCCGGTTCACAACTTCCCCTAACCGAGTGCGGAAATCATCAACATTCAGTTTCCCGGGGACAGAAATCTTGAACTCATCCCCGGCCCATCAATAGCAAAGAACGGTTTGGCCTTACACGCAGAGAGATATGCGATCCAGAATTGCTGAATCGCAGCTTGTCTCTGCGGCGGCAGTCTAGGCAACTCCGTGCTTGGCAGGTTTCCGAGAAAGACATTGACATGGGCAAGATTACCCGCCTTGCTGCATCCTGCGATGGAACCTCTGGCAAGACTCTGCGCCAGACGTTCGGCAGATTCAGGCGAAGCGAGATCTGGCGACCTAGTAAAGTCGTAAAAGCTGTCCTCCTGAAGAAAGTCGCTGAAGATGAACAACGTCTTCCAAACGTCGGGGCTATCTAGCGCGAATTCCTGATCTGCCATCTTGAGAGCTCCGAGAATGTCGGTCTTTATCGAGCGTCTGTCAGAAAGCTGTCGGGCTTGTTCGGCCAAAGCCTTGGCAATGTTTGTGCGGAAGTCCTGAATGTCTTGGTCGTACGGCTGGCGCTCTGTTGGAACGCACATCCGAACAATCTGGTCTTCTGGGGTAGTAGTGGAGTCGCTGATGATCGGAATCACGCTAATGCAGTCACCACGGCGTAATTGTTCAGCCACGGCTACGATGGCGTGCATGGCTTGGTTGAATGCAGCAGGCTCGATGCTTGCAGTGGCATCAGGGAGATAAACGACGTGGCGCAATACAGCGTGAGCACCATGAGGCGCGTGGCACGATGCGAGAATGAGAACGGCAGGAAGAAGCGCACGATTTGCGTTCATTGGAGAAGTCCTATCTTCCGCCTATTAGGTTTGCTCTTGGCTTCAATCAGCGGCGGCTCTTTGGACGGAGTAACATTTCGCATACGCGGCACGAAGTTGACATGTTGTACTTCAAAATATTGGTCTGGATTCGGGTGTTCACGCTTGCGGCGGAAATACTGAAACGCTCCAATTCCGGAGGCGAGAGCGGCACAGACGGCCAGTGGAAGTGGTGCCCAGAAAAGCACCGCGCCGACGACAAGCGCTACGCCAACGGACTTTAGGTAGACCAAAGAGATTGGCTCCTGGATGGCCCCGTGCTTTGAGCCGCGTTCGTAGTGAAGCCGATACGTGGCCTTCCACTGTGCGCATTCGTGGGCAAGCTGTTTGAGTGCATGTTGGTGCTGCTCGCGTTCGGTATCTAGCTGCTTCTGCGCGTTGATACGCGCTTGGCTGAGATTGTTGAGTTTAGTGTTTGCCGTATACCAATCATGCCAATCCCTCAAATTGTGCAAGGCATAGTGAATAGCGAAGCCGATGGCAATCGGAACGAGTGTGGTTATTAACACATAAAACGCCGAGGCTAGAAAGCGATTTCCCGACAGGAATTCGCCGAGATGACTGTGTGCGAGCTTGGCCGCGAAGGCCACCTGGTTCCCGCGCATGATGCCCCACAGAATTAAGAAACCGGCCAGGACAACGGCAATGAACCGAATGGCGCGACGCCAAGCGGACGGGAATTGGCAGTTGGTGAAGCTCTCAAAGGCGAAATGGAAAATAAGCGAACTCATCAGAACCAGTCCGGTGGCCGTTATGTACTGTGCAAAGCGATTCGAGACACCAAGTGCATCCATAGCGCCAGACAGGAGGACAACCTCCGTCACGGCCATGAAGGCCGATGCTACTGCAACAATGATCGGAAGAAGCCACTGAGGGCGCCTGCCGCTCATGCGTTGATTGATCTGTACTGCCTCACTTTCCGCCTGTGGAAGTAAAGTGCGAGTATGTTCGAGTAAAGCCTCCTGCTTCTTTTGCAGTTCAACGGCTTGATGGCTGAGAACAGCGGATCTCTCATCAAAGAGTGACTGCACCTCGTCGAGTCCAGGCTTGAGGTCGATACCATGCGCGCCTTGAAAGTAGGCGTGCGCTTCGAGCGAGCGTTGCCGCTGCTGTTTACGTTTCATCGGCCTTGATTGCATAGTGGTCTCCTTTGTTTACTTGCTTCCGCGGTCATTGCCAGCGGAGAAGAAGTACTTGGCGATGAGAATGAGGGCGAGGGCCAACACGGCCACACTCACCCCCAGAAGGAGAGAGAACCAGGCAGCGCAAACAAAGCCGCCCGTCAGGAGTCCTGGTAGTAGCATCTGAACCACGATGCCGAGAACAATGAATGCAAAGATGGCCATAATGCCGCGCTGTACCACCTGGACGAGATGTTTGAGCGTAACCGCCCTCAGCATCACGAGGATGGCAAGTACGGCGCATACGATACCGAGCAATGCTGCGAAAGGGTGAAGCATGAAGAACACCTCCATTAAGAAAAGAGTGCTCGCTGTGTGCGGGCACTCTTTCCGGTTTAGCTGGCTTCGAGCACGTCTTTCGCCTTGCGCAGCTTAATGAGTGTGAGTTTCTCGGTGTCGATCTCAACCTGAAGGCGGGAGACTCTGTTCTCCTGCTTCTTGATCTGGTCGAGCATGACGTCGATAGGCGACTTTGGAATCCACGCCTTACGGGTGGTGACGGTGGAAGGAGCGCCGGGTTTTTGCTCCGGATCCTTCTTGAGTACAGCATTCATAAATCCTCCTCAGGATTTGGTTGTTGGTTAAGAAAGTTCGCGAATGAGATGCATCAGAGTCCGAATAGACTCGATACCGGCTTCCGCACCGTCGAGTGAGCCGATAACGCCGAAAGCCTCACGTCTTTCGAGGTGTTCGGCGACATTGCGGGTTCGCTCAACTAAGCGGTTGTTATACATGCGAGCCTTATCAAACAGCCGGGCTCGCAGGGCTTGCTCCGGGTTGTCCGAAGCCGTTGGAGATGTTGGTGGTTGTTCTTGCATTGGAGTTTTCCTTTTCGTTGGATTGAGAGCGTTCCACCTGTTCGTGGATCCAGCCGTTCAAGAGAGCGATGGCCTTGCGCTTGAGCGGCAACTCGACGTGCGTGTATATGCTGTGAACGTCTTCGCCGGAACTATGCCCCATCAGCGCCTTGCGCACGTCGGCCAGGACGCCGAGTTCTAAGAGGCGGGTTGCAAAGTTGTGTCTCAAGTCGTGAAAGCGTAGCCGCTGAATGCCTGACCGGCGGATAGCCCCAGCCCAGCCGGTTTTAATCTGTGCAATTGATTCACCTTTGAAGCAGAAAACGAGGCCTTCAGTTTGTCTGCGACCTGCAAGTATCGAACGCAGACGGTCAGTGAGAGGGATCTCTCGTTGTTCACCTTCTGCGGTTTTTGATCGTGTGACGGAGAGAACGCCACGGTCAAGGTCTACGTCTTCCCACTGTTGATGGGTCAGCTCACCGCGACGCATCCCGGTGTCGATGGCCGTTTTAATGATCTCCTTGAGGTGCGGTGCGGCGGCAGCGACGAGTCGCTGCTCATCCTCCCAGCTCAAGATTGGCCTTTTGCGTTTGCGGGATCTTGGCATACGCAGCCTCGCCAGAGGGTTTGCGGCCAGAGTACCTTCATCGACAGCCCAGAAAAGCAAATGTCTTAGCACTTCAAGGTCCCGGTTGACGGTGGTGTCTGTGAGCTGCCGTTGCTTCATGCGCGCGGCGCGATACTCACGGACCATTGCCCGGTTTATTGCACGCAATTCGCGGTGGCCCCAGAATGGCAAAAGCATCTTGAGCCGGTCGGTATGATGGGGCTTTACTTCACCCGATGCGAGAAAGCGCGCCGCAAGTTCGGCGAAGGTCATCTCCGGCTTAAGCTCGGTGAACCCTGCTGCTCTGGCCTCCAACTCCTCGCGGTATTTGCGCTCGAAGCCTTCAGCCATGCGACGGTTGCTCATGCCCGTGCTTTGAGAGTGACGCACGCCGTCGATCATGATGTAGACCCACCAAACGCTGCCGCGACGGTAGAGCATTGATCTATTTCCTCCTTCCTTGTTGTTGGGCGATCAGCCAGCGGACAACTTGATCGCGATAGAAAATTAACTTCCCGCTCGGCCCGGAACGCCAGTGTGGCAGCCCTTGCGGAAGCAAGGACTGCCTGACGCTCCAAGGCGAGCACCCGATCAGCATTGCGACTGCGCGAATGCCCATCGGCTCGCCGAGTATCAACTCCTTTTCGTTCATCACCACCTCCGGTACTCGCTCTGGCAGTTCTGCCATAGGCGACTTCTGTCTAAGAGCCTTGTTTTGTTTAGATTTGGCATTTGCGCCAAATCCGACTACGTATGTCTTTCTATTCCGCATAAGCCGTATTCACTTTCGCGGGCTGGGGTCGAAGGCAAAGGCCCAGACAAGTAGGACGAGGGCAAGGCCCAACCCAAGTTTCATGAGGCCCAGAAGGGCGTCTGGTGTCGTCACAAGGCGATAGGCAAAATAGACGGCATAGATTGAGAGAGCACTGAGGATTAGCAGACCGAGGATAGTTCCAATCAAGCTCATTCCCGATTGCCTCGCGTGTGGCGTGGACAGATCTCGCGATCCACACTCGCTGCAAGCTGTGGCAGCGCGAGGATTCTTATGGCCGCGCGGGCAGAGCTTCACGTTGTAGCTCCGGGCACAGAACTGGCAATAGGCCGGACTTCCGGCGGTGAACTTGCGGCAGTTTTTGCAATAGCGCATAGGTCTCCTTAGAGAAGCGATTGGCGATCTGCGCCCTCGGGCCGTAGCCACTGGGGCACGTAGATGCCATCGCGATAAATGATTTGGTTTTCGATGAAGTAGAAGATTTTGGACGTTTGCTTCTGTACTGTGGACCGCAGATTCGTAAGGCGCCGTCCGGATGGCGCAGTGACCAGAACGCGAAAGCGGTCGGCCTTGAAAAGTCGCGCGAATTCACCGCTGGTCGCCAACTTCAAATAAAGCATGGTCTTGCGCTCCCAGACTCTGCTGGACTCGGTTCCGAGATCGACTTCAACGAAGTGCGCGAATGGGTTGCCGTCTACGTTAACCACGAAGTAGCCATCGGGGATTAGCGGCAATGCTGCTGTGAGCGGTTCGTGTAAGTTGATCCAGCGTAAGAACTCAACTCTGCCCGGGCACCGGTACTTGGCAGAAATCCAGAACCAGTTCACTGCCGTTTGGTGAGCGGTAAAGCTGTCGCCGATAAGAAGTTCATCCTCTGGGCGTTGGAAGCGCCAGAACTTCTCGCGTCCGATCAGCTTCGCGCCTCTTGGCGAGAGTGAGTAAATAGCCTTCCGTCCGCCAGAGAGAGTTCCCAGGAAATTCCTGCGAATCAAACCAGCAGCATGTAGCCGATGAAGGCGGTCATTTGCGCGATTGATACGGTGGATGCCTACAACGAGTTGGTATTGCTCGCGGTCAATGATTTTGCAGTTCGCCAATTCCTCCAGGAAGGCAATGTCGCGAGGTGTCGCGATAACGTGAACGGCGCTAGTCCCATCCATCGATGACCTCCTTCAGGTTCTCCCGCTTCGGCCTGCGAGCAAGGATGTCAGCATCTATCTCTGATTTGCGCCGTGCATAAATGCGATTCGAGGTTTCGAGAATAATAGTCGTAGAAGTCGTGGAGTTGGTGATGGTGCGAGTGACGATCTCGCATGGGCGAAAACTGCTAGACCGTACAATCGCGTACCTTTGGGGCAGATTGCGTAGTCTTTCAGCCACAGCCCTTCCGCCGTCGATCTCCTGCGCAACTTGCGCGGAGTCCTCAGGTGAGCATTGGAAGAACACGCGTGTCCCAATTGCCTGGATAGCAGACCTAAGCGTTTGCGGGAGTTGGGCCTGGAACTGGTTAGCGGTGACGATTCCGACGCCGAACTTGCGCGCCTCAGAGAATAACGTTTCAAAGTCAGTGTCTGCGGATGCTAAATTCTGCATTTCGTCCGCGTAAATGGTGAAGAGGTTGTGGCGCTGTCTGCGAAACATCGCGGCTGTGAGCTTTGTAAGGAACAGACTGCCAAGTGTCAGAGTGTGGTCCCCGCACTGTCCCTTGGGGAGGTAGAACAGGAGAATCAGACCCCTTGCCATTGCGTCATCGAAGCCGACCGTCGAACGCCGCTGTCCAATCAGATACCTGAAATGAGGATCTGCTGTAAAATCGGTGAGCTTATTCAGTACCGGTTCGCGCATAGTTGCCTTCATCGATTCGCTTAAGGGATCGAAGCGCAGCTCAAAGTACTCGCGCACTTCTTGGTTGGAAACGCGCTTTAATAGATTTTTACGGTATTCTTCGTTAACAAGAAGGATGGCTACTTCAAGAAGGGTGAGACCGTTGGCAGAGAGCACGAAAAGTGAATTCCTGAGCAGCTCTTCCGTACGCGCGCCATGGAAGTTCCATTTGTCGGCGAGGCCGCGCGTAGCCC
>Ga0182011_10001746_pt1 | contig 18900 bp, 10 predicted proteins | sample 711E1DmetaG_FD_120481 | JGI IMG/M metagenome (GOLD analysis project Ga0182011, IMG submission 120481) | Permafrost microbial communities from Stordalen Mire, Sweden - 711E1D metaG | ecosystem: Environmental > Terrestrial > Soil > Wetlands > Permafrost | place: Sweden: Stordalen | collected... | reverse complement strand
CTAGGTTCCCGTACGCCCAGCGGAGGCACTCGAACACCGACCGGTGATCGCCGAACGTCTTCGCGATGTGCTTTGCGAGTTCGAGGGCCTCGCGATTTCCCGCCGCAGAACCCTCGAGGTCGCCGCGCACGCGCGCCTCGTCCGCGCGACGCGTGATCTCGAGCATTCGGCCGCGCAGCTTCTCGTAGAGCGTGCCGCCGGAGATCAGCCGTTTGATGCTCCGCCAGGCGGCAGCCGCCCTCGCGCTCAACGACTCGCCCTTCTGCCCCATCGCGCCGACATCATACCCGGCCGCGTCTCAAGCCGCCTGCACAATGGCGACGACGGGGATGGGCACCGCCGTTCTTCCGCGCCCGTCCGCTCGAGGGGCGCTACTCCTTCTTCCCCATGCCCGGCGTGGCGGGGTGCGCGGCGTCGTAGGCCGCGATGTCGACTTCCCTCAGGTGCTCCGCCTTCCACACCATGACCCGGTGGATGCGGTTCCAGCCGCTCGGGTGGTCGTAGAAGACGAACTCCTCGACCGGTCCGGGCGTCATCTTGCGGTACTCCGACAGGTGCAGCGCCGCCTGGGCGAAGCCGTCGGGCAGGCGGGTGACGTTGACGCCGTAGTTGTCCGCCTCGGCCTCCATGGTGCGCGAGATCGTGTTGTTAACCGGCGTCAGCACGAACATGATCGCCGAGAACAGGAACAGGAGGAGAGGCAGCCCGGCGACGTCGCCGACGCCGCGGATCCCCCAGCGGGCGCCGCAGCGCGCCTGCAGCGCCTCGAACGCCCAGCGCAGCGCCGCGAAGGCGGCGACGATGATGACGCCGATGAACACCATCCCCTTGTAGACGTGGTTCATGACGTAGTGGCCCATTTCGTGGCCGAGCACCGCCCTGATCTCCTCGTCCGAGCCTCGGGTCAACAGGTTGTCGTTCATGCTGATCCGCGTCGTGCCGAGCAGCCCGCTGACGTGCGCGCTCATCCGCTTCGTCTGCTTCGAGGCGTCGAACTCGTAGACGTCGGTCGCCGGGATCCTGTTCGCGCGCGCCATCGACAGAATCTCCTGCTTGAGCGGCGTGTCGGCCAGCGGTTTGAACTTGTTGAACACGGGCTCCAGGTAGACGGGCGCGATCACCGCGCCGAACATCGCAAAGGCAATCAGCACCAGCGACCCCCACAGCCACCACGTGCGCGGCGCCTTGCGCAGGACCGCGTAGATCGCCGTGATCGCGAGGGTGCCGAGGACCAGCCCGATCGCCAGGCCCTTCGCCTGGTCGCCGAGCCAGGCGCCCAGCGTCTGGTTCGACATGCCGTACTGGTGCTCGCGGAAGTAGCCCTGGTAGGCGCTCCACGGCAGCATCACCACGCCGGCGATGACGACGTACTGCAGCGAGTAGAGGGCGGTCTGCAGCCACCGGAAGCGGGTGACCCGCTCGACCCAGTCGCGCATCCGCGCCGAGAGCCCGGTGCCGAGGAACAGCCAGGCGACGACCAGGCCGGCGACGAGGTCCCACAGGATCAGCCAGTAGCCGCCCTCGAAGTAGGCGTCGGACTTCGCCCGCGCCTCCGGCGAGAGCGCGGCCAGGTAGGCGGCGGTGGCCGCGTCAGGGTCGAAGTGCGCCGCCGCCGACTGCGGGGCGGCGGTTCCCGGGTTCGGAGTATCGGTCGCCGATGCGGCGCCGCAGATCAGGATCGCGACCAGCGTCACGAGCAGTGTCGTCCTCACACGCTTCATGGGTGTCCCTCCCGCGCAGACATCTTTCCAGTATCAGGATACGCATTCCGGCGCAAAAAGGGTTCTCACCGGACCCGGCCCCTGCGGGCGCCGCCGGCATCGGTGCTCGGTACCACCATCTCACCATCTAAGAACAAGATCGGTACCAGGAACCGCCATCTCACCATCTGCTATGTCGAGCGCCGGTTCCCGGCGAGTGCCGTTTTGGGATCGGCCGCAGGCGCGTCACCTTGTGCCACCCGCGTCTCCTGATGCCAACGCCACGCCCCCTGCCGCCACCCCGCGGGAGGAGGTGTCGGGGTTTTGGCGCCGCGGCGTTTCGGATTCCCGATGGAGCCTGCCTCGGAGTTCGGTCCAGGGCGGGAATGACGCGCTCGACCCGGTCGGCGTTCCTGCCCTCACCCCGCCCTCTCCCGCAAGCGGGAGAGGGGGTAAGGCAGCGAGCGCACCGGCCCCGCGGCTTTTTACTGTCATCCCGGCGGAAGCGGGGGTCCGGCGATGGCGGCTGCGCTCTCAGCGGGCCCGGCATCGTGCCGCGACGGGCGGTTGGTCGCCCTCCCAGGGCTTGAGGCGGGGCAGGGAGTGCCTTTCCATTTCCGAGCGCTACTATGTGCAGTAAGAGAGGAACTCCCAAGCCATGGACAAAGCGATGACCTCGTTCGCGATGCGGATCCTGCTCCTGGCCGCCTACGCCCTGGCGCTCGGCGGGGCCATGAGCTCGTGGGCCGCCGTGCCCGCGACGGAGAAGGAAGCGCCGGACATCCTGCAGAACTGGAAGTTCCGCAATCTCGGGCCGGCAGCCGCTGGCGGGAGGGTGGCGGCGGTGGTGGGGATCGCCGGTGACGCCAACGTCTACTACGTGGGCGCGGCGGCGGGCGGGGTGTGGAAGACCACGGACGGGGGAGCCACGTGGAAGGCGGTGTTCGAGAAGCAGCCGACGGCGTCGATCGGCGCCATCGCGCTGGCGCCGTCCAACCCGAACCTGGTGTGGGTCGGCACCGGCGAGGCGAACCCGCGCAACGACGTGGTCACGGGCAAGGGGGTGTACTTCTCGCCTGACGCCGGCGCGAGCTGGAAGTTGATGGGCCTGGCGAACGCCGGGCAGATCTCGCAGATCGTCGTGAGCCCGACCAACCCCGAGGTCGTTGTCGTCGCCGCGCTCGGGCACGTCTGGGGGCCCAACCCGGACCGCGGCGTCTTCCGCACGACCGACGGCGGCGCGACGTGGCAGAAGGTGCTGTACGTGGACGACACCACCGGCGCCAGCGACCTCGCGATGGACCCGTCGAACCCGATGGTGCTGTTCGCCGGGATGTGGGAGTTCGTGCGGTATCCGTGGATGCTGGTGAGCGGGGGCGAGACGGGCGGGATCTACCGGTCCACCGACGCCGGCGCGACGTGGAAGAAGCTGACCGAGGGCCTGCCGAAAGGGCCGCTGGGGCGGATCGGGCTGTCGCTCGCCCCGAGCAACGGCAGCCACGTGTACGCGCTGATCGAGGCGAAGAAGGGCACGCTGTGGGATTCGGCGGACCTGGGCGACCACTGGAAGCTGGTCAGCTCGAACCCGAGCTACATCAACCGCGGCTTCTACTTCACGACGATTCAGGTCGCGCCCGACAGCGAGGACCACGTGTTCCTCATCTCGTACCAGGTCCTGGAGTCGCACGACGGCGGCAAGACGGCGAAGGTGATCGGGCGCGGCGTGCACGTGGACCACCACGCGCTCTGGATCGACCCGAAGGACGCGCGCCGTATGATCGACGGCAACGACGGCGGCGCCTACGTCTCCACCGACGGCGCGAAGAGCTGGCGCTACCTGGACAACATCCCGATCGAGCAGTTCTACATGGTGGCGTTCGACGACGGCCGCCCGTACCTGCTGTGCGGCGGACTGCAGGACAACAACGGTTGGTGCGGCCCCTCGAACAGCCTCTCCCGCGGCGGGATCGCCGGCGCGGACTGGTGGACCTCGGTGGGCGGCGACGGCGAGTACGTCGTGCCCGCGGGCGGCAAGTCCAACGTCGTCTACGGCGACTCGCAGAACGGGTCGATCGTCCGCATGACCCTGCCTGCGGGCACCACGGACAGCGTGCGCCCGTACCTGCACGGCGTCACCGACATGGCGCCGAAGGACCTGAAGTACCGCTTCAACTGGACCTCGCCGATCGTGGTCGCGCCGAACGACTGGAAGACGGTGTACCTGGGCGGCAACGTGCTGTTCAAGTCCACCGACCAGGGGGCGACGTGGAACCCGATCAGCCCCGACCTGACGCGCAACGACAAGTCGAAACAGCTGCCCAGCGGCGGGCCGATCCAGCTCGACATGAGCGGCGCGGAGACGTTCGACACGATCCTCTCGCTGGCCGTCTCTGCCGCCGATCCGAACGTGATCTGGGTCGGCACCGACGACGGTCTCGTCCAGGTGACTCGAGACGGCGGCCAGACGTGGGCCAACGTCACGCCGCCGAAGGTGCCGGAGTGGGGCCGCGCGCAGCAGATCGAGGTGTCGCCGTTCGCGCCGGGCACGGCCTACGTCGCGCTCGACTACCACGAGGTCGAGAACAACAAGCCGTACGTCTTCAAGACCCACGACTTCGGCAAGAGCTGGACGTCGATCGCGAGCGGCCTTCCAGCGGACGACCCGGCGCGCGTCGTCCGCGAGGACCCGAACCGGCAGGGGATGCTGGTGGTCGGCACCGACGCCGGGTTGTTCACCTCATACGACGAGGGCGCGCACTGGACGCCGTTGAAGGGCAACTTCCCGACGGCCCCGATCTACGACATCAAGTTCCACCAGGCGAGCCGCGACCTGATCGTCGCGACGCATGGGCGCGGGCTGTTCGTCCTCGACGACGTCACGCCGCTGGAGGAGACGTCGCCGGAGGTGCTGTCCCAGGCGTTCCACCTGTACTCGTCGCGGCCGGGGGTGAACTGGCGTCTGTGGCCGGGTCAGAAGCACGGCGACAGCACGCTGGGGGATTTCTCGACGCCCAACCCGCCGCAGGGCGTCGTGATCTCCTACTACCTGGCGGCGGCGATCGAACCCGACCACGAGCGCGATGGAGCAGATTCGCCGCGCGCTGCGAAGGCCGGCAAAGGGCAGCCGCCGAAGCAGGGCGCGAGCGCGCCCGCGCCGGACGCCGAGGCGGCGGGCGCGGAGACGCCGGGAGCGGAGGAGGCGGAGCAGGCTCCCGAGGGCGGCGAGAAACGTGGGCCGGTGAAGATCGTCATCACGGATGGGAGCGGACAGGTCGTGCGCACGCTGTACGGGCCCGGCAAGCAGGGGATCAACCGCGTCGCGTGGAACGTGCGCTACGACGAGGCCACCCGGCTGAATGCGGCGCGTCCGCCGGAGGACGACAATCCGTTCTTCACCCCGGGCGGGCCGACGGCGCTGCCCGGAAGCTACAAGGTGACGGTCGCGGCAGCCGGGAAGTCGGAAACCACGGAGGTCGCCTTCGAGGCCGATCCGCGCGCGCCGTTCGACATGGCGGCCGCGCGCGCTCAGCTGCGGCAGGCGCTCGAGCTCCAGAGCTGGATGAACGCGATGAACGAGTCGCTCAACCGGATCGACGACCTCAGGGCTCAGCTCGCCGCGACGATGAGGCTGCTCGGGCCGGAGGCGGAGAGGACGGGCGTGGAGAAGGCTCCCTACGAGCCGGTGGTGGCGCAGGCCCGGGCGTTGCGGAAGAAGCTGGGCGCGGTGGCGGAGAAGGTGATCAACGTCGCGGCGCTGAAGGACCCGGAGGCGGGGTTGCACAACCTCGCGCGCTCGCACGACCGCCTGCAGAGGGCGAGCCGCGCGGTCGCCATGCCGTACGGCCAGGCGCCGACGCCGCTGATGATGGAGGACGTGACGGCGGCGAAGAAGGAGCTCGACGCGTTCCTGGCGGAGTTCAACGAGCTCCTGCGCACGGACGTGCCCGCCTTCAACAAGTTCGCGCTGGAGAAGGGCGCCGGCACCCTGTTCGCCGGCAACCCGATCGAGCTGAAGGGGGCCGCCGCCGGCCCGGGACACTGATCGGAGGTTGCCCGGTCTTGGGCCGGCCGGAGCGGCGAGACAACCGCATCGAAGGTGGTACCGATCTTGTTCTCGCCGCCGCGATGTGGCGGGGGGTATTATCGCCAGGGCCGGTGCGGCAAAGGCTCGCGACAACTTCGCAGCCAGATCGGAGACCGAGCACTGGACCGCGTGCAGTTCGTCACCCACAAAGGGACCAAGGTCCTCAAGGTCGACCTCTCGCACAGCACGAGTATCGAGGAAAACATCGATGCTCTGAAGAAGGCGAGGATCCTCATCAGCACCAAGCCGCCGGAATCGGTCCTGATTCTGACGGATCTGACCAAGACGCACTTCAATGTCAGTGCAGTCGAGGAGCTGAAGAAATTCAGCAAAGCCATCACCCCCTTTGTCAAGGCAAGCGCGGTCCTGGGAGCCGTCGGGGTCATCTACGACGGCGTGGTCAGGTTGGTCGGCAGGGATATCGCTCGCTTCGACACGGAGGAGGAAGCACTCGACTGGTTGGCCGAGCGGTAGCGCAGGCCACGGAACGCGGCAACCGCAAGAAGGTAAAAGGTGCCGGGTACGCAGTTGGCGGAATTGCGGCTCCGCCCGGCAGCGGTTCGGATGGGCGCCTCCGTGGCGCCCATCCTCGCGCTCCGAACGCGGCCGCCGAGTCGCGGCGCCGAGGCCTACATCTCCTTGCTGGACGGCGGAACCTGGCCCCTCAGACGCAGATAGGTGACGATGTTGCCGTAGTGCTCCCAGTTGTGCGTGGTGTTGATCATCAGGGCGCCGAAGCGAGTGAACTCCCGGCCGAAGATCGTGAGCTTCGTGCCGGTGTCGGCGTCGGCGATCGCGTACGCCCGGCCGCAGTACTCGTACGACGCCTTGAGCGCCGCCACGATGTCCGCCTTCGAGGTCTTGCTCTTCTCGATGCCGGGCGCTGGCACCGGGCTGGCCTCCCCGAGGACCGACGAGCAGAACATGTAGTTCGCGTCGGCGACGTGGGCGAGGATCTGGCCGAAGCTCCGGACCGCGGGCGTCGCCTTGAAGGCATAGTCGGCCTCCGGCATCTGATCCGCGCTCGTCAGGACGAAGCCCTTCACGTAGTTGAGGCTCTGGCGCAACGTCTCGACCGCGCCCGGAGCAGGACCGGCCTTCATCCCCTGCGCGAATGTCGGCGAAGCGACGACCAAAGCGACCAAAGCAGCGAGCAGCCACGTTGTCTTCTTCATGATTTCCCCCTCTTGGGGTAGAAAACACGCGCCGCGGCTCATTTCTTCCAGCCGGCCTGGGCAGACATCGCCGGCCATCGTCCGCCTCCAATGCTTCGTACCGGTAGGGTGTCGGGTTGAGGGCGCACAAGGTCGCCCTTTGATCGGGAGGCCGAGGTCCTTCCTTCGCGACCGAGGTAGTACCAGGTATCCCATTCGATCTGTTGTGTGGTAGCCTCCTATGCGAGGGTGAATCGGAGGGAGGCGCGGCATGCCACGGAAGCCGAGGATCTTCGTCGCCGGTGGGACGTATCACGTGTACTGCCGTGTCGCGCGTGGCGAGCGGCCGTTTGTTGACCAGACTGTGGCCGGGACCTTCGTGTCCATACTCGCCGCCGTCAAGCGCGAGCACGGCCTGACGATTCTCGCGTGGTGTCTGATGCCGAACCACTACCATCTCGTCCTCGGCGCGGGGGAACTGCCGTTGTGGCGCAGCATGCGGCTCGTGCAGGGGCGGTTTGCCAAAGCCTTCAACCACACGCAGCGCGTCTTCGGCCCGGTGTGGCAAGGACGGTACAAGGCACGGCTGGTTGACGATCCGGCCTACCTCATGCAGGCCATCGCCTACGTGCACCTCAACCCGGCGGCGAGCGGGTTGGTCAAGGATCCGGGCTCGTATCGCTGGAGCGGGCATCGGCAGATCCTCGGCCGGGTGCGGACCGGGTTGGTCGACGTGGATGAGGCGCTGGTGGCGTTCGGCTCCGCGCGACGCGACGCACTTCTCACCTACCGAAGCGTGCTCGGGCGCGGCAAAGACGAGGGGTGGATGCAGGAGGGGCCGGGCCAGCTGCCGTGGTGGCGGCCCGTGAGCCGCGAGGACGACGAGCTGCACCTGGATCCAGCCAGGCCGCGCCTTGACTGGCAGGGCGGCCTCCAACGTCCGGACCCGCCGAGCGCGGATGCTGCCGACGTGGTGCGGGTTGTGGCGGGGATGGTGGAGATCCCTGTGGAGGCGCTCGCTGGGAGAGGTCGAGGAGAGGAGTTGCTGCGTGCCCGAGAGCTGGTGATGCTGGTCGGGGTTGAACAGTGCGGGCTGAAGGTGAAGGATCTCGCTGTGGTCATCGGCAGGGGCGCGGGCTCGGCGAGCCGGCTGTACACACAGGCGGCCGCCGTGCGGCGAACCGACCCGGCGTTTGCAGCCATCGTGAAGCGGGTGACGCAGACGCTGCGGGAGAGTCAAACGAGGTCATCCAGACAGTAATAGACGAACTGGGATACCTGGTACCTGTTCTGGTACCTGTTCGGCGTTTGCAGCCATCGTGAAGCGGGTGACGCAGACGCTGCGGGAGAGTCAAACGAGGTCATCCAGACAGTAATAGACGAACTGGGATACCTGGTACCTGTTGGTACCTGTTCGGTACCTGTTTGGTACCTGTTCGAATTGGTAACCGAAACCGAAGCCCGCCGCGGATGACTTGCCACGCCTCGTGCGCTAATTCGGAGGCGCGGGGTCGGTGTCCATGCTCCCCTGGAGAGATCGCGGTTCCTGGGGCATCACCACGAGGGATCAAATTGGGGCCACCTCACCGCCTACGTTGCCCTATGGAGGTGCCGGCGCACCATTTGCATGACCGCAATGGTCGCGGTAACGGAGTCGGCACTGCCACAAGCATCGGTGACCCTCACCCAGAAGCTGGCGGTAGCGGTCCGGCCCGCGGTCAAGGCGATCGAGGCAGCGTTGCCTCCAACGACCGGCATCGAGGTGTCTCCGCTTTCGCCCTGGTACCACTGGAATGAGAGCGGCGCTGTCCCTGTAGCAGTGACCGACAACATCACGATCTCCCCGTTCGGGGCGGTCAGGCTCTGTGGCTCCGAAGTGATCGCAGGCGGGGTGCATGCGTTGGCGACAAAGACCCACGCGGCGCCGGCCCAGTAGTCGGTTGGTCCGCCCACGATAGCGGTGTTGCCGTCTGCGGAGATCGCAACCGAGGTGCCCTGTGCGCCAGCCCCGCCACTGCCAACCAGCTTGTTTCCCTGCTGCGTCCACACGCCTCCGCTGCGCGTGAACACCCATGAGGCACCGGCAAATGAGTTGTCGGTGGGCCCGCCGACGATGGCGGCGCTCCCATCCCCCGAGATGGCGACCGACCAGCCCTGCTGGGCAGTCGCAGCGGCGCCCGTGCCGACGAGATTGCCGCCCTGCTGCGACCACACGCCCGCGCTGCGCGTGTACACCCACGCGGCGCCGGCATTGAAGTTCTCGGCGTCCCCGCCAACGATGCCGGTGTTTCCATCCGCCGAGATCGCCACCGAGTAGCCCTGCTGGGCAGCGCCAATGGCACCCGTGCCGACCAGCTTGTTTCCCTGCTGCGTCCACACGCCCCCGCTGCGCGTGTACACCCACGCGGCGCCGGCATTGAAGTCATCCTGGTACCCACCGACGATGGCGGTGTTTCCATCCGCGGAGATCGCCACCGACCAACCCTGCCATGCATCCCCGACGGCGTCCCAGCCGACCAGCTTGTTTCCCTGCTGCGTCCACGCACCCCCGCTGCGCGTGTAGACCCACGCAGCGCCGGCAAAGGAGTTGTCTCCCTCGCCACCAACGATAGCGGTGTTGCCGTCCGCCGAGATCGCCACCGAGACGCCCTGCTGGGCAGCCCCAACGGCGTCCGTGCCCACCAGCTTGCTGCCCTGCTGCGTCCACGCACCCCCGCTGCGCGTGTAGACCCACGCAGCGCCGACGAAGGCGCTGTCGTCGGCATCGTAGTCGTCGGTGGGGCCGCCGACGATAGCGGTGTTGCCATCGCCTGAAATCGCTACCGACCAGCCCTGCTGGGCAGTTCCGGCGGCACCCGTGCCGACCATCTTGCTCCCCTGCTGCGACCAAACCTGCCCGCTGCGGGTGAACACCCACGCGGCACCGGCATCAAGGGAATCGCCCGGCCCTCCGACGATGGCGGTGTTCCCATCCGCCGAGATCGCCACCGAGTTGCCCTGCCAGGTTGTGGGCCCGACAGCGCCCGTGCCGACCAGCTTGCTCCCTTGCTGGGTGAACTGCGCCGCCGCTACATGCGCTAGGAGCAGCATCCCGAGGACCGCGCCTGGATTCCGTTCCATTGTCCACCCCCGTCTCGCGCCGCACCACCGCGAGTGCTAGTGCACTAGTATGCGCTCCCGGAGCGCCACCGCGGATGTGCTCGTCGCGGGACGGATGCGGCGGGCCAATGGGGAAGCTGGACCCGGCAGAGCTGGTTCGGCCCCGCGTCCCCTCCCGCGACCGGTCAACTTGCACCCGTGACCGCTGCGGCCGGGCTACGAAGGCCCGCAACTGAGGCCGCCGCACCAGGTGAACGGGGCACCCGAAGGCGCCAGTGCCGCTCCCCTGAAGGTCGTTCTGATTCACGTCGGCCCGCGGTCTTGCGTTCGAGGTTGCGGAGGTATTCGCCCCAGTCCTCGCGATGAGAGAACGTGCGGTTGTGCTCCTGGCCATCGATCCGCCGGATCGCGAAGGCGACGAACTCGCCAGCCGCAACGCGGGTGGCCGAGAACACATCAGCGACGACGAGGGGAAAGCACCTCACGGCTTGTGCTGCGTGAAAGGGTTCTTTTCATACTGCGGGCTGCGGAGCCTCTCGTAATGCGGGCTTACGGCCAGGGAGCCTAACTTCTTCTCCTGGCCGTCCTGAATCACGTAGAGAAGGGTGATCGTCTCAGACCCCTCGCAGTGGCGCGCCTGCTTCAGGGCATCCTGCTTCACGCCGGGGATCATTGAAGTGAAGTAGGACCCGCCATGGCGGCCTGAAGCGAGTTTGTGGTGCGAGCGCATGGTCACGGACTCCGTCCACTTGCCGCCAGGAGAGAGGGTCACGGGAGCAAGGACGACGGTCTGGACCTGCCCATTTGGCGTGCCAGCCGTCACGATGTTTGACGTTTCGGCCGAAGTGGACAGCGACCATTCTTGGAGCACGAGCTGCAGCATTCGGCCGCTGACGTTGGTCATCTCTACGCCCACGAACTGGACGTTCTCATCCACGGTCAGAGTCGTCGAGACGAGCGGATCTTGCCCCGAGGCCTGCGGGTCGACCAGCTCGCAGATGGTCGAAACGCCGCTGATGCAACCAACGGTAGCCAACAGGGCGATACTCGCTAGCGCTGCTCTTCTCAAGAATTCCTCCCGCCCGCCTGGCCCGTCGTTGGACCACCCGTTCATGATAGTCCTTCCACGTCCCGTGAGCTTAAGACGGGCCATAGCGACGGCTTACCGATAGGCCACGACATGCTAATATCAGATTGAAGGGTCTCTCTGCGACGTGCAGCCTATGAAACGGATTATGCGAATCTCGCTGCCTCTGGCATTTGCATTGCTGGTGGTGTCAGAACCCGGCTCGGCCCAATCTGTCCAACAAGAGATCACGCCTCCTTCAGCAGCGACGAGCGTGGACTCCCTCAACGAGGCCGTCATCGTGGACCGGTTGGTCACCCGGGCCTCGTTCGAAGCGGATGGTTCAAGCATCCGTGAGACGACCGCCGTGGTCCGAGTGCAATCGGAGGCAGGTGTCAAGGCAATGGCGGTCCTCGTATTCGCCTACACCAGCGTGGACCAAGACATCACGGTCGACTACGTGAGGGTACGGAAGCCCAATGGGGCGGTCGTGGTGACCCCTTCTTACAACATCCAGGACATGCCCGCCGAGGTTACGCGTATCGCACCCGTGTACAGCGATCTTCACGAGAAACACATCACCGTCAAGGCACTGGGAGTGGGCGACACGCTCGAGTACCGCGTTCGCACGGTAACCGCGAGGCCGCAGGTCGCTGGACAGTTCTGGTTCACCTACACCTTCGCACGAGACGTTGTCTCTAAGGACGAGGAGCTCGAGGTCAGCGTTCCTCGCGGTACCGCGTTGAAGATCAGCACGCCTGAAGTCCAACCGCGGATCAATGACGAGGGTCGGCGGCGTATCTACACGTGGAAGGCCGCCAACCTGGACAGCAAGAGCGGCGACAAGAAGCTGCGGGCAAACCAGGGCGCTTGGCCATCGGTCCAGGTTTCGACGTTCCGCACTTGGGAGGAGGTCGGTCGCTGGTACGGGGACCTCCAAAAGCCCGAGGTTGCAGTCACCCCGGCGATCCGCGCCAAGGCCACCGAGTTGACGGCCGGTCTGACCGGCGACGATGAGAAGATCCGGGCCCTTTACGCGTTTGTCTCCGCGAGAATTCACTATGTCGCGCTCTCGTTCGGCATCGGGCGCTACCGGCCACATCCGGCCGAGGAGGTGCTCGACAACGAGTACGGTGACTGCAAGGACAAACACACGTTGCTGGCAGCGCTGCTCAAGGCCGCCGGGTACGATGCTTGGCCGGCCTTGATCAACTCCGCCGGCACCGTTGATCCGGACGTGCCATCACCGGGCCAGTTCGACCATGTGATCACGGTCGTTCACGCTGGGAACGAACTATCGTGGCTCGATGCCACCTCCGGGGCCGCGCCGTTCGGGATGCTGTTCGGCACCCTCCGTGACCAGAGGGCGCTCGTCATCCCCGAAGGTGGGCCGCCGAGACTCATGTGTACGCCGGCCCAGCCTCCCTTCCCGTCGTTTGGAACGATGACCGTCATCGCCAAGTTAGCCGGTGACGGTACCTTGACGGCCCGCTTCGAGCGCACAGATCGCTCAGACTTCGAGATGTACCTGAGGGCGGCGTTCCGCAGCGTGCCCCAGACGAGGTGGCAGGAACTTGTACAGCAGATCTCCTACAGCAGCAGCTTCAGCGGTGTCGTGACGAACGTCGACGCCAGCTCACCCGACGATGCGAGTTCACCCTTCCGCTTCTCGTACGACTACACTCGCAAGGAGTACGCCGACTGGGCCGACCGGCAGATCATCCTCCCACTTCCTCCATTCGGCCTTCCCTCGATTTCGGCTGACGCCGATCAACCCACCGAGCCGATCGAGCTGGGCCCGCCGGCCGAGGTGGTTTACCGCGCGACGCTCGAGTTGCCACTCGAGTACGACGTTGTCGTGCCCAAGCCACTGGACCTCAGGCGCGAGTACGCCGAATACCACGCCGCCTATTCGCTCAAGGACCACGTGCTCATTGGCGAGCGTCGCCTCACCATCGCGAAATCGGAGGTCAGTCTCGCGGAGCTTGACGACTACCGCGTGTTCGAGAAGGCGATCCGCGACGACTACGGGACCTGGCTGAAGTTGCAGAGCACAACAGGAGGAGACACGGAAGCGGTGGTAGGGAACCCGGAAGCCAAACCATGGTTCGACAAGGCAATGGTCGCTCTTCAACAGCGCGACCTGGCCTCCGCGGAGGACAACCTACTTCGGGTGCTCAAGATCGATCCCACGTACCCCCGAGCTCATTCCGGCCTAGGTGGGATCTACTTCCAACAAAGAAAGACGGAACGCGGCTTGGCCGAGATTCGGAAGGAACTGGAACTCCACCCGAAGGACACTTGGGTACTGAGGTCGCTTGCGTTGACGCTCGGTTGGTTGCATCGCCAGAACGAGGCGATTGACGCTTGGACGAGGTTACTTAAGGTCGACGCGCGTGACCGAGATGCCGCTGTGAACCTCAGTGACCTACTGGTCAAGGCGAAGCGCTACGCCGAGGCGCTCCAGGTGCTCGAGCCTGCGGCGAAGTTCAGTCAAGACAGCGCCAGTCTGCAGGCGGCACTGGGATCCGTGTACCTGGCGATGAAACAGCCTGAGAATGCGCTCCCAGTGTTGAAGAAGGCCGTGGAGCTCGACCCTTCGGCCGAGATGCTGAACAACGTGGCGTACCGGATGGCCGAGGAGAACACGCTGCTCGATCAGGCGACAGACTGGGCTCGGACGGCCGTGACCAGGATCGAGGCGGATTCGGCAGCCACAAAGTTGTCGGAGTTGAAGGTCGACGACCTCGACCGGATGAACGGGATTGCCAACCACTGGGACACGCTTGGCTGGGTGTACTTCCGCACCGGCGAATTGGAGAAGGCCGAGAGGTACTTGCGCGCGGCATGGGTCCTGTCGCAACGGGCTACCATCGGCGTTCATCTTGGCCGCCTATACGAGCGTGAGCACAAGTGCGACCAGGCTGCCCATCTCTACGAACTGGCCGCCGTAGCCGAGGGCCACGCCAGTGCGACTGACGTTGCGGACCGGTACCAGCGCCTGACTGGAAAGGCGCTGGGTGCTTCGGCGACCCCAGGTGCGGTGTATGGGCCAAGGGCATCCGTTCCGGTGTCACCGGGTGAGGAACTCCTCCGCGCCCGGATGTTCAAGCTCCCGAGCATTACCACCGAGTCAGCCACGGCCGATTTCTTCGTGCTCTTGATACCCGGGTCTAAGGCCGCGAATGTCAAGTTCATCAGTGGCTCCACAGTGTTACGTGAGGCCGGAAAGTTCGTGGCTGCGGTACCGTCCGTCGCCGAGTTTCCGGACGACGGGCCCGTCAAGCTGGTCCGCCGCGCCACCGTCTCGTGCGGCGATGCAGGCTGCGACCTGGTTCTTCTGACGCCTGGCATGGTGCACTCGCTCGACTGATCGACCTCGTGTGTGGGTCCGATAGGTTCCAGGTCCGGCACAGTTGATGAAACGCGCAGTTGGAAGCCCGTGCCCCGTCTTGGCCTCAGTTGCGCGCCGAAGGCGCCCACCTGAAACCCTGAGGGCTCCTCCATCATCCGGTGCCAATGCCCCGTTCCGCAAGGTCAGTCAACTCTGCCGGACTTGGTGCCTATCGCCGACCAATGAACCCTGATGCCGTTGGCCCGTTCCAAGAACTGCGCACCTGGCACGCTTTACGCTTTGACTCTTTGGTTCAGAAACTACGGCCGCAGCATCTTCGGGAGAGAGACCGACAGCATCTTCCCGACGGTGAAGATGCAACATGACACCGTTTCAATACTCCTGAACTCGCCGCAGGTGATAGATCACGGTGCGATCCTCATTGACCGTCCCGCTGGGCGTACTTTCGGGGTCTGGTCTGGCAATGTGTTGAATCGACTTCGTGCCGTCTAGGAGAAGAGCTGCCCGGTAGGTGTTGCCCGGGGAGCGCTGGTTGGATCGCTCGTCGCACAGCCCGGCCCTGGTTGCGTGGGTTCGGCGCCGTCGAAGCGGTGCTGAGGCAAGGATGAGCGGTGAACTGCGAGATGCTCGGTTCATCAACTGTGCCGGACCTGGTACCTATGGTGAGACGAGCACGTCGAAGACCGAAAGCGTCGTACCTATGACAATTTCTGGAAGCGTGGACGCAGTACCTATCAGGCTCAAAAAGCGCTGTGCTCGGCCAGGGTGAAGAGGTGCCTCAGGTTCCTTCGTCTCGCGCCGCGTCATGACACCGTGACAGTGTGAGCGGGGTCACGCTCCAGCCGTCCCCAAGCGCCCCAAACTACAATAGAAGTTATGGCGGCTCAGAGGAATGAGTTCTGACGGAGCCGATTGCCGCCAGTCATAACCGGGAGGTGTGAGATGACGATGTTCCTGGCACTGGTTTCCGGAACCCGGCGTGGACGGGCACGGCTCCGGCGGGCTTATGTCCGCATCGTGGGCATCACGGCCGTGACCGCCGTGGTCGCACTTGCCCCAGGTGTCGTGGTGAAGTCTGCCGCAGCTCAAACGCTGCCAGCCACGACCGCCGGCCTTGCGACGACGATCACGGGTGTGGTCACGCTTGTGTGGGGGGATGGCAGCCCGGAACGGCCCGTGTCGATCGGCCCGCTCGCCATCCTCATGGACGCAGCCGGCCACGATGTCGAGCTCAAGCTCGACGATTCGATGCTGGGGCGCGTCGGCGGTCTTCTCTCCCTGAACCGGCGGCGCGTAACGGTGACCGGGTTGTGGACCACAGCGAGTGCAGGCCGGACCACGGCGGCAGTCGTGGTGACCGACCTCCACTTCGAGGACGGCTTAGGACCAGCGGCCCCCGAGGCTGTCACGGGCGCCCAACCGTGGGTGTCGATCATGTGCAAGTTCAGCGACGTCAGCGCCGAGCCCCAGACGCTCTCGTATTTCCAGGGGATGTACGCCAGCACGTATCCGGGCATCGATCACTTCTGGCGCCAGGTGTCGTATGACAACGTCAACATCGTGGGGAGCAACGCGTCGGGCTGGTACACCCTGCCGCACCCACGCTCGTACTACATCGTCAACGACAGCGCCAACCTCGACGCGCTCTTCGCCGACTGCACCGGCGTGGCCGATCCATACGTCAATTTCGCGCCGTACGTCGGGATCAACATGATGTTCAACGACACCCTCGACTGCTGCGCGTGGGGAGGCGGGTACTGGGCGACCCTGGATGGCGTGACCAAGAGCTGGCGCGTCACCTGGGAGCCGCCGTGGGGATACGCCAACTCATCGGTGATCTCTCACGAGATGGGGCACGGGTTTGGCCTGCCGCACTCGTCGTTCGATCGGAGCATCGTGTACGACAACTGCTGGGACGTGATGAGCGACACCTGGAACTGCAACACGATGGATCCCACCTACGGCAAGCTGGGACAGCACACAATTTCCTTCCACAAGGACCTGCTCGGCTGGTTCCGCGCTCCCGAAAAACTGACGCTGAACGTCGGACAATCGACCTCAGCCAGTCTTGAGAGGCTCGCGACACCCGGATGGCCGATTGCGAAGATGGTGCAGGTTCCGATCGCGGGCTCGTCCTCGCACTTCTACACCATCGAGGCACGCCAGACCGTTGCATACGACGGGGGCCTCCCCGGCGACGCCGTGATCGTGCACGAGGTGGACACGACTCAGGACATCCCGGCCGTGGTGAAGGGGACCAACGGATACGCCGGGGCGATCTGGGGCGTGGGCTCCCTGTTCAGGGACGACGCCAACGGCATCGGGATGACGGTGACCGCCGCCACCCCGGGCGGCTTCACCGTCGCGGTATCCAACGGCTCTCCGCTGGCTGCCTCGTTCCCGGGCATCGACGCTCACGCTGCGACCGGAACCAGTTCCAACCTCAACGGAGTCCTGGAGCCGGGCGAGACGGTCCAGGTGGAGACCGGATGGACGAACGTCAGCGGCGGGAGCATCTCGGCCAGCGGCAGCGCGGCGTCCTTCACGGGTCCGGTTGGGGCAAGCTACACCGTGCCCGACGGCAGTGCTTCCTACGGCATCATCGCGAGCGCGGCGACCTCAAACTGCCACACCGTCGGCGACTGCTACGTGGTCGGAGTCTCCAACCCGGCCACCCGTCCGGTGCTGCACTGGGACGCGACGTTGACCGAAAACCTGAGCTCTGGCGGCTCCAAGCAGTGGGTCCTTCACATCGGGAGGAGCTTCAGCGATGTCCCCCCGGGGGCGTTCGCCTACAGCTTCATCGAAACGCTGTTGCACGAGGAGATAACGGCCGGGTGCGGCAACGGCATGTACTGCCCTGGCGCCGACATCACGCGGTGGCAGATGGCGGTGCTCCTGGCGAAAGCGCATGCGGGTTCGAGCGTGCCGGCAAGCGGTACCATCGAGGGCCTCGGTTCGTACAACTGCGTGTCCGGCGGCAACTCGCTGTTCTCGGATGTCCCGCCCACCGACCCCGGTTGCAAGTTCATCCACTACATCGCAGCCAAGCAGATCACCGCCGGCTGTGGCGGGGGCAACTTCTGCCCGGGCGTGCCGGTGACCCGATGGCAGATGGCGGTTTTCCTTGCCAAGGCGATGGCCGGAACCTACGTGCCGTCCTCTGGAACCGTGCCGTCAAAAGGGCCCTACAACTGCGAGGCGAGCGGGGGAACCTCGGTATTCCTCGACGTGCCGGCCAGCGATCCGGGTTGCAAGTTCATCCACTACATCGCCGCAACGGGAGTCACCGCCGGTTGCGGCACGGGCTACTACTGTCCCGCAGACAGCCTGCATCGCGATCAAATGGCGGTGTTCCTCACCAAGGCCTTCGGATACTCGCTTTACGGCCCATGAGAAATGGGTACCTATCACCGTCTCACCTTCTTGTCCTAGACGAACCTGGCTCTGGGTCATCGGGGGGATAGCTGATTCCTCGTCGGCCACGGGTATTCGTCCCTGGGACGGTCTATCACGTCTATTGCCGGGTCGTACGGGACGAGCCGGCGGACTCGGCGAGCCGGTTGCTGAGTCGAGGCGCGAGGCGGCGCATGACGGAGGAGGCGTTCGGGCGGGTGAACGCGGTCGAAGAGGAGCTGACGGCAGGATGAAGGGTGAACCGCGAGACGCTCGATTCGTCAACCGGGCCGGACCTCGGACCCATACAGCCTGAGTGCCGCGTCCACAGTTGCAGGCGCTGCGAAAGGGTGTCGGGCGGCATCTGCGGGTGCTGAGAGTTCCCTTCGCGTATCGCCGCGTCCGGGCGTATCCTCGAGCGAGGGGTGACACAGGGGACACCTCGGGAATGCCCGTAGGCAGGGCGTGTGTTGGCAAGCGTCACGTGGCCTCGGAGGCCGGGTGGCAAACCGGGGGCGCCGGTGCGCACGGCGCAAACACCGGCAACAGCAGTGAGGGAGACAGATCATGGCAGAAATCTCGTTGTTCGCACCAACAAAACTCGGCTCATTGCCGCTGCGAAATCGTATCGTCATGGCGCCCATGACGCGCAGCAGGGCGGTCGATGCCAACACCCCCAACGACCTCATGGCCGAGTACTACGGCCAGCGCGCCGGCGCCGGGTTGATCATCACCGAAGGCACCGCTCCGTCGCCGAACGGGACCGGCTACGCGCGCATCCCCGGCATCTGGTCGCAGGCGCAGGTTGCCGGGTGGCGGAAGACCACCGATGCGGTTCACGCAAAGGGCGGACGCATCTTCGTCCAGCTCATGCACACCGGCCGCGTCGGCCACCCGCTCAACCTGCCGGCGGGCGCCGAGCTGCTCGCCCCCAGCGCGATCGCGGCCGAGGGCGAGATGTACACCGACGCCAAGGGCCTGCAGCCGCACCCGGTACCGCGCGAGATGACCGACGCCGAAGTGCGCGCCGCCGCCCAGGAATTCGT
>Ga0182011_10001742_pt1 | contig 18919 bp, 12 predicted proteins | sample 711E1DmetaG_FD_120481 | JGI IMG/M metagenome (GOLD analysis project Ga0182011, IMG submission 120481) | Permafrost microbial communities from Stordalen Mire, Sweden - 711E1D metaG | ecosystem: Environmental > Terrestrial > Soil > Wetlands > Permafrost | place: Sweden: Stordalen | collected... | reverse complement strand
CGGGCAAACCGGCGGCGGTGTGCCTCGTGGCCGTCATGCGCAGAATGCTCGGCGTCCTCAACCGCCTGATCGCCGAGCCTCACTTTGTCCTTGTTCGCTGACACCGCTGCTCCTGTAAAATGGCTTGGTGGTGGATGCGCCATGTTAGGAGATGTTCCGGTCAAAACATGAGCTACGTTGAACTGCACGGCCGCAGCGCCTTCAGCTTTTTGCGGGCGGGCTCCTCACCGGAGGAGCTCGCAGCCGAGGCGGCGCGCCTGGAGCTCCCCGCCCTCGCGCTGTGCGACCGCGATGGTTTCTACGGCTCCGTCCGGCTGCACACGTCCGCCCGCGAGGCCGGTCTGCGCGCCATCGTGGGCGTGGAACTCACCATGGAGGACGACTCGGTCGTTCCGCTGCTGGTGGCGACGCGGGAAGGCTACCGGGCGCTGTCCCGGCTGATCACGACTGCCAAGCTGCGCGCCCCGAAAGGCGACAGCCGGGTGCGCTGGCCGGAGCTGGCCGAGGTTTCCGCCGGTCTCTTCGCCCTGACCGGAGACGAGGAAGGCTCCGTGCTGACGGCGTGGAGGCGCGCCGGCCCTGCCGGGGCGGAGTCGGCGCTGCGCCGGCTCCTCACGACCTTCGGTCGCGACCGTCTATTTGTGGAAATCCAACGGCACTGCGTTCGCGGCGAGGACCGGACACAGCGGATGCTAGTGGAACTGGCCGCGGCGCACGGGCTGCCCCTGCTGGCGACCAACGGGGTCCTACATGCGACCCCGGCCGGCCGCGAAGTGCTCGATGCCTTCACCTGCATCCGCCACCACACGCACCTCGATGCCGCCGGCCTGCTCCTCTCGCCCAACGCGGAGCGCCACCTCAAACCTGCCCGGGAGATGGCGACCCGGTTCGCCGATCTGCCCACGGCGGTGGCCAACACGGAGCGGCTCGCGGACCGGCTGGAGTTCGGACTTGAAAACCTCGGCTACGAATTCCCGTCCTGTCCGGTGCCGCCCGGCGAGACCATGGACACATTTCTGCGCAAGCTCAGCTGGTTCGGCGCCCAGCAGCGCTACGGGGGAATCTCTCCGGCGGTGCGGGCGCAGCTCGACCGGGAGCTGGCGCTTATCGCCAAACTCGGCTTTGCCGGGTATTTCCTGGTCGTCTGGGATATCTGCAATTTCTGCCGGCAGCAGAACATCCTGGTGCAGGGCCGCGGCTCGGCCGCCAACAGCGCGGTCTGCTATTCGCTCGGCATCACGGCGGTCGATCCGGTGGGCGGGCACCTGCTCTTCGAACGGTTCCTGAGCGAGGGCCGTTCCTCCTGGCCAGACATCGATCTCGACCTGCCCAGCGGCGACCGCCGCGAGCGCGTGATCCAGGAGGTCTACCGCCGTTACGCCCCGCGCGGGGCGGCCATGACCGCCAACGTGATCACCTATCGCGGCCGGAGCGCCATGCGGGAGCTGGGCAAGGCGCTCAACCTGCCCGAGAACATCATGGACCGGTTCTCCCGCCTCTATGCGCACGGCGACTTTCCGCACACGATCGAACTCGCCGAACAGCTGAAGCTGGCGGGGCTGCCGGCGTCGCATCCGCGGCTGCCCGCGCTCGTCTCCCTCTACCAGCGCCTGCGCGGGCTGCCCCGGCATCTCGGCCAGCACAGCGGCGGCATGATCATCTGCCAGGGCCAGCTCGATTCGGTCATGCCGCTCGAAAACGCATCGATGCCGGGGCGCGTGGTGGCGCAGTGGGACAAGGATGACTGCGAGGATCTCGGCATCATCAAGGTGGATTTCCTCGGGCTGGGCATGATGGCCGCCCTCCAGGACTCCCTGGAAATCTGCCAGGCGCGCGGCCGGCCGGTCGACCTGGCGCGCATCCCGAAGGACGACCCGCAGACTTTCGCCCTGCTGCAAAAGGCGGACACGATCGGCGTGTTCCAGGTCGAGTCGCGCGCCCAGATGGCAACCCTGCCGCGGATGAAACCCCGCACGTTCTACGATCTCGCCGTGGAGGTCGCCATCATCCGGCCCGGCCCTATCCATGGGAAGGCGGTGCACCCCTACCTGGAGCGCCGGGCGGGCCGCCAGGCGGTCACTTATCCCGACGAACGGCTGCGGCCGATCCTTGAGCGCACGCTCGGGGTCACGTTGTTCCAGGAGCAGATTCTCAAGATCGCCATGGTGCTGGGCGGGTTCTCCGCCGCCGATGCCGACGAGTTGCGGCGCGCCATCGGCTTCCGGCGTTCGAATGACCGCATGGAACGCATGCAGGCAAAACTGCGCGATGCCATGGCGCGCAACGGCGTGCCGCCAGCGGCCGTCGACGACATCATCCACTCGCTCGCCGCTTTCGCCCTCTACGGTTTTCCGGAAAGCCATGCGCTCAGCTTTGCGCTGATCGCGTACGCGAGTTCCTACCTGAAAGTCCACCGTCCGGCGGAATTCTATGCCGGGCTCATCAACAACCAGCCGATGGGCTTCTACAGCGTCGCCACCCTGGTCCAGGACGCCCGGCGGCACGGCATCCGGGCCAAACCCGTCTGCGTGGCGGCCTCGCACTGGCTGACCACGGTCGAGGCGGACGATGCGATCCGCATCGGCCTGCACCGCGTGAAGGGTCTGCACGAGGCGACGGCACAGGCGATGATCGCCGCGCGCGCCGGGCGTCCGTTTGCCTCAATGGAGGATTTCCTGGCGCGGACCGGATTCAGCCCGGAAGAACGCCGGGCGCTGGCTGCCGCCGGCGCCCTCAACGTCCTGGCCGGACATCGGCGCGCCGCCCTCTGGCAGGTGGAAGGCGCGCCCGCCCCGGAGGATCTCTTCAGCGCCGTGGCGGAAGACGGGGAACTCTCCCCGCTCGAAGTCATGACGCACCTGGAACGCATTGCGGCCGACTATCGCACCCAGGCGCTCACCGTCGGCGAGCATCCGATGAAGTCCATCCGGGCCGCCTTTCCGGAACTCCGGCGCGCCGCAGACCTGGCCGGCGTCCGCAACGGCGCCCGGGTGACCGTCGGCGGCAGCGTCATCTGCCGGCAGCGGCCCGGCACCGCCAAGGGCTTTGTCTTCGCCAGCCTGGAGGACGAGACCGGCGTGGTAAACGCGGTGGTGCGACCGCAGCTTTTCGAACGTTGCCGCCTGGTCATCACGCAGGAGCCGGCGCTGATTATCGCGGGCCGGCTGCAGCTGCACGACGGCGTCATTCATGTGCTGGCGGAGGAGATCCGCGCGCTCCGTTGCGACGACCTGCCCGCTGAGGCGTCGCACGACTTTCATTGAACCTTCGCCGACCGCGCGAATCTCATTGTCACGGCTGCGCGAAAACCCTGCGGTAGTCGCCCGGGCCCCTTACCCCATGCCGGCTATCCGCCAATCCCTCTCCGAACTGCGCCAGACGCTCGCGCTGGCCCTGCCCATCATTGGCGGATCCGTCAGCCAGATTTTGATGGGTCTGACCGACAGCGCGATGGTGGGTCACGTCGGCAAGGTGCCGCTCGCCGCCTCGGCGTTTGCCGGGAGCGTCTTCGGGGTCTTCTTCGTCGCGGGCATCGGGCTGCTCGCGCCGGTGTCGGTGCTGGTGGCACGCGCCCATGGCGCCGGCCGGCCCGAGGAGTGCGCCCGCTGGCTGCGGCACGGGCTGGCCGTGGCGATGGCGATGGGCGTGGGCCTCGCGCTCCTGCTGACCGGGTTGTCGACGGAACTGCACCGCTTCGGCCAGCCGGCCGAGGTGGTGGCGGCGGCGAATCCGTTCTTTGTCATCATCGCGGTGTCGCTCATCCCGACCTTTCTCTTCCAGGTCCTGCGGCAGTTCAGCGAGGCGCTCGGCCAGCCGTGGCAACCGATGATCATCCTGTTCCTGAGCGTGGGGCTGAACGCCCTGTTTGACTGGGTGCTCATCTTCGGCCACCTCGGCGCGCCGGCGCTCGGATTGACCGGCGCCGGCTGCTCCACCCTGCTCGCGCGCTGCCTGAGCGTGCTGTTGCTCTGGAGCTGGCTACATCGCCAGCGCGCAATCGAAACCATGCTGCCCCGGCTCGGTCACTCCGCCAGTCTGGCGTGGCCGCATTTCCGCGAGATGTTCCAGATTGGCGTGCCGGTGGCCGGGCAGCTTCTTTTTGAGGTGGGCGCGTTCTCCTCCGCCGCCCTGCTGATGGGCTGGCTCGGCACGGTAGCGCTCGCGGCCCACCAGATTGCGGTTAGTTGCGCCTCGTTCACCTTCATGTTCCCGCTGGGTCTGGCGATGGCGGTGAGCATCCGCATGAGCCAGGCTGTGGGTGCGGGCCGGCGCGCGGCGCTGCGCCCGATCGGATTTGGCGCGCTCGGCCTCGCCGTGGCCGTCATGGGCGGGTTTGCGCTGGTCTTCGCCTTTGCCGGCCCCTGGATAGCCCGGGGCTTCACCGCCGACCCGGACGTCGCTGCTGTCGCCGCGCGTCTGCTGGTCGTGGCCGCATTCTTCCAGGTTTTTGACGGCGCCCAAGTGGTCGGGTCCGGCGCGTTGCGCGGACTCACCGACGTGAAGGTTCCCACCGTTATCACGTTCATCGCTTATTGGCTCGTCGCACTGCCCGCAGCCTATCTGTTGGCGTTTCATACCCGGCTGGGCCCCACCGGCGTCTGGATCGGTCTGGCCGCCGGACTCGCTTCCGCCGCGCTGCTGCTTGCCTGGCGCCTGGCCCGGGCGACCTCGCCCCGCCCGCAGCCAGGGGTTGCCGTCTGAGCCATGACAAGGCGTTCGAATGTAGGGCGGGATCGCCCGATCCCGCCACTTTTCCGGATGAGGCGGGGTGCGGCCGCCGAGGCTGGAGCACTCGTCGCGACCCCGCCCTACAATGCCGAGCCGGCCGGGCGCCCTCGGAGGATTGGCTCGGCCGGAGCCTCGCCCGCCATGCCATGCGCAAGGACTGGTGACTTCACGCGGGCGCCTCAGTACGGTCCGCGGATGTGCGCGTGCACCTCGCGTTGGTAGAAACCGGCCAGTCTGGCGTGGAGCTCGCGCGGCAGCGGCGGCAGATCGGAGGCCCGGGCGTTGGCCCTCGCCTGTTGCGGATTCTTCGCGCCGGGAATGATCACGCTAACCGCGTCGAAATCGAGGCACCACCGCAGCGCCATCTCCGCCATCGACATACCCCCGGGAACGAGCGGCTTGAGCGCGTCCGCCAGCCCGACGCCCTGGGCGAACGGAAGGCCTGCGAAGGTCTCCCCGACGTTGAAGGCCTGGCCATCGCGATTATAGTTCCGGTGATCATTGGCGGGAAAATGTGTTGCCGCTGTGAATTTCCCGGCGAGCAGCCCGCTCGCCAGCGGAAGGCGCACGATCAGCGCGACCTGCCGCGCCTGCGCGGCCGCGAAGAGCGCGGCGACGGGTTTCTGCCGGAAGATATTGAAAATGATCTGGAGCGAGGCGCAGCCGTCCTGCTGAACGCACCAGAGTGCTTCGTCCATTGATTCGACGCTAGCGCCGAACGCCCGGATCTTGCCCTCGGCCTGCAGTTCGCCAAGCCAACCGAACAGTTCGCCGCGTTTGAGCACGTCGGGCGGCACGCAATGCAGCTGGGTAAGGTCGAGCGCCCCGACCCCCAGCCGCCGCAGCGAGGCCTCGGTATGCTGGCGCACGCCGGCGCGCGTGAAGTTGGCGGGCCAGCCCGGGTCGCTGAAACGGCCGAGCTTGGTGGCGACAAAAACCTTTGCGTGCGTCCCCCGGAGAAAGCGGCCGATCAGCTCCTCGCTGCGGCCGGCGCCGTAGACGTCGGCCGTGTCGAAGAAATTGGTGCCCGCCTCGTGGGCGGCGCGGAGGGTGGCGAGCGCGGCGTCCTCTGGGACGTCGCCCCAATCGGCGCCCAGCTGCCAAGTACCCAGACCGACTTCCCCTGCGACAAAACCCGTTCTTCCGAACACGCGTGTTTTCATGCGCTGCATTGCCTGACACAGCCGGCACTTCCAGGCAAGCGAACGGTGCCGCCTCTGGCTGGCGCGTTAGGGATCACGCGCCCCACCTGGTGAGTCGGCGGAATCCGACCTGCCCTCCGCAGGCTCGGCGAAGGAGAGCGATCCCGTTCTACAGATCTGCTCTCCCCGTGGAATTTCCGCCAAGGTTTGCTCCTCCCACAATCCCTGTTAGTCTCCCTTTACATGAAGTTCCCGGCCTCACTTCGCACCCTGGCGGCCTGCCTGCTCGGTCTGAACGTCCTTCATGCCAATTCCGTACGCAAAGGCGCGGTTGAGGCCGAGCTGGTGCCGGCGGTGGCGAGCGTACAGCCGGGTCAGCCCTTCGACGTGGCGCTGCGCCTCGCGCATAATCCGCACTGGCACACCTACTGGATCAACCCGGGCACGGGCCTCGCGACGACCATCAAATGGACGCTGCCGCCGGGCTGGCAGGCCGGCGACATCCAATGGCCCGTGCCGCACGTGCTCACCGATGCGCGAGGCACCGTCATCGGCAACGGCTACGACGGCGAGGTTTTCCTATTGGTCACGCTCACGCCGCCGTCCGGGTTGCCGCCCGGTTCCACCGTCACGCTCAATGCGACCGTTGAATGGCTGATGTGCCAGGATGTGTGCATGCCCGGCGAGGCCGCTCTCTCCCTGACGCTGCCTGCCGACACCGCGCCGCCGGCGCCGCATCCGCGGTGGGGGGCGAAGCTCGCCGCGGCGCGCGGGCAACTGCCGCAGTCGCCCGATGGCTGGCAGCTCGCCGCCAGGCGTGCCGGCAAGACAGTGACGCTCACCATGCGTCCGCCAGCCGGCGCGATGGTTGCGCCGGCCGATCTCCACTTCTTCGCCGATGATGGACTGATCGGCTACGACCAGCCGCAGCCAGTGCAGATGCAAGGCGGTGCGCTGGTGGTTGCGTTACCGATTGACGACGCGGCGCCGAAGGACGCCAGCCGCTTGTTCGGAGTGTTGGCTCTGGCCAAGGGTGATGTGCCAGGCATCCGTGTGGATGTGCCATTGGGCACCGCCGATGCGGCGCGAAGTTCCAAGTTCCAAGTGCCAAGTGCCAAGGCAGCCGGCGGACTCCTCGGCACGCTGGTCCTGGCATTCCTCGGCGGACTGATCCTCAATCTCATGCCCTGCGTCTTTCCGGTCCTGGGCATTAAGATTCTCGGCTTTGTCAATCAGGCCGGCGCCGACCGCCGCAAGGTCACCTTGCACGGTTTGGTGTTTGTGCTCGGGGTGTTGGTCTCGTTCTGGGTGCTGGCCGGCGCACTACTGGTGTTGCGGGCCGGCGGGAAGGAGCTGGGCTGGGGCTTTCAACTGCAGGAGCCGGGGTTCGTGTTCGCGCTCGCGGTGTTCCTGCTGGTCTTCGCGTTGAACCTAAGCGGTCTTTTCGAGATCGGCCTGTCGGCGATGGGAGTCGGGGCGGGGCTGCTGACTAAATCCGGTTACTCCGGCTCGTTTTTTTCCGGCGTGCTCGCGACCGTTGTGGCGACGCCCTGCTCGGCGCCGTTTCTCGCGCCGGCGCTCGGCGCCGCTCTCGCGCTGTCGGCCGCTGAGTCGCTGACGGTCTTTACGGCCATCGCCCTCGGCCTCTCCGTGCCGTACCTGTTGCTCTCGATCTTTCCAGCCGCGGTGAAGCTGCTGCCCCGGCCCGGCGCGTGGATGGAGACGTTCAAGCAGCTCATGGCTTTCCCCCTTTATGCCACGGTGGGTTTCCTCGTGTGGGTGCTCGCCGGGCAGACCAAGGACGACGACAACGGTCTGCTCAAGGTTCTCTTCGGACTGGTGCTCGTGGCCATGGCCGCCTGGGCCTACGGCCGCTGGACGCAGCATGGAGGTTCGGCAGGCCGGAGACGCTTCGGGCACGCGTTCGCCGCGGTGTTGATCGCAGCAGGCGTGGTGGTGGGTTATCCGACCAAGCCGTCAAAGGACATTGTCTGGGAAAAATGGAGTCCCGAGACCGTCACCAGGCTGCGCGCCGAGGGAAAGACGCTTTATGTCGATTTCACCGCGCGCTGGTGCGCCACGTGCCAGAGCAACAAGGCGCTGGTGTTTTCGTCGACGGCGGTACGCGAGGCGCTTCGCCGACAGGGCGTGGTGCTGCTCAAGGCCGACTGGACCAGCCGCGACCCGCAGATCACCGAGGCCCTGGCGGCTTTTCACCGCAGCGCGGTGCCGATGGACCTGATCTACGCCCCGGGCCGCGACGCGCCGGTGATCCTGCCGGAGTTGCTGACGCCCGACCTTGTCCTCACCGGCCTCGCCAAGGCGACCCGCAAGGATTGATGGCAACGTAGAACTCAACGACCGCGAACGGCCGGTCGGAAGGGGTCATTTAAGCACAAGCTCGCGGATGAGCTCGCTCCCCAGCACTTCGCGCATCTTTTCACGGCCGATGGCCGCCGAGAACCGGAAAATGGTCAGTTTGACCTCGGCGGCCGCCGGGCGACGGAGCTGGCAAAACGGCGCGTTAGGGATGACGCGCCCCACCTTGACCGAATGACCCCGCTTAGGGTAGCGAGATTGCGTCCGCCAAAGTCCTTTGAATTGTCTGTGTCATCGTCTTAGCCTACGTCCATCCTCGGAAACCCCTCAAATCGGTCACCTGCATCATGAATCGAACCCCAGGAGTGTTCATCGGCACCGACAGTGGCGCCACCACCTCGAAAACCGGCGGCGTGTGGGCGGACGGCTCCATCATATCCACAAAGCTGCTGCAGAGTTCGACGAATTCCCAGGCCGGAACGGATGCGGTCATCCAGGGATGGGTTCAAGGCGCGGGCGGTTTCCTCGCTGCGAATAAACTCTCCTGGAGCCAGGTTCAGGGAGTCGGCCTCGCCCTGCCCGGGCCCTACCAACGCTACGGAGTCCTGGCCCGTTCCGCCAATCTTCCGCCAAGCTTCGAGGGCTGGGACTTCTATGCGGATTACTCCAGGGCCCTGACCGCCGCCGCCGGCTGTCCGGTCCCCCTGGTGGTTGGCAATGACGGCCGCTTTGGCGGCGTCGCCGAAGCCCGGGTGGTTCGGGGTAATCAGAAGGCTTCGGTGCTCATGCTGGCCCCCGGCTCCGGGCTGGGCTGTGCGTACATCGACCGGAACGGGCTTCCCCTGGATGGGGACACCCTGGCTGGCATGGAGGCCGCCCATATGCCTGCCCCGCTTCATCTGCTCGGCAAGCGGGCCTACCCCTGCGGTTGCGGCCGGACGTGGGGCTGCATCGAGGCTTACACCACAATCTCCGGGCTGCCGCATCTGCTGGCGGACATGCTGGAGAAATATCCGGAGCACGAGCTCGCCCGCTCCCCGCTCCCGATCAAGGAGAAAGTCCTCTCGCTACGCGGTCGCGCGCAACGGGGGGATCCGCTGGCCCTCGAGATCTTTGATTTCCAGGCCAGGGCCCTGGGCCTCCACGCGGCCTCGCTGGCGATCGCCCTCGACCCTGGTTTTGTCGTGATTGGCGGAGGACTGATGGACCCGGAGGCAACGACTCCGGAATTCCGCGACCGATATCTGCGGATTCTGAGCGAGGCGGCGATGCCCTGCCTCTGGCCCACCCAGCGGGCCCGGGTGAAGATTCTTCCCGCCTCGCTTGGCGAGCTCTCCCAGGCCATTGGCGCCGCGCTCGTCGCGTTGTACACCGCGCAAAACAGCGCAACAGCCTGACTTTCCACCAAGAACGATCAGCCCGGTCTGTCTCCTTTAATCATGCACCGCTCACGTCTCCCCCTCGCCGTCGGTTTCCTCCTTGCCGCCTCCGCCGGACTGGCCCCCGCGGCCGTGCCGGTTACGCCCGTGCCTCCGCAAGCGACCCTCCGTGCCGCAACCGTGCAGGTACGGGTCGCGCCCGATCACCGTGACTGGACCTACCAGCCCGGTGAGATCGCGCGGTTCAGGGTCACGGTCACCGCCGACAACGAGCCGATTGACAATGTGTCCGTGAGCTACAAGGCGGGCCCTGAAATGATGCCCGCCGAGGCCAGGACGGCCACGGTTCCCTTTGACGGCCTGGTGATCGCGGGCGGCACAATTACCCAGCCGGGATTCCTGCGCTGCATCGTCACCACCGAGGTGGCGGGTCGCACCTACCGCGGCGCAGGCACCGCGGCGTTTGCCCCGGAGAAAATCGTCCCGACCCAGGTCGAGCCGGCGGATTTCGACGCGTTTTGGAACGCGGGCAAAGCCGAGCTCGCGAAAATCCCTGTCGAGGCGCGCGTCACGCTGCTGCCCGACGCCTGCACGGACAGAGTGAATGTCTATCACGTGAGCTTCCGGACGGTCGGTCCGAGCTGGACGGCGGTCCCGGCGCGGATCTACGGAATCCTGTGCGAACCGAAGGCACCCGGCCACTACCCCGCGGTCCTGAAGGTTCCCGGCGCCGGCGTGCGGCCCTATTCCGGCGACAAGGAGCTGGCCGCACGCGGGGCGATTACGCTCGAAATCGGCATCCACGGGATTCCGGTGAATCTACCGCAAGAGGTCTACGACGTTCTCGCGGCCGGCGCCCTCAACGGCTACTGGTTCTACAATCTCGACGACCGGGAGACCTTTTATTACCACCGCATCTACCTGAGCTGCGTGCGGGCCAACGACTTTCTGACCTCGCGCGAGATATGGGACGGCAAGAACCTGCTCGTGATGGGCGGCAGCCAGGGCGGGCAGCTTTCAATCGTCACGGCGGCGCTGGACCCGCGGGTCACCGGGCTGGCCGTTACCCACCCGGCGTTCTGCGATGTCTCGGGCGAGCTGCACAGGCGTGCCGGCGGCTGGCCCCATCCGTTCCAGCCCGATCCCGCCACCGGAAAACCCTCCGCGCAGACCACGCCCGCGAAGATCACCACCGCCACCTATTACGACACCGTCAACTTCGCGCGCCGCCTCAAGGTGCCGGGGTTTTATATCTGGGGCTACAACGACGACGTCTGCCCGCCTACCTCCACCTACGCCGCCTTCAATGTCATCTCTGCCTCGAAGACACTCGGCCTCAGTCTTGAGCTCGGACACAGTTACACGTTCGAGCAATCCGAGGCCACCAACGCCTGGGTGCTGCGAACGCTCGGGCTGAAATGACGGTCAGCTGGCCGGGTATTTCATGGAGCGCAGCGAGACTGCGCTTTCCAAGGGGGTTCGGACAGCCTTTGGTAAGCTGGTTAGCGGGCGGTGACCTCACGAATCCAGTCAGAGATCAGCTTTAGCGCTACAGGATTGAACGTTTCCTCGATCCGACTGTATTCCGCTGGGACGCCGGTCTCGCACGTTTGGAAAAGATGGTTCAGTCCTGGCAGCTCGACCGCTTTCACCTGCTGATTTCCTCCGGCCGCCAGAGCGTCGCGGATGGCCGGAAGGTTTTCCTTCGCGGCCACCTGCAGGTCCTTTTCACCGTTGATGGCCAGCACCGGGCATTTCACCGACTGCAGCGCTGCCCGCGGATCATAACTGAGCAAATCGCGAAACCACGGCGTGAGCATCATCTTGATCTGCCCATCGATCATGGCGTCGGACATCCCTAGGTTTTTCCTTTGTTCGTCGGTCATTGCCGTCACTTTCTCGTGCAGGATCTTCCTGATGGCATCCTCCGTTTTGGCCGGATCCTTCTCTGATTGCAGAATCCGAAACAGCTCCCGCTGAGTCGCCGCATTCCGCGCGATCTGGTCCTCCCCCGTTCCCATGGCCAGTGAAATATCGCGGGCTTGTCGAAGCAGCAGATCTTCCATCGGCACACCAACCCCTGCCAACAGAACGATGAACGCGACCTCAGGCGACTTCGCCGCCGCCCTGGGCGCCACGATCCCGCCTTCGCTGTGGCCGACGAGGCCGATGTGTCGAGGGTCGATTTCTTTGCGGGTCCGCAGGTAGGCGACTGCCGCCAGCGTGTCTTCAACGAAGTCGGCGTCGATCGCCTTCGCGAAACTCCCGGTGGATTTGCCAAACCCGCGATCGTCACAGCGTAGTACGGCGATGCCCTGCCGTGTCAGGTGGTCGGCCAGCACGAGGAAGGGTCGGTGGCCCATGATCGCTTCATCGCGATCCTGGGGGCCTGATCCCGTGATGAGCACGACAGCCGGATGCGGGCCGGCGCCGGCCGGCAGCGTCAGGGTGCCGGCGAGCGTCACCCCGGCGGTCTTGTTCTCCACGACGATCTCTTCATCCGCATACGGGTAGGGTCTTTTCGGCTCCTGTGGCCGGTTCGGTGGGGTAAGGCTCATCGCCTTGGCCAGACGCTTGAAAACGAGCGGGATGGGACCTCCGCCTTGCTTCCACTCCCCGGCGATTTCGGACCCATCGCCATTGAGTTTTCCATCAAAGAAGCCGCCGATGCTTTTAGCTTCCAGGTGGACGACACCGTCGTGCTCTGTGAGTGCGGTGATCGGGATCCGCGCATTGCCCTGGTCGAGGCTGATCAAAACGCCCACCGGTTTCTCGGCGCTCGCGTCGGTGACCTCCAGAGCAAGCCGGAGTTCGATGACCGGTGAGGGTTTGAGGGCGCCCTGCCAATGACCCTCGAGCCCTTGGCCAGGAATCCCGACGACGGGCGGCTCGGTCGCCGTTGCGGGCGGTGCCTTGCGTTCCAGCTGAAACGGGAACTTCCCTCCCCCCTGGCTGAAATCGCCAGTGACGCTGCCGCCGTCTTCTGCGAGTCGTCCAGTGAATTGCGGATCGCCCGGGATGCCCGGCATGGCGAACGCGATCGCGGGTCCGTCCACCTTCACCGGGTCCAGCTTGAATCCGCGGAGACTCTGGACGGGGATGTCGATTGTACCCTGCCATGATTCTCCGCTGCGCGAGAGATCGACGCGGATGGCCAGCGCCGCCGTCGGCAGAGTGATGGCTCCTTCCCAGTGACCCGCAAAGTCGGGCGGAGCGGCGGCGGCCAAGCTGCCAACAAACTGAGGGCCGAACAGCAGGAAGGTCAGGAGAATCAAACAAGGAACCAGGGGTGCTTTCATTGGGGGATTTGGGTTGGAGGTCTGCGGCGCGGCGGCGGTCACGGGCTGGAGGAGTCGTCGCGGGGACCCTCGGCCTTGTCGGGATCGGAACGCCAGACGAAATATGAATAGGGCAGGACGGTGACGAGCAGGGCCACCACCCCGCTGATGATCACGTAATGGAGATGCCCTTCGAACCACCGCAGGGGCGCGCAAACGAGCAACGCCAATCCGATCCCGACGAACATCCAGCCGGCCAGCCGGTGCGTCCTGTTCCAGGAGAGTTCGCTGCTCAGGGTCCAGGGCGTGCGGACGCCGAACATGAAATTGCTGCGCACTTTGCCGAGGAAGTTGCCGATGACGAGAAACAGCGCGCCCAGTCCAGCCCCGATCCACTTCTCGACCGAGACTGGCACGCCGAGGGCGGCTTTGATCTTGAAGAGCTGCAGGCCGGCAGAGAACAGCACTATCGCCAGCCAAACTGCCCGATAAGCCCGGGACGAGAGCAGCAGATGCGCCCGGCGCGGCTCAAAACGCGGCAAGAACAGGAACAGCAGCGTGAGACCCAGCGTCAGGCCGGGAATAATGAAAAGTGAATCGCGGCCGCCATATCTATCGACCTGACCGGCGGCGTTCCAATGGTCGGGAATCCGCGCTTCGACCGGGAGCTGTCGCCATGCCCACCAGGAGGCTCCGATCAAGGCTGCGGTGACAACGAGGGAGACGGTCAGGGGCACGGCAAAGGGCCGCGCCGCGCCTTCCTTGCGGGAGGCATCAGCAGCAGGCGGGGGATTCATGATTCTTCCTTGGTTGGCTTCGACTTTGGGGTGATCCTGAAAACGTCCAGCAACCCGCAGAGCGCGTCTTCGAGCACGGACACGTTCAGGCTGTAGATGATCGTGGTGCCCGTGCGGCGGCCCCGAATCAGGTCGGCCTCCTTGAGCACGGTAAAATGCTTCGACATCGTCGGCTTGGTGACAGGGAAGTGATCCGCGAGCTCGCCCGCCGACCGGTCGCGCTGGCGGAGCAGACGGATGATTGTCCGTCGGGTGGGATCGCTCAATGCCCGGTAAACATCACTCATGGTTAGTTGAAAGGATAATTAGCCATTTGGCTAACTATAGTGCAAGCAAAACCGTCACCCGGCAAAAGACCGGCCGGCCGCCTATCGGGCGGACCCCGGCCGATTCAGGATCTCGCGAAACAGATCGCCGAACGGACCGCGTTGATTCTCGTTCACGACGACGGTCGCCGTGCCCGTAAACTCGAGGTATTTCCGCGTTTTTCCGTCGTACTTCGGCCAGGCGGGAAGTCCCGGTCCATTCGGATCGCCGGTCTTTGCGAAATTCGTCCAGTAGCTCTGAATGGTCGCCGAGAGAGAGCGGTCGGCATCCTGAAACTCGCCCGCCTGGCTGCCCTTTGAGTACAGATTGCCGAACACGTAGGGTAAGTCGCTCGAGTGGCCGGTCCTCGGTCGCGGCGGAATTGCGCGGTCGAACTGGTACTCCCAGGTGGGATTCCCGGCGGTGCTGTGCCATTCCCCCTGGATCATCGCCGGGCACCGAAACAGGTCGCTGCCCAACTGATCCGCCGGCCCTCCATAGACGGGATCGGCGCCACCGCGATCGCCGTCGCTAGCAAGGCCGTACAGGGCCAGCGCCTGGGGAGCCAGCTCTCCAAAGATCACCCGCACCATGGTTTTCAGGTCATCGGGAGAACCCTCGGCCGGGAGTTCGATGGCGTTGCCGCCAATGATCAGCGGCACGCGCTGTTCCCGGCCGGTAGCGAAAATGCCCACCGGAGGCGCAGGAAGAACCCACCCGTCGGTGTTTGGTCCACTGCCTGCCCCCGCCTCCCGGTCCGCCGTTAGCAGTTCGCCCGTCGAGCAGGAACGCAGATACCGCAGTGTGTCGTTGGAAGGGGCCTTGAGCTTTTCGGCGACCAGCAGTCCGGCCCGCTCAACTTGCGCGATTGTCGCGGAGGCCAGATCAAATCCCAGTGCGCCGCTTTCCCCGATTGCACGATGGAACAAACCCTTCGAAAGCGGCGAAGCCATGAGCGCCAGGACGTCGATGGAGCCTGCTGACTGGCCGAAGATGGTGACGTTGCCCGGATCGCCGCCGAATTGTGCGATATTGTCGTGGACCCATTGGAGCGCGGCGATCTGGTCCAGGATCCCGTAGTTTCCCGAGGCGTGGTGCGGCGACTCCCGTGTCAGCTCCGGATGCCCAAAGAACCCGAAGATGCCGAGCCGGTATTCGATCACCACCAGCACGACGCCGCGGTTGATGAGGGCGGATCCGTCGTAAAGGGGGTCGGCGCCGCCGGCTCCGGCCACATTCGCCCCGCCATGAATCCAGAGCATCACCGGTTGGGCGGGTTTCGACTGCCAGTTGGGAGTCCAAACGTCCAAATACAGACAGTCTTCGCGGCTCGCCGCCGCAAACGCGTCGTTCCATCCTTGCCGCGGCTGCGCGGCGGGAGGGCCGGATTCGCGCGCATCGCGCACTCCGTCCCAAGGAACCACCGGCCTGGGTTCGCGCCAGCGAAGTTTACCGACCGGAGGCTGCGCAAACGGGAGGCCCTTGAAGACCGCGCTACGGCCATCTGGCAGCAACCGGCCGCGGACCTGTCCTCCTGTCACTGTTGCCACCGGGGCAGGTTCCACGGCCGCCGCGGAAATCGCAGCCGCGCATCCGAACACAAGGCAACGCGCCGCGATGGAAACGATCCCGGCTCCGCGCGGTGATGAAAGGAATTCAGCAGAGAAGGGCGGCATGGTGATGAGTCGTCAACCCGGCGATAAGGGAGATCCACCCAATGCAATTTCAACGGTCTGCCGTCAAGATCTGGAGGGCGGCGCGTTAGGGATCCAGCCTCCGCATGAAGCTACGGCGGACAGGTAACGCGCCCCACCTGAACTGCAGGGCCTCAGACGGAAGAATGTATTCGTAGGAAGCGCGCTTGCGCACGATGCAGAAGAAGAATCGCCCGTCCCTCGACCCCGCTCGGGACCCTGAGTTTGTCGAACGGGCAAGCGGGCTTCCTACATTATTCAACGGACGCTTTGTGTTCCTTTGAGCACAACCGCGGTTCCATCGCATGGATCCGGTTCAGACGAATTCCTATTTCACAATCAGCAGCACCACGCCGTGGGCGGGAATCCGGCCATTCCAGCCGCCTGCGGCCGGCTCCAGGTCGCGGTGCTGCCAGGCATCCCGCAGCGCCTTCGGTGCGGCTGAGAGGCCGAGCTGGGCCCAGGTGAGCGTCGCGGGACTCTCCTGGTCATTGCGGTTGAAAACGCCGACCGCCTGGCTGCCACCAGCAAGCGGCTTGGTCCAGATCTCGATGCCCTCCCGCTCCTCCCGGCGCTCTCCCTGCTTTCCGAGGGGATCCTGATCGATAGCGATGACTTCGCGGTTGTTCAGGATCTTCAGTGTCGCGGCCGACATCGTCCGAAGGTCGTTGCCGGCCATGAGCGGAGCGGCCAGCAGGCACCACAAACTGAAGTGCGTTCGGTACTCCGTATTGTTCATCCCGCCGTTACCGATCTCGAGCATGTCCGGATCATTCCAGTGGCCGGGGCCGGCGTAGGGCGCGAGGCGGTTCTGGTTGAATCCGATGTCGGCCATCGACTTCCAGTTGTCCTGAATGTCGCCCGTGGTGCGCCAGAGATTCGCGGCCACCTTCGGCCCCCAGGTCCAGACGTCGCCCATCCCGTATTCACAGAGACTGTAGACGATGGGACGGCCGCATCGCGCCAACGCCTGGCTCATTTTCTGGTATGCCGCCTGCAGGTCGGAATCCTGGTAGATCCGCCCGGCGCTGCACCAGTCGTATTTGAGGTAGTCAATCCCCCACTCTGCGAAAGTCTTCGCATCCTGCTCCTCGTGACCGTAACTGCCCTCGTAGCCGGCGCACGTCACCGGACCGGGAGAAGAGTAGATGCCCAGCTTCAATCCCCGGCTGTGCACGTAATCCGCGAGCGCCTTCATGTCGGGGAACTTGGTATTGGGGACCAAGTTGCCCTTGGCGTCGCGCCCGTTCTCCCAGGTATCGTCGATGTTGATGAAGACATAGCCGGCGGCAGCCATGCCGCTGCGAACCATCGCATCGGCGGTCTCCCGCACCGTGGCGTCGTCGACCTTGTCGCCGAAATGATTCCAACTGTTCCAGCCCATCGGCGGGGTCTGGGCCAATCCGTTCGCCGGCACGACTTCCAGGGCAGCCAACGGAATGACGGCGGGAGGATTCGCGTCGGTTTCAGCCACGCGAACCGCCGAGGCCTCCTCGCGGTCTTTGGCCCCATAGATGATCGTGACCCGCAGTTTGTCGCCCTCGGGGTGAACGCGGTAATCCGTGCCCCAATCGATGCTAAAAACAGCGTCCGGTCCCTCGAAGTGCGCTTTGCGCAGGGGGAGGTCAACCCCGTCATTAACGACCACTTTGCCGGCGAGTTCGGTCCCTTTTTGACGGAGGACGAGGAAGGTATGCAGCGTGACTCCACCGCGCCTCGCCTGGTCGATCCGCCAGGTACCATCCAGAACGGCGGCATTGGCGGATATGAGCAGCAGCCCAAGGAAAGCAGCAACGAGTGTTTTTTTCATTTTGGATCTCCGTAAGGGGTCTCTGGTTTCGATCGAACGCTATTCGTCATTCTCGCACGCGCGCATTGGCTCGAGGGATCGCGCCGAGGGACCGGGATGACACTTTCCTTTCCGGCCGCTATCCTGTCTAGCCCCAAAAGGAACCAGCTTGACCGAGGTCATGCAGCTCCCACCCGCCCGCCGAAAGTAGGAAAACCTTTGGTTAATCTCGGACCGGCGGCAGGAGCAGGCTGCCAGGAAACGCACCCTCCATGCCCACGCCCATTACGCCATTTCCCTTCATCCATACGATACGAGGCGTTAAGGTTATTCTCGATAGCGATCTCGCGCACCTCTATGGTGTGCCGACCAAGCGGCTGCTTGAACAGATGCGGCGAAATGCCGGACGATTCCCGGAGGATTTCGCCTTTCGCCTCCGTCATCCGGAATACGCCGTTTTAAGGTCGCAAATTGCGACCTTAAAGACCGGCCGCGGCCAACACCGGAAATACCTGCCCTTAGTGTTCACTGAACATGGGGCTCTGCAGGCAGCTAATATTATCAACAGCCCCCAAGCCGCTCAAATGAGCATCTATGTAGTGCGGGCGTTCATCCGGATGCGCCAGGAATTCGTTACCAGCGCCGCCATTCTCAAACGGCTTGCCGGGATCGACCGAAAGCTCCTGGTGCACGATGTCGTCCTGCGCGACCTCTACCGAAAACTGCAGCCCCTTCTCTCGCCGTCATCTTCCCCGTCCAAGCGCGAGATCGGATTCCACGTGAAACCTTAGCGCAGTTGCCGGTCTACGCTGGATTGGCCGTTCCAACACGGGAAAACCTGCGAGCTGAGGCGAAGATACCAGCGGATTCACGCTCTCGGTTTCCTCCGTTACCTCCTGTAAAATCGACTTAGTTCCGATCCGGGATCAATACGTCCCCAACTGCACCCGCAGGACCTGCGCCGTCGATCCGAAGTTCAGCCCCCAGTCGGTCTCATCGCCGTTCCAGATCCGCGCGGGACGAAAGATACCGCCTTCATAGCCGCCTTCCTCCACCCGCAGGAACTCGCGCTGGGCGCCGGCCGCCGCCTCGGTGATCTTGAAGTCCACGCGGCCCATATACCCGGTGACCAAGAACTCGTTTTCGCCCAACGTCGCGATCAGCATGCGTCCCACCGGCTCCGGGTTTCCCTTCGGATTGTTGCCGTAGCCGCCGGTCGGCGGCCCAAAGGTGATGACCGCCTGCCAGCGTCCCAGCGCGAGCGTCTGCCGGTACTCGTCTTTCTCCTCGATGGCCGCATGCAGGCGCCCCTCGAAACTCCACTGCGCAACCTCGCGCATCATTGGATTGAGCACGCGACAATTGATGGCGATGGGATTCAAGGCTGCGTCGCCGGGCGTCGCTTCGAAGATCCGGTGCGGACTGTCGATTCCGAAGGGCGACCAGCCGATGGCGCCGCGAGCGAGCGCCGCAAAGCAATAACGGGT
>Ga0182011_10001741_pt1 | contig 18920 bp, 20 predicted proteins | sample 711E1DmetaG_FD_120481 | JGI IMG/M metagenome (GOLD analysis project Ga0182011, IMG submission 120481) | Permafrost microbial communities from Stordalen Mire, Sweden - 711E1D metaG | ecosystem: Environmental > Terrestrial > Soil > Wetlands > Permafrost | place: Sweden: Stordalen | collected... | reverse complement strand
GACCGCAGAATCGACCGCCGGGGCCGGCTCGAAGGCATCCCTCGGGACAAGGCGAACGACTGCCGCGGCCGCGTGATACTGGACGAAGACGGACAGGTAGCTCATCGCGCCCGGCCGCGCGGCAACCCGTTCCGCGACCTCCCGCTGGAGCATCAGGATGCAGCGATCGGGACGCGGCTCGGCGCCCAGGAGCCGGTGCAGGATCGGGCTCGTGACATGATACGGCAGGTTTGCGACGACGTCGAAGGGCGCCTCGACCAGCCCGGCGAGGTCGGCCTCGAGGATGTCCCCGGCAACGAGGCGGAGGGAGCCGGGAGGGGCCGCAGCCGGCGGGCGCGGCCCGTCGCCGGCGGCGGCGATCGCGGCTGCGAATGTCGTGGCCAGATGCTCCACCATCCCGCGGTCGAGCTCCACGGCGGTGACTGCGGCCCCGGCGCCGAGCAGGCCACCGGTGAGGATCCCCAGGCCGGGCCCGATCTCGAGGACCGTCCTGCCGGCCGCCGGCTTCGCCTCCTCGAGGATCGCCTCGAGCACGTCGACATCGACCAGGAAGTTCTGGCTGAAGCGCCGCTGCGGACGAAGGCCGGCCGCGCGGAGCGTCCGGCGGATCTCACCCGGGTCCAGGCGCACCGCGCTCACCGGATGCCGCCGCGCGTCGTCGCGGTCGACGACCGGCCGGCAGCGTCCCGCTCGGCCGCCAGGGCGGCCTCGTAGGCGCGCGCGGCGGCCCCCCTGCGGGGCGGGCGGCGGGTGTCCGGGGCGCCGGCAGGCCGGACCAGCGGCCAGGCCGGCCGCGCCCCGAGGTCGCTGCCGGCGCGTTCACCGGCGACGAACCGCTGCCAGCCCGCCGCCCCGATCATCGCCCCGTTGTCCGTGCACAGCCCGGGACGCGGTACGAAGAGCGGCAGGCCACGGGCGGCGGAGCCGATCGCGATGCGCTCGCGAAGGGCCATGTTCGAGGCGACGCCGCCGCCGAGCACGATCGCCCGGGCGGCGGTCTCGTCGGCCGCGCGCAGGGTCTTCGTGGCCAGCACGTCGACGATCGCTTCCTGGACACCCCAGGCCAGCTCCGAGACCCGGGCCGCGTCCAGACGGCCGCCCGCATCGCTTGCGGGCCGGCCGGCCGCTGCCAGCTCGGATTCCACCGCGCGACGCAGCGCCGTCTTCAGGCCGGAGAAGCTGAAGTCGTACGACGGTCCGAGCCAGGCCCGGGGCAGCGTCGCGTCGCGTTGGCGTGCGTCCGCTGCCGCCGTCGCGATCGCCGGTCCGCCCGGGTACCCCAGGCCGAGCAGGCGGCCGGCCTTGTCGAATGCCTCGCCGGCCGCGTCATCCACGGTCTCCCCCAGGAGCCGGTAGGCGAGATGGTCGCGCATCTCCACCAGGAAGGTGTGTCCGCCCGAGGCAACCAGCGCCACGAGCGGGAAGGGCGGCGCCGGCCGTTCCGGCTCGTCCGGGTCCAGGAGCCACGCGGCGTACAGGTGTCCCTCGAGGTGGTTGACCCCGACGAGCGGACGCTCGTGGGCCCAGGCGAGCGTCTTCGCGAAGGCAATGCCGACCAAGAGCGACCCGGCGAGGCCCGGACCGGCGGTCACGGCGATCGCGTCGACCTCGGAGATCCCGACGCCCGCCGTGTCGAGGACGTCGGTGAGGACGGGCACGATCCAGCGCAGGTGGGCACGCGCGGCAACCTCGGGCACGATCCCGCCGGCGGGGGCATGGAGCACGATCTGGCTGGCCACCGCCTGGGCCAGGATCCGGCGCCCGCCGGCGACGAGGGCGACCCCGGTCTCGTCGCAGGACGACTCGATCGCGAGGACCAGAGACTCGCGGCCGCTCAAGGCGCGGTCCCCGTCGGCGGGCCGGCGGGCGGTTCCGGGTCGAGGAGCGCTGCCAGGTCGGCGCCGAGGTCCGCCAAGAGCGTCCGCATCGCGGGCGACCGGAGCGGTTCGGTGGTCATGATCAGCGCGTCCTCGTGGTCGTCGCTGTAGTAGCGCGGCCGGATCCCGACCGGCCGGAAGCCGTACTTCTCGTAGAGGCGGCGCGCCGGCAGGTTGGAGAGGCGGACCTCGAGCGTCGCTTCGCGCGCCCCACGCGCCACGGACAGGTCGAGCACGGCCAAGAGGAGGCGCTCCCCGACCCGTTGCCTGCGCCAGGCGGGAGCGACCGCGAAGGTCGTGATGTGCGCCTCGTCCACCAGCAGCCAGATCCCCGCGTAGGCGATCACCTCGTGCCCCGCGCGCACGACGAGGTAGCGGGCGAGCTTGTTCGTCTCCAGCTCGGCCTGGTACGCGTGGGAGGGCCAGGGAGTCGTGAAGCTGGCGCGCTCGATCTCCTGCACCGCCGGCAGGTCGTCGAACGTCATCGGCTCGATCACGAGCCTTACCGGTGGCCGGGCGACCACGGCGTCACCGCCTCTGCGAACGGGGCTGCCTTCGCGCCACGCGGCAGGGAGACGTATTCGGGCACGACGCCCGCAGGATCGTCGGCCGTTCCGGCGCAGAGCTTCGCGGCCCCGAGCCGCAGGAGGATTCCCGGAAGCTGGTCCAGGGCGGCCTCGCCGCGGGCCAGCGCGAGATCCGGTGCTCGTCCCGGGAGGTCCACCGCCACGATCACCGCGTCGGCAGGCAGGTCGAGCGGGTCGGCTTCGGTGACGAGCCGTGTACCGGTGCGCGTCACCAGGTAGCGACCCCCGGGACCCGCGGGCAGGAGGAGCACGAGCCGCTCCGCGGGGATCGTGGGATCGGCCGCTTCCGCCGCGGCGAGGAGCGCGACCCCGGTCCCGACCGCGGCGAGCGGCATGCCGAACGCGACGGCGAGCGCCTTCGCCGTCGCGAGCCCGACGCGGAGTCCGGTGAACGCGCCCGGGCCGGTCCCGATGATGATCCCCGCCATTCCGGCGAGCGCCGCCCGATCCAGCCCCTGGTCCTGGAGCAGTGCCTCGAGACGCGGCAGGAGCTCCTCAACGTGGCGATGGCCGGCCGTCCACGTGTCCGCCGCGAGCAGTGTCCCGTCGTCGGCCCCCAGGGCCAGCACGACTCGGGCCGTGGCCGTGTCGATCGCGAGAAGCAGGCCGCTCGCCCGGCGCGCCGTCACCTCAGGGCCTCCAGGAGGCGCGCGTGGTGGGCGTCGGTCGCCCGGCAGGCGAGCATCCGGGGGTCGTCGCCCGACCCGTCGATCCGGATCTCGAGCCGCCCGACCGGCAGGGCAACCTCGAGGCGCTCGGCCCACTCCACCACGGTGACCCCCTCGGCCCCCCGCTCGTCGAGAAGCCCCGCGGCGAGCGCGTCCTCGGGACCAGCGAGACGATAGCCGTCCACGTGGAAGAGCGGCAGGCGTCCCTCGTGCTCGGCAACGAGGACGAAGGTCGGCGAGCTGACCGGACCGACGACGTCGAGCCCCCGGGCGATCCCCCGGGCGAGCTCCGTCTTGCCGGCCCCGAGCGGCCCGATCAGCGCAATGACGTCGCCGGCTGCGGCTGCGGCCCCCAGGCGCTCGCCGAGGGCACGCGTCGCGGCAGCGTCGGGAGCGGTGAGGCTGAGCGTGGGCGGGGAGGCGGACATCTGCAGCGCCTAGCCGCCCGGGGCGGCGAAGACGAACCGCTCCAGGTCCCCGATCGGGATCGCCACCGTCCGTCCGTCGTCCAGGGCGACGAGTCCCGTCTCCGACCCGATGCCGCCCCGGAGGCGCCGGTACCCGCCCGGCCCGAGCCAGCGGCCCTCTCGACCAGCCTCCGGGCCGCCCCGAACCAGCAGGCGGTCCGGCGCCGGCATCGGCAGCACGCGCCTCGGCGACAGGAGCAGCAGGGGCGGATCGCCGACCAGGCCGACCACGTCGCCCGCGACCGCTTCGAGCACGGCCCGGATGGCCGCCGGGAGCCCGCGGCGCAGGTACCCGCCCAGCACGAGCACGCCGAAGGGCGCCATGCGGTGCAGCCCCGCCTGCTGTCGGGCCGCCGACGCCGCGAGGTCGCGGCGATCACGCTCGGCGAGCGACTCCACGACCGCCCCATGGATCCCCATGGCGCGCGCCCGGGTGAGCGCCTCCGCGTCGACGCGGCCCGGGATGACCACCACCGCGCCGGCGAGCGCGATGTCCATCGCGAGGCGCGGGTCGGACTCGTCGGGAAGGAGGACCAAACGACCCGAGTTGGGCTCCCCGAGCAGCTCGCTCGCGCACAGGTCCGGACCGTCGAAGTCGAGCACGACGGCAGCCCCGGGCTCCACCTCGACGACGCGGCCGTCCGCGGGGGCATGAAGGAGGTCCAGGTGGGCGCCCGTCACAAGACGGCGGCGGCCGGCATGCTCGAAGAGGAGCTCCCCGGCGGGCGCGCCCGCACGACGACCGCCCCGCGCGTGCTGGACGGGCAGCCACGTGCCGGGCAGCGGCACGACCTGGTCGGCGGCGTGCCGCGGCATGGGCACCTCGACGAGCCGGGGGTCACGGATCCGCTCGGCGAGCACGTCGCCGGTGCTGACGGCCTCGCCGGCCGCCGCAACCAGGCGATCGCCCGGCTGCAGCTCGAGTCGGACACGCGGACGAGGGTCGAGGAACGCCCGGGCCGGGACCAGCTCCAGTCCGTCGCTCACGCCTCGCGCTCCGGCCAGAGTGCCTGCTCCCAGGTGGCCAGGATCTCGCGGCGACGATCGGGCCGTTCCGGGAGCCGGAGCGGGACGTCCCGGAGGTCGAGCACCAGCCCCGCGAGACCGCCGGTCACCTGGACCTGGAAGCGGCGCCCGCGAACGCCGAGCTCGGCGGCGCCGCGAAATGCCAGCTCGGCCGTCCCGCGCGCCCCCGGAGGCAGATCGACGAGCGTGAGGCCCCCGGCCACGAGCTCGACCTCGGAGCGCACGCCGCCGGAGACGATCTCGAGGCGCCCCGCCGCCCGGTTCGCTCGCAGGCCCCGCGGCGTCACGATGGTCCCGAGCCGCAGGAGCGCGTCCTCGGCGAGATCGGCGCAGACCGCGTCCCGCTCGGCGTCGTCGGCGATCGTCCCGATCGGGCCCAGGAGCCGCGCGTGGTCGACCGCCACCTGCATCGCTCCCGACCGGCGGATCACGTCGGCGACGATGTGGGCCGCCGCCGGGCCGGGCACCGCGGACCACGCGCCGCCCGTGCCGATGACGAGGTCCACGCCATCGTCCCCGAGCGTGGGCCCGCTGGCCTCGAGCAGGCGCTCCAGGGCCGCGCGGAGGGCCGCCGCCCGCAGGAGTGCCCCGTCCCCGTCGAGATCGCTCCACGGGGCGAGCGCGAGCTCGGCGAGCCGGTCGCGAAGGCGGGCCCGGTCGAGGCCCTGGGTGAACCAGTGGTCGATGCGTTCGATCGTCCCGGGTTGATCGATCCGGAAGAGCGCGGCCCCGGGCACCTCGAGCATCCGAACGTCCGCGACGATCCCGCCGTCGTTCCCCGGGCCGGGCGAGGCCAGGATGCGCGCCGCTCCAGAGACACCGATGTCGAGCACCTCGACCCGGAGCCCCAGCACGCGGGCAAGCGACCCGGCGGCCGCGGCCAGGGCGGCCCGGCCGTCGTCGGGACCCCGGCGAGCGGCCGCCAGCGCGAGGCGCAGGCTGGCGGGGGCCGCCTCGCCTGGCAGGCGTGGCGGTGCCGCCAGCCGGACGATCGCCGGGTCGCGCAGGACGTCGAGCAGCGGTGCGTCCGGGACGCTGCCCGCGAGGAAGATGCGCAGGCCCGGTCGCCGGACCGCGATGCCGGCCCCCGCGACCGCGAGCTCCGCGGCCAGCTCCCGTTCGTCGGCGTCCGGGGGATCGGCCACCCCGATGAGGAGGGCATCCACGCCCGGCCGGGTCGCGAGCCGGGTGAGCGCCAGCGGGTCCGTCCGCTCCGCGCTCCCGCCGACGACGTTCCAGCCGGCCCCGAGCGCGGCCTCCTCGAGCCGTGCGCGCGTCCGGTCGGTGGCGGCGATTATGGCGAGCGTCGCGGCGGGCGCGCTCAGCGCGACGAGCTGCGGCCAGCCGTCGACCGACTCGGGGCCACCCGCGGGGCGGCCGAGCGTGTTCTCGGCAAGGACCGGGTCTGCCGAGCGGAACCGATCGACGAGCAGGCCGAGGAGCGCGCCCGGGTCGCTGCCGGCCGGGAGCGCCGTCGCCGCCAGGAGGCGCCAGCGACGGTCGACACGTCCGACGATCGACCCTGCGAGCGTCGCGGTCCCACGATCGAGCGCCAGGAAGGCCTCCGGCCGGCCGCCGTCCGGCCAGCCGGAGACGCGCCAGGACGTCGCCGGAGCGGCCTGTGCCGGATCGGGGCCGGGATCGGCGAGAAGCGTGGGAGGCATCAACTCGGCTGGGCTCACGCGTCCCAGACCGACTCCTCGTCAAGCTCCTCGAGCCGGTCGAGCAGCTGCTCGATCCCCGCCTCGTCCGCCAGGAGTGCGCTTGCAGGCGCGTTGTCGCCCCCGAAGAGCTGGCGCAGGAGCGGGTCGAAGAACGTCATCGCGCTGCCGGCGAGGCCGCCGTCGGGCATGCTCGCGTGAAGGAAGAGGACGGCCGGGCCGGTCATGCCGCGCAGCTGGATCTCGCGCGCCACCTCTTCGACGAGCGCCGTGCGCTGCTCCTCACCGGGCGCGAACGGAAAGGTCATGCCCGGGACCCGACCGGTGCCGCGTCGATGGCCGCGATCGCGGCGCGGAATGCCTCGTACGTGGCGAGGCCCCGCAGGGCAAGCGTCACACGCCTGAGCCCCGGCGAGCGAGCCATCTCGTCGCGCATGGCCCTGACGGTCACACGGGCTGCCTCGGGAAGCGGGAAGCCGCCGACGCCCGTCCCGAGCGCCGGGACCGCAAGCGTCTCGGCGCCGAGCTCACGGGCCCGGGCGAACGCACTTCGGACCGCGCGATCGATCGCGGCGGCGTCCGTCCGGCGCGTCTGGTCGAGCGAGACGGCGTGGATCACCCAGCGCGCGGCGAGCGAGCCGCCATCCGTCACGATCGCGTCGCCCACGCCGACCGGCCCCTGCCGGACGGCTGCGAACTCGATGGCATCGCCACCCCGGCGCTTGATCGCGCCCGCGACGCCCGTCGCCATCCAGAGATTCGGGCTGGCGGGGCTCACGATCGCGTCCACCTCGAGGTCGCAGATGTCGCCGTTCCAGAGCGCGATGTCTGCCATGGTCCCCGGTTCTTGGTGAGCGTGCGGATGCCGACCGGCTCGGCCGGCGCAGTGTACACCCGGGGCAGGCGGGCGGACATCACGGCGACCACCTCCCAGCTGATCGTGGTGCGCTCCTGCGCCAGCTCCTGCGCGGTGATCCGGTCGGCGCCCTGCTCGCCGAGGAGCACGAACTCGTCGTCCGGGGTGACCGGCGACCCGGGCACATCGGTCACATCGGCCATCACGGCGTCCATGGCGACGGTCCCCACGAGTGGGACACGCTGTCCGCGGACGAGCGCCGACGCGCGGTTCCCGAGAAACCTGACCCAGCCGTCGGCATACCCGACGGGGAGCGTCGCGATCCGGCTGGCCCGGCTCGTCACGAAGCTCGGCCCGTAGCCGACGCCCTCGCCGGCAGGGAGATCCGCCACCCTGACCGGGCGTGCCAGGAGCGAGAGGACGGGCTGCAGCGCACGCTCGATCCGCCCCGCCGCCTCGCTTCTGCGGAGCCCGTCCGGCACGATCCCGTACAGTGCGAGCCCGACCCGCAGGCCATCGAAGACCGGGTGCTCGCCCCCGACGTATCGCTCCGCCGCGAGCAGGCCGCCGGACGCCAGGAGGTGACGGTGCGGGGCCGGGTGGCCGGCATCCGCCAGGGCGCGCAGCGCGGCCTCGAAACGCTCCACCTGGCGGGCCGTGCGTGCCGTGTCCTCGGGCGCCTGGAGGTGCGACCACGCCCCGGCGAGCCGGACCCCGGGCACGCCCGCAAGCGCTCGAGCCGCAGCCACCGCCTCGTCCGTTCGGAGACCGTCACGGCCCAGCCCGGTCTCGATCCCGAGGTGGACGGCGAGGTCGCCCAGGCGCCTGCGCGCCTGCCGGCGGGCACGGGCGTAGGCGGCCAGGGAGCGCTCCCAGAGCACGGCGTCCCCGGCCGCCAGCGCGATCCCGGCGCGGGCTGCCTCCGCGACCCCGTCCGGCGGGACCGGGAACAGCACGAGCACCGGCGCCAGGAGGCCGGCGGCCCGGAGCTCGAGCGCCTCGTCGAGCGTCGCGACGCACAGGCCGTGCGCGCCCGCGGCCAGGGCGGCGCCCGCGACCGGGATGGCCCCGTGACCGTAGCCGTTCGCCTTCACGACTGCCTCGAAACGCGTGCCCACCGGGAGCGCGCCCAGGATGGCCCGAACGTTTCCCGCGAGCCGCTCCAGGTTGATCTCGAGCCACGCCGTGCGCGGCAGCGGCGGCAGCCCGGCGTCCCGGAGGCGCGCCTCGATCGGCGGGCGCGGGTCCGTCATTCGGCGGGCCGCCCGAACCCGAGCCTTCCGACGCCGGCCCGGCGGGCAGCATCGACGGCCAGGCGGTGACGGGCGCGCGCGATCTCGAGCGGCAGGTCGCCTGCGAGGAGCCCGGCATCCCCCACGCGATGTCGCACGGCCTCCCCGGCCATCCCGTGGAGATGGACGCCGAGACGCGCCGCTGCATAGGGGGCAAGCCCCTGGGCCAGCAGGCCGCCGATCGTCCCGGCGAGAACGTCGCCCGTGCCGCCGGTGGCGAGCGCCGGGTTCTCGAACGACGCGACGGCGGCGGCACCGTCCGGCGCCGCGATCACGGTGTGCGCACCCTTGAGAACCACGACGTGGCCCCAGGTGCGAGCTGCATCACGGGCAGCCCCGAGGCGCGCCGCGTCGTCACCGGCCAGGTCTCCCTCGTCGGCGGGGCCGATGCGGCCGGCCGCCCGCAGGCGCCTGAACTCGCCGACGTGCGGCGTGAGGACGCACGGGCGCACGACCCCTTCCCACCAGCCGTCCTCGGCCGCGAGCGAGCGGAGGGCTTCGGCGTCGACGACCGCGGGGCTGGCGTCGTCCCCCGGGCCGGCCGCGAGGATGCCCCGGATCAGCTCGGCGGTGGCGAGGGAGGGCCGGAGCCCCGGCCCGACCACGAGCGCGTCGTGCTCGTGGTCGAGGATCCGCGCCAAGGCGGGCTCCGGGTCGACCTCCTCGACGTCGTCCTCGATGAGCGCGAGCGTGGTGGCCTCGACGACCTTCGCCGCGAAGAGGGGCTGCAGCGACTCGGGTACCGCCAGCGTGACGAGGCCGGTGCCGGCCCGACCAGCCGCCTGGCACACGAGGAGCGCCGCCCCCGCATAGTCGAGCGAGCCGGCGACCACGAGCAGCTTGCCGAACGTACCCTTGTGGCCGCGACCGGGCCGCTCGGGCAGGAGGAGGCCGGCGCTCCGGTCGTCGAGGCGCTCGGCGGCCGGCAGGCCGGCCGGTGACGCGGCTGGTTGATCAGGCATCCTGGCCCTCCTCCCGGGCGGTCCGGGCGAGCGCTGCGGCCTCCCGGCCCAGCCCGCGGATGCGCTCCATCCTGCGGAGCAGCGCCGCCTCGCGCTCGCCGAGCCGCTCCTCGATGTCCGGCGGGAAGACGTAGCGGCCCCCGGCGGTGCGGACCCCGAACGCGATCGCCAGCGCGTACTCCCGTTCGTGGGTGATGCTGACCGCGATCCGCGCCAGCCCGAGCTGGTCCGCGCGAGCCGCGGCCCGCCCGTGGAGCCGGACTGCCGGCTGCCCCGTGGGCAGCCGTTCGATCTCGATGTCGAGCCAGCCGATCCCCCGCACCCCGAGACCCAGCACCTTGCTGACCGCCTCCTTGGCGGCCCACCGGCCGGCGAGCGTCTCGGGACGACCGCGGACGTAGGCGGACTCGGCCGGCGTCAGGATGCGCCGGACGAACCGATCCCCGAAGCGTGCCAGGGCGTCCCGGATCCGCTCGACACGGATGATGTCGAGCCCGAGCTCCGCGGTTCCCGACGGGACCTGCCCGTCCGGCATGATCACGGGCTACTCGACCGTGACCGACTTGGCCAGGTTGCGAGGCTGGTCGACGTCGGTGCCGCGGGCAACTGCGGCATGGTAGGCGAACAGCTGGAGCGGGATGATCGCCAGGATCGGCCCGAGCGTCTCGTGCGTCGGCGGCACCCACAGGACGTCGTCGGCGAACCGCTCGACCTGGTCGTCGCCCTCGGTCGCGACCGCGATCACCCGTGCGTCGCGCGCCCGACCCTCCATGATGTTGCTGACCAGCTTCTCGTACACCGCCGAGCGGGTCGCCACGGCGACCAGCGGGCACTCGGCGTCGAGGAGGCTGATCGGGCCGTGCTTGAGTTCGCCGGCCGCGTAGCCCTCCGCGTGGAGGTAGCTGACCTCCTTGAGCTTCAGGGCGCCCTCCATCGCGGTCGGGTACGTGTAGCCGCGGCCCACGAACATGAAGCCCCGCGAGCCGACGTACCGGCGCGCGATCGCGTCCACGCCGCCCGCCGCGTCGAGCGCGCGCTGGGCGGCGTCGGGAAGCGCCCGGAGATCCCGCACCAGCTGCGCCTCGGTCCCCCGGTCGAGCGTGCCGCGGATGCGCGCGATCTGGGCTGCCACGAGGACCAGCGTGAGGACCTGGGTCGTGAAGGTCTTCGACGCGGCGACGGCGACCTCGGGGCCCGCCTGGAGGTAGAGGACCGCGTCGGCCTCCCGCGTGATCGCCGAACCCACGGTGTTGGTCACGGCGATGACCGGACAGCCCCGCTCGCGGGCGAGCCGGGTCGGGGCGATCGTGTCGGCCGTCTCGCCCGACTGCGTGACGGCGATCACGAGGGTCCGCGGGCCGAGCGGCGGCGGGCTGTAGCGGAACTCCGACCCCACGGTGACGCGGGCCGGCAGGCCGGTCCATTCCTGCAACGCTGCCGCGCCGACCAGGGACGCATACGAGGCGCTCCCGCAGGCCACGAACTCGACGCGGTCGACGTTCGCCAGCAGGCCGGCCATGTCCGCCAGCTCGTCTGTCCGGACGGTGTCCGCCGGGCCGAGCCGACCGGCCAGGCACTGGCGGAGCGCCTGGGGCTGCTCGTGGATCTCCTTGAGCATAAAGTGCGCGAAGCCGCCCTTCTCGGCGGCCTCCGGCGTCCAGTCCACCCGCGTCACGGAGCGCTCGCGGGGCGTCCCGTCCACGGCCGTGATCGTCACCTGCGTCGGCCGGAGATCGACGACATCCCCGTCGGCCAGGAAGATCACCCGGTCCGTGTGGGCCAGGATCGCCGCGACGTCCGAGGCGAGGAACGCCTCACCGTCCCCGATTCCCACCACGAGCGGCACGTTCTGCCGGGCCCCCACGAGCCGGTCGGGCTCGCCGCGGTGCATGACGGCGACCGCGTAGGCGCCCTCGACTTGAGCGAGCGCGGTGCGAACGGCATCCGCGAGATCGCCGGCGTACGCCTCCTCCACCAGGTGCGCCAGGGCCTCCGTGTCGGTATCGGAGCTGAGAACGTGCCCGCGCGACTCGAGCCCGTCCCGCAGCTCGCGGAAGTTCTCGATGATGCCGTTGTGGATGACGGTGATGGAACCCGTGCAGTCGACGTGCGGATGGGCATTGAGGTCGTTCGGGCGCCCGTGGGTGGCCCAGCGTGTATGCGCAAGGCCGATCCCGGCGTTGGGGGTCCGGTCGAGGAGCGCCGTCCGAAGGTTGACGAGCTTGCCCGCCCGCTTTTCCACGAACAGCTCGCCCGACTCGGTGACGAGCGCGATGCCGGCCGAGTCGTAGCCGCGATACTCCAGGCGCCGGAGCCCCTCCAGCAGGATCGGTCCCGCCGCCCTGGGACCCGTGTACCCCACGATGCCGCACATGCCGTCGAGTGCCTCCGTTGCGCCGACCGGACCTCGACGGCCGTTGGCCTAGTTTAGGCGGTCGAGCGCGAGGGCCGCGATCTCGTCGGCAAGCGACGCGACGAGCTCCGCGTTGGGTCCCTCCACCATCACGCGGAGCGCCGCCTCCGTGCCCGACGGGCGGACGAGGACCCGCCCGCCGGTCGCCAGGCGCGCCTCTGCGCGGGCGATCGCGCGCCGAAGCTCGGGATCCGCTTCCCATTGATCCTTGTGGCGGACATGGACGGCACGCTGCTCCTGCGGGAAGAGGGGAATCTGGGACGCGAGCTCGTCGATTGGCCGGCCGCTCCGGCCCACGATCCCGAGGACCTCGAGGGCGGTCACCAGCCCGTCGCCCGACGTCGCGTGGTCGAGAATGATGACGTGGCCGCTCTTCTCGCCGCCGAGGCTGGCGCCGGTCACCTGCATCCCCTCGAGGATGTACTTGTCGCCGACCGGGGTCCGGACGACCTGCCCGCCCGCCGCGCCGAGCGCGGCCTCCAGGCCGCCGTTGGAGAGCACCGTGACGACGAGGATCCCGCCGGCGAGCCGGCCGCGGCCCAGGCGGTCGAGCGCGCAGAGCCCGAGCAGCTGGTCGCCGTCGACGACCCGACCCAGCCGGTCGACGACGACGAGGCGGTCGGCGTCGCCGTCGAGCGCGAAGCCGAGGTCGGCTCCCCGCGCGACCACCTGCTCGGCCAGGTCGGCCGGCGCGGTGGCGCCACACCCGACATTGATGTTCTCGCCATCCGGGTCATTGTGAAGGACCTCCACCCGTGCTCCCGTCGCGGCCAGGATCTCCGGGGCCGTGACGCCACCCGAGCCGTTCGCGCAGTCGAGCAGGATGTGGAGGGAGCAGGGTGTCGCTGCGGCAAGGCGACGCCGGTCGGCCCGGTAGCGGTCGACGAGGCCGCCGGCCTCGACGAGCCAGCCGATGCCGCCGTTTCGGGGTCCCCCCAGCTCCTCGGCCCGCCAGATGAGCTGCTCCAGGCGGTCCTCCTCGGCGTCGTCGAGCTTGAGGCCGCGGCCGTCGAGCACCTTGAGCCCGTTGTCGTCGGCGGGGTTGTGGGAGGCCGAGACCATGATCCCGGCGGAGAACGATCCGGTGCCTGCGAGGTACGCGAGGGCCGGCGTGGGGAGCACGCCGGCGTCGTGCACGTCGGCACCGAGGCTCGCCGCACCGGCAGCAATGGCGGCCACGAACATCTGCCCCGATCGCCGCGTGTCACGCCCCACCACCAGGCTTCCGCCCGGCCCGACGAGCTCGTGGGCGGTCGCCCTCCCGAGCGCGTATGCGGTCGATGGGCGGAGGTCCACGTTGGCGATCCCGCGGATGCCGTCGGTTCCGAACAGGCGTCCCATCGTCACGGCCCCACCGGAGGAACGGCCGGCACCGGGGTCGGACTGGGTGGCGTCACGGTGAGGTTGAGCTCCCTTGGCGAGAGCGCGCTCACCGACAGGCCGGTGGGAACGCTGACCTCCGGGAACACCCCGTGCGTGCCGGGACCGAGCCCGCTCACGTCGACGCTCGCGACGAGGGTGGACCCGTCGAGCGCGTTGAGCGCACCGAGCGGGCCACCGACCGTCACCAGGATCTGTCCCGAGCCGACGTCGTAGCTCAGCGTCGGGTCCGCGTTGAGGAGGACGACCCCGACCTGGAACGAGCGCGTGCCGACCTGCGGGCGCAGCGACGCCGTGACCCGAACGGTGGTGACGTCGAGGGCGGTGACACCCGGGGGCAGGTCGAGCTGGACGTCCGCGACGACGTCCGAGGTGGCGCCGGCGATCGAGACCGGCTTCGTGTCGATGTTCACGAGTGTCGAGAGCAGCGCCGACTCGCCCTCGACCGTCACGAGCAGCGGTGCGGCCTCGACCCCGGTGATCGCCGCCGACGGATCCGGGGTGCCGGCGAGGACGGGGTTCACGGGCAGGGCCCGCGTCGAGAGCTGGCTACCGATCTGGATCGTCACGCGAACGGAGTTCGGCTGCAGCTCGACCGTGGGGACCACGTCGCCGCGCGCATCGACCGCCACGAGGTCCACCGCCTGGTTGATGTCGATCCCGGACGGCTGGATCAGCACGCGTGCCTGGGCGGCGGCCACCAGCACCACCGACGACTCGGGACCCGAGACCGTCACGCTGTCCTGCGAGACGACCGGCTCGCGCACGTCGAGGCCGGCCGGGACCGTCCCGTGGTCCACCTGCACCGGCACCGACTTGCTGATGAGCGGGTCGAGCCGGACCTGGATCCGCGACGGGCTGAAGTCGATGACCTGGATGTTGCTGGGGTCCGTCGCGCGGACGATGACCGGCACGCTCACCGGCGGCGAGCCGGCTGCCACCGGTATGCCGGCGAGGTCGATCGTGGCGGTGAAGCTGGCCGTCGTCACGGCAGGCCGGTTGGTCCCGATGGCGAGATAGCGGATCGACGTGACATCGTCGAGGTTGCCGATGATGAAGGCGTTGCCGGGCTGGTTCAGCACCTGGATCGGGATCCGGCCGGGGAACGTCTCTGCGCTCGCCGAGACGATCAGGCCCGCGTAGAGAAGCGTCGCGAGCAGGACGGCCGCGAGCTTGAGCGGCCAGTTGCGGAAGACGAAGCCAACGACCCGGCGCACGGCGATCAGCGACCGACCCCCGCGGCCGCATTGTCGGTCTCATCGCGGACGTCGCCGGCCACCGGGCTCGGCGCGTCGCCGCGGCGGAGCGCGCGCCCTCGAGCGACGAGCGCGGCACGCCGAAGGGCGCCGGGGCCCGGCGTGACCACGCCGCTGGCAGGCCGCGACGACAGGCGCCCGCGGAGCGTGCCGCCCCCGGCCCGCTCCGGCACCAACGACGCGACGATCGCGCGAACGAGCTCAGGCTCGTCGAGGTTCCGCCGGATCCGTGCCCGCTCGACGAGGCTCGCCTGCCCGGTCTCCTCCGAGACCACGACGACCAGCGCATCGGTCTGCTCGGTGATCCCGAGGGCCGCTCGATGGCGCGTCCCGAAGCGCTCCACCTGGACCGTCGTCTCGGCGAGCGGGAGCACTGCACCCGCCGCGACGATGGTTTCGCCGCGGATGATCACCGCGCCATCGTGGAGCGCCCCGCGTGGCGTGAAGATCGCCTCGAGGAGGTCGGCGGACAGGTCGCCGTGGACCATCACGCCGGTCTCGGCGATCTCCTCGAGCCCGGTCTCCCGCTCCACGACGATCAGGGCACCGAAACGTGCGGCCGCGAGGTGGGTCGAGGCGCGCGCGATGGCGGCGGCAACGAGCTCGGCCTGCCGCTGGTCCGCCGGCGAGAGGAGCCAGGCGAACGAGCCGACCCGCCCGATCCGCTCGAGGGCGCGGCGGAGCTCGGGCTGGAAGACGACCACGAGCGCGAACAGGCCGACGACGGCGCCCGCCTGCAGGAGCTGGGTGAAGAGGCGCAACCCGACGGCCTGAGCGGCGGCGTAGATCACCAGGATCACGCTGACGCCGATCACGAGACGGACCGCGCGGGTCCCCCGGATCAGGCTGAACAGCCAGTAGATGACGAGCGCGGTGATCCCGATGTCGGCGAGCGTGATCGGTCGAACCTGTCCGACCAGCGACTCGAGGAGCTGCGACATCTTCCGCTGAGTGTAGCACCGGGGACCCCACGCTCCGACCGCCCGGTCCGGAGGCTCGAGCATCAGGGCGGGCAACGGCTCGTGCAGCCATCCCAGCCCCCGGCGGACCACCGAGGGTCGTCCCGCGCGTCAGGCGACAGGGGCGAAGCCTGGATCGTTCGGGAACGCCTGGCGGGCGGCAGCGAGGACGCGCTCGCGGTTTGCCGCGTCGCCGTCGATGTCCAACAGCCGGAGGAGCTTGCGGTACGTGTCGCCCGCCGGCCCGAGCGCTCCCCGCTCCAGGCGCAGCTCGGCGATCAGCAGGTGGAGGCCCACGTCGTCCGGCCGCGAGGCCAGGCCGCGATCGCACGCATCGAGCGCCGCCACGGGGTGGCCCGCGGCGCGGAATGCGCGCGCGGCACCGATCGCGGCCGCCACGACGCCGGGTCCGTCGCCGCGGGCTTCGGCCTCGTCGGCTGCGCTGAGGAGCACGTCGCCGTCCACCTCGACCTCCGGAGCGGGCGGCGCCGACGGCGCATCGACTGCCTCGAACGCCTCCGGGGCCGCGGGCTCGACCGGCGGCTCGCCCGGCCCGGGCACCGTCTCGAGGAGGCGGAGCGCGCGGGCGAGCGCCCGCTCCGCCTCGGCATCCCCGACCTGCTGCCGGAGCTCGTCGACCAGCTCCTGGTAGCGCTCGCGGCGGGCCGCGGTCGGCCGGATCTCCATTGCGCGCCGGAACGCGTCGCCGGAGTCCGCGTGCTTACCCGCCGCGCGGCGACCGTCGGCGAGCGAATCGAAGGTCGCGGCGGCATCGTCCGGCCGCTCGAGCACCACGAGCGCCTGGGCGCGGCCGAGGAGCGCGGCGTCGTCCGCCGGGGAGAGGGCGAGCGCCTCGTCGAAGCTCGCGAGCGCCAGCTCGGGCTGCCCCAGCCGGAGCTCGATCGCCCCGAGCGCGGCGCGGGGAACCGCGCGGTCCGGGGCGAGCCGGGCGGCCTCCTGGTACGAGGTGGCGGCATCCTCGAGCCGGCCGCGGAGGCCGGCCACGTGGCCGGCACGGAGGGCCTCGCGGTAGCGATCGAAGAGTGGGTCGGTCATCCTCCCACCGAGCTCCTCGAGGCGGGTGCGGGTGCCCGAACGGGCACCTGGCGGCTCAGCGCTTCGTGTACTGCGGCGCCTTGCGGGCTCGCTTCAGCCCGTACTTCTTGCGCTCCTTCATACGCGGGTCGCGGGTCAGGAAGCCGGCCTGGCGGAGCGGGACGCGATTGCCTTCGGGATCGACCATCAGGAGGGCGCGGGCGATCCCGTGGCGGATGGCACCGGCCTGGCCGGTCACGCCGCCGCCCTCGACCTTGATGAGCGTGTTGAAACGACCCTCGGTGCCCGTCACCCGGAACGGCATGCGCAGCTCTCCCTCCGGGATGGCGTTCCCGAAGTGCTGGTCCAGGGAGCGGCCGTTCACGATGATCTCACCCTCGCCGGGAATGAGGCGAACTCGGGCGATCGCCGTCTTCCGGCGCCCGGTCCCGTGAAAGAAAAGGGGGGTGGTCATGTGGGCGTGCTCCTCGTCAGGCCAGCGGTTCCGGCCGCTGGGCCTGGTGCGGGTGGTCCGGGCCGGCGTAGATCTTGAGCTTGCGAAGCTGCTGGGCACCCAGCCGCGTGTGGGGAACCATCCCCTTCACCGCCCTCCGGACGGCCTCCTCGGGACGGCGCTCCATCAGGTGCCCGAGCGTCTCCTCCTTGTACCCCTGCGGGTAGCCGCTGTGGCGAGCGTAGATCTTCGACTCGAGCTTGTCGCGGCTGACGGCCACCTTGGCGGCGTTGAGCACGATCACGTGGTCACCGCCGTCCAGGTTGGGCGTGTAGGTCGGCTTGTGCTTGCCCACGAGGACGCGGGCGATCCGCGTCGCGAGGCGGCCGAGCGTCTCGTCCGTCGCGTCGACGACGTACCAGCGTCGCTCGATCTCCGCCTCCCGGAGCGTGTACGTCTTCGCGGTCATGTGTCTCCGTTCATCTCCCTGGCGATCCGTCCCATGACGACCCGCCGCAGGCACAACCCCTTCGCCGGGGCGACCGCCCCGTTGAAGGCCGGACGCCGCGACGCGAGCGCCTCGGCAACCGCCGTCTCCTCGACCTCGCCGCGGCCCACCAACAGGAGCGCCGCGACGATCCGTCGCACCATCTGCCGCAGGAAGGCATCCCCGCGAACGTCGACCGTCACGAGGCCACCCTCCCGCCGCACCCGGACCCCGTGAAGGGTCCGAACCGGCTGGCGGTTCGCCGCCCCGAATGCCGTGAAGTCGTGCCGGCCCACGAGGACCGACGCGGCCCGCGCCATCGCGGCGGTGTCGAGCGGGACCCGCACCCCGAGCGCCGATCGCTCGCGAAGCGGGCTTCGCGGCCCGTTCCAGACGGTGTAGCGGTAGTCCCGGTACCGCGCCGCGTAGCGAGGGCGAAACCCGATCGGGGCCCGGCGGAGGCCGCGAACTGCGACATCCGCCGGCAGCAGCGCGTCCAGCGCCCTGCCGAGCTCCGCAACCGTGAGCCGCCCGGTCCAGTTGAACGCGATCACCTGGCCCGTTGCGTGCACCCCGGCGTCGGTGCGTCCCGCCGCGTCGACCCGGACCCGGCGACCGCCGGAGAGGGTGCCGAGCGCGGCTTCGAGTTCTCCCTGGACTGTCCGGGCCCGCAGCTGGAGCTGGAACCCGGCGAAGTCCGTGCCGTCGTATTCGACCCGTGCGCGCATGCGCACGAGGGCGCCCTCTCGGGCTCCTTGCTCTTCGCCACTGCGCCGACGCATCGCTGCGTTGGCACGTCCGCTCGCTCGCTCACGCACCTGAAGTGCGCTCGCTCACGTGCTCCGCGTCGCCTTGCGCTGCATCCGGCGGAGCGGCGACATCTGATTGTCTCCGATCAGAGGAGCTCGATCTGGACGATCGGGGCCCTGTCGCCGTTCCGGTTGCCGAGATGCGTGATCCGGGTGTACCCGGACGTTCGCTCAGCGTACTTCGGGGCGATCTCATCGAACAGCTTCTTGATGACCAGGGGCTCGTCGGGGAGCTCCGCGACGACGGTTCGCCGCGCGGCAAGGTCGCCCCGCTTGGCAAGCGTGATCATCCGCTCCACCTGGGGGCGGATCTCCTTGGCCTTCGCCTCGGTGGTCATGACCTTCTCGTAGCGGAAGACCGACACGATCAGGTTCTTGTAGAGCGCGAGCCGCGGTCCCTGCATGCGTCCGAGCTTCCGGCCGCCGATCTGGTGGCGCATCGCTCAGACCTCCTCCGACTCGTCGGCGAACGGCTCGTCGCCATCGTCCTCGACCCCGCCGAGCTCCGACGAGTCCGTCTCCGGGACGAGGAAGCCCCGCATCCGGAGCCGCTCCTTCATCTCGTCGAGCGACTTCTTGCCGAAGTTGCGCATCCGCAGCAGGTCATCGTCGGTGAGCTGCAGCAGCTGGCCCACCTTCACGATGTTGTTGCGCTTCAGCGAGTTGTAGGCCCGCATCGGGAGGTCGAGCTCCTCGATCGGCATCTCGAGCATGTTCGCCGGGATCTGCGG
>Ga0182011_10001736_pt1 | contig 18933 bp, 16 predicted proteins | sample 711E1DmetaG_FD_120481 | JGI IMG/M metagenome (GOLD analysis project Ga0182011, IMG submission 120481) | Permafrost microbial communities from Stordalen Mire, Sweden - 711E1D metaG | ecosystem: Environmental > Terrestrial > Soil > Wetlands > Permafrost | place: Sweden: Stordalen | collected... | reverse complement strand
TGATTGCCATTTCGCAGTAGAGAAAAGCGAATCGAAACAGCGTACATCTTCAACAATCCGCAAGTTAGGAGAAGAAGAGCGCATCCAGGAAGTTGCCAGATTGCTGAGCGGTGAAGAACTCACCGAAGCGAGTTTAAACGGGGCAAGAGAATTCATAGGGAAGAAAAAGAAGGTATGAGGTTTTAGGAATTGGTTGTTAGGTGAAAAAGATGAGAAATTTTCGAGAACTTTTAATATGGAAAAAGGGAATGGAAATTGTCACTAGTGTTTATAAATTTACTGCTTTATTGCCAACAGATGAAAAGTATGGACTAAAGACCCAACTTCAACGCGCAGCTGTTTCTATACCTTCAAATATTGCCGAGGGTTGTAGTCGGAATAGTGAACCTGATTTCAAGAGATTTATAGAGATTGCGATTGGCTCGGCTTATGAACTTGAAACTCAATTGACAATTACTGAAAACGTAAATATTATTTCAAAAGATCAAGTTGAACCTCTTCTTCAGTTGCTTACCGAAGAAAAAAAATGCTTAATAGCTTTATTTCAACTGTAAGAGAAAGAGCCGGGAAGAATAACAAGAAAGTTTCCTAAATCCCAAAACCTAACACCTAATACCTGAAATTCTATGTCTCTATTCATCTATAATACACTCACACGCACAAAAGAAGAATTTAAACCAATTCACGAAGGGCAAGTCGGCATATATGTTTGCGGACCCACCGTGTATAGTCATTCACACATTGGTCATGCAAAAAGTTATATTTCCTTCGATGTCGTTGTTCGATATTTGCGGTATCTTGGCAATAAGGTGCTTTATATTCAGAACATTACCGACGTTGGTCATCTTACTGACAATGCAGACGAAGGCGAAGATAAACTTATGAAGCAGGCACGCATCGATCGCGTCCATCCGATGCAAATAGCCGAGACGATTACGCGCAGTTATTTTGATGACATGGATAAGCTTGGAATTGAGCGTCCGGATATTTCACCGAGGGCATCCGGACATATCATCGATCAGATCGAAATTATTAAAAAACTTCTTGCGGATGGTTTTGCATACGAAATAAACGGTTCTGTCTATTATGATGTGCAGAAGTTTAAGAACTACGGCAAGCTTTCCGGACGCGTGCTGGAGGAATCGGTGGAGGGAACGCGTATTGAATCGCGTTCGGAGAAACGACATCCGGCGGATTTTGCTTTATGGAAGAAAGCGGAAGGCGGGCATATCATGCGCTGGCCGAGTCCATGGGGCGAAGGATTTCCAGGATGGCACATCGAATGTTCGGCAATGTCGATGAAATATCTTGGCGAGACATTTGACATCCACGGCGGCGGCATGGACAACGAATTCCCGCACCATGAATGCGAAATTGCGCAGAGTGAAGCTGCAACCGGAAAGCCATTTGTGAAATACTGGATTCACAACAATCTTGTAACGGTGAACGGTAAGAAAATGTCAAAGTCGCTCGGAAATTTTGTAACATTGAAAGATGCCTTCATCAAATATGATCCGTTGGTTGTACGCTTTTTCATACTGCAAAGTCATTATCGCAGCACATTGGATTTCAGTGATGAAGCATTGCAAGCTGCGAATACCGGCTATGATAAATTGCTGAATACCGTGCGCAATCTCCGGGAAGAATTAAAAAAAGCTGAAAAAGAACAGCGGATCAATGGACCGGCGTTTGATATTTCTTCTTATAAAAAATATTTTTTAGAAGCAATGGACGATGATTTCAATGCACCGCTCGCTCTCGGAGTGTTATTTGATTTGGCACGCGAGACAAATCAGTCTCTTAACTCCGAACAAAAACTTAGCCTTGTGTCACTCCAACAGATCAACCAACTCTTTGGCGATCTTGGCGGAGAAGTACTGGGGATTGTACCTGACGAAATTCGGTCTGCAACAGGTGATGCAAAGACAGAATCTCATTTGATGGATTTAGTCGTACAGATCCGTGCAGAAGTGCGGAAGCAAAAGCTTTGGACACTGTCTGACATCATTCGTGACGGTTTAAAAGCAATTGGTTTTATGATCGAAGATAAAAAAGACAGTACAAGCTGGCGTAAGATCAATTAGTTCGCATGAACGATTCAATTAAAATAATCGAAAACGGATTCGTTTTTACCGGCGACAATCAGAATCGTGCCGGTAGACTGACCATCATAATGAAGAACGGCCGCATTATCGAGATTGGCAGGCGTGCTGAAGCCCTCAAGGCGTTATATTCGAATGCCGAAGTAATTGATGCTGCAGGAAAAGTCATTTTACCGGGATTTGTCGATGCGCATCACACAGGTGAATCATTCATATTGAGGTATCTCACCTCTGGACAACCGATGTCGCGATGGAATAAAAACCCGACCATCAGCCGCGTTTACGATTACTTACATACGCAAGCATCTTTTAAAGAATTTTTAACTTTGTACCGATTGTCATATTATGCAGCGCTTAAATCCGGCGTAACAACATTGGCAGAGTATGGCATAGATACTCCTGAACATTCCTTTGCAGCCTCACTGGAAGCATTGCACCAGACAAATCTCAAAGGTTTTATCGGCTTGCACAATGGCGATCAGATTGAGGCAGCGCGCAAGCTGCAAAAATCGTCAATTCATTTTGCATTTGTTATCACGGATGAAGAAAATCTTACATTATATAATCTTCAATCCACTATTCGTTTTGCACGTGAACTGAAGTGGCCGATCATACTGCATTTGGGTCAAACACGGCATGCGTTTGATATTGTGAAGAAAAATTTCAATAAATCTATCGCTCAACTCATTGCTGATTATCGAGCGATTGATTCAGCGGTACATCTGCTTCATCTTTCGTGCTTTGATGAAGGAGATTTTAAAATTATCGCAAAGTCTCATATACCGCTGGTCTATTCACCGTCGGCAATTTTTCAAAAAGGGACAGATATTCCGCCATTCGGACAATTAGCCAAACACAAAATTACCATGGCACTGGGAACAGACTGGGGCATGGCGCAGCCCTTGGAGAATATTCAATCCTATTGCTCCATGTTTAAAACACTCGGTTTGCTGTATGAACGAGCATACGGCCGGCTTGCTCTTCACTCAAAAAATGGAGCGATTGCGTTGGGCCTTGATAAGGAAATCGGGACTATCGAAATAGGAAAAAAAGCCGATATTGTTTTCCTCAATCTCTCTGAGTTTCGGATGAATTTTATCCTTGCTGATGACAATGCCGAACGAGTTCTCGATGTCGTTCTTCAAGAAGCATCCTCTCAGCAGGTTAGTGATGTCATGATCAATGGCGAATTCTATGTACGTGAAGGTCATATTCTCACGTATTCAGAAGAAGATCTGGCTCGGGAAGGGCAAGAAATATTCAAAAGACTGTTATCGTTCCGTGACCGGGAAAATGAAACTCTACCACCACCTGCTACGATATTACAATTTTCTGAAAACCAAAAAGATAAAAGTAAAACTTCTGAAGATGAGATGATTGTTGAAGAAGGATTTAAAATTGTCCGGAAGGAACAAACGCTATCCACTCCGCAAATAAAAGATGCTACTCCCCTTGAGGCGGCTAAAGAGCCTCCAAAAAATATCAAGAAAATATTTGGTGATGACGATGTATAGTTCGGATTATAAAAGGAGAATCAAGTGAAAAAAATCGGTTTCATTCTCATGGTGAATCTTTTATTGACAGTGATCGTAGAAACGGCGGCAGCGCAAAGTTATGCCGGCGATGGGGCGACTATCGAACCGACAATGTTGATTGACAAACCGACCGCCGGTATACTGAAACGAGGATCGTATTCCGTTTCTTCGAACTTCTTTCAGAATGGAGGAGTATTACTAGGGATATCGGTAGGAGTTTTTGAACCGTTCACCTTCGGAATTTCCTACGGCGGTACGGATATCATTGGTCATGAAAAAATAAATATGAACCCGCTGCCCGGAGTGAATGCCAAGCTGCGTCTCGTAGGTGAGAGTAGCATAACACCGGCACTTGCGATCGGTTTTGATTCTCAAGGGAAAGAACCATATCTCACAGCCGATTCACTAAAGCGTTATACAATCAAATCGCCTGGAGTGTATATCGCCGCTAGTAAAAACTATGCAATTCTCGGCAATCTTAGCCTGCATGGCGGATTGAATAAATCTACAGAAACAAATGATGGTGACAAAGATCTCAATATGTATGTAGGCGCGGAGAAATCGATAGGCAGAGATATATCGATTATGATGGAGTACGATTTCGCAGTAAACGATAATAATGGTAATGCCATTGGAAAAGGAGCCGGGTACCTCAATTTCGGTTTCCGATGGACGTGGGGAAAAGGATTAGTAGTCGGCTTCAATCTAAAAAACATTACGAAGAATCAAGACAATGTGAATGTTGGAAATCGCACACTCCAAATTGATTACATAGGAAATTTTTAATTATCAAGAATATCGGATCACATAAATTTCAATGGATGGACCGGTCAAGAATCTTATAATTGCAATGTACAAATCTATGGACAGTATCGATTAGATTTGTGGACATATAAAAATTTGAACAGTAGTTTTAAAGCCTGAAGACGGCGAAAACTCGCTGAATTCAGGCTTGTTGTTTTATTAATCGGTGGCAAGAAACTTGAGTACTATATTATCGTCTAATATCATGAGGTCAGTTATGAAAACAATGATAAATTCTTTAAAACTCTTTTTGCCGTTAGGATTGATGGCGTTCCTTTTTCAGGGTTGCTATACGCAATTAATGACAACGCATGATGAAGATTCATATTATCAACAGGAACAGCATTCTGCCGGTCAAAGCGATTCGAATTATTACGATGAAGATAACGATAATTGGCAATCGCATCAAAATCTCGGGTTTTCATATTATTATCCCACCTGGCAATCATATTGGTCATGGGATTATGGATGTGTATATCCATCATATTGGGATCCATGGTACTGGGGTCCTGCCTTTTATGCAGGTTATTCTTATTACCCGCATTATTGGGGATATGGCGGTCACTATGGGGGATATAATGGTCATTCCGGCTATTCGCGCTCATATGTAACCCGCAATTCCGGATATCAACGAGGCGGATACAACAGACAAAACTATGGTGCTGCAAGATCTGGAATTGGCGGAACAGGATCGATGTATAATGGACAAACTGGAACGAACCGGGGAGACGTAGTTCTTCCTCGCTCAGCCGGAAGAATCGGCAATCAAAGCGGAATTACCGGGACAACAAGGACTTCACGCGGAGTTTCGACCGGTGTCTCAATAGGCCGCCAATCGACCAGCGGCAGGTATAATCCGAGCGTGCAGCAGCCTCGTCATCGTGATCGAAGCACTACAATGATAAACAGAAACTATAGAACGGGCAGCTCGCGCAGCAATGGATATTCCAGGAGTCAAGGATCAAATAATGGGCAATCAAGAACAAGCGGTCGAAGTTCGACGCCAAGTTATTCACCTCAGCCATCGAGCCGAACGAGCTCTGGTTCAAGTTCATCAGCACCAAGAAATGACGGCGGCAGTGGTGGCGGCCGGCAAAGCGGCGGCTCAGGCAGATCACGTTGATAATTACATAAAATAAATGGAGTGATGTAATCTTATGAAAACGTTTCGAAAAATATATTGGCTGGTTATTGTGATCATGATTGTATTCCAACTTCAGATTGTGAACGCGCAGTATGCGGAAGATGCATTAAGGTATTCGCAACTCGGATTAGGTATAAGTGCTCGACAACTTGGAATGGGCAATGCAACTGTCGGCGGTGTGAATGACTATTCCGCACTTTTTTGGAATCCTGCGGGTTTAGCGCTTGAACGTGATAATGAATTTTCAATTGGATTATCAAGTCTTGGATATTCAAATGATGTTTCATATCTCGGAACAAAATCGACATCTGATAAGAATGTTTTAAATCTTAATAATCTTGGTCTTGTTTATTCTATTCCAACGGTACGCGGCAGCTTAACATTTGCATTTGGATTCAATAGAGCGGCAAATTATACATCAACGGCTTCAATGAATGCATTTAATCCTTCTAGTTCTTTTTCTCAATCAACCAATCTACTCAATCAACCATTAGTCAACAATATTCCTTTTCAATTATATTTAGCGAATATCGACACTTTGACTGGAAAGATGGTCTCAATTGTTAATGGGAATGTACAACAAACTTTAAATATTTTAGAAGGAGGCGGATTGAACCATTGGACTTTTGGTGGCGCAATGGATGTTGGTCCAAATCTATCTGTAGGTGTATCGCTCAATTTTGCTTCAGGATCGTATTCATATGATCAAACGGTGAATGAGAACGATACCAAGAATTTGTATCCTGTTTCGATACAGCCGAATGATTTTAATCAATTTATATATGAAAATACAATTAATGATGATATCCACGGTTTCAATGCACTTTTTGGATTGATGTATAGAAATCCTGGAAAATATTCGATTGGTATTGCTCTACGAACAGCCACTACGTATGATATTTCTGAAACATTTGGTGAATCTGCTTCAAGTCAGTTCAAAACACCGGATACTTCCGGTAATTATTCCTATTTTTATCCTTCGACAGCTAATTCAACGAAGTATAAAATAACAACGCCATATGTGCTTAGCGGTGGAATATCAATTCAGCCTCTTGAATGGCTTTTGGTAGCAGGAGATGCAGAGTATACAGATTGGACGCAGATGGAATTTAATACGAACAATGCAGCTCTTATTGAAGAAAATTCTCGGATCAAAAATGAAATGCGAGCGACAACCAATCTTCGGGGAGGAATTGAAGTTTCGCTATTCAGCTTGGGATTGAAGCTCCGAGCCGGAATCATCGATAGTCCGTCTCCATGGAAAGGTGATCCAAGCAGCCGAGATCAAGTATATTATACCGGAGGCATTGGGTTACAGCTTGATGAAAGGACTGCCCTCAATGCTGCGTATGCTTACGGAACGTGGAAAACCCTTCGTACAAATTATTCTTATGCTGTATCCGGCATTACGTATGGTGTAGGAACTGATGAAACAGTTACTACCAACAACCTTAATTTGACACTGTCGTACCGTTTTTAGTTTAGTTGCACTGCTTTTCAAGATTGATTACATTATTCCGTCATACTTCGTTGTATGACGGATTTTTTTTTCCAACCATAAGGGATGTTGTAGCGGAGTATGCGAAAAACTCTGATTGGCATTGGTTTCACATTCATTATTGTTTTATGCGCAGGTACGTTCATCGGTTACTTTTTCGTGACGCGATCCTTCCCGAAGGTTTCCGGGACAATAAGTGTCAAAGGACTGGACCAGGATGTGAATGTCTATCGTGATGAATTTGGTGTTCCGCATATTGTTGCGCAATCAGAATATGACGCATTCTTTGCCGTGGGTTTTACACAAGCGCAGGATCGGTTGTGGCAAATGGAATTAACGCGGCGTGTTGGTATGGGGCGTTTATCAGAAGTATTAGGAGAGCCGGCGCTTCACGTTGATAAAATGTTTCACACTCTCGGCTTATGGAGGCATGTACAAAAACTTTCATATTCGCTCGATGACGACACACGCAAAGCGTTGCAGGCGTATGCTGATGGAGTGAATCAATTCATCAGAACACATTCCGGAAAATATCCAATTGAATTTGATATGTTGAATATCGAACCGGAACCGTGGACAATCGAGCATTCGCTCCTCGTCAGCAGGTTGATGGCGTGGGAATTGAATTACTCACGCTGGATAGATTTACTTCTTGCCGAATTGATCCAGCGTTTTGGTGAAGAGAAGGCGAAGGAGATTTTTCCTTACTGGCCGGACAACGCACCGCTTATTATTCCAAAGGAATTGAAATGGAAGACAGTTGCTGAAGACCTTCGTCCGCTGTTTGATGCGGAAGGTGAATACCGTTCGCTTCTCGGAATCCGCGGTCTTGAATCCGGCAGCAATGCGTGGGTAATCTCCGGCGCAAAGTCTGTTACGGGGAAACCTATTCTTGCAAACGATCCGCACCTTATACTCATGTCGCCGGCACGGTGGTATGAACTTCACATCAACACACCAAGCATGGATATTGCCGGAATGTCTATTCCCGGTGTGCCCTTTATTGTCGTAGGAAGGAATCAGCGCGTTGCGTGGGGAGTGACGAATGCAATGATGGATGATGAAGATTTTTACATCGAAGAAGTTGATTCGCTTCAGCATCCAACCCGCTATCGATTTAAAAGTGAATGGCGGCCGATTGTAGAGACTATCGATACTATCGTTGTGAAAGGTTCTTTGCCGGTCGTTCTTTCCATCTACAGTACGCACCGCGGACCGATTGTGAATAAAATGGAACCGACCGCGCAATCTGCATCGTCGCTTATATCTATGCGCTGGATTGGAAATGAAATCTCGAACGAAGCCGGTGCTTTATATCGCATTGATAAATCCGGCAACTGGCAGGAATTTCAGGATGCGCTCAAATTATTTACTGCACCCGCACAGAATTTTGTGTATGCCGATGTTGATGGCAATATCGGATACCGCACGGGCGGCAAACTTCCGATCAGAAAAACAAAAGGACCAACATTGCCGTTTCCCGGCTGGACAGACGAGTACGATTGGAATGGATTTGTCCCGTTCGATCAGATGCCGCATGTCTTCAATCCGCCAGATGGATTTATAGCGACGGCAAACAACAAGATCGTCGATGATTCATATCCCTATAACATCTCCAATCATTGGGAATCTCCATGGAGGTCGATCCGCATCAGCGAGGTGCTGCACGAACAAGAAAAATTTACGGAAGAAGAAATACAGCGTCTGCAATTCGATCTTGTTTCCACGCACGCGAGGGAAGTGGTGCCGTTTATCCTTCATGCATATGATAGTGTCACCGTCACAGACAATGATGTGAGAACGACGCTGGAATATTTTCGAAACTGGAATTTTGAAATGCGTAAAGAAGACGTGAGTACAACTCTCTTCCAGGCGACGATCAGCAAACTCATTTACAATATCTTCCATGATAAAATGGGTGAACGGCTGTATGGGTTGTATGACACACTGGCAAGCACGCCGTTATCAGCGTTGTCTCGTTTACTAAAGAACCCACACTCGGAGTGGTTTGATGATCTCAAGACGCCGGCGCTTGAGTCGCGTGATGATATGATCCGCAAAAGTGTAAGCGATGCGCTGGTCATGCTGAAGAGTGAACTCGGCGGTGATCTCAAGGAATGGCAATGGGGAAGATTACACACGGTAACATTCGTACACGTTTTTGGATCGAACAAATTGCTCTCCGGAATCTTCAACATCGGACCATTCCCAATCGGCGGTTCACATTCTACTGTTAATGTCGGGCAGTACTTCATCGCTCATTCTTTTGAGAGTGCAGTGGGACCGTCGATGCGGCAAGTATTTAATCTTGCAGATATAAACGATACGCGTTCAGTTCTTCCGCCCGGGCAATCGGGGCAGGTATTTTCCGGACATTATAAAGATCAGGTAACACTCTGGCTGCATGGCGCATATAAAATGCGTCCTATGCAGCGGTCAATTATTGAATCGACGTGCCGGGATGTTCTCACGCTGAGGCCAACGAGATGAATATATCCGATAAGCTTCGCGCTTTACTCCATATGACTGAATCGATGTGTGTGCTGACAGGTGCCGGCATTTCTGCAGAAAGCGGTGTAGAAACTTTTCGCGGTTCCAATGGTTTATGGTCGAAGCTAAAGCCGGAAGAGCTGGCGAACTTCGATGCATTTATGCGAAATCCGGAGTTGGTATGGGAATGGTACAACTACAGAAAGACTCTTATTCACGATGTGAAACCCAACCCTGGACATTATGCCCTCGCGCGTATGCAGGAATTAGTCAGTGATTTCACGTTGGTCACACAAAACATCGACAATCTGCATATACGTGCCGGCAGTAAAAATGTATTGGAACTTCATGGCAATATTGAGCGCAGCTACTGTATCGATTGCGGAAAATTTGCGGCTGATGTGGAAGTATCGTCAGAAAATAAAGTGCCGCACTGTCCAACATGCAATGGTATAATTCGTCCGGACATTGTGTGGTTTGGCGAGATGCTGCCGGAAGGAGTCTTTGAAGCGGCAGCCAAAGCGGCGAATCGGTGTGAACTCTTCCTCACGGTCGGCACATCTGCTGTCGTGTATCCTGCCGCGAGTCTTCCTCTGATCGCCCGAAAGAACGGTGCATACGTTGTAGAAATTAATATGGAGAGAACGGAAATATCGCACAATGTTCATGAAACGTTATTAGGGAAAGCAGGCGAAATCCTGCCGCAGCTTGTGAAAGTAAAAGAAGAATGAAAAGGATAGAACTATGAGAAGCAAGAAAGCGATCGCCAAAACAAAAATTATTTGCACACTCGGCCCTGCGTCGCAAAGCGTTGAGCAATTGGTGGAATTGATCCATGCAGGTATGGATGTTGCACGATTAAATTTTTCGCATGGAACGCTTGAGGATCATCTATCAGCCATAAAAAATGTACGAGAGGCGAGCAAGATCACTGGTGAATACATTACCATTTTACAAGATCTATGCGGGCCGAAGATTCGGACAGGTAAACTTCAGAATAAATTCATTGAGTTGAAAGAAGGTGCCACGTTCACCTTCACCATCGATGAAATTATGGGAGATGAACACCGGGTTACAACGACATACCGTGAATTGCCGGATGATGTGCAAGCTGGAGATATTGTTTTATTAGACGATGGGAAAATGTCGTTGCGGGTGGTAACGAAGACAGCAAAGGATGTCGAATGCACGGTGGTGAACGGAGGAATTCTGAAAGAAAATAAAGGAATGAACCTGCCCGGTATAAAGTTGAGCACACCCTCGCTGACGGAGAAAGATAAAGACGATTTGAAGTTCGGTCTTGCCCATGACGTGGATTACGTGGCACTTTCATTTGTGCGTTCTGCAGGAGATATTCAACATCTTCGTTCCGTCATTCAACATCAGACAAAAACACGAGTTCCGATCGTCGCAAAAATCGAAATGAAAGAAGCAATCGATGTTATTGATTCAATCGTGGCGGCAACCGATGTGGTGATGGTAGCGCGCGGCGATCTTGGAGTTGAAATGATGCCGGAAGATGTGCCAATCCTTCAGAAGATGATTGTACGAAAGTGCAATGAAGCCGGCGTCCCCGTGATTATTGCAACACAAATGCTGGAATCGATGATAGAAAATCCGCGGCCCACACGTGCTGAGGCAAGTGATGTAGCGAATGCTGTTCTCGATGGTGCCGATACTGTTATGTTAAGTGCGGAAACATCGGTCGGTAAATATCCGGTAGAGACCGTACAAACGATGGATCGCATCATTTGCCGGGCCGAAATTCGCAAGCACGACCACTTGAACATAAAACAAATTCCAGTGGAAATTCAAGAGAATGTATTCGATGCGATCGCTCGGGCCGCTTGTGTTTTGGCTCGCCAGGTGAACGCCACGGCAATCGTACCAATCACACATTCAGGTGCAACAGCTGTGAAGATAAGCAAGTATCGCCCTGAATCGAGAATTATTGCCGTTACAAGTAACGAAAGAATTCTCCGGAGTTTGAACCTCGTATGGTCTGTGCGTGGTATTGTCAGTGAAGATTTTATCCACGATAATGATACGGCATTTCGCAAGATTATTGAACGCCTCAAGCTAGAAGGATTTGTTGAACGAGGGGACTTTGTTGTTTTCACCGCCGGATTGCCATTGATGGCAATGGGAACAACAGATACCGTTAATGTAGAGCGTGTAGAATAAAAATAATTTAAACAGGCATTCTTGTATCGACCAATGGTTGTTGTGCCAATGGCACTTCTTTGTATACATTTCTTTAGACTCATGGTCGCTGTCCAAAGAAATCTTGCATGCGAGCAAAGTGTGATTGCGGTTCACAAATGACGAGCAACAAATGGCAAACACAGATCATCTTTGGGGTATCGTTCTCGCCGGCGGAGAAGGAAAACGACTGCAGGAATTTATCCGCAAACGATACGGCGGCGATCGTCCCAAACAATTCTCAGCAATCATCGGCAAGCGGTCCATGCTTCGCCATACCCTTGATCGGGTAGAAAAAATAATTCCCCCAAAACAACTTCAAATTGTTGTAGCCCGCACGCACAATAAATATCTGCCTGATGTATTGAAAGAACGCGAGAAGAAAGCCGTTCTTTTTGCGCCGGAAAATCGCGAGTCCGCTGCAAGTATCTACCTTGCTTTATCGCATATTATTATTCGCGATCCTGAAGCCCTGGTTGCAATGTTCCCATCGGATCATTTCATTGGAGAAGAGGAACGTTTCCTCCGGTATGTCGAATTGGCAATTTCATTCAGTGAAGAACATCCTGATTATGTCGTTCTCTTAGGTATTAAACCCACCGAAGCCAATCCGGATTATGGATGGATTGAACCGAGCAAAAAATATCTCCGTCATAATGATAACCGTTTCTATAAGGTGGTCTGCTTCAGTGAGAAACCAAATATTCAAAACGCACAGCTTTATTTTAATAAGGGATGGTTATGGAACTCTCTGGTGCTAGCCGCAAAATGCGATACGCTGGTTAAAATGTACCGGCAACATTTGGAATGTATTTATGATGCATTCAAAAAGTCAAAATCTTTTTATGGTACGGACGAAGAAGAATTATTTATCAAACAGGTATTTGAAAAGATTCCACCCAAAAACTTTTCAAAGAGTATTCTGGAAGAAATCGCAGATAGTCTTTACGTCTTGCGTGTAGAAGGAATACTGTGGAGCGATTGGGGAAACAAGACGCAGGTCATGAAAGACCTTGATAGCCTTGGAGTAGTGCATTAAAGGTACCTCACGGCATGATTCACGATCACATTCATGAGAAATAAATCTATCATTTCCTTGGAAACTATTTCCATGATAATGATTGTTCAACACATGGGCTTGAAAGCCCATTTTCAATTTTGAACGCAAGGTAATTGTTTTATATCTTATGAAAGATATGGATACAGATAAAAAATATATTACTGTAGCTGTTGGAATGAGCGGAGGGGTGGATTCATCTGTTGCCGCCGCGTTGTTGATGAAAGATGGCTACAACGTCATTGGTATTACAATGAAGACGTACGATTATATGGAAGTTGGCGGTTCCGGACCGAATGAAAGCAGCTGTTGCGATCTCAAAGCAGTGATGGATGCTCATGCGGTTGCAGAAAAGCTTGGGTTTCCCCATTATGTTGTCAACTTGCGTGAAGAGTTCGGCACTGCAGTCATAAATAATTTTGCAGAAGAATATCTGAAGGGGCGGACGCCAAATCCTTGCGTCATCTGTAATAGGAAGATTAAATTCGGTGCATTATTGGAAAAGGCAATAGAATACGGAGCGAACTATATCGCTACAGGACATTATGCTCGCATTCGTTTCGACAAACCTCGAGATCGGCACATTCTTTCGCGCGGTACGTATACGGAGAAAGATCAATCGTATGCACTGTGGGCTGTAACCCAGGAAGCGCTTGGCAAGGCAATGTTTCCGCTTGGCGAAATGACAAAACCGGAAGTACGAGCGCTTGCAGAACAATTCGAACTCATCAATGCCCGAAAGCGCGAAAGTTATGAAATTTGTTTTGTTCCGGATGATAAGTACGAAAGGTTTTTGAACGAACGACTTCCTGATTTACAAGAACAGGTTTCCGGCGGCAGTATTATTCAAAATGGAAATGTTGTCGGCAAGCACAAAGGATATCCATACTACACGATTGGTCAGCGCCGCAACATCGGAGCGTACGGCCAAAAAATGTATGTCACGGAAATCGACAGCAAAACGAATACGATAAAAATTGGGCCTGACAGTGAACTTCATCATCGGACTCTCATTGCTGATCAAGTAAATTGGAGCGGGTTACCAAACTTGGATAAAAATCTACGTGTACAGGCAAGTATCCGATATATGGATAAAGGAACTGATGCGATTGTTTCATTAGAAGAAAATGGAAAAATTAAAGTAATGTTTGATCAGCCGAAACGCGCGATAACTCCGGGACAATCGGTAGTCATTTATGATGGAGATGATGTTTTATGCGGCGGTGTGATCGAACAGGTCTTTGATTGATAATAATGAAAATAAAACAATTACCGGTTATTCTGGGCGGCAGTTGAACAGTATTCCATTATTTTGTTATTGCCTTCGGTCGTTTAAGCGTTTTCGTAATCCATAATTTTATTCAAAAGTAGAATAATCAATAAAAGCGGAAACAATTTGAAACGTTATGCGTTTATTATACGGAAAGCGAAACGACGGTGATTGACGATTTTACACTCATCCGAGCGATTCGGGCAGGAGATCATCAGGCATTTGATTCGCTTATCCGCCGGTATCAGCGTCAGGTTGCAAACCTGATTTACGTAACCATGGGGAGCAGTGATGATGTGGATGATATTGCGCAGGAAGTATTTATTCGGGTGCATCGTTCCTTGCCCCGGTTTAAATTTGATGCATCGTTCTTTTCCTGGCTTTATCGGATTACCATGAATTTATGCATTGATGAAATTCGGAAGCGTAAAATCAGGAAAGTATTGTCGTTGGATTTCTTAACAGAAGATGCATTGGAAAAAAGCCGAAAGAACAAAGATCATGTTAAGCCTTCGGATTCGCTCTTGACAGATGAAAGACGTCAGGTGGTTCAAGCGGCGCTTCAACGTTTGAAACCGGAACATAGAGATATCCTTGTGTTGCGTGAATATAAAGATTTAGGATATAGTGAGATTGCCGAGGCGCTTGATATCAGTTTGGAAGCTGTGAAATCACGCATCTTTCGTGCTCGATCGGAACTCAAAATTTTATTGAATGATTATTTCGAGGAGTGAACATGAACCACAAAAAACTTCGATTACTGGTGTCATCCTATCTTGACGATGAAGTCAACGACAGCGAAAAAGCCGAGGTACTTTCACATCTCGAAGGTTGTTCTGAATGCCGCCACTTCTTGAATCATGGTCAACGTATGCGGAATGAAATTTGCTTACTGGGTGAAGTGAAGCTTGAAAATTATTTTGCAGAACGAGTGGCGCATTCTGTCGAGAGACGAGATGAACAAACAATGGAATGGCTTGGAATAGAACCATTGGCTCGAAATACATTTATTGTACTTTCGGGTTTCGTCCTTATCATGTTCTTTTTTACAAGTTTTAACAACAGCACTGCCTCAGCGATGAACGATCAGCTGTTAAATAGAATCACTTCAAATTCTGTTTCGACACAAGTATTGCTTCAGCAAGGAAGTCTTTCGAAAAGCGATTTATTATATGCCGTTATGACCAAATAATAAGCGATATAGGCGGGTTATGAAACCAAAGACAAAAACAATATTATTCATTCTTCTCAGCTTTATCCTTGGAATACTATGCGGATGGCTGACGCAGGATCGTGTTTTCATAAAGTCGGGTCATACGCCGCCAGAATTTCAAAAAATGTTGACGGAACGGCTGCACCTCGATGAACATCAAATTGCTCAAGTGGATTCAATTCTTGATGCACGCAAGAAACAGATTGACGTTCATAGAAAACAAATGCTTGCAATGCGAGATACGACGCAAATGGAAATACGGAAGGTCTTGAATACAGAACAAGTTAAAATATTTGATGCAATTATTCAGGAAATAAATGTACGGGAAGCAAAAAAGCATGAACATTAACCAGCAAAGATGCGATCGTATTGATTTTGAGTTTGGTGTATGGTTTTCTGCCGATAATTATTACCTTCAATACAACGAGTAACAGGAAAAATGAATGTGAAGAAAACATGGAAAATAGCCGTACCCATTGATCGGATTTTATTCAATGATGGCAACTCTAACATAGAGAAAAAATATTAATGACTATGGGAACAAAAAAGAAATATTTTATCGGCGGAGGAATAATTGCTGTTCTTCTTCTCATCGTGGCGTTGCGGATTATCTTGACATCGTCAGCGTTGGACACACGGCGGCAGGGCTTAGTGCTCGTGAAAGTCCAGAAACCGTTTAAAGAAATAATGAGAACAGTCTTTACCTACACGGGTGATGTTCTTCCTTTGCAGCAAGCGACTATCTATTCTAAAGTAAGCGGAAATTTGGAACGCAACTATGTCGAAATGGGAACATATGTTCACAGCAATCAAATGCTCGCCTTGATCGATACCACGGAATTGTTCCAGCAGTATCAACAAACCAATGCAACGTTCCAAAATGCATCTTTGTTGCTCGATCGTGCGAAGCAGCTTTTTGAAAGAAGCCTTACTGCAAAACAGGATGTGGATAATGCCGAAGCGGCGATGAAGGTCGCAAAAGCAAACTATGATGCGGCAGCAACGCATCTCAGTTATGCGCGCATCGTTGCCCCGTTCAACGGTTTTGTGACGCGAAGATATTTAGATGCTGGAGCACTGGTCAATGCAAGTACCTCAACACTTTTTACCATGATGTACCTCGATAGCGTGAAAATTATTGTGTATGTACCGGAAAAAGATTTGTCGCAAATGTATCATGTGCGGATGGCAAAAGTAACGATGGATGCATTTCCAAATCAGGAATTTATCGGATATGTCAGTCGTTTCAGTGAAGCCGTCGATCTGACAACACGCACAATGCCGATTGAAGTAGATATCCCCAATCATTCCCGCATCATCAAACCCGGTATGTTTGCAACTATCTCGTTTATCGTCAGTGAACGGCCCGATGCTCTTACTTTATCATCGGACGACTTATTAAAAGATGATAATGGATATTTTGTCTTTATTTCGAATGGAAAGAAAGCACATCAAGTTCGAATTACTATTGGCAACGAAAATAATTCACACACCGAAATTCTCAAGGGCTTGAGCGGTGATGAAGACATTATCACAACGGGTCAGCAATTTGTTAAAGAAGGCACGGCTCTTACTATTCAACAGTAAAACGGTTTATACCTTATGTGGCTTACTAGACTAGCACTTCGTTATCCGATCTCAACATTTCTTTTTGCACTTACAATTGTTTTATTGGGATTTGTTTCATTCTCGCAGCTTCCCATCGATATGCTGCCGAATCTTACTATTCCAGTCGTTACTACCGTAACATATTATACAGGAGCCGGCCCTCTCGATATGGAGCAAAGCGTAACACGCCTCATTGAGCGAAGCGTCAGTTCCATCAACGATGTCGATTACGTTCAGTCTTCAACGCGTGAGGGAATTTCACAGGTGCGCGTGAATTTTAATTGGAACGCGAATACCGATGTCGGGCTTGTGGATTGTGTGCAGAGGGTCAATCGCATCATTAACCAATTACCGACAGGAGTTTCGCAGCCTTCGGTATTGCGGTTCGACATCACGAGCCTTCCTGTATGTGTCGTTGCTGTTGAGGGCGATATGGATCAGCGCGATCTTTATGATCTGGCGTACAATATTATTGAGCCGCAGATCGAACATATCACAGGTGTTGCTTCAGCTGTTGTTTCCGGCGGACGAATTCGAGAAATTCATGTGACGCTCGACCGCAATAGAATTCAGGCGATGGGCATACCGGTACAATCTGTTTTAACCGCTGTCGCAAATTCCAACCTCATCATTCCATCAGGCGACCTCAAAACAGGCCCGTTCGATTATACATTAAAAACTGAAAGCCTTTTCAATGTCGTGAAACCGATGGAAAATATCGTCGTCAAAACGGTCAATGGAGTTCCTATACGACTGAAAGACATCGGTTCTGTTGACGATAGTTATCAGGAACAGACGGAAATTGTACGCGTCAACGGTAAAGCCGGTGTCGTGATGCGCGTGCTAAAGCTGTCGAGTGCAAATACAGTCGAAGTTGTCGATAATGTGATGCGTGGGATTCCGAAACTGACAGGCATTCCCTCCGCTGTAAAAATGACGGTCTCGTTCGATCTATCAGTTTACATACGGCAAACGATTTCCGGATTACAAAGAGAAGCGATGCTCGGCGCTATTCTCGCAATGATCATCATTATCATTTTTCTGCGCAATATCCGGGGTACATTAATTATCGTCGTTGCGATACCGCTTTCCATTCTCATCACGTTTATCTTATTTCGCTTCGGTAATATTACGCTTAATATTATGACCTTTGGTGGACTCGCTCTTGCGGTAGGAAGGCTTGTGGATGATTCTATTGTCGAATTGGAAGCGATCTCGCGCCATTATAATATGCGCAAGAAAGGTGAATCGCGCCTTGATGCGACCTTAGGCGCTGCAAAGGAAGTTGCCGCACCGATCTTTATTTCTACGTTGACAACGGTTATCGTCTTTTTGCCTGTAGTCTTTCTGAGCGGCATTGCAAAGCTTCTCTTTATTCCTCTCACGATAACAATTGCCGTGGCGCTGTTTGGATCGTTCTTTGTTTCACGAACAGTTACCCCGCTGATGTGTATGCATTATCTTCCGCCGGAAAAAGAATTGAATAGGACGTCGAAAAAAATCTCGGATCGTACGAGAGTATATTTTCATGATATGATTGAAAGGATCGAATCATTCTATGAAAAGTGCCTTCGGTGGACGATGAGCCGCCGGAAAACGATTGTCATCAGCATTGTTCTTTTCTCGGCTCTGTCGATGGGCCTTTATGCATTCATCGGCACGGAATTTTTCCCGGATCAGGATGAAAGCAGATTTACAGCATCTTTTAAATTACCTGTTGGTTCGCGGTATGAAACAACGGATTCTGTGGCGCGTCAAATGGAGAAAATCATTCTTTCATCTGTTCCTGAAACGCAGGTGCTGATTACCGATGTCGGTATTACTACTAACACCAAAACAGCTTCAGGAATCGGAGGCGGCGGTAATTCCGGAAGTCATGCGGGAAATATTCAGGTAGGCCTTGTACCTTCAGAACAGCGAAAACGGTCGGTGTTTGAAATTGCTGCCGATGTTAGGCGTAAATTGGCGAAACTGCCTGGCATTCAGGTTTTTTTGAATCCTGGCGGTATC